>Ga0228674_1000434_pt1 | contig 29651 bp, 17 predicted proteins | sample 1D_rmetaG_FD_189054 | JGI IMG/M metagenome (GOLD analysis project Ga0228674, IMG submission 189054) | Seawater microbial communities from Monterey Bay, California, United States - 1D_r | ecosystem: Environmental > Aquatic > Marine > Coastal | place: USA: California | collected 2016-09-26
GCCACCATCTCCACCGCCACCGCTACCACCAGCACAAGACGCCGAACACTGTTACGAAGGCACAGCTACGATCACCGTAATCGATTCATGTGCAAACCTACCAGTGGCCTCCAATGCATGTGAAAATTACGCGCAATCGCTGTACTACACGCCGGCGACGACGACGCAGGCGGCGTTACCAATCTACCATAAATGCAAACCAGTTGCGTCTGGAACCAACCAAATGCCGGTTCCACTCTTGACAACGCCTACTACAACACAAATTTGTCAAGTGAAAGATACAGCTACGTCGTTATCGGCTACTACGACCGCGTCGCACCCGTGTACCATCACGCACAACACTGATTGGACTTTGTCGACAAACAACAATTATGAGATTTGCGGTAAGGCTATGCATATCAAGCCCCTGGGAGACAATTGTGGAGACATCACCCTCACATCTGGCCAGACTTGCGCAAACTATGGCTATTTTCCACCATCAACCGAACCTTACTATGGTCAATACGTGCAGTGCAAATCGGCGAGTTCGGGCTGTCGAAACCCCACGTACAGTGACTTGAAAATCCGATCGGCAGAAATATGCGCAGGAAGATTGCGGGTATTGCCTTCGAGTGCGAGCGACTACAAGTACAATTCAGGCGGTAACATTTACACGTACACGCAAACCACGGGCTGCTCGTCATTAAATAGCCCAACGGCCCCGTTGGTGTCAAGTATGCAACATTGTATGAGTCACTATGAATCTTCGGGTGGTGGCATAAAGCAATGCTATTGGGGATCACTGACCGCCGGAGGGAATCCGGCATGTATTTCGGGAAGTAGTGTTGGCTTCAATGGGTGAAACTTGTCTTGCGTAAGTGTCTGTGTGTGGGGTGTGTGGGGTGTGTGGACTGTATTGGACTGCATTGGACTGTATGAACACGTGTTTGAGTGTGGAACCTGTAAGTATAAAGGAAATATTATCGCTCCTCTTCATGAAGGAGTGTCATTTAAAGGATGCTTGCGACCCTGCATCCGAACGACCGTCGCCGCCTGGCGCAGCAAGCGCAGCGCCCGCCATTGATGGGCGTGCGGTACGGCCAAGTCAAAATTGGCACGCTCAATACCGTCTACGATGCGCGCGGCATGCCGACCGCAACCGAAGTCGTCGAGATCAAGTCGAGCAACCGGAGCGGAATGTGGCTGTGTCTTGCGTTCCTTGTGATCGTTGCGGTCGTTGCTGGGGTCGGCATCGCCTTTTTGCCCAACATGGGTGGCCCACCGCCTCCGTCGCCCCCACCCCCTGGCGGTGGCGGCTCTCAAACAACGTTGATGTCTCCGCCACCTCCTGCGGCGTCGCCGCTCCCCAAACCTCCGATGTCGCCAATGCCACCTTCGCTGCCAAAACCACCCGCTGCTCCGGCTCCGATCTCGCCACCAAACTCGGAGACGTACGTAGCGCCCGTGTGCTATGATTCAGGCGGCAACTCGCGTACGCTGGTGAGCCGTTGTGATCTTGTCGACGCAGCCAACTGTGACAGCTCAATGGAGGTTGCTTACATTGATATGAACCCGACGACGACGAGCAACAACAATTTGTACCGCAAATGCACCACCGACGGTACCAACACAGCTGTCTTTACATACACCGAAGGTGGCGCTCAAGTTGCCGAATACCGGTTCAATGGTCAGACGAGCCAAGCATGCTATCGTCCCCATGCAATGACTTCCATGCAGGCTTCCCAAATCGGAGGCGGTGCCTGCACGGCCTATTGGTCGAAATCGACCACTGATTCGACCACCCATACCAATTTGCCGTGCAATCAAATCATGACGTCTACTCAAGTGGAGCCCATCCCTGATATGGTTCTTCTTTCAAACGTTCGCACCAAATTGGCGTCCAACTATGATATCACCACTTGTTCGCAAGTGCACATGTTTCTGCCTCTTCTTGACCGAAACAACCACAAGAAGGTCTCCGAGTTGTGTGCGATGTCGTTTGAGGTGGTCAACAACCAGGTGTTGCGTTGCAACTACGATGTCAACACGCATCTGTGCACCGCTCCGAACGAACTCAGTGTCAACACGTGCGCCAACACGCTCCCTTATGACCAGGAGATCCGCGGGGGCACATTAGATCGTGCTATTCCGATAACGGGGTGCGAGCACATCGTTTTACACCACGTCAACGACAACGAATTCGCATATTCGGACAAGGTGTTGGTGTGTGATCAACATTACAACCACAAGAAAGAACTGTGTGTGTGGGCGGGACTTTATGACAATAATAACAGGGCGAGGTGTAGCCCTAGCCACCTGACGGTCGCAAAGGGGCGTTCGTTCAAGTCGTAAAGACGTCACAAGAGCAGCGCCGGAAAAAAAGGGTTCTTCGTGTATATATGTGTGTGTGTGTTTAAGTTATCGAGCTTATCAACACCTCAAGGGCCGGAGCCGCCAACGCCACCTCCATGAATAGCACACGGTCACAAGAGTCACAAAAGTCACAAAAGACGCACACTGCTGTTCTTAGTACACTACGCACACACAATCGACCGATCTATTTATACTCTAATCTTGTTTGCGACGGCCGCCCCACAAATGGGCGGATTGGCGCAAGAACGTGTTGGACCGTTCGGGACTGGAAGGAGCGATCGTGATTTCCGAAAAGCCGTTCTCGTCGACGGTGGGCTGTTTGTGACGCTCTTTGCCCTCTTCGACCTGATCGCTGTGACCGAGCATGCGCTGCGGGATGCCACGGAAGCGCATTGCGGCGTGCGACAATGGACCGCCTTGCAAGTCGTCAAACGAGCCGTTGCTCAAGACGACGATGTGGTCGTCTCGGTAGTCGGTTTCAGCGCTTACGGTGCCACGGCGCAGCAATTGCGTCATTAAAAACGTCTTGAGCGGCGCGAGCCACGGCGCGATTCCAACCACGGTGAGCATGCTCAAGCCGGTGACCGATTGGAGCGGCTGTGCGACGAGACTGTACAGCTCGTGACCAAAGACCGACGCGCTTCGCATGAACACGGCCAAAAGCAGCGGCGACGCGCGCGCCGCGGTGGCGTCCATGCACGTCGCCTGCATGCGCGGCGAGCTGCGACCGGCGCCCGAGGCGCACAGCTCCAACAGCTCGTGGTCTTGTTCGCGCTCGCTTCGAACGATAGAAAACGTCTCAAAAAAGACGACCAAGTAGCGCAACACAGCCAAGCCCACCGCCGTGGCGCTGAGGATCATCGGCATGTACGCGATCACATAGCTGTAACGACCAAGCAGTGCCCACGGACCGGTGGCGCGTGTTTTGCGCGATGCGACGCGATGCAAGACCGGCGGGTTCCACATTACAATGGGCGTCAATAGTGGTAGAGAACCCCCCGCCCCTTACACATTAGCGGGGGCGCACCTTATACAAGGGCGCTATGTGCGTGCTAAGTCGGCTCTAAATGCGGGTCAGCTATATAGAGTTCAAGCGACGCCGACGAGAGAACGCAGTGGAAGCAGTGGAATCGAGATGGAGACGTCGAATTTCATGCAGCTCGCCACGGTGCTAGATCATGTCTTGTCGAGTCGTGGCGATGGTCCGCGCGTGTTGCCGGTTGCGGGGCTCAAAGCGCGCGGTTTGTGGAGCCAACGTGACCAAATTGATGACCAGATGAACGCCCCTCGACCGTTGGGTCAAATCATGGTCGATTTGTTGCGACGCGACACGCTGCACCGCATGCGGCCTTGCTTGGGCAACCGCGGCGAAGCGCTCCACGCGTCGGTCTGTTCGGACATGGAGGCCGCTCCTTTCGTGGAACGGCAGCGCACTAGCCTTCAAAATGGGCTTTCGGACATCCCGTTGGGTGATTTGCAGCACACCTCCGACGCGTCCAAGCTCGTCTCCATGAGCTCGGTGGTCGGCTACAACACGCTCTTCGATACGTTGCATCATAGCGAGATGGGCTTGATTTGTGACGCCGTGGCGTCTACCGACCGTGCGACGACGGCGTTTTGCGCGCGAACGAAGCGGGCCGTGCTGGCGTGCGCCGCCGATCGATCGAATCGATGCGTTTTGCACGCGGCGCCCGCGATTGCCGCCACGGCGAACGAGCTGGCCGCACAGCGCGGCGCGACGTACACGGCGCCCGGGTTGCGCTTCTTTGACGTCCCTTTGGCGTCGGTTGCGGCGCCCACGGGCGCGGTGGACGCCTTGGAACTGCGACGCGCCGCGTTGACCTTTTCGACGGCAACGGTGCTCCCGATGACGCAGCTCGAAGCGGGCGTCGGCGCGCGGACGCGTTACAAGGCGCTACAGCACGCTCAAAAGACGCTTGCGCATCGGACGGTCTCCCAAATCCCATCGTGGATGCGCCGGTGTTTACCTATTTCTCAAGCGGCGGTGAGCATAAACGCCGCTGCCATCTGTTCGGTGTGGTTTTCGTTAGTGACTTCCTTAGAGGCGGGAATCTTACTATAAAAATGCCTCAAATATCATCCGGTCGAACAAGGACCAATAGAATCCCACATCTACATACTCTTTTTCAGTGCCAGTAGTGTTAACGAAGTTCGGCCTTGTAAACGAGCTTGATCTGCTTGAGCGGTTGCACCATGGCGCGTTCGATGTCGTCAAACGATTCTTCACAACGCAAGTCCACGTCGTCGCGCAAATCAATATGATGGGCGTGCATGCGTTTGTGGACGGCACGTTTTTGCACATCGTTGGGTGTACGAGGATTGCAAAACGCAAAGGTTGTCTGAATATTCCCGTCGAACAGCGAACGACGACTCGAGACGACCTTCGGAAGCAGACTTTCCTCTGGGCGGTCTGATGGTGTTCGATAAGGCCTCTTGGACAGCAAGCAGGGCGGAACCCGGTCGGTTGGCGGTGGACTGGGACGTAGACGCGGCGAGACGACCTTCGGAAGCAGATCTAACATATCATCGACTAAAAATTCAAACGCTCCGAGATCCTCATCTTTAAGTTGGATCATGTCAAGGTTGTGAGCGGCATTGTTATGTTTAATTTTGCGCAGCATGTGGAGTGCGCGAATGCGACATGCGTTTGGGCTGCGATCGAAGAAGCCGCACGCCACGTTCCAAAAGCCGTCGGGTACATTTTGGAACTTATTGGCTTCGTTCAAAAGGATGTTGACGTTGGCCAAGCCACGCGCGAGCCGTTGGTCTTCTTCTGGAGTCCAAGGGCGCATCGCCTCGCGCTTTTCGATTTTGGGACGCGGGTTGGTTATAACACGACTCGATTTGCGCTTTGGCATAAATTCGGTCAATTTTGAAACACGCACATCCACTCTGCTCATGTTTTCCCAAGAGCTCCCCATTTACAATCGTCTCAATCGTCTGTCGCCTGACCACTCTCTAGCGGTCCTTCCAACACCCCCGTTCCTTGTGTTTCGATCGGTGCACTCACCTATCGATAAAAAACCCGGGCACTTCTGTGCACGCTTCGTCAGATGTTATGACTTGTTATGACTTGTTGTGACTTGTTGTGACTTGCGATCGTCTGTAGTTAATTGGTCTGCAGACGATCCATGTTGGCTTGCAGCCACTGACGCGCCTTGTCGGGATCAGACGCTTCGAGGCGCATGAAGCCCTTGTCGACGGCCCACCTCGCAACGCCGTCTCTGGACGTGTCGATCTTCTTGCGGATCTTGTCGAGCGTGTTGACCGCGGCGTTTTTGATGCCGTTGCCAAAGGTGCGCGCCCCACCGGCCAGATTGCCGACCGTGCTGATGTAGGCGGCCGAGCCGAAGCGCTTGCCGTCGTGCTTGCCAAAGGTGAACCACTTTCGCAGGCGACGGCAGGCGTTCGAGATGTGGTTGTTGAACTTGTTGCCCACTTGGTTCGTGTACGCCTGGGGCTTCTTCGTGGCCTCCTTGACGGTCTCATGCAACTCGCGCGTTCCGAGCGAGATCACGTCGCGCGCCTCGTGCGAGCTCATGCCCACGACGAGCTTCGCCAGCGTCAGGAAGGCCGTCACCATCTGGTCCATCAGCTGCTTCGACACATGGCCCATGTTGTGGTTCGGTCGACCCAGGTGCTGGAAGATGGCGCCCATCATTTCCCTGCAGAAACGATCCGTGTCGACGTTGTCGCGGTCGTAGCCAGAAAGCTCGGCGCATTGCGTCTGCATTTGCTGATCCGCCGCCGCGCAAACCGAGTGGCAACGCATGGCGTTTGTAAGCGCCGTCGTCTTGTCGCTGCCGCCGATGTCCTCGCCGATTTGCTGCACAGCGTGTGAAAAGTCGTTGTTCAAGTTCTCGTGCTTCGTACCCTCACCGTCGCCAACCTCGGCGTCGAACGCGCGCTTGGCCACCTCGTCCGGGGCGCTGATCTTGTGATCGGCGTCGTCGACGACGGCCGCGTTCTCGTTGATCAGATGCTCGGAATGCATGGCGGCGTCCGCCGCCGCTGCGCCGCGATTGCCCAGCTGCGTCGCATGCTTCAAATCCAGATTCGCTGCCTTGTGCAACGGTGGGGCAATGATCGCGTACGAGTGCGCGGCGGATTCGGCGTCGGGGGACGTGTTCGGTGCTTTGCCGAGATCCATCATCTGGATCTCATCCGAATCCGAATCGTCCTTGGCGGACGACGTCACCGCTTCCTTGTTGTACATGTCCATTGGATAATCGCGACCAATCGGGTGAGACCCGGTCAGCGGGTTCTTTAGTGGCGTGTTCTTTGGTGGCGTGTTCATCACAATCGGATCCAACGCCGCCGGCGCCGATACGGCCGGCGCAATCGCCAACGGATTGACAAACGGCTTCTCGCACATTGACGGAGTCGTCAAGTTCATCTTTCTGGCAGACATCGCCGTGTCCAACGACGGCCTGGCGTCGACCGTACGGGCGCGCTCAAAGTTGTTGACCAAATCCTCGAGCGCCGCATTTACGGTCGGAGAAGCCGTCGGAGCGGCCGAAAACGCGTCAGCGTTGTTTAGCATATCATCGACACGCTTCAGCGCCGACGCCTGCGCCACCCTGGCACGCTCCTCGGCACCCACTTGCAGCACCGCATTCAACGGCAGAGGCACCGACGTGTTGTAAAGCGACGAAACGGACGAAGCAATGCTCGAAGGCTTGGCGGTTGGCTTGACGGATCCCATGTTAAACATGGGACCCGCCTTGGCGTTGATCTGGTGCAAAGGATCGCCGGGCGCATAACGGCGCCCGTTGCCGGACACAACCTGGGCTTTGATGTTGATGCTCATGCTAGAAGCTGTTGTAAAAAAAACCCACATGAGTTTGTCATGTTTATTACTCGCACGCGTCTCAGACAACCTCAGACAACCTCAGACAACTTGAGACAACCTCAGACAACCTCAGACAACTTGAGACAACCTCAGACAACCTCAGACAACTTTAGACAACTTGAGATCTTACACACTGTAACAACGCCCTCCAACAACACCCTTCAGCAACACATTCTCCTCCTTCAACCGAGCAAGCGACTGTACGCTTCCAAGGGTGTAAGTTCACCCTTCTTGTACGCCTCACGTTCCTTGGCCAAAACGACACGATTGTTGTTGAGCTCTTCGACGAGTTGTCCGACCGCGGTCTCCATGTCCACCATTGGGCCAAAACGACGCACCATCAAACTGACGAGCCTTGCCAGCGGCTTGAGACTGTCGGCTTGTGCCGGATGCAGCAGTTCGTTGGCGGCGTCGCGTATCTCTAATTTGCGCAGCTTGGACGGCGCAGAGATCGAGTCCGTGGTGCCCAAAGGTGGCGCCGTGTCCGCGCCGATGCCGTATGCAAACGCTCCGCCATACTCATCGAGTTCGAAAGCGCCGTCTTCCGCCGTGGTCGCATTTGTGGTCGCATTTGTGGTCGCATTTGTGGGTTCGGGCACAGCAAACGGTTGCCACGCCACAGGCAGATGGTAGCGCGCTTGCAGGTACTTGTACACGGGGCAAACGGCCTCGTCTCCCAGATGGTGCAGCAGGTTTTCAAACTGTAAGAAGCGCTGCTGCGCAGAGATCGTGTTGTAAAAGTTGGTCGGTCCGATCGAGTCGAGGTTGCATGGTTGCATGCAAAATTCGTAAAACAGCCAACTGCTCGGAGCGGCCAGCTTGAATTGCAACATGTGTAAGCCCTCGCATGGGCGTGGCTGTGCGACTTTCAGACAGCTATCGATCGAGTAGTACCCCAAATGGCTGCGCATGTTGACATAAGTGGACCACAAGAAGCAAAAGACGACGCGCGACTGCCGAAAGTATTCGATGACCTCAGTATCGCGGTGATCGAGACACCACGTATTGCACAAAAACGCGTTGACCTCGTCCTTCTTTGCGGGGTCGCACCACACCTGAACCGGCATCGACTCGTACATTCCCGGTGCTTCCGTTGCATAGTGGCGCAAGGCGCCCTCGTCGTCGTCTTCAAAGCGATTGAGTTTGGAACGCACGACGTTGCGGATGAGCGTCTCTTGATGAATGTAGTCGAGCTGCTCTTCGCGGACCCCGTTTTGGTGTTTGAGCGCCTCCGTGAGGAGCAGCCCGCGTTCCGTCATGCGTAAGAAGCCCGCACACACCAGCTTGGGCGCATACGGCGACACAACCTCCTCTTCCACCACATTCCCCACCTCGTCTTCGTCGACAAATTCGTCATCTTTCTCCGCTTTCAATTGCTTGGCCTCTTTCTTCAACTGCTCGAGCGCCTCGTCCGACAGCATTGGCTGCATCACGTGACTGATGTACTGCAAATCGGCCTCGTTGCCGACCACGTCCATGAGCTTCAAATCGAGCATGTCGTAAAAGCGGCGCGCGGCGAGGCTTTGTTCCATCAAAAAGCCATGCTTCAGCGGCCCCTTTTTCGAAATCGACGCCAACGAAGCGCCAAGATGGTCGTGCAGGCCGATGGCCTCCAGGGTGAACGTGAGGGTGCTGAGCAACACCGTCGCGTAGCGGCCCACGGCCGACTCCCACGCCTCCGAGCGCCCAACCGAGCGACAAAGCGTCGTTTCTGCAATGTGCTTGCTAAGATCGACCAGTTGATGCACCACCTCGCCCTTTGGACCCATGGTCACCACGAGCAGCGCCGCCTGCGTGTGATCTGACTTTGGAAACGGCGTCAGCTGGAAGAAACGCATGACGTCGTTGGCGTCGCTCAGCTCGTTTCCGTCCAACCCGACGCCGTTGCACGCCACCGCAAAGCGAAAGTGCTGCGTAAGGCGCGTCCCATCGCTCATTTGCGACGAAGCCAGGTACGAAAATGCGTCCAAGTAGTCCATGGCGGTCGACATCGTACAGTGCCTCGACTCTTGTGCATTTGGAAGCAACAGCCACACGACGCCCTTGCGCGCCGCCGGTGGACGAATATGACGCGCCGAACGAATGTCTTGCTTCTCAATGTTCTCCAGGCGGGCCGCATGGCCCTTTTCGCACGCCATCTTGATCTCAAACGCCACCACGTCCAAAAAATCTTGCATGCGCGCCTTCTTGGGTGAAATCAATTCCTTCCTCGGATGGTACGCCGGTAGAAAATCCACCGTCTGCGTCGACATGTAAGCGAGCTGCTCTTGTAGAATCGCACGGCGGGTGTAGGAATCGTCGTCACTTTGCGATTCGGAAGTCGAATAGACCACCTTGTGGTTCATCAGACTACCCCCCACGTTGTAAAACATACGCACCCCGTCGAGCACCGAACGCTGGAAACCGCGTGGCATGGCGCCTGGAAAGCTCGCCGTGTCCACACCACTCGCCGCCAGCTCCCACATGCAACGATCGGGTTGTGGCAGCATGGGCATTTCCTTCGTTAGTAGGAACGGGTCGTTCTCGTCTTTAAGAGGCTCGCCCCCCAGTAACGCGGGTAGAACCGACGTCATCGCGTTTGTGGTTGCATTTTCTCCCGAATTCTCGACCGGAGGAATCGCATCGTTTACAAAAGTGTCCGCAAAAGTGTCCGCCTTATTTGCAAGCTCTTCAGCAGTGCTCGTGTTTCCCCCCATGCGCGCACGCTTTTCCATTTGCGCGCGTGCCGAATCACTCGTGCGACCCGTACGCACGGTGCGCTTGCCCGACGACGACATGGATCGAGCGAGCAGTGGTTTGACGACGACGCGACGCGACGAGCGACGCGATCCGGTGCCCGAAAACGAGAACGGAAGCGACGGTGGCGACGAAGAGCGACGCCACAAACCCTTCCTCGTGCCTGCGTCACGAAGACACCTTTGCAAGCACTTTTAGCGAGAACGCTAAGCAAAGGCAACCCCAAACCTTACTGATCGCACACACTAAGGATGCCTAGTGTCGAATCCCTCGCCGCACGCTTCGCCAATCTCGACAAGATCACCGTCGTTACAATCTTTAACGAGGGCACCTACCTCGTCAACGAGCGAGGACGCGTTACACCATGGACCGGCATGGTCCCCATGCGAGCCGAACAGGGTGCGGAGACGCTCGTTCTCGAACGCATCGCGCTCGACACCATCCACCGTTTTTACCGTGCAGAGTTTGGCGCGCTCCCAGATTGCTTTGTTATGGTGCGCAAAGTCGACAACATCTACATGGAAAAGCGCTTTCACGCTGGCAAAAAAAAGATGGAACCTGAATCATAATCGACCCCGCTCAACAGGGGGGCTTCGAGTGCTTTTCTTGAAAGGGTGGCTCGACCATCAACTCTCACAGTTTGAGCGCATTACGCAACGCATCCTGGTATTCCGTCAGTTTTTCTGACTGACCTGGGTTCTTGTCTGTGTGTAACAGGGCTCGCAGCCTCTTCTTTGCCCAATCACCGCCCTCTTCATTGATACCCTTAAGAGCATCAAAAAGAGCGCTCTTTCGGCTATGTTTTTTGTGCTTCTCGGTCTGTTCTTCGAGTTTTCGCTTCATTGACGCAACCCGCTGGTTGGCCCTTTCGACCTGTCGTTGTACGTCGTTCAGTTCGACCTGCTTGCTCGCGTTGACCTCATCCTTTAACAGTTGCAGCTCCTTTTGCTTGCTTGCGTTGACCTTGTGCACCAACAACGTCTCATTGTCGGGCAATGGATCACCCAAACCAAGGCCATGCGCAATCCGACGTGTCATGCCCCGATTCTCTTCACGCATCTGCTTCAGTTGGTCCAATAGGTCCGCATTGGTGGGCTCACCCGCCTTTTGCTTCTTCGCGGGTGCCGTTTCGACAGTGCCCGTAAATTCCGAACAGACACGCAAGTGCTTCAGACAATTGGTTGCCTTTTGCGTCTTTATCAAGGTCAGAGGGATTTCTGCACATACTTGATTGCAATGAGGGCACGTGATGTCCACGTAATCCGTCATCTCATAAGGAGGTAGCTTTCCACGTCGATTAACGGGCTCACTTTCGGTGAATGCGTCGTATTTGCTCGTGTATCTCTTAAGTGCCGAAGGGGCGAATTCGCACCTTCATCACAAAAGTGATAAAGTACACGGTGGTATTTGCCACCGTGGGGACGGGACACTCTCAGCAGAGATTGCCCCGGCCCCTCGTTCTCGACGACCTCGCGTCGCCCAAAGATGCCCGGGGCACAGGATAGGATCTTACGCCTCTCAGAAGAGATGCTACCTCACTGTACCTCACTGGTGCAAATGACTCTAACTCCCTTTTCTGAAGGGTGCGATGTCGCGTCAACAAACGAAGGGACTTTTGATTCTTGACAAGCCTTGGTTGAAGTGGACTGGTTTTCTTGGCACCCTGTAGGGTTTCCGTGGACACACCGCCACTTCCTGGCGACAGTCACATCGCTCCACCTTGCCCTTTTTGTTGGATCCTCTCCCGTCTCTACTTTAGCGGGAGAAGGTGCGAATTCGCACCTTCCGCCGGGCACTTAAGAGATAAGACCAGCGTCACAAAATTGACTTACTGACCCACGTACGTACCTACGTACGTACCTACGTACTTGCCCACGTACGTCCGGCCCCAACCCCACTATGCCCCGCGTATCTCTAGACGATAGATCGGTCAAAGAGGCTCGATTTTTGCAAGCACCTTCGGAAGTCGAACACCCCAGCGCATCCCAACACACAATGTCGACCGTCTCGGGCCTCGACAAATGAGCGTTCGGTTGCGAGAGGGTGTGCGTGGGGAGGAAGGGTACTTAGCTAACGAAAGATCCGAGGGGGAGGTCTACATTCGAGCACTTATCGAGCACTTATCGCCCAAAGCACCACGATGTCCTCTCGCGTCATGGAGCCGGTTGAGCCCATGGCGGCCGAAGCAGAGGAACGCGACGATGGCGATGACTTTGTAGACGACGAAGAACCGCTTGCAAACGCACACGACGCATCGCAAGGCGGCAACGCGTCGAACCTTGCCGTTGAGCAGGCGCGCGCAAAGGTGCGCACAGCGGGAAGGGTGCGCGCAAGTGGGAACAAGCGCTCGCATTCTGACAACGACGAGGACAGCGACGAGGACAGCGACGAGGAAGATGACGAGAACAGTGACGATGAATTGATTTCTTCCGAAGAGGGGGAGTCCGACAGCGGCGAATCGTACAAACCGGACGAGAGCGAGGATGAGGAAGAAGACGAGGACGAGGACGAGGACGAGGTGGTGCTCGAATCCGACGACAATCTCGATGAGAACAGCGACGGTGACCTCGAATCGCTCGCCGACAGCGAGTTTGAAGACGACGACGAGGCACAAGAAAAGCACGAGGCCGCCTTGATGGCGCTGCTTCAGGACAAGATCGACAGCGTCGACGCGCTTTGCGAGCTGCTTGGTCTCGACACGAAGCAACTCTCGCAGTTTGTGGGTGCGGGCGTCATCTTGCGCAACATCAGCCCCATGGAACACATGTCGTTTCTGCTGATGTCGGAGATGATCGATCAGAACCCTGAACGTGCTGAAGTCAGCGACAGGGTCTACTGCATCGGCCTCTGTGAGCGCGTATTACGCGGTTTGCGCCTCATGGGTTTGGAAACCGATGACCTAGACATGGAGGCGCTGGCGTCGGCGTTGCACCCGCTTCGCCACTTGCAACTGAAGAAGCGCGAGACGTTCTTGCACGAGGCGCTTAAGCTGGTGCCCGATGGCGGCGTCGTTTGTAAGGTGCTGCTCCATTTGGATGCGGCCATGGCGATCGTCATCGGCGCTCACGCGGCGTCGGCCGCACGCACGTTGGCGCACCAAAAGCGCGAGGCCGCCGGCGCCTTGCTCGAAGTCGTCTTTGGCGACCGCCACAATGCCGAAATGGCGGAGGCCGATCCCTTGGCCGAACAAGCAAGCACCACCACCTCCGACGAGCTGCAAATCATCCAAAATCGCGTGCTCGGCTGGATCCAATCGGCAAACAGCCTGTCTGACGATGCCTTCGTTCGCCGCGTGATGCTCAACATCGCCCAACTGTCGCAGAAGCCGCGCGCCTTGCGTCGCGCAAAGCGCAATATCGAGCGCGAGCAAACGCTGCCCATTTACAAGGGATATTACGACGATCTCTACAAGTATCACGTCGATTCCAGCGCCAAAAAGCGCCACGCGCTGGCTATACGCATCGAGGTGCGCCTTCCGTCGGACAATACGGACGGCTGGCTTGACCACTTGAAAATCAACACGACGCACTTCCGTCTGCGTTACCAAGGCCAAGGCTTGCTGAGCATCCCGCGCCAGGGCGACCGCCCGGGGGCAACCGCCGGCATCGCGGCCATGTCCTACGTGGAAGGCGTCAACCCCGGAGCGGACCACGCTTTAACGACGCCTCCGCAAGCCGATGACGTTCAGAAGAACCAGAACGGCGACGGTTCTAAGCGCCGCAAGCTGGTCGAGTACAAGCCGCCCAACACGACCTTGGCCGCCAACCTCTTACAAACGGCGCTCAATCGCCCCAACATGAAGCACGTGGTGCACATGATCCACAAGTTGAACGCGATGGCTCAAGATGAAAAGCCCGTCGACAGCGACGTGCACAAGATCTTGTGTCTGAAGGCGCATCCGGCCGTCGAAAGCGCGGCCACTTCGAAGCTGCAAACGCTACCGGCACTCGACGAGGACCTTTGGGTCATGACGGCGCGCGTTCGCGGTGGCAAGTACTTGAAGCCTTTTCGTGGGATGATGTGCAGCTCGGTTCATCCGGTCGCATGGGCGCGCCTGGCAAAGACGATCGCCAAGTACCACGGGTTGGTCACCGTCGTGCTTGCACCCAAGATACTGATCAAATCTCGTCGTTTCGGCGCCACATACGACCGTCGCGTCGACGAGCGTTTCGAGAAGTGAATGTGATGCGCCATGCTTGTCTAATGGAGCAACGGCGCTGTCTGAAGCAGGCTCCGGCGAAAACCTAAACGACGTTTGTTCTGCGTGCTGTTCGCAAACGCACATTACGCTTGGCATAACCGTAAAACGTGGGTGGCTTTGTGAGAACTGTGGCACCGTGTGGTGCGTGTCGGAAGGCGTGCATTCGGGTTGAGTTGGAAGCTAATAATATGCGTGTGTGCGTGGCCCAGCGGACGGTAACACTTTAAAGGACGCCTACGACCAGTCGCTTCCGCGATTTGTGCAAGAGAGCTTCCGTCGCATAGTGTGAGTACAGTTGGTAATGCTCGGGTTTACTTATATTAAATACATTTCCTTAAGTACACTTATGTGATGACTCGGAGGGGGTACGGAGGGGGTACGGGTTTACTTATAAGATTCCCTCTGATGAAACGCAATTGACGTTTTGGGGGTGGACACCCTGCAACGTTCTGGAGCCTGTGCTCGACTTTCACGTTTTCATGTTCGAAGAAACCGGAATACCGTGCAAAAAAAATAGTACTTGGCATGCAGAAGTCGAAAATCGAGTGCTCGGGTTCTTGAAACTCGAGCACACTTTTGCAAAAGTCGAGCAGTCCTTATTTACACGGTACCATCATATAAGGGTTCTGCATGCCAAGTACTATTTTTTTTGCACGGTATTCCGGTTTCTTCGAACATGAAAACGTGAAAGTCGAGCACAGGCTCCAGAACGTTGCAGGGTGTCCACCACCAAAACGTCAATTGCATTGTTGATGAAGGTAATCACATATGTAGACTTGTACCCCCTAGTCATAGATTCCTTTTTTTTACTAAGTGTACTTATAAAATGAATTTTCAATAAGTAAACCCGAGCACTTTGTTGGTCGGGGTGAGGAGGAGCGATCGGTTTGCGAGGGAGTGGGGTGAGCTAAAGAGGCCTCGGCAAAACGGGCTTCAAAAGGTGGCTCTCGGGTTGCGCAATTATGAGCTTCGATATTTTGAACATGGACGAGTTGCAATTGATCGCATCTCGCGTGCGTTTGTGCGAGCTTCCACCCTTGTCGCGCGTGAGCGCTCGTCTGCGTGTGGCCTGTGCACGGGTGCTCGTCGACCTGGCCAACCAAGACGGCGGCGTGCGTGGCAAGCTGAACCAACGTCAACAACAGGCGTATGTGCAAGCGGTTCTCTTTGGAAAGAGCGTGTTCATCACCGGTGGTGCGGGTGTTGGCAAGAGCCACGTCTCGCATCGCATCGTGCGCGGTTTGGCGCTCATGGAGTTGTCGGCGCAACCCGCCGCGACCATTGGCGCCGCCCTCGACGCCAGCACTCGTCAGCTCGAAACCGGGCGTGTTCCACACCTCACGGCCCACCTTCTGCTGTGCGAAATGCCAACGCATCAGCGCGAGACGTTTGAACGCTCGTTGCTCAACATGCAACAAGGGCCCAAGACGTCGGTCGCGATCACGGCATCGACCGGAACGGCCGCTCAACTGATCAACGGACTGACGCTCCACAGCTGTCTGGGCATCGCGGTGCGCGACGAAGGAGATGCGCCCGAAGACGATGAGCACGCGGCGTGTGTCGCAGAGGACGAGAACGACGAGATTGTCAAAAGCACCAAACGCGGTCGCGGCGGCGAAGCCAATCGTCGTTCGCACCAAATCGGATGCACGCGCTTCTCCAAGCAAATTCTGCCGCGCATACGCAAGTTGGTCATCGACGAGATCAGCATGATCAGCGCCGACTTAATCGACGCCGTCTGCTTGGGCCTGCGCAACGAAAAGCATCATATGGACGACATGCCCTTTGGTGGCGTGCAAATCATCGCCGTGGGCGACTGGTTACAACTTCCACCGGTCCTGCCTGATAACGAGACCATTTACAACCCAACGGGCAGCCACCCGAGCGAGAAGCGCGTCTTCGCCTTTGAGTCGAACGCCTGGCGTTGGTTGCAGCCCACCGTGATCGAATTGACCGAAGTGATGCGTCAAGACGAGAGCGAGCGCAAATTCGTGCAAGTACTCAACAATATGCGCAACGGCCACCTGAGCATCAGCGACGCGCGTTGGATTTCGAACAACGGCGCGGAAGACGCAGATCGTCCGCAAATTACGCTCTTCCACCGCATCAACGACGTGCGCAACGAAAACCAAAAGCGTCTGCAAGAGCTGGACACGCCCGAGATTGTCTTCTTGGCAGAAGACACCGTCAGTTTGAACATTGTGACCGAAACGTACGCACCGGCCTTTCAAAAGATGGTCACCAGCACTTCGTTGCTGCTGCAAGAGACATTCGGATCGGGACATGTGGAGATGTCCCGCGAAGACGCCTACACCTGGTTGGAAACGCAACGTACCACGTTCCCACAACGCAATCCGCAAGTCCCCGCGTACGCCCTCAAGCCGCCGCGCGCGTTAGGTGACGTCGTCTACCTTAAGATGGGCTGTCGCGTCCGCTGTACGCGCAACATCCTGTCGGTGGACAACCAAACGGTCACCTTACAAGTTGCCAACGGGCGCACCGGTACCGTGGTCGCTTATGTGCCCCAAAACAATATCCCGGTGGTGCATCTTCCAACGCTTCGCACCGTCGCGCTCCTTAAAGGTTGGAAGGTTGGTCCAAACGGAACGGAAATGACCGCCGAGAGCCGTGTGAGCGACGAGCAACTCGAAGATTATTTTCGCGCCAATTTCACCCAAGAGCAGACGCTCTACCTGCTGTGGGACGCCCTGGATGAGGATCAATCGCCTCTGTTTCGGTCCGAGCGTCGGGTGGTCAATCGACGGCATGTGCTGCTTTCCGACGCCTCCTTGTCCAGCAATCAAAAGAAGCGTGTGACCTTGGAACGTGAGCAGTACCCGTTGGAGATTTGCTATGCCAAGTCGATCCATCAATCGCAGGGTTCGACGATCAACTGTCGTGTGGACATGGATCTCGTGCAAGTCACGTACCGCAAACGCACGTGGGTCAGTGAAGATTCCTACGAGGAGGACTTTGTGGCGCCCGAGGGCCTCATTTACACGGCGCTTTCGCGCGTAAAGTCGCTCTCTTTGGTGCATTTTCTAAAGACGCTTCCCAACCGCATATCACGTCGCGACGGACGGCTCGTTGGGTGCGTCGTCGCGCCCGAGCACGCCTGTGCGCACGAAAAGGCCCTCGAGTACTACCGTCGCCACCAAACTCCACCCTTACCGTCTTGGGTCTCCGAGTTGTAACAAAGCTAGGAAACTGTTATGTGACGAAACCAACGTCGAAAAGACGAGCAGTAGGGCGGTGTTGTCAGTTGTGCCTCGTGTGTCTGTGAGGATTCGATCGTTTTTTGTCCGTTTTCGACTCGCCGTAAGGGGTAATGCGTTCAAAGTTTAGCAAAAACGATTTTGCGCGTACCGCATCGTTCCACGCTATCTTGGCCCTAAAAGCCCCAAGATCGGGCGGGGCATCCGTTTGACCTCCGTTTGACCTCCGTTTGACGAAGCCATGGCTGACGAATCGTACACCGATCTCAACAGCGCGCCCGTTCGCGACATTCGCCGTGACGTGTACAAGATCGCGTGCATGAAGCAAAAAACGCGCCAGATGCGCGAGGATCTTTGCAAATCGAACGGCGACACAATCGCGCGCGTCCTTTTGTACCTGGAGACGAACGGCGGTAAGCTCGTCCACGACGACGACGAGATGTCCGATTCCGAGCTGTTTGCCGTCGACGTTACCAGCTTGGGAGGCCAAGTGCCGGTTCTGCACACGTTTGAGCAGGTAGAAGAGATCGCCGACGAGTACAGCAAGTACGCACCGCGCAAGAAAGGGCAAAAGACGCGCGGTGATTTGCAAAGTTGTGTTCTAGAGGCAGACGAGCTGCGCGAACTGATCGTGCTCACGCGCAAACCGGTCAAGATGCAAGGGCTCCTGCTCGACAAGAACGGCGTGCCGTGTGCGCCCGATCTGACTCAGTCCGACGGCTTCATCAAGTTTCGTCTCGTCGCCTACAACATGAACAACGGCGCCAAAATGACGCAAGACAAGTCCGATGAGTATGGCGAAGGCAAGCCGATGTTTTCGGGCATCAGCGTGATCTGCAACGAAACACACACGGCCGTCGACACTATCGATCAACTCAAAGGCGCGTTCACACTGCGTGGCGTCTCGCAATACTCGATCACCTTCACCTTCAACATGTTCTCTTACAGCCAATTCCTAACGACACGCCTGATGTTCGCCATCGAGCCGCTCGAAACAAATCTGTGGTTTCCAAAGATCGCCGCGACGCTCACGCCCGCCTACAATCACGCCAACGGCACGCGCTCTGCCTTGTCCGATTGGATCGAGGACACCCAATGGAAACCGCCACCCGCTCGCAATTATGAAGAATGGATGGCGGAAACGGTGAACCTCTATTGTACAGACGACGGCCAAGAGTTGCGCTGTGTCAACCCATTTGTGCTCTTTTGGCGCGACGCCATCACGGCCTACACTCCCCAAATCATTACCAAAGTCAACAAGGTCCCACCCAGCCGCCTGCGCGACACCGAAGAAACCGTGCGCGTGCAACAGCGCAACAAACGCAAAGCGGGCGATCCCTCGGAAGAGAACGCAATGGACGTGCCGCTTCATGTGCTCAAATCGGCGCAAAAGGCCATCGAAACGGCGCCCGTGGCTATTGCGCGCTTACGTCTTAAACAGTTGCATCTGCTACGTTGTCAGGCCATCTGCCAAGATCTGCAGCATCAATTCCAGTCGCGCACACAGAGCGTCGCCCACTTTTTGGCGACCACGGTCTGGATTCCACCAAAGGAGTCCAAAGACACCTTCGTGGCCGATACGCCAATGACCGACGCGCAGGTGACCAGCCTGGCCGTGCAGCGTCCGCCCATGCCGTTTACGACGCCCCATCCGTCCGTCAATGCGAACATGAAAGCACGCTTTGTGCTCGAGCTCGACGTGGAGGCCAACATACCATACGCGTGCATGCCCGCGGCGCTTGACGCGACCTCTACCACTCCGGACACCACCGTGCGCGTTCTTTACCCCACAAACACGCTCGTCTTGAACGTCACGCTCAACATGCGCCGCCTGCTCGAGAACAAGCAGACAGCTACGCAAGAGCAGTGGCTCTCAACACCCTGCATGCCACAAGTGCTCTCCAATTTTGAAAGTGACGAGGGCAGGCCGTTTGTCGTCGAACTCGTCGACTTCAACGACCGCCTGCGCTTCAAGCAAAAGGGCGCGGTGCGTCACCACTTCAAGTGTTTCCTAGGCGCCTACAATGAGAACAAAGGGGAGACCCTCTTCAAGTTTACGCAATCGCCTTCGCAAAGCATGCGCTTGTGCATCTTGGTGCCTAGCAAGATACGCCAAAGCGGAATCGATCTGCTGGCCATTCGCATCCGCCCTCTGCACGACAACACGGCGAAAGAGCATCCTCGCTGCTGCTACATCAGCAAGCCATTTGTGGTGCTGCGCCAGCAGTGGCTCCAGGCGAAAATGGGCAACGCGCTGCCCTTTCCCGCAAAATCGATCGAGATTCTCAAGAAGATGAAAGCCGCGACCTCGGCCGAATGGGACTTTGATCCAAACATCCTCGCCGTGAAAGAAGGCGAGGAAAAGGGCGAGGAAGACAGCGAAGAGGGCGAAGAAGAGGGCGAAGAAGAGGGCGAAGAAGAGGGCGAAAATGGGGGCGAAGAAGAGGGCGAACATGAGGGTGAAGAGGGTGAAGGGGGCGAAGAGAGTGAAGAGGAAAGCGAAGAGGAGGGGGAAGAAGAGGATGAGGAGGACGAATGAACCACAAACCGCTATCCGATGTCCGTTTTTGTAAAGCGGAGGGTTGTCTAGGTACTGCGACATGGCCGAGTTTGTGCGTCCGATGTCATCGGCGCGCGTGCCGGAATTGCGATTGTCCGTGATCGATCGTGTGCGCAATAATGAAAACGCGTCGCCCGAGCTGGTAGAGGAGTCGTTGGCCCATACCTCGGAAGATTTACAAGAATCGATTCGACCGTTACAAATGATAGAAGCGCCGTTGGAGTTGCCAACGGCATCTCTGGCGGTGACCTTTGGAGAGTTGCCCACGCCGCCGCGATCCACTCGGCCTAAACCAAAGCGGAGGCTCGTAGCGTTGACATCGTTGTGCTGCTGTTCGGCGTTGGAAGTGTTGGACGCGTTCTGCATTACAATCGATCGAGTCGTCGATGTCCTTGACACCTGTGGATACCGCGTGGTAACGAGCCTCGCGTACTGCTGCTTGATTTGTTGCTCGCAACGCGTAATGATGGCTGGTACACATCCTCAACAAGTGACCGAACAAAATCTACGTGACCAAGACATCGATGACTGCTTAGACACGTGTTGCTGCGGCGTGTGTCGCATTCCTCGATGGTGCTGCGCTTACTGCTGGTGCATCTGCGATGAGGTGGAAGATGAGTTAGTTCGACCGGCCCCTTGCACCAGCCAACTTCGTCAGCTGTTTCAGCGCACGCTCTTGGTTTTGTGCATCTTTGGAATGGTTGTAGTCGTGTACATGATTGTAGTGGGCGGGGTCGCGTTTGTGGCGACGTGCACGACGGGACAGTGCGTTTTGGGTTGACTTGATCACTTTGCCATAAAATCGCCTGCCTGACGTGCGCTAGTGACACAAATTGGTGATAGAGTAGTCACATAGCAAGCACTTTTCTTGTTGCTCGCGTTCCATGTCGGACGACGCCCTCTCCGACCTGTCGGACTATGACGACGACGGATGGGACCAAATGGACCATGCTTACGACGGTGGTGGCGTGCCGGAAGACGACTCCTGCTTGGACAATCCGTCGATCGCGCTGGAACAATGTCTGGAAGGGCGCGCGCACGCACAAAGGGTGCGCGCATGTTGGAAGCGCGCCAGCACGACGCTTTCAGAAGGCGAGCCCTTCCAGATGATGGTCATCGACGTCGATCACACGATCGCCTCTCGTCATGGCAATCGACCTACGTTGCGTGCGTCCGGAGTTTTAGACGGCGGCGGATCGGTCGTTGTGCACATCTCTGGCGTTCAACCCTACTTTTGGGCTCAACTCACCACAGAAGGGCTCGAATTGCCCGATCCCTATGGCTTTGCTTCCGCCCTGGCCAAAGCCGTCAAACAACAGGCGGAAACGAGCAACCGTTTACGTGACTTGGGCATCGATGACCACAAGCGTCCGCGTCTGCCCGAGATCGAACTCTTCGTTTCCGAGCGCGTCAACATCAAGCATTTCCGCTTTGGTCGCACCACGCCCACATTTCGCGTTCACATCGAATCGCCCTCGCTCATCTCCTGCGCCGCCAGCGCCTTGCAACGCGGCGTCTATTACAAGGGCCACAAGTACACCTTTCAAACGTTTGAGACTAACTTCCCGTTTGCGCAACGCTGGATGTGCGACAACGACATGGTCGGCTGCGGCTGGCTGCAAATCAAAGATTGGACGCATCGCCCGACCGCGCTCTGTGTGGCCACCGCCGGCGTCACCTTTGAGGTCGAAGTAGATGCTTCGTCCGTGACGGCCGTTTCGACCAACGTCAAGCCGCAAATCGCACACGAGCTGCGCACACTCTCCTTTGACATCGAGTGCATGAGCGACAACGGCGTCTTTCCAACCGCGGAAAAGTGCCCCATCATCCAAATCGGCAACACCATGCGCGATCAACAGCGCGGGCGCTGGTCGCAGCGCGTCATCTTTGCGCTCGAGTTGGTCGAACCGCTCACGGGCGACGACGAGGTCTTAAGCTTTGCCGACGAACGCACCATGCTGCGCGCATGGCACCAATACCTCATCGAGTTTGACCCAGACATCCTCACCGGCTTCAACATCAACAACTTCGATCTTCCATATGTCATCAACCGCCTTATCACTCTCGAAGTGTCGGCGATCTGTTTGGGTCGTTTGCTCGATCGCCCAACCCGCTGCAAAGAAAGCAACTTCTCGTCGAACCAGTCCGGAACACGCGCGCAAGTCGACACCAACATGCAAGGACGCGCCCAGTTCGACATGTACATCTACTTACAAAAAGACGTCGGCACGCGTCTGCCGAGTTACACACTCAACGCCTGCGCCGCCCACTTTTTGGGCGACCAGAAGCAAGACTTGCACCACACGCTCATTCCGGTGCGTCAGCGCCAAGGACCTCCTGGACGTCGCAACCTAGCCACTTACTGCTTAAAAGATGCCCAACTTGCCGACCAACTGCTGGAACGCTGCTGTGCGCTCTTCAACTACATCGAGATGGCGCGTGTTACAGGCGTAACCCTCACGATGTTGATGACGCGCGGGCAAGCGATTCGCTGCATTTGCCAAATTCAACGCATCATCGGTCCGATGGGCACCTACGCCCACCTGCTGTTGATCGTCCCAACCAAGGAGAAAACCGAGACGTTTTCATTTCAAGGCGCGACGGTGATCGAGCCGATTCGCGGCTTTTACAAAGAGGGTATCACGACGCTCGATTTCGCATCACTCTACCCGTCGATCATGATGGCGCACAACCTCTGCTACACGACGCTCTTGCGCAAGGAAGACGTTACAAAGTTGGAACCTTCGCAGTACACGCGTACGCCCACGGGCGACTGCTTTATCAATACGGGCACGCAACAGGGCATCTTGCCATTGATTCTTAACGAGCTGCTCGCCGCGCGCAAAAAGGTGAAAGGCGCCCTCAAAGACGAGAAGGCCAAAGGCGACGCCGCGGACAAGACGCTCGTTGGCGTGTACGACGGACGCCAGCTGGCTCTAAAAGTCAGCGCCAACTCGATTTATGGATTCACCGGCGCGTCCGTTGGCCAGCTGCCATGCATAGAGATCGCCAACAGCGTCACCGGCTTTGGTCGCGAGATGATCGAGGCGACCAAACAGTGCGTCGAGTCCACTTACACCATCGCCAACGGATACAGCCACGACGCACAAGTCATCTACGGCGATACCGACTCCGTCATGATCAAATTTGGACCTGAAGATCTCGAAACGTGCATGAAACTGGGCGCCGAGGCCGCACCCTATGTCACCAAGCAGCTCTTCATCAAACCCATCAAGCTCGAATTCGAAAAGGTCTATCAACCCTACCTGCTCTTGAACAAGAAGCGCTACGCAGGCTGCAAGTACGAGGAAGACGACTTAAGCGGCAAGTTTGACAGCAAAGGTCTCGAAAATGGGCGTCGCGACAACTGCACGCTGGTGCGCGAGGTGGTTGAGGCAACCTTACAAGAGATGCTGCGGGTCAAACAAGAAGATTGGACCTTCCAGGCGGCCAAGCGCGCCGCGGCCGACCTGTACATGAACCGCATCGAGTTCCACAAGATTGTCGAGTCGTCGCAGCTCAGCAAACCTCCGGAAGACTATCCCATTCCTCCAGCGCACGTGCAGCTGGCCAAACGCATGACCGAACGCGACCCCGCTTCGGCGCCTCTCGTTGGTTCGCGCGTGGCCTACGTCATCATAGAAGGCGCCAAAAACGCCAAGAAGGGCGACAAGAGCGAAGACCCTCTCTACGCTCTAGAAAACAACCTGCCAATCGATTCGAACCATTACATCAAGCGCCTGCGTGACCCGCTCGATCGCATCTTTGAGATGGTCGACAAAGACGGCGAGTACATGCGCAGCATCTTTGAAGGCTCCGCCTCGCGCAAGCGCGTGCAAGAGGTGCCCGCCAGCAGCCCGATGATGGCGTTTGTGGCGCGTCGCGCGCGCTGTTGCATCTGTAAGGCGTCGATGGACCCTAAACGCAAGGCCTTTTGTGTGAGCTGTCGTCCAAAAGCCGAAGACTACCGCGCTCAGCTCTACGCCGAGCACGATGCCACCGAGGCCACCGTCAAAGCCTACCTCGAGCACTGCCGCAACTGCCAAAAAGCCAACCAGATCCAAGCGACCAGCTCCGGCGATTCTGGTGAAGTTGAATGCGCCAACAACGACTGCGAACGCTTCTACAAGCGCATCGAGGTCGCGCGCGACGCCACCAAGGTCAGCGAAAAGGTGTCTCGTTTCGAGTTGGACTGGTGAATCACCGTCGGCAGCCATCTCTAAGTAATAAACACTCAAGAAACAAATTCTTTTTCGCACAAAACCAATGACACAAGAGGTGGGCACTTACGCGGTAAAGGACGTGCGCTGGCTGGTTCGTTCGCGCGACGTCTGGCTCGGTGTGTCGATCACGTTTGTCGTCTTGACGTGCACATTTGCGACCTTGTTTGGGTGGTCTTTTCACAACTGGAAGCAGCACGAGGTGTGCCCGGAATACCACACAAACACAATTGTGGTGCCGGTCAACTTGACCGACATCGACGACGCGGAGGCACTGGGCAAGCACGACCTGTTTGAATATCGTGGGGTCCGTTTTGCAAACACCGACGTCGAAATAGATGTCACCACTTGCGCGGGAAAATACCACCAGGCCTTGGTCGACGCAGGTCACGGAATGTCGCTTGCCAGCCTCGAAGACGACGATGATACCGACGGTACCAACGGCGCGCAGCGTCGACGACTTAGGCGGGTCTCTTTCAAAAACCTTTGGGAAAAAATTGAGTCCAAATCACAGGCCGTTGTTCAAAAGGTGCAACAGCAAATCGTAACAGCTCGAACCAATATTAAAACGCAACGCAGTTCAGATAACTCGAACGACGCACCCGAGGCGGGGGCGACCGTCGTTAACATTGCAAAGGCCGCCGTAGAAAGCGTGGTGATTGTGGAAGCGGGCTGTTTCACCGCCAAAGTTGCGGGAATGGTCATCTTAGGGAAGGCCGTAAAAAACGCCGTTGGGTAATGTATCGGTGGAGGAGTGGTGACCGTGTTTTTAATAATCTTGTCAAAGAAGATAAAATGTCGGTATGAACACGTAAATATTTCATTCACTTCCATCCTCATTAGAAACGACCACGCAGACCAACGAGCTGGTCACGCAGCGGAGACGCCATCACCAGCGTGTGGTAGGGCAGTGTCTTCTTGGTGAAATCGCACTCGGTTTGACCCGCATTTTTTAGGATCGTATCCTCACGCAGGACGCCACAGGGCCGAGAGGTGTCGTCCCTTAGCCATTGGTGAATTGCAGCCGAGATTTTGTTTTGAAACTCAGATTGCAACATCGCACCCTCTTTGCTTGTGTGGAAGCCCTCGAGAGCGGGTGGGAACGATCGAGAGGTGGGCATCTGTATGTTGAGAAACGTTGAGATGTCGTGCACGGCGCAGCAGAGCGCGTTGAACACTACAGGTCTGGGTTTGTCGTCGGCTTCGAAAACTTGATCAAGTGCCTGTCCTTTGATAATTGGTACGCCAAGCGCCTGGAAGTTGATCTCGGTCCAGCGAAAGACCACAACTCGGAAACTCTTTCGTTGGTCGGTGTCTTGGACGATCCCTTTGACTTGATACTCCACGGACGCGTCGCCAATAGCAAGTTTCTTCTCCTGTTTGTACGATTCCCATGCTTGTTTGATCTGTAGCTCGACCTCGTGCTTATCGATGGGCAGCTGACGGTGCTCTCGTGCCAGGCGTTTGAGCTTTTCGTCTTTTTCGAGACCATGTGCTGCGACAATCACGTTCGAGTGATGGAAGGCGTACTGCGTGTCGAGACGCATGTTGAACTTGGGACCTTGACGCATGAGGGGGTCGTCCCAGCGAATAATCTCACCCAAAAGCGCGGGTTGATGGCCTGTGAAGAGAAAAGGGGTTGGAGAGATCCGTGTTGAGTCGGTGGCCGCGTTCGCCTTCTCGATCGAGTCGGGTGTATTCTTCGACGGTAAGAATTGCTTGCCGCCGCAAAGGCCATTGCTATCGACAATGGTGGGCGCGCCCGTGACCGGATTTATCGCTTTGACCGGCACGCCCGACAGCGCAGCCAGCGTGATATAGGCTGTGCACGCGTCGAGATTATTTGCGCCATGTTTCGCGCTCTTTGTCGTATTGACCAGCTCGTGATAGGCCTTGTTCACACGTGCTGCATTGGTATCGAGCCCTACGCGGTGTCCGTAAGGGGCCAGCGTTTGCGAATCAACCCGCGCGGTGTTTATCATGTTGGCTGGAACGAACGGGACGACCAGCCCGGCGTGAACACTCGCGCAGTCCTCGTCTTGGTACATGAGGCACGTGCTCGTGTGCTCGAAGACCTTCTCATACAGCGACCCGAGGTAGGACCAATGCTTAATGTAACGCGCAACTCCGGCGGGCGACGATGCTAAGGTATTGAGCAATTGTACGATCTCGACATCCTTCGGAGCGTCTAGAGCCTTTGGATTGGGCTTGATGGCGTCGTACGCCGTTTTGATGTCACCCCACTGACGCTTAAGCTCGGCCACTTCATCCGTAGCGAGGCGATCATACCAATAATCGCCAGTTTTCATCTCACCTTTGGCAATTTGCATGATCGTCGACGTGTCGTTCTTGTATGTTACCGCATCGTAGAGGGTTGACGAGGTTCCCCCCATCATGTTGGTGGTACAAATGTAGAAGAACGCGTGGAGCGGACTTCCGGCATCGAGTGTGGATCTCGCGGCGCCCTCAGCGATGACTATGGCCCGCTCCAAAAGGTAGTATGTCTGCATCCAAGCTTTGTGGATCAGCGACGCATCACTGAGGGCGGCCTCGTACTTTGGGCACACGATGTTGGGATTGATTTGATCGCCAACATCTGCGACGAGCCATGTCATGGCTTTAAAGAGTCGTTTTGGCCATTCCGGTCCGAAGAGTTTTGGAGCATTCAATACAATAAGCAACCGCCAATGATTGAGATCGCGGTTTCCCAGCATGAAATGTTTCTCGACTCCAGAGCTGTTTGGAACGTAGTTACCTATCATCTTCAAGAGTCGCAGGCCTGGTCCGATTGTCGCGAAGTCGCCCACGTGTAGGAATTTGGTAGGTAACTTGCTGTCGGTGCGCAAAGCCTTCATAATGGTCTCTTTCACCATTGCGTGCATTTCGTCACCTTCCTGATCCGACGAGGCGAGAAGCAGGTGCCTGGATTTGTTGTGCGTGTTGTGCGTGTTGTGGCTGTAATCCTCTTTTGCAGAGTTACGCACGCCCACGTCCTCGTAGGTGGGCGCGCGCAGCCGCATCGCGTTGATCTCTGATACCAACTTCGCGCCTTGCGCCCTCTCTTTTTGGAGGAGCGAGTGTTGAGAATTCAATTCAGTGGCGAGCCTTTCGACTTTCGCGCGTTCGTTGTCAATCTGGTCGGAAAGCATATTATTCGTGTTTCGCTCGGCTTCGAATGCGCGCATCAGTCGCTGAGTCATATCCTGCTGCATACCGACCCCACCAGGGGCACTGGACGCCGGTCGACGAAAACTCATAGATACGATGGTCTTTAGAGGCCTGCAGTCTGTACACACTAGACGTTATCGAAGGTGTGCTTTTATTTTTAAAAGCACATTCCTCCTCACCACCTCACCACCTCCTCACCACAAACATTACACATACATCACATTTGTTGCACGATGCGACGGCTGACCGCGTGCAGTGTATCCGTAGATGAGTGGTCGTTTTTGAGGTACACGTCGATCAACGGGTGATCGACGTGCGTGGGAAAGGCCTGCTCTTGCATGTCCTTGTATAGAGGAAGCAGGCTCTGCTCGGAACTGTGTGTATCGGGAGTCGTGGTATCCAAGTGACGCGACAACAGAACGACGTACGCGCCGCGCTTTTTGAGCGCTTCAAGCTCGTTTGGGTAGCGTACGTCCGTGATCAAAACAACGCCGTTTTTGGGCAATTTGTGCAAGAGTGCTTCGACCCACACGTCCGACTTGAAGTCGCGAAAGTCGCCCACGTGTTGCAGCAGCTCGCGAATCGGACGCTCAAATCCGGTGGGTGGCTCAGGCGAACGCTTCGAGGTCTCCAAATAGGAACGCGATATGTTGAATTGCTCGCAGATGATCTCCTTGATGGGATCGGCAAAGGCCGTGCGGTACACGGGTAGCTCTTCCAGCTCCGGTTGCGCCTTGATGGCCTGTTCGAGCACGGTGGCGAGCGTGTCCTTTCCGCTGCCGAGGTGGCCCGCCAGGGCGATGATGCGGTCGGGACGGATCACAAGTTCGTCCGTTGCGTCTACCATGGGCGATTCTGGGGCGGGCTCGCTTTCTACGGTTGGTTTGTCAACTGTTTGAACCGCTTCTTGGTTTGCTTCTTGGTTTGGCTCTATGACGACCGAAGTCACATCGACGACGGTCGTGGTGGCGTGAGTCGGTTTGCTCCACGGTGACGAAAAGTAAACGCCCATGGCTGTTGTAGTGTCGTTGTATGGGTTAGAGCGCCGCTATAACAACCACGTGGGAGCTTCGTCTGTCGGTTTAGCGACATCGTTCGCCATGTCCGATCATGGCTTGTTGATTGCGAGCATGCGTCGCGTGCTGGAATTGTACTATCTGACGGAGCCTGAGACGAGGATCGCGCTTCCGTCGTACATGCCAGACGCGACCACCGATCCAGATGCCTTTGCGCAAATGACGAGGATGCGCTTGCGGTTTGCGATGGTGCAAGGCCTCTTAAACGCAATCAACCCACAGCCGCAACGAGTCGAGCCAGTGGGGCCACAGGGTACGCCTTTTCAGAAGGCGGCGGATCGCTTGGCCCGTCTCGATCAAGCTGCTTTCTTGGAGGTGGTCCCATTCATGCGCGTCGTGGAAGAGAAACGACGAGATCAGGAAGATGCCTTGAATCAACAGTTGAGAGACGACTCAATGCCGGGGTGGAAACGCAAGCGGGGCCGAGTTTACAAGTTGCAGGATAGAAACGACGAGCGGCTGCGCGTCCGACTGAATGCGCATCCGGACATCGAGGACAACGAGATAGAGCCACCCATCTACTTGTTGATGCAGGTCAATCGCAATATGTCCTATCCGCTGGAATACGGTAGCATGCATGTCGAGGCGGCGTTGGTTGTTGGTAACGCCACCTTCGACGACCCGAATGTTTGCTTCAACAAATACTACTTTCGCACTAACCAAGTTCCGGCGACGCGTCTCGTCTCGTCGGTACACGATTTGGTCATGGATTACATGACCGATTTTTACATCGACAAGTTCGTTCTAATGGACGTCGTTCAACGCGTGCTAACGCCCAACGGTGTTGACCTCGAACAGCTGCACTCGATTATGGAACGACCGATGGCGCAGTTGGTTGAGTACGAGACGTTTTGGACGACATATCGCGATAAGATCGTGGCGACTCCATCGTCGTACCTTGCATTGGATCCGGATACGCTGTTCGAACAAGGAGATCAGGGCTACGACCTGACGACTATCAAGTACATGGGATACTCAATGAAGCGATTCTTGCAGCAGAACGATTGGGACAGTGGGACCGCGTGGGCATCTGTTGTGTATGCCAATCCGGCGCGGAAGAACGACGAGCCTCGCGCGTATCAGCGGTGGCTGAACGCGTATTTTCCTATGCACGACCAGCGGGCCCTACAAGCGGACACTATGGCGCTCCTCTTGCTCGAACACTGCGCCTAAGAGATGTGCTCGAGTTTACTTGTAAGAAATACATGTCCTTAAGTACACTTATGTGATGACTCGGAGGGGGTAGGGGG
>Ga0228674_1000439_pt1 | contig 29392 bp, 17 predicted proteins | sample 1D_rmetaG_FD_189054 | JGI IMG/M metagenome (GOLD analysis project Ga0228674, IMG submission 189054) | Seawater microbial communities from Monterey Bay, California, United States - 1D_r | ecosystem: Environmental > Aquatic > Marine > Coastal | place: USA: California | collected 2016-09-26
ATGTTAACCCTAGTCCGGCTCCACCCAATAATATTTTTACATCTGGAAAATGTTTCTTTATATATTCACATACAATTTGTGTACACCAGCGACTGACTTTTGTGAATACACTTAATCCTATCCAAGTTGGGTTGTGTAGTTTTATCTGTTCGTGAAATACTTTTTCTAATTCACTTTTGATTAAAACAAAAATTGGTTCATCTGCTTCAACAGTATAGTCTGGAGAACTAAGTAGTGCAGCAATGACATCGTTCCATTGATCCTTTACTCTATTAAAAAAGATTACATTAGTGTCAACTGCTTCTGCTATGACGTTACTATCTGTTAACTGACCTTTCAAATGAAAAGGAGCAGGAGCAGGCATTTCAACGTCCATTAATGGAACACTGCATAATAAAATATTAACCATCTATATTTCTAACCACAGTTCAGGAAAGGTACTTACAAAGTCTTCTTTGCGATACTTGTCAGCACGTGAGCATTCTTCTTCAAAGTCTTCCCAATGTTCATCATGCAAGTCTTCACTATTCATAAACGCAGTTATTTTTTCAAAATGATCTATATTAGTTTTACAACTCTTATCCGTTGCATACTCCCAATCGCCTATGTCTATACTCTTAGAATTCAATAGTTTATCAGTTATCCAATCCTTAGTATGTTTAGGCAACGCCTTTACATTATAATAAAGCGGCTCATGACAATAACCAAAATCAATTAATTCAATATACTGTCTTAAATTCTTATCCCAATACTCTACTAGCTCGGGTAGATAAGCAACATTTAATAAACTAACTGTAGTCCATACTTTGTTTTTAATTACATCTCTGTTAATTGCCTTGTTCCAAAGTTTTACATTTTCAATTACATTATCAAATTTAGCTGGATGTCTTTGATAATTAAAACGTTCGTGTATGTCATCTATGCTCCAATGAAATAATACCATTTTAAAATGATTTAACTTTTCAGCTACGTCTTGTTTAAAATAAGTACCATTGGTATTAAATATTAATTCTATATGTTCAGCGTGTCCACTTTCTATGCATGTATCTAGTAGTTCATAGAATGGTGGAATCATAAAAGTTTCTCCACCATACACACATATCTGTTTTATATTTGGTAACCATTTATCTAGTGTTTCTTTGTTTCCTGTAATTACACTGTCGTTGCGTTTATGTTTAACAAGACTTTTATCAAAGAAGTTCCACTGCTTAGAGGTTTCTTTATGTGCTTCAGTAGTCCATTGACTACTTATATAAGGATTACATATTCTACATTTGATATTACAATGACTTCCTAATTTTAAATCTAATAGTGTTGGGTGTGGATCGTTAAGTTCTTCGTTGGTAAGCTCTCTACTCATATTTAATCGTAGACTTTCTATACCAGCTGCTTCTTCTTTCCAACAATTAGCACATTCGGCTGGCTTCTCGTTGTTTAAGAATTTGCGTCTTAGTTCGTGTAAACTATCACTGTCCCATGCTTCTTTAAATCCAGCTTCAGGAAATTTAAGCACATCTTGGTCGTCATTGTGATATTGTTTACCCACTTGCCTACAACACGCTCTATATGTTCCATCAGTTTGGATTTCTATTTGTGTCCATGGTAAACTACAAAAGTTATTGGTACTCATTTTTGCACCGTTCTGTTCTACTTCCCATCTGTATCATCTCGTCAGTTGTATAATCTATTAGCAATGTATTACCTTGCCTATCTTTTTTAATACCTTGCTTTGCTTGTTGTATTAATTCGTTTGTTCGCAACGGCATAAATGTATGTGTACAATAATTTAAAAATTCCGGGCATGCATTTATAATATCTTTTTCTAGTTGTATTGCTTCGTCCATCCTGCCAGGCATTACCATAAAGTAAACTTCCATGTGACCTCTATGCAATCCTTGAGCATCTCGTTCTTGTTTTTCTTTACATATGCCATCTATTATATTAGATATCTTTTCTTCGTATCTATCTATGTATTCAAAATGTATACTAATGTTTAAGTCACTGTAGCGAACTAGCTCTCTATAATATGCAGGCAATCTGCTACCATTACTGTGCGTACTTAGTTTGTGTCCATCATCATAAATCATTTTTGCAAACTCTATATAGTGTTTGTGTACAGTTGGTTCCCCTCCGCTTACAACAAAATTTGCCTTGCCATCCAAAAGAAATTTTTGTTTAATTAGTTGATATGCATCATTTAACTGATCCCAATTTTTCTTTTTTTCAGTATTGTTATGTACTTCACTTGGACAATAACTACAGTTAAAGTTACAACGTCTGCCTAGTTCCCAGAACACTTGCTTGTACCCACCTAGGTGTGTTCTTTCTACTGCTGCATTATTATTATTTCCCAACGCATTCGGTCCAAGATTATATTTTTGATCTGCTGGCTGTTGCTTTAATTTAAGAAGATATTCTTTGTTTCCTATTTTTGGATTGTATTTGGGAATGAATATATCAGATCCACAACTGCAAGCTGAGATATTACAATCTATCCATTGGTCGGGTATAACAAGATAACCGTCATACACATTGCCTAGTGTTCCTGTAAAGACTTTATTAATCTTAGTTCCAGCACCACAACTAGCTAACTGTACATATCCATCAAAGTCGATATTAATATTTTCAACGCCGGCTCCACACTTCCATCCTGAAAAATTATTAATACGCTTTGCAACAACTTCTTCTGTACTTAAATCACTAAAGTGTCTTTGTCCATCATAAACACGAACTGGGCGACCAACTGTAAAATCATTATCTATCATATGTTATGTATCTCCTCCCACTTAGCGTTTGATGTTTCTTGTACTATATTCCAAAACTCCGACATCTCTGGAAAAATATTTCTGCAATCAGTATTTTTTCTCAAATCAAGATTGTTTATAAACTTACATAATTTTTCATATTGTAATGTTGTTCCTGTTTGCGTACACTTAATAGTTGACAAGAAATTAATATATGCAGGCCATGTTGCATATGGATCATTTATATCCTGTGGGGTTCTAGTCTTGAGAATGTTTATACTCTCATTGATATAATTCATATAACTAGCTGGCAGCATTTCAACTCTATAATGGTCTGGGTCATTAACAACATTGGGTTTTAAAAATAAAGGTTTACCATATGTATCATATAGCTCAACACACCAGCGTAAGAAATCAGGCATACTGCTTATGCATAAATTGTTTATACTAGTTTGAAATCCTATTTGCAAGTCAGGAAGATCTAATTTTAGATATTCTCTAATGTTCTTTTCAAATCTATCCCACACTAGATTCATTCTAATATATTCTGCACGTTCTTTATAAGACTCAATACTTACACTAATTTCTACAGTAAAAAGTTCACATAGCCTTGGCAATCTATCTATAAACTTTTTAAAATAAGCTTCTCTAGTATTTCCATTTGTAACAAACCAAAGCAGTGGCTTACCTGGGTGAAATGATTTTTTATTAGCATGATCCCAATATCCACTGTGTGGTCGTTTGTCAACGGGAATGCTTTCCATTATATTACACAAGTTATCAAGGAACTGAGGTAGCCTAGGATTATTTATTGGCTCGCCACCTAATATACCCAACCGAAGATGATGATTAGGATCATCTGATTGTGATAAATTAGTATTCAACCATTTCCAAAACTCACTGTTAAAGTTTTCTAAATTTTGATCATTTACTTGTACTTTTAATTTATTGTGTTCGTCCTTAGTAAAGTCCCAATCAGGATTAATACCCATTGCCCATAGATCAGTATTTGCATTTGCCCAAGTACTACTAAAGTATGGACTACAATATAAACAACTCATGTCACAATGATTACTAAGATTTACTTCTAACATGTATGGCTTTGTGCTTCGAAGTATTGGATGTTCTATAGTAATATCTTTAATTAGTGTTTCCTCTAATGTAAGTTTGTTTATAACTTTATCATCTTGTATATCCCATCCAGTAGGAGCATTATATATTCTTGGACTCTGTACGCCTTGGTCTTCTAGTAACCAACATGTTTCGCAACTAGAATGTCTTTGTCCTTTGAGCATTTCTAATCTACGCTCAAGCTGATATGAATCATTAAGAAAGTAATCTTCTTTAAGATTTGATAATTGACTGACATCTTGATCTTTTAGTTTTGTTCTGCAACAAGTTCTTGCTTGATTCTTTCCAAAATCAATTACACTATATCCCCAACGGTGTGTACACAAAGAACGCTTATGGTTACTCATAATCTTTTATTGCCTCGTATAAATCAGGTATGTTAGCTTCTAACGTTTGATTTCTAATACTGTCTAGTTTTTGTGTATGTTGTAGGAAGCTATCTTTGTTAGTCCACTCTTTACCATCTGTTACTTCTGTTTCAATATCATCTGCTAGTGCAAAATCAATTACTCCTTGATATTTTTTTATAATATGTTGTGCTAATCCAATTTCTAAATTTTTATTACACCAATCAAATAGTTCATTGTACTTGTCTACAATTTTTTGCTTGTGTGCTTTAGGATAATTTTGAACTGTTAAGAATCTAGGCCCATGACATATATGTAAAGCCATTACTGAGTCAAATGTACTAAACCTGTTAGTGTACCACTTTACCATATCTGGTATTTGCATTACATTGTATATTGTAATAGTTGGTGCAATTGTAGCCGAGATGTTCGTATACTTTTTTGAAAGTTCATAAAATTTATTAATGTTACGCTCAATGATTGGCCACTTGCTTGGAAATCTAATATAATCTTGTACATCGCCTAACCCATCAATACTCATTGTCATTCTGACACGTTTGAACTTGCTCCATATATCCCATGCATTGCGTGGAATAACAAACATGTTACTGTTGTATTCTAAATTAATATTTTTTGCATAATCATTGTCTATAGCATATTGTAAAATATTCCAATACTCTTTAATAACTGTAGGCTCGCCACCTGTCATGTATATGCGATCAATGTTATGCATATTGTCTTTTAGTTGTGCTACAAATGGTTCTTTATTCCAGTCACCAATCATACTAGAATATTTTTCTCCGTCTTTGGTAATGTCGTACTTGTCGTCATAGAAATCTATTTTAGCATTACCCATTTTAACCCAGTCATCTAGCCATAAACTACTATCGCCCGGTCCACACATTCTGCATTTTTGATTACATTTGTTTCCTAGTCTTATATCAAAATATTTTAAAGGTACTTGTGCAATATCAATAGTACCATCATCGAGTGTATTTTCTTTACACATTTCTATGTCGCCAACATACTCTTTATTCATATATGTTCTTAGACTATCTAGTCCTAGCTTTTCAGTTTCCCAGCATTGTCTACATTCGGGATGTTGCTCACCTTTTAACATACTTGCTCGAATCTCTTTTAGTAAAGGAGCATTCCTAGTCTCTTGTATTGTACTGTTATTAGCATTATATGTTTCGCCGTTTGGCCTAATAAGTTTTCCAAAGTTATACTCTGGTCCAGTTTTTTTGCCAAACACACACTCACAACAAACTCGGTACATACCGTTGCTGGTAATAGCACTTTGTAAAAAAGGTTTAACACAAAATGTTCCCTTTTTATGTAATGGTATATTTTCATTCATTATTCTTCAATAACCTCATATCTATGTTCTGGCAATACTTTTTTACACATAATATCAAAGTTACAATGACAGTAACTCTTATTACATGCTACTGGCTTGGTAGGAAATTTAATTTTATCTGGTTCGTGTATATTACCAAATGTTCCTCCTACTCTGCACCAACCTCTCCATACTGTACCGTCAAAGTCCACAATGAACTGTTCGATGCCTGCCCAGCAATCCCAACCTTTCCAGTTGTTATTGTTGTCTGCAATAAATCTATGTGCGGAACTGTTTTGTGATAATGCGTTAACAGTGTCGTGCATATCCATGCTGCCTCTGTATAACTTAAATTCTTTTGTGTGTTTTATTTTGCTACCATACAACTTCCATTGATCATCAAATATCTTTTGTTGTTCATCTGTGTATGGGAAACGTACTTCACCAAAGTCTATTACCAAAGGCTGGAATGCCATGCTGATGTTTTCTACTTCCATACATAGCTTCTCACTTAATGCAATACCTTTGTTGAATAATTCTGGATCAGTGTGACCCATTACATTTACGTGTGTACGACAGTAGCCTGCCATTATCTTTACTACTTCAAAGAAGTGCTCAGCATCTGCATGCTCAGGATGAAAACTTAAACACACATGATCAAAGTTATCTTTATTCTTTTCCCACCAGCGTAATGTTCTACTACCGTTGCTGATAAATCCTACGTCATGTCCAATATCTTTAATGTATTGTACAGCTTTAATAAAGTCTTTCCATAGTGTAACTTCGCCACCAGTGAACTCAAAGTAAACTTTACGTGGTGCATAGTGTTTAGCAGTAGCGTCAATGAATCCTTGAACTACTGTAAAATCATTCCAACCAAAGCTGCCGTCGTTGAGTATGCTAGGACAATACGAACAACTGTAGTTGCACATATTTCCCAAGTTCCAATTTACTACAACCCAATCACTTGCTTCTTTGTGATGATGGTCAAGTATATTATAGAAGCCTTGTTCACCTAATGCCATATCTTATTCTAATGTATCCTCAACCTGGTCTTCTCTAATTTGAGCTCCCATGCGGCTTGGATTAATATATACTTTCTTAAAAAATCTAGATCCTTCTTTTCCTAAGTCTGCAATTTCTAAATCTAATTTAGATCTTAAATCGTAACCAAGTCTGTTACTTTCGTTTTGTAGTGTGTCGTAATTCCAACGCATACCTGTACGTGAACATAACTGATCACTGTCAGCCTCAAAGTTAGGTAATACATTTTCTTTATAATATTTTGTAAGCCAATCAAAGTCTCGAACATTTCTCCAGTCCCAATCTTCTCTACCAATGTTTGTCATGTGGCACCCAAGTCTTGCACCGTATATTGCCCACAGTCCATTCTCACTGTCGTCACCAACACTCATCCAAGTAAGCAGTCGCTTGTAGTTCTTATCGTGTACTTTTTCTTTTAGTTGTAATGGATCGATAACGTCTCCGTCAACTAATCCCATCTTAACTCCTTCACGGAAACCTGCACGCCAGGCTTGTAGTGGACTCGCATTATTCATTACATCGCAATATATGTTATTCATTTGCACATAGTTGATATTCCAACAGAAGTCTACTTGGGCTCGCTTGTCGCCCGCTGGTGCATTCTCATGTGTTTGCATTCCATATACTACTTCTTTTGGCCAACACTTAATGCCTCCGTTTCCGTATACTAATCCGTTCACTGTATTTTTTCCAGCCCAACTAATAACATCTGTGTTTTTTATTTTACTCATGTCTACTTCAACACCAAAGAAATCATCCTTGACAATGTTGTCTGCATCAATAGTAATAAATCTATCTGTTTCTGCTAGGTCGGCTGCTGCCTTATGTGCTGCATCACTGCCAAACACACCGTGGCTTCTCTTTGCCCACGGTGCTTTATTAATTAAATCGTTATAGTTTTCATCTGCATTTGGTTCATCATAGCTAATGAACACTATATCAAATTCATTAATACTTTCCATACTACTCATAGTGTCTCCTTAAAATCCAACAGTTGAATCAACTGGTGTACGTAATTTTGTTCCGTTTATAAATTTATATTCTTTGCCTGCTTTACTAACCCATGTTTCCAGTTCACCTTCTGTTGGCGCTAGGCTATCTATTGCCTCTGGGCCAAAACTATTAGTAAGACCTGGGAAAAAACTAATATCATCCCAATTGCCTTGCTTTCCTGGATATGTGTTAATCATATTTTCTAGTTCAGTTCCAAATCTTTCTTTGATCATTTTTGTAAATGTTTCACATTTTTCTCGACCATTTCCTTCTGCATGCATTCCATGTGTACATCCAAATGTTGCAACGCTGTATCCCATATTTAATAATGTAGAAAGTATTGCTCCGGCAACAAAGCCTTCACTTCTATCTGCTAAATGATTTTGATCTTCTGCTGATTTTCCTTCTTCTGGATTAGCCCAAGGTGTTGAAGTTCTAACACATACAAGTACTGCTGGTGCTTGTACAACTGCAAGCATGTGTTCTTTGTCATCACCGTGTTCTTCCTTATTAGTCATGTAATATATATTATCAGCTAGCCATGTACGCATCTTCATGTCTTCATCGCCTTGGCCTAAATACATCCAAAAATGAGATTTAATACTACATTGAGTAGGAACGTGATTTATTACTGTTGCTAAATATTCGACATCTTCATCTGGTATTGGACCTGTGTCTGAAAATAATCTTGTTGTGTGTCTATTTTCCCATACAAGGGGATTTAATTTATTCATCTTATTGTTCTCCTAAATTTATTTCTATGTTATTGTACTTGTGTACTAACAGTGGAGTATCTGGCCAATCAAAGTTTATTTCTATCTCAAACGTTTTATTTTCAAATTGAGATCGTTCTATTTGAATTGCACCTACAAATACGTCCGGAGTCTCATTACAGACAATAAATTTAAATAATTTAATACCAGATAGTAAATGTTTATCGGCTATAGATAAATTATTACTAACTATTAATCTATTATCCACTACGTTAATATTTATGTGACTTGGTTCGTTTGTTTTTGCAGAAGTTTGTAACAAATGTTCGTTGCGTTGGTTTTCTATTTTGAGTTCAGTTAACGACCATCCGTAATTATTAAATACGTGTTTTGAATACAGACTAATGTTGTTCCAGTCTAGTTCTTTATCTATATTCTTGTCAAGTGTTATAATTTGTTGTCCGTGTGTAAACAATTCTTTTGGATCAAGTTTAAGTGTATGTACTAGATAGTCTGGATCATTCTTTCTTGTAATATGTATATCTAATGCATTAGTTTCGTTTAATGATATTTCTGATATTGTTGCTAAATTTTTATTTTTTCTAATTGAAGGCATATTTGCAGTTACAAGTATTTGATTTGAATTATAAAATATATTCACATACAAATCAACAGAAGAGGGAGCAACATCTTTTGCAAACGGTACTAATTTATTATCATCTGATTCAATTATTAATACATTCCCACGGTGACTAAGTTCCCATTTGTGATTTATTAAATCCCATATCATGCCATACTTTTTTAAGCTACTAGTACCATTGATTAATTTTTTGCATATTGGGTCAGTTGATTCAGCCTGAGTTGTATTGTTAGCAATGTTAGTAACCTTAGTACTATTAATTCTTAGTATTTTTCCATTATCATTGTTAAATACTATAAAGTACTTTCTTTTAATGTTTACTTGTGGCTCTGTAAGTGTCTCTGTGTTCATTAAATATCTCTTCTGTTATAAACTCGTGTTCTCCATAGTATAGGTTAGTTCCCATTGCAAAGTTTTGAATTTTTACTTTTGCTCCTTTGCTACTCCAAACGTTTAATCTTTCTGACCATTTATCCCACTGACCAATCACTCCATCAGTTAACGTTACTGGCATATTAATTGTATTAATAATATTATGTATTGGAGGATGCTCGTACAATACTATTGTGTTTAGCAGACTATACATTATGTCACTGTTATAATATTCTGGGCAATGAGATTGATTGAAAAACTTTGGCATTACTTGTCTCCAATTTTGCATAAACACATCTGCTAATTTAAAAAATGCAAGTGCTAAATCTGTATCAAACTTAAAGTAAAACATATGCGAATAAACTGCATTAAGTTTGTACTCTGCTTCTATAGTCTTAACTTGTTTGTTTTTTAATACATCACCTTTAAAATCATAAGACTGATTGAAAAAGTATATGTCATGCTGATCTTTTAAATATTCCCATATGCTATCGTGATTTTCTTTAACAAGGCTTGCACAGTCTATTACAATGTTATGTATATATGGTGTTGCCCAGTACAACTGCCAGTCGTTAATTCTAGTAACCTCATTACAAGGAAATGGCATGTCTACCAAATAATCAAATGCTTCTTCGTAGTGTGCAGGAACACGGTCTATGTAGTTAGTAACTAATGTAACACTAGCATCTTTGTTATGTATTTTAATACTATATGCAAGTGCAGTTGCTTGAATATATTCAAACTCTTGCATTGCAATTATTACATAACCCTGCTCTTGTTTTTCAATCATAAAAGATACTCCGTTAGTTTTGGAATAATTCTGTCAAACGCTCTTTTATTCATAAGATGTATATCTTGATTGTTTGTTTTTACTAAAATATTTTTCCAAACTTCTTTTGAATCATGAGATAACATAACCCATGTGTTATCTGATGTTACTTCAATAATGTCGTCTTTCTGACTCATATTAAGTAATGATGTTCCATCAAAGTTACCTATGTTATCTTGCTCAGCAGTCATGCCCGAAAGTATATGTACTGCAATACTAACACAGTAGTCTGTTCTAAACATCTTTCTAGGAAAATTATATAGGTACTGATAGTAGTCATAATTATCTGCTACATGCGACCATGTATTAAAAAATAGTTCACTAAAGTCACTGCGATCAAAATATACAACTGTACTCCACCACATTTTAATCCCAGCATCATATAAGAATCTTTCTAAGAAGAGCGGAGGTTCATTTCTTAATGTAGTTGCATTATCAAACATACTTACTGAATAATCACTATCAAAATATTTTAGTAGTGTATCCGATTTAACAATGTAATCAATATCTAATAGTAGTGTTTTTTCAAATGGACTGTATTGATAGATTTTATGTTTGTTGCTGTTATTAAATTGTGCAGTAAATTCTGTCCAAGGACTATCATAGTGTCGTCTACTGTTAGCCTTCATATTGTCATTAGTTGTTACAATATAATCAAAACATTTTTCAATTTCTTCTGTTGAATGACTTTCTTCTAGCCAAGACAGTGAACCCTCGTCTGTAATTAAACAAACAGGTAGTTGTAGATTCTTCTTAACAAACTTACTACTAGTAATTGCCATGTTAACATAATCTAATTGACTGTTGTTATATGCAAAAAAGCATACACCCTCTGGTGCTTGAATAGTAGGCATTACCAGTCCATAATTTTCTTAATGTTTCTTGATTTCTTTAATTTTTCATTTTCAATATCAAATTCAGTAGTAGCACTAGTATATGCATTGATAAGTTTTTCTAATAGCTCAGATAAACTTTTTACTGTAATAGGATTGTTTTTGCTATCAATAACAATAGATTCCTTATGTTTTAAATCTATTAATGTTTTTACAAAAGCAATTGTTTCGTGATCAGCAATAAACACACCACCCAAGTGATGTACGATTTGTAACTGTGCTACTCTGTTTCGAATATTTCTTTTTTGATTATTTAAAGTTAATGCATAATTACTAAAGTCTAGTGCTTTCTCGAGTCTTTCGTCCATAGAATACTCCTTTATTATATATGTATATAATACACTATTTAGTAGAATTTGTCAATAGGGATTTTTAGATTTTGTTATATCTGAATAAACCGGTGCTTTGCCATATCTCACCTGGATCAACTGGTGAACCAGTTGGTGTTTCGGTTGCAATACCCGAACCTGTTCCAGGTCCAGTGGCTGTGAATACAGTACCAGGGACATTGTCTACGGCACCTATTAATACAAAGTCAGTGTCAACAGATGTTGCGCCGCCGACTATACCAGTACCAGTTCCTCTACGTGTAGCAGTGAATATAGTGTTTACGTTATTATTAGCTGCTCCCATCTTAGTAAAGTCAGTTGTGCCTACTGATACAATTCTGTATTGTTTTCCAGTTATAACTTGTTGTGTTAGTACACCAGTGCCTGGGTATGGTATTTCTACTTGGATATTATCATTAACAGAGACAATTGTATATTCTTGTCCAGTTATAAAGTGTCCTGCATCCACATTTGATACAGCATGACCTCTCCAATCAAGTTGAGCATGCGATTCATTAATTGCTGGTTCTTGCCAATTAGTATCCAATGAAACATCTGGTGCAGGTATTTCTGTAAATTTATAATATGGATAACTGTCAACAGTAAATTTTGCTAAGTTAGGATCAGTTGCTAACGGAGTTGTAGCTGGTTGTACATATCCAGAGCTCAATGTTATTGGTTGAGTGATATCAAAATTATCATCAATATCTTCAACTAATATAAGTCTTACATAAATATTAAATTCAGAACCTATATCTTCTGCTCGCATCTGAAGTCTAATTCTTCTACTGTTATACTCACTGTATAAGTATACAGTTGCTTCTGTGGCAGTATTATTTGTGTATGCAAATACACCTGCGTCTAGGATAGTTCTAAAATCATCTTCACTAGCAGTTGACCCGCCACCGTATAGATACTGTAAGCCGTTGTAAAATCCATAGTTAACACCACTAGTAGCAATAACATCATAGATATTATCTGCAACTACTCTACATCCTTCTGCTCCTATTCTAATACTATCAAACTGATCAAATATACCTTCCCATACTTGATTACCCGATGATCCTCCAGGATTCATTTCTAATTCAAGTGTTAGTTCGCCACCTGCATTAAAGAAATGTCTTGCTTTATTATAACTTTGAAAAGTAAATTTATGAACTATCTCTAAGTTATTATCCCAATTAGCAGTTGTTGTAGTTGTTAATGATGCTAAGTCAAAGTTAGCCCAGTCTATTTGGTACTTGTTTTTTGGAGCTTGTCTAAACCATTGAATTTTATTTAGTATGCTGTTGTGATATGCAGCTAGTATCTCTGTTTTTGGGTAAGTAGTTAAATCTATTAAGTTATGTAAGCCTTCTACATTAGCCGATGAAATTGGATCGTCTTCGCCATGATATAATCCTGCATTCATGTATGCAGTTATTTCGTTTAAGTCTGTAGCAGTTATTAGTGTACCATCAATTACTGCTGATCCATTTTTTTGAAAACTGATAGGTGGAGTGTTAAGTGTTATTTGTCCTTGTCCCCAGCCATACCTTCTTTCAGCATCAGTGTGATGATTTGCATCATACAAGTATGCGCCACCGTCCCATATTTCATTATAATAGTCAACTAGATCTATTAGGTCTTGTGCCTTTACTTTGTCTCCAGTATTAACAGGTGTTAATGACACTGGCATTTACTTTACTCCAACTATTACTTCAACGGTTCCTGTGTCGTCAGTTGTCTTATCTTCAACTGCTCTTCCGATAACATGTTGATATCCATACGTACTAACATTACGTGCAGATTGGCCGTGTCCAGGTGTATTACTTGTAACGATTCTATCCCCTTTGGTAACTTTACCAACAACATTACATGGTACTCTACCAAGTAGTGCTATACCTACTGTTATGCCAGGTAATCTGCTGTTCATTAACAATGCTGGGTCTGTTGTAACAACTCCCACTGCATCTTCGTCAAGCTCTTGAGATGTTTCTGTAACTTCATCAGTTCCACCAATTTTCATAACGTGTCCAGGTCCATATTCGTTATCCGAAGCATAAAGCTCTGCCACGTCAGCGTATCTGGCGTGTGTTGCTGTACCATGGAATACTGCCTCTTTGTTTTTATCTGTAGTTAAATTAATACCAGGAAGAATAGTTGCACTATCTGATATAGTTACTTCTCCGTTGTTTCTAAAATAAGGTTCAATTAATGTTTCGCTTGTGTTAATAACCCAAGGTGTAGTGTCTGAACTTGTTATTGATATAATAACTCCATTTACTTTAGATACAACAACTTTATGTTTTACATTATTAGTATCCATTACTTCTGTTGTTTTTGAATCAGAGTCTATACCAAGCCAATCATTGTTGTGTCTTATAAACAACTGCTGCTCTACTGGTTTCCACCATAGCTGACCTTCAATTGCATTATCTGGTGCGGTATCACTTGCAAAGTTTTCTAATAGTCTTACTGAATTTTGTGCTATACTTTCACCGTAGCCTACCCAGTACTTGCCTACTAGTGTTAAACTAGTGTTAGCAACATTTTGTGAGTTGTCATCGATTCTGAAATAGTCTAAAGCTCCGTTTGGATATTTTTTAATATTATATGCCATAATTTAAACTCCTGCTCTAATTCGTAATGTGTAAAGTATTTCTAGTTTTCTGTTCTTGCTTTTCTGAATAGGATGGAAAATTAAGTGTGTTAAGAAACTACCTTCACCTGTTGTTGAGCCTGTCATTAGTCCAATTTCATCAAATATAAAATTAGTATCAGATATCTCATCCATTGTTGGCGAATTATCAACTGCTTGTGCATCTGCTGGAAAATTGTAATCCAACACTGCACGACATTCTAAATCTGAATATGGTTGATTTGATGCATTGTTAACTACAAAAGTTACCGGCACTGTTAAGTCAACCGACGATGCTCCTGAATTATCTTTACATGCAGTATACAATTGGCCTGTGGCTCCACTTACCTTTGGTTGTTTATATGTAACTGATCCGTTTGCTTCAACTGTTGATCCGCCCATTCCAAGTGCTAGTTTTGATATACCGTATGTTGTGCCGTCGCCTCCTAATGCATGTGCTACTGCAAATGCAAAGTTTTGAAAGTTTATAGCGTTATATTTGTCAAGTAGAACCTCGCCTGAATCAAAGTCTTTGATTAAAACGTGCCCTTCTACTGCGACATTTGAGTTTTCATTTAATGTTTTCATTATCCTATTCCTTATACACTATTTATACAAATCGTTAAATAGCATTATAATCCTACACCCTTGCCATATGTTTGCAACTCTTGTGCTTGTAATGAGCCTGGGCTGTTTAAAATTGTATCACCAAGTGTGTTATATTGCAATTCACTTGGATCATCATTTGCAAATGTAAGTTGAGTTTTATCAACTTGTATCACCGATGTTCCGTTGAGGGCAGAAACATTAAATGTTCCTAGTACACCTCGCTTAGTACAAGATAATGTAGTAGCATCTAATATTGTATAATCAATTAGTTCGCCGCCTACATATGCTGTGCCTGTTTGATCAAACGAGCTTGTACTAACTACTTGTATTATGTTAGCACTTGCCGTAAAGTCTGCAGTCAATGTTGTTTCGTTTGCTTCTGTTAATGCATATGATCTAACAAATCCATCTGATCCGATCATATGTGCAAATGTTCTAGAGTTATTGTTATGTGTACTACCTGCTGTATTAGTTTGTACACCAATACTTAATCTTTCAATTGGACTAAGTTTAACGTATCCATTACGTGGCAAGCCATCTAATTCTTCTATATAATTAAATGCTTGAGCTTCTGTAAAGTCTACACCGTACACTATCTCGTTATCTGGTGTAGTTGTAAAGTCTGTCAGTACTGTTGGACTAAACATATCAGTTGGTGTGTCGCCTTCATTAAAGTCTTCACCTTCGTATACTATTCCGCCACCAAATTTATTTTCACTTGATGTATCATTGATATTCATAGTAATATGTGTTTTATGTTCTTGTTCAGTAACTGTTAACATTACATCTTCTAAGTGCGTATTTTTTGCAGTAATACTACTTAACTTAGTGTGATATGGTTTAACTTCATGTATATAACCTAGTATATCATTTGTTTTATCTTTTCTGTATTTTCTACTTTGTGTTCTTATTTGGTCAACTAAGTCTAGTTTGATATATGTAGTTTTCTTAATCCAGTTAGTTTGTTCAAACGAACTCAGTACATAATGTATCACACTAAAGAAGAAGGTATTCATCTTTAATACATTGTAAGAAACAAACATATCTTTATACAATGCTTCGATTAGTGTTTCCCAATACTCTGCAATGTCTGCCTGGTCATATGGCCATGCATCCCATGACTCAACATCCCATCCACCTGTTGCTACTAATAATTCTTCATTAAACTGAATAGTATTATTAGACTTGTAAACTAATTCCCATGCTAATATTTCTTTATTATATGCGTATGTTTCACTTCTGTCAAGCTGTACTTCTGTATCAAATATTTCATACTTAACTACCGAATGTAGAGTTTTGTCAATTGTATTGAGGTCTTTGTATTCATTAATTTTTGTAGTAAAGTTATAAGTTCCGTGATATGTACTTGATACATAATCAGACCATATCCACAAGAATGAAGGGAAATTATTTTTGTTAAATGTTCTATCCCATGTATCTTTATACTCGTCTGCTAAATTAATATTTTTCATTAGTGAGTTAATTGTTATTATTGCATTTCTTCTTGCATCGGATAAATCTTTAAACCAAGTTTGTCCAATTTCTATTTCATCTCCATACCTATTAAATTTATGTAACGTATAGAATGGAATGTTTACTTTGTTAGAGTCTCTTCCTGCAAAGTTACGTTTCATTCTATCAATATAGTATTCAGGTATTGTATCTGAATCCTTAGCAATAAGTGTCCATTCGTTATGTGAACTATATTTGTTACCTGCCTTATTAATCTGTAGTACTGTTCCTATATCGTCTATGTAGTAATTAATATTATCAACAATAAATTCTTTATCACTGATAACTGCAAACCAACTAACACCTGCATTTGTTGGATCAGCAATAATGTTTGCTACATCGTATGCTGATAATATTCTACTATCTTCTATTGTTGTTTTATTTTTAACCCAGAAGTAATAAACAGTATCATATGCATTAGTTCTAACATTCCATTCTTGTTCTGTTGTATAATAATAAAGTGTTTCTTTTAATGTGTTGTCGTATTTTGAATAAGCTTCACCTGTTGCAGGTTTACCAAACATTTCTTTTTGATTAGTAACTTGCTCAGCGTACTCATCTGGCGAAACTGTTGACTTGGACCATTCCCAAACTACTACTTCACTGCCTGGGTATAATTTACCCCAATAGTTTGATTTGTATACAGAGTCACCCTGATCGTAATCGTAATAACGAACTTTACTTGTGTCCCACCATCTTGTACCTACTTGGTCGTTGCTCCATGCAACCTCAACATCTGTATATTGGTTGTCATCTGTTGATGTTGTGTACACTGCATTGTCTGTAAAGTTACTGTAGTCTAAATTCTGCTGTGCAACACCCGGCAAGATCTTTCTCATAGGATCCCAAATTTCTAGTTGTATTTTTGATTGATTATTAGTGTGACTATAAATTAATACACTGTCTATATCTGTGTTAGTAGGTCTTGTAGTTGTGCTTCTTACATCAGTGTATGTTACTTTCTCAACTGTACCTGTTCCTGATCCAATTCCAGTTGCAGTGAATACAGTGTTAGGTTCACTGTCTGCAGCTCCAATTGATGTAAAGTTAGTATCACCTGTTGTGATAATTCTATATGTAGTGCCAGTTACTGTATTTGCAACTGATTCTGTATTATACTGTGATACTGTATGCACATATGTTCCTCGTACATTGTCTTTGTTATTAACAAATACAGTTGTACCAGTAGGCAAGTTCCAATCAGTTGATGAGACTGCTAAGTTTTTCTGCTCAGTTGTTTCAAATCTAGTAGTAACTAATGGCATAACTGAAACTGCATTACCGCATGATTCAATATATTCATCTATATAAAATATTTTATTGTTTGATCCAATTTTAGTTACTTTATGGATACCATCAATGTTAGGTGTAGTTGTTGTGTTTAGTAGTTGTACGTAATCGCCCACTTTTAATCCATGGTCAACATTTGTTGTTACTTCTGCATCGTTACCATCAATACTGGCTGTTCCTGCACATATACCGCATGTAGTTGGATTGTCTGTTACTATGTTTATAGCTTCATCGGGTTTGGTATACAATGTTTCGTTGCCTGGAGCAGCATATCTTTGTGTGACTTGAAGTACATTCCAACTCCAAAATTTTGTTTCAGTTGATCCCACTGTACTGTTTACAAAATCACTATCATCGGATATTAATATATTATATAATGCTGGGTCCAGCGACTGATCAACTCTAGTAAATTTTGTCTGGTGTGGAGTGCTGCCAGTGTCCCATTCATTATCAACATTAACTTCTGAAGACGTAACTGTTCCTGTTGGTAATCCAATTACTGTGTTAAAACTAGTGTCGCCTAAATCAAGTGATGCATTTGTAGATTCAAATTTAATTCTATTTCCAAGTCCAATAACAGTAACGCCTGTAATACTATTAAGCGTAAGTTGTGCTTGTATTTGGCTTGCTGCTTCGTCATAACTAACCGGTACCGGAACTTGTAAACTTGTACCAGGAGTTGATGCTGATAGTCCTAATGATGTTAGTACATTTCCTGACATAACTAGTGGTGAAGTGTCTGATCTATTAGATTGTGTTATGACTATGTTACCAGTTATTACACTTGCTGAAATATAAGTAAGCAATGAAGAACTTGTATTGTTAATTTGGTCTCTAACTTCTTCAACAGTTAAAACATCTGGAGCTTCAACATCAGTAACATCTTGCTGAACATTAATACCAGCTGGAGGTAAATCTAATTGTGCATTTGTACCATTACCGAGATCTGCGTCTAATATTAAACGTTCTGTGTGATCTGAACTTTGAAAACTTAGTGTTATTCTTTGTGTACCATTTATTGGTGTAAGAGAAGTTGTTAAGTTAGGAATATTATAACTATCAATATGAGTTATAATTTCTGATTGAGTCATTGTATCAACTTGGTGTACTAATACAACTACGATATTATCAACCCCTACACTTGGAGCCGTTGTAAATGTAATGTTACCTGCTCCTGTGTCTACACTATAATCTGCTGGATCAGTTAATAACACTCCATCAACTGTTACAGAACTAACATTATAGTTATTAGGCCTTGCTCCTAATAACGGTTGCGAGAGAGTAAATATTGTTTCAATTGCATCTCCTGTAAATGTTTCTGTTATATTGCCTGGAGTAGTATCAAAGTCAACTACCTGAGTTGTGTCTTGTACGGTGTTGTTTGCAAGAGTTTTTCTAGTTGTAATACTTATTGAATGGTTTGTAACACCTGTAACAGGATCAGAAAAGTCTCCAGTTCCATCTGCATATATTACTGCTGGTCCATTTATTGTTGGTACTAACTTAATCTTATTAAATGTAATTGGCGCTCCATTTATTACCAATGTAGATGATGCATCACCTGTTATTGGAACATATGTATGTGAGCCATCATTTCCATTAACTACAACGTTAGCAAAACTTTCGTCATTTTTTATAAGTGTAGTAGGTATGCCTGCAATATTAGCCTGTGTTCCATTTGGAATAATTGCAGTATCAGTTGCTCTTCTAGAAGTTACTTCAATACTTGATGATACTTGTGTTACTCCAGTAAACTCAACGTTACATTCCCATAACTCACCGTTCATTCTTACTTGATCACCTAGACGATAACTTTTGTTAGGAGCCCATGTTTCGATATTAGCATATTCGGCTGTGCTATCAAATACCGATGATATATCAGATGTGCTTAAAACTCTGTATGTTGTTTCTGTTTCTAATGCTTCACCACCTGTAAGTATGTCACTGTTTGATTCATCGTAGCTTAATGTATCAAATGTTATTGATTTATTGTTAACAATTCTTTCGTTAATATTATCTTGATCTGCGTCAATGTATGCATCGATTACATTAGCGTCTGATTGGAAGTTAGGAGCAGATGCTCCGGTATTTAATGATATAGTTTGAGGAGAAGAATTAATATCACTTGACACTATTTCTATTTCTAGTGGATCTTGTAAATCGTCATTTCCTAAAACAGACTGTCTAAACATGTATTGTTCATATGCAGATATAGTAGTCTCATTGAAGTTTAATATATTACTTTTACCTATATGCTCTATAGCACCGCGTGTACCTTTTTCTTTTATCATTCCCTGATAATAATTAGTAAGAATGTTTTCATTAAGGCCCAAACCTTCTAACAACAAACCTTCTGTTTTTCCAATTGTTATGTCTTTGGCTTTTCCAAAAGATCTATTAAACTCATCTACGTCTGTTCTATACAAGTCATCAATGCTTTGTACTGCACTATCAAAGTTTTGTATAATATGATCGTCTGATACTAAGTATCCTGGTGCTTTTTTCTCACCATTCCAGTTTTGTGTTCGTTGTCCACATAAGCATAATCTAGATTGCATACTATCTTTAACGTCATCAAACAGTGTTATTCCTAACGTTGTACTGTCTTCAATTATAACTACATGTTCAAAGTCTAGCTCTGCACTAGTGATACTTCCTATAAATTCTTTACTTTTTGTTTCCACTGAAACTTTACCGTCTGTACGTGTAATACCTAATTTTGTATTTTCTATTTTTATAGAATCACTTGACAGTATGCTATTGTTATTATAAGTTAGTGTATTAAACTCTGACACATGACCATGAGCTGGTGTGTACTTTAATTTTCTACCTATTTGTAAAATATGACTAAATCCAACTTCAGCAGTAGTAGTCCATGTAACAAAGTCGTATGCTGATGTGTTTCCATCATACTGTAGCTCGTATCCGTTAACACGCATCCATTCCCAATATCCTCTAATAAAGTTATACACATCTTGTATTTTTGTAAACTCAGCATCATATTCTACTATGCTAGGTGTTACAACAAATTTATTATAACGTCTTAATGTTTGATTCAAAATCTCAATAGATACATAATCTGTTGGGTTAGTAATATTTGGTTCAAGGAATTTAAATTCTCTAGTATTATGATTTATACCAGATACTTTATATCCTGTTAATGTTTTTGTAATAGTTAATGCACTTGCAGTAATTAATTTTGATACTGCACCTTTATACATTTCTACATTGTAGTCTGCATCGCCTAGTATTACACATCCTTGTTCACTTGTTTCTGTACTTAGGTGTAGTAGGTGTTTACTTGTAAAGCCACCTAATTTGAATACTAATTTAGTATCCAAGTTACCATAATGTTCTTCTAGTATGTTCTCACGACCATGTCTAGTTAAAAAGTTGTACTGTGCTTGTGCTATACCATTTGCAACAAAAGAAACAGTATTAAGTTTAACATCAAAGTCTATGCCCGATGGGTCTGCATCGTTGCCAGCATATGAAATAATATATTGTCCTACTATGTCTAGTGGACGTTCAATCATACTTATTGCAGTAATAGTGCCAGGCCCAGATGATTCTGTAATTTCAAAATTAGCTCTGCCTAGTGTACTATCAAAGTCGTCAAGTAGTTGGAAGAATCCGTTATTTTCAAATGTGCTAGGTGACGAGCCAGGTTTAATTTTTATAGATGTGATAGTTTTTCCATAAACTTTATTAGGTGTTTTAAATGAATGACTTGATGGTAATAATCTATCATAATGAGTTATGCTTCTTATTAGTGAATTATGTTTACTAATACTTCCTGGTTGAAAAAAGTCTGACCATGCTTTTGTTGGGTTTAACTTTAACACACCGTCTAGTAATAATGATCTGCCTATATCACTTGATCTCCATTTAAATTCAACTGGTCCCCAATCTCCAAATACAAATTCTTTTTCTTTATCTACATTTGAAAGAGATGATGTAGGATCTAATACTGTGCTAGGATCTTGTAATGTGCCTGTTGTAGTAACTGGGCATTGTGTTGACCAATTCCATGTGTGTCTTGCAAACAACGGTACATGTGTTTTTGGTAATCCTGGTTCCGATGTTAATCCAGTTTTTAATGCAACTATTAGTTTATCACGTTTTGTTGGATCTGTCCAACTGTAGTGCTTATCCCACCAAGTTGGTTTAAATGCGTAGCCTAGCATGTGCCACGGAGTAATATGTGGTGTACACGTTCCAAATATATGTGTGTATGCACCTTTCCAATGTCCTGGCAACTTGTCTGTAAAATCGCCTCCTGCTGATAGAGTACTATAGTTCCATGTACTGCTATCATTAGCATCATAGTAGTTACTAGAATTTAATGTTTTAATATTATTGTTAGTTGTCCATTGGTAATAATGTTTTTCTAAATAGTTATTTAAATCGGCTAATTCATACCATGTGTTGTGATGAGGTGCTGGCAAATATTTAATCGGGCTATGGTACTTTTCTAAGCCTACGTTAATTACAGAAGAACTCTTATACATATTATCTTCTTTAACAAGACCATTATATATACGTTTTTCCATCTCAAATATTACTGCATTAGCAGGATCAAAACTTGCACCTGCATTAACATTTTCTAAATCTTTTCCAGTTACATCTATTTCAGTACCATCATGTGTATACAATATATTGTTATTAACTTGTGGCTCTGTAGCAAATCCTAGTCCTAGCTTTACTAAACTAGCAGGAACAAAACACCAGTCGTCCATGCCTGTCCAGTACACTTCTAACATTGGGTTAGTAAGTTTACTATCCAATGGCTCATATGATAGTATTAATTTAATAGTGTTTCCTATCATTGTATAGTCTTTGTCTTTTATAAGAAGCTTTCGTACTTGTGTTTCATTTCCATTATCTTGTGTTAAGTAAACATACACATGGTCACGTATATTAACGTCTCCGTTAAATTCAAACCTTGTATTAAATGTTTTGTTTTGTGTAGTATCTATGTCTCTTAATATAAATTCTTGTCTATCAGCTGATTGAAGTACAAGCATGTTTGAGTTGGTATAAATTGGTTTTACTTTTGTTACTGAACCAATAGCATTATCAGTTAATTGTTGTATTGTCATAGCGCCGGTTTTGGTCCAAATTTTCCTTGCCGCATCTGATACTCGTTGTCTAAATGCAACAAACTCTGTACCCTGTTCGAGTAACGAACCAGTAATAGATAGCTTAGTATCAGCATAGTTGATATCGTGCATTATACTTAGATCTTCGTGTAAAAAGATTGTACCGCCATAATATGGAGTATGTGGAACGCTGGCATAATTATTTTCGCCAAATGTGTTATTATCAAATCCTGGCATAACATTTAGTTTGTCTTTCCAATGATTTAAAGTTTGACTAATTGTAAATGTTTCCAATATATCATTGTTTGCATTATGTTTGTGTACATCTGGCATGCTTACATTAAGTGTACTATTATTTAGATCATTGTTAGTCCATTCAAAATCAATTAAGTCATTTTCTACAAGAATACTTTGATCTAATGTAATCGAAGAATTTGTAACTGTAATATTACTAGGAGATATTGGATTCCCATTTTGTGTTATTTTGTAAAATGGTTGGTCATATTGTTTTGACACAATAAAACATTGTACCAATTCGTTGTCTAGATATATATCAAAATATGTGTCGTTACTTGATGCACTAGTTGTTAATGTTGTTATGCTTCCAGAAGATGTATAAGTGTCTACCCACGAAGCTGAGTTATCTGAAATAACAGATCCATGTGATTTTATGTATAAAGTGTCTCCAGTCAGGTTAGTAAATTTAATTTCTTGACTTTCGCCTACTGTATATACTTGGTGTGTTTGATCTATTAAGTTATTATTTCCACTGATATTTTTTCTTGTAAGTACAAATGTCTCAAGTTCTTGATGAACAACAAATTCATCATCCTGTCTCCAGTTATCCCATCCATACGGTATTACAAAAGAATCGTCAGCAGCATTAATTTTATATTGTTTGTGTTCGTGTGCGCCAGCAGGATCACCAGATGGTGCATATATTGATTTTAATACACCATGTTGTTTAAACAAATTAAAACCAATTTGATCTTTTGAATATGTTCCTCTTGAATACTCAGAATTTGCATAATTACTATAATATTTTTGTGTTATAATAAAGTTTTCAAATTCATACTCAGCTCCCTTTGGAGTGTCTTTATAACTTAATGGAAATCCTAGTTCAGTGTCGTTTGCGCCTGTTCCAATTTTGTAGCCAAATATTTTATCTCCATCAAACTTTTTACCATTTATTGATCCTAGGTAGTTTCCGTAGTGATTGTAAAAGCTATAAAGTGGATTTTGATTGACTGTGTGCTTTTGTTGAGCAAATTTAATTTTATCTGTGAAATACATGTCTGCATTTTTATATGTAGTGTCGACGGCATTATTAATAGTAAATGTGTCATTTTCTTCTAGTACTATGTCTGTGCCACCAACTACATAAATTTTATGATCAGTTCCTGACGGAATATGATTATCAACATATACATATGTTTCACCTGCTCCGGTTGGTACACTATCATTTTGTTTAATACCGTGTGTAACTGCACCAACATACTGATCTTGCTTATATCCAGCATGGGTATAAAATTCAATTGATGCATTAAATTCAATAATTGGTCTAAGTGCTATTCTTTGTTTATTTCTTATTTCAGTAAAATCATATCCAGTGATTAATTCTTGTAGTTTATTAATTGTGCTTATGTTTACCCAATGATTATTTCTACTCCATGCAGATTGATATGAGTCATTTTTGTTAACAACAATGTAATCTTTGTCTGGTGAGATTACTATACCATCGTTATACATTAAATTATTATCCGGTGATAGTGTTGTTTCTGCTAAAGTAATTTGTTGAGTAGTTGCTGGTAATATAGATACGTTGCCAGTAGTAGCATTAATTGTTAATGAAAATATATCATTATTGTTTGTTCCACTGCCATGTGTCCAGGTGCCTGTAAATTTTACAAGTATATCTTTATCAAGAACAGTAGTGTTAGATTCTAACTGTGGGAAATCAAACCCATCAAAGAATGGTAATCTACTGTTAACAGGTGTATTATTATAATCATCTACTAATTGTTCTGGAGTACTACTTGCTCCATATGCCGAGTTTAATTCTGCATTGTATAATATTTTATTAAACCATACACCGTTTGCAGAAACACTGTGCTTAACATTATTTTCATATACTCGACTTATACCGTCATTGCTGATATATTCACGTAATGTATATTTTGATACACTACCTGTAACAATATATGTTTTGTTTAAAACGTCAGTATGCCAACCACTGCCAGTGAACTTAATAAGCATTTGATTTTCAAGTACAAAAGAATTATTATCATCTGTTATAGTTGACATGTTATTAGTATTAATTTCTGTTAATGGATTTACTGTACTTCCTGTATATATACTTTCGTATATAGGCAACTCTTCTACCCAACGATAGTTTACATAGTTAACAAATTTATCAATATCAATTGGTGGGTTAAATCCATACTTATGTGAGGCGTATGCAGAATTATAATTATATGTACTAAAGTTTTGATTGATTGAATGAGCTACGTCATCAAATGTAATAGTGTTTGTTGTTTTTCCTGAGTTGTTATATGCAACAATTCCAGGAGAAAGTTGTGTAGTTCGTTGCAGGTCTTTATAAACTTTTGGTTCTAAGTATACATCACCACTTTCAGCTACATCACCTTTTCTACTACCAACAAATACATCTATATCATCTAATGGTCCCTTTGACACCATTTGATCTAGTGTACTGTCTAACCAATTTTTATTTAAGTCTGTTTGAAAAACATTTGGTAAAAAATTACTAGTTTTTATATTATTGACTTGTTGTTTGCCTGCTTTTTTCTTAGCCATTATTATGTTCCTGCTTTAATATTTGCATCTGTAATATTTGTAATAATATCAACGTCATTGACATTTACATCTGCAATAATAAGTTCGTCTGCGTTTGGCGTAAATTCAAACATATCGCCAAATACACTTCCTGCACCTTGTGGTACAATAACAAAACTACTCAATAGTCCTGCTAGTTCTTTATGTACATATGCAGCTAATTCAGTGAAGTAAAAAGTTTCACCAAAGTCCCAATTACTCGAATTAAAAAATGAATCAATTGCATCTACTGTTTTTGTTTTTAAATCAGTATCTGTAACATTTGAGCCGTATAGTTTAATAATTCTAAATCTAGCTTTAAGCTGTGGATCAGCATGTGTACCAAACAACGGTCGGTACTTAACTGGTTTATATACAACGGTGTCACTTACTGCTTTTTTGTCCACTACGCCTGTGAATTGTGTTCCTAGTTCATAACTAGTTGGCGGAGTAGGTACTGTAGTTGTTGCGCCTTTTAGATAATTCTTGTATTCAGTATCATATGATTTTGATAATGCAAACACATCAATAACATTAGTGAAACTAGGATCAACAACTTGATTATCAGCAGCAATATGCTCCCATTCGAATTGGTTGTTTATTTTACCATTCTCACTGTTTCCACTTGATGTTTCGGACGTGTTACTTAATCCAACAATATCATAAAATACATTTGGATTATCTGGTCTTGAATCAGCATTACTATCAATTAGAGATAGTCTGTATTCATTTGAACTTGCAGAATCATATCCATATACATAAAATGATCCAGCACTAATAAACTGTGGGTTACTAAAGTCTGTGTTTACTTGCTTAAGAGTAATAGTATCTCTTTTTGCTTTTTTAGTAAACGAGCCTATTTCTACTTCGTTTTGGATATTTCCCAATTTAGTAGATGCACTATTAAAAATAAATCTTCTTGTTCTAATATAGATATCATAAGACACACCTGTGTAGTTAAAATAGACTACCCAGTTGTTGTCAATATCAGCTACGTTAAAGTTAGCTGGGTATGTATCATTTTGAGAAAATGGAGGAGGTGTAGTATCAATTTCCCATGTTGTTTTTTGTTGGTTATATTTTATGCTAAATGGCTTTTTCTTTTCAAAATAAGAAATAAATAAATCTTTTTCTCTGTTAGAAAATTTTCTCGATAGTGCAGGATAGATAACATCAACTGTACTGTTAGTAGGTATTTTTCTATCTAACACTATAGCGCCAGTTCCATTTGATTGTAGCCCTGTAGGCTTACCTGCGTTAACACCGGTTCCTTCTACACCAAGTCCATTATTGTTTACGTCAACAACCTTTGCCCAAATATTTTTAGTAGGCTTAACTTTTCCTGTTCCTATTCCGACACCTGCGGCAGTGAATACTGTACCTGCATAACTGTTTGGTGATCCGATTAATGTAAAGTCTGTGTCGCCTGGTACTGTAATTTCATATTCTGTTCCCACAACAAAACTACCAGCCGTTACACTGCCTCCGGCAAATTTAACTAATGCGCCTGGCTTAAGATGTTTCATATATGTAGTAGCAGTTGTACCTACTCTAGTTGTGTTAGATGTTACTGGGTCTGTTAAATATCCACTTAGTACACCACTTGCAGAATTACTTTCGTTGTTCCATGTAAATACTGCAACGTTACCATTTGAATCAAGTGTTTGATCAGTAGTCTTAAGAGTTTCTGTTGCTGACCTAAATCCATCATAATATAAGTTTATGAATTCGTCATTGTCTAATATATCTTTAACATATTTTTGATATATCCCATTTGCCGTATCTGAAATTGAAGCCGATACTGCTACTAATTTATTTTCAGAATATAACGTTGCGTCATTTCCTTGCAAGTATAAATTACTGTATGTTCCAGTTGGATCTGTAAATTTAGAATATCTACTATGTCCACTAAATGTTCTGTTTACACTTTTAATTTTTAAGATGCCGCCGTTACTATTACCAAGCATTGTATTATAATCTTGTGCGGTAATCATTCTATCTTGACTAGCATAGTTTCTTGGAGCATTTTCTCTAATTTGATCTAATGTTTCATTTGAACTTGCAGTTGATATTGATTGCTTTAATTGTAAAGTGAATACTGCATTGTAGTTGTTGCCATCACTTCCTGTATAATTTATTTGTACTTTTTGTGTTGCAATGTCATCTGGTCTTAAAATGTATGTACTGTTAACACTTGTTCTATACCAAACTCTTAATGTGTCTGTTGGAACGTTACCAAATGTACGATCAGGAAACACAACAGATATTGCATTGTCTTTTCTAGTTTTTACACTGAAAACATCTCTTTCGCCTTGTGCTAGATTATTATAAATTACATTACTGTTAACGTCAACAACCTTTGTCCAGTTCTTTAAAACGTTTCCTGTGCTATTAATATTTTGTACCCATACATCTGAATTATTTACGTTTGTTGCATTAATATCAAAAGAAGCATTGTCAATAGGCTCACTAATCACAATATCCTCATACTGCAACGAGCCTTGCTTTAATCCAAAAAAGAATCCAGTATTGACACTGCTTATTCCCTTGCCATCATTTTTATAATATAATCCAAATGAATTAACTGGGTCAGGGTATTTCTCTGTAAATGATCTTGTATAATTATCATAGTCACTGCTTATGATATTAAATGTAACACTTGCACCAGATACTGATCCTTGTGCATCAAATTTAACCTGATTGGGTGTATTATTAAAATCGTAGAATTCTGTTTTTATATTATTAATTACTACTGATTTTTTTGGACTACCAAATTGGTTACTGTTTTGTAGTACTGCATTTACTACAGTAACAAAGTCATCTAAATTATTTACATTGTTAGATACTTCGTACTTTAAATCTGTTCCACCTAAACTAATACCCGCACTACCAATAACTGGCTCGTTTGTTTTTACGCTAACTATTTTCATTTCACCATACGCTGGCACATTGCGTCTTGGTTGATATCCTAAAAATTCTGCTAATTTGTAAACACTCTCTTGTTTTTCTGCGGTACTTAAAAAATTGTTCCTCGCATTCACATCTACTCGATATGCTAAGTTGTGTCCAAACTGTGCAACTACATCTAGTAGTGATACAAATTCAGCTGATTCTACCCAGTCGTTGTAGTTCTCTGGATAATTATTGCGTACATAGTCAACCATTGCAGTTCTAATAGTATCATAATCAAATGCTTGAAAGTTTGCATTGATATATGATTCGTAGATTACTGTAAAGTCCTCTGCCGCAAATAGTCTATTTTGTCTTGATTTTTGTGCCATAATTAAAACTCTGCGTTTTCTGTAAATTCTTTATCGAATTTAATCTGCAACTCTGTTGCAGTTGTTGTTGGTAGGTAAGTCAGTTTCACATTAACTGTTACTGAATGTGTGTCGTGGTTTACACTTATATCTGAATTGTTTACTTCAAATCTAGGGTCATAGCTCACAACATTATATACTTCTTCTTCGATAGCATCTTGTGTTGCTTGGTCTAGTGGTTCAAACACATATAATTCTAAGTCGCAACCAAAGTCAGGATTTGACCATTTTTCTCCTTTACGGATTTTAAAATGATTCAATAAGTCCTGCTTCGCTAGATCTAAGCCGCTAAGGCTTTTACTAGTATAAGGTTGATTAATTGTTGTATATCCAAATATATTATTACTCATACAACTATTTATGCAAAAGATTAACTAGGTAGATAACGGCTCTATAATTAGCTTATCTTCTTGCCAATGTATGTACTTTTGCCAGGCTGCGTCTGGTATTGTGAGTGTATGATGCTGGTAAGCATAGTTTATTTGGTACCACGAAGGGTGTGTTGGTCGTTGCATAGGTAAAGGATATAAGCTATCGCCTTTCTTTACATTGCACGGACCACAAGCAGTAACACTGTTTTCCCATGTTAGTCTTCCACCTTTTGACTTTGGAATAACATGATCAATTGTTAAGTCAGCATAAGCAAACCTATCGCCACAGTATTGGCAACAGTATTTGTCTCTGACATATAAATTTCTACGAGTGAATTTTGCTTTGGAGGGTTGTTTGT
>Ga0228674_1000445_pt1 | contig 29251 bp, 41 predicted proteins | sample 1D_rmetaG_FD_189054 | JGI IMG/M metagenome (GOLD analysis project Ga0228674, IMG submission 189054) | Seawater microbial communities from Monterey Bay, California, United States - 1D_r | ecosystem: Environmental > Aquatic > Marine > Coastal | place: USA: California | collected 2016-09-26
GCCTGATGGAAAAAGACTTTTTCATAGAACAGTTAGAAATATAGGAATGCCCGCAGCGTTAGCATATTCTACTTCAACATTTAAATTTCTAGATATAAAATATCAGTTTGGGTTTTCTAGTAATCAGTGGAAAGCAGCTGAAATGTACTACAAATATTTATTTGACGAAGAAAAAAATAATCTGGAATATTTGTCTTCGTTATATTATTTTGATAATGTAATACTTAAAAAAATAAAGAATACGAAATTTGTTCACTTATGGTCCTTTGAAAACGTACACGAATGGAAAAATACTATTGCGTTAGACCAACCGTTAATCAAAATTGCAGAATCAATGATACCTGGTTACCACGATGGCCCGGCGCACAAAAATAAAAACTATCTAGCACTTAATCATTTACCGGGCCAAGAATTAAATGAAGTAGTATTTGAAAAAGTAAAAGGATGTATAGATGAAGTATGTAGATAATTTTCAATTTGTTAAAGATGAATGGATTCAAGAACTGCTTCTTAACGAAGGACAAGCAAGGCCGAGAGATTGGCCTCCAGCATTTGCTGTAGAAAGTGCAGAGTATGCTCGTGCAGAAGCAGCCGGATATGATTTAAATGATGTACACTGGTGGGTTTATGAATGGCAAGATGTAGATTTTGAAATAGAACCACCTTGGGTTAAAGGTGAATATCATTGGTGGATAACAAAACTATACCCCGGACAGTATATGCCTATGCATACAGATCCGCATACACACGAACAAGCATGTAAACGATATTGGATGCCGTTACAAGATTATCATCAGGGACATATTTTTATTATTAATGATAAGTTAGTAACAGATTATAAGGCAGGTGATGTATACGAATACGTCCACGAACAAGATACTCACGGTGCAGCAAACATCGGTCACGTACCTAGACTAGTATTACAAGTTACTGAATATCTATAAGTTAACAGTATCTATAGTGTCTGTGTATTTTTTAAATTTAGGCATAACTTCAGCTTCAACTTTTCTAACGTCCACACTATTTTTAGGACACATACTACATTCGTCAATATGACAATATATATTTTTCATCATGTCTGCAATATTATCAGTAGTACACGTAGTTAAGTCTAATGCTTTATAGCCTAAATACTTTTCCCATGCTGGGTCATCTAGTGCATCATATCTTTTTAACATAGTTTCTAGTGTACCAAGTGCAGCACATTTGTATATTTTCTTATCTTTAAGTAATGCACAAAATCCACTAGGACAACTATTCCAGTAAGACTCTTTTGGATCATCACTATCAAACGGCTTTGGTCTTCCGTCAACCCATTTGGTTATGCTTTTAAAGTAAGGAGATTCAATATAGTATATTCCATACCCGTCACCTATCCATCCACGATCGTTCTCGTCTAAGCAATCATATGAAAAGTCTATAGTATCCATGTGTGTTAACCATTCTTGCCCACCAGCTTCCATGTCTATAACTTTGTTCCACCAATCGCCGCCAGTTGCTGGTACAGTTAAATCTAAACGTCTTGCAAGTTCTTCTGTGTTTGCAATTACTTTTTCAGAGTAACTGCTGTCTGCAAACTCTGGGAAGTGATTACATACTTGCACCATAAGATTATATTTTTTAGTCATTTCTACAACACGATCCATATTACCTTTACGATCTAATAGCGATCCGTTAGTTGGAAAGAATACAGTTGTAGTAGGCTCTAGTGTTCTAAGATATGCAATAATTTCTTCAACCTTATCTAAGTACAACAGAGGTTCTCCGCCCAGTATGCCCCATATGTTAACATTGAAGTTTTTGTGAGCAAGGTATATACTTTCCTTAATATTTTCCATTTCAGGGTCGTCTACACCTTTGCCACGTATATGATCACTTCTAGTATCGCATTGGTTACAAGCTAAGTTACACTTGTTGCCATAAAAGATGTCTAGTATTTTAATGTCTCTTTTCATATTGTTTCCTGTAACTGTTAGCAACTAAGTCTATAAAGTTCATTTTTTCACTTCCTGGTATTCCGTGTGCAATTAAATGTGTACGAGTTTGTGAACTATTGTTTATTACACTATGGTATTTACGCAAATTAATAATAAATGCTTTACCTGCACTAAACGGTACAACGCCACAACCTTCTAGAGTCATGTGACAATCACTTGGATGATTAATTGCTATATTGATAGGAACTCCAAAATCTAACATACATAAGCCGTCTTCACCTGGTAAACGCCCTGGAGCATCACTGTGTGGACTTATAATTCCTTTTGGTTCAAGTTCCATAAAACGTATACGTCTGTAACTTTGGTACGGAAATTCTTGCCAAAAACTTTTAATGTTTGGTGTACTTTCACTTAGGCTAGTCCATTTGTAAGGAACATCTTCTTCTTTGGTCCAATCACCATAGTTAGTCCATGCACCAGTTTTATCAACATCAATACCGTGTATGCAAGTACTATTCCATCCAGGATGATCATTACCTCTATGATTTACATAAGTTGCAGCAGTAGATTCTTCTTCCCACAATTTATAAGGTATCTCAATATCTAATTCTAACCACGCAAAGTCACTACGATTTAGTAGCCAACTTGCAACATCATAATTAGAAGTACAATAACTAGGACATTCTGGTAATTCTGCTGTAAAATCTTTATTAGCATTATAGAAATCAATAGCGTTCATAACTATATTTATATGCGTAGTTTATTGATAAGTATTTATATGGTTAACATTTCTCATCTAGAATGGCACATTTCACACGCTTGTAATTTTACATGCGAACAGTGTTGTCATTTTTCCAATCACGGACACAATGTACCAGTTAGATATGAACAAATTGAAAAATGGTATGATGATTGGGCGCATAGAATAGCACCAGCAACAATTGATATACTAGGAGGTGAGCCTCTACTTAATAAACGCATTTGTGACATTGTAGAACTTACACGCAAGAAATGGGATAAACCTAGTCTAGAAAGACTTGACATAACAACCAATGGTGTGTTATTATATAAGTATCCTGACTTACCTAAAGTATTGCAAGATAATAACTGCGGGTTAAAAATTTCAAAGCATGGTACTAACGCAGAGTATAATAGTTTATGGAAAAGTATAGAAGGCATTGCATTGGATTGGAAAGACAAGTATAATATAAATGTTGACTTTTGGAAGTCGGATGTTGTATGGTATAAAATGTATAAAGGTTTTGGATCACATATGGAACCATATGAAGATAATGATCCTGAGGAAAGTTGGAATAATTGTATTACAGGACAAGACTGTTGGCAAATACACGAAGGCAACTTATACAAATGTGCTCCGTTAGCATACTTGCCAATGACAGGTGACATATATAACTTGTCAGACAAGTGGAAGCATTACTTAACGTATAATCCAATAACTCCGGATTGTACTGATGAAGAACTACAAGAGTTTTTTAATCGCAAAGCAGAAAGTTTTTGCGGTATGTGTCCTAAGAATCCACAATTGCTTAGTAGACAAAACGATCCTAGATTACCTAAAAAACATTATGAAAAAATTCCACTACAGGTTGTTAAATGACAAACAAATATAATAGAACACATATGCCATTTGGAAATGCATTTGCAGTTGCAGATGAAGAAGTAATGAAGTTTTATACTCAGGATGCGAATCCTAGTATTTCGTTATTAGATGAAAATATACATACAAAGTTTTTATCTGAATACCAAGCATGGATTATGCAAACTACAAATAATCGTGTGTTAGGTCTAGATGAATACAAATATGCATGTTACACTAACGGCACTACTGAAGCATTTGATAAATTTTATGCAAAGCATAGCACAAAAAGATTTCGATTTTTTGAAGGTGAATATCTTTACCACCGCCTAAGTTGTAGGAACAACAACTATGATTGGAAATATTTAGGAGATAGTAGATTAGACAAAAACGATGTTGTTGTAATAAGTCTACCTTTTTCTGATACTGGAAATAAGCATGAGGACATGGATTTTATTCTACACAATTGTAGTGCTATGGGAATTCCAGTATTATTAGATTGTGCATACTTTGGAGTATGCAATGACTTTGATTTTGACTTAAGACACAAATGTATTACTGATGTTACATTTAGTCTTTCAAAAAGTTTATATGCAGCTCATCTAAGAATTGGTATGCGACTAACTAGAGAAGATGATGATGATCCATTATTTGTAACAAACAAAATTGGATATGTTAATCGCATATCAGCAGCAATTGGCAGAAAGTTATTAAAAAGATTTGGACCAGACTATATCTACAATAAGTATAGAGAGCGACAATTAGAGATATGCAATATCTTAGATGTTGAACCAAGTAACTGCGTATTGTTTGGTATAGGCGATAATAAATGGTACGAGTACAATAGAGATAGAGATACTAATAGATTAAGTTTCCACAAATATTTAAATAATAGTAGTGATGATGAATTAAGGAATATTGCAGATGAAAAAAGGTAAACTTATTAATATGGAATGGATGTGCGATTACAACTATTTCACAGATGAAGAATTTGACCCAATTAGAACAAGGTTGCTACAAGACCAACTTGACGAAGCAGCAAGTGAAGGTGTAAATGTAGTGTTAGGATTATGGTTCTTAGATGGGTTCCTACCTATTAAACGTAAAGAGGCTTTTATAAAACACATACAAGATCTAAAAGATTATGCTGCTAGTGTAGGTATTAATGAATTTTATATTGCAAGTGGACACGGAGAAGACTTTGAAGGCCTTCCTGTTAAACATTATTTCTTTGACAATGTATTTAGAATATGTATGAACGCATATAGAAACTTAATGGACCTATGCCCACAGGAATGGGATCCCACAAAAGAAAAAGCACTACTGCTTGGCGGTATGCCGGATCGTTGTAACCGTATTGGTCTATTAGCAAGACTATATGAGGATGGATTAGTTCCAGATAGAATTGACCATACATTTTTTCCTCCTTGGGCACCGTCAGATAAAGTTTGGTGTAGAGATTATATAAGAGAAATTTACCCGGATTGGACAGATGAAAAATATGAAAAGTTTCTTGTAGATTGTGAAAAACGAGTTGACGACAGATACTTAACTTGTATGCCGTGGTATGGTAATTATACTACTGAAGAATTTGATAGACCTTGGTACGAAGTTAGAGATACTGACTGGGTAAAGAATCCTGTGCTTATTGATTCAAAAGTATATGCAGATTGTTTATTTGATATTGTAAGTGAAGGACCAAACTATTGGGGTACTGGAAATTACCAGTTCTTAACTGAAAAGTTATGGCGATGTGTTATGCATAGACGTCCTTTTATAATGGCAGGCTGGCCTGGACAATGGGACTATTTAGAGCAACAAGGGTTTAAAACTTTTGCAGAATACCTGCCTATTCCAGATTACGGCAAAATTGAAGATGATGAAGAACGTATGAAAGCTGTAGTTGTAAATGCAAAATATCTATTAGACAATAGACAGCACGACGAAGCAATAGCAAAAGATGTAGAACATAATTTTCAAGTGCTTATGCAAAAGAATGAAGGCCAAAGAACTATGTGGAGACATTGGCACGATGACTTAGGTATTGATTATTGGCAATTAGAAGACCTTATTGTAAACCGTGTTGGATATTCTGATATTATACTGAACTTGCCTGAAAAATACTTGCCTCAACATTTATATAATCCAACAACAGAAGATCCCGGTGAACGTGATTATAAGAAGGTTGAGTAAATGAAAAAGTGCGCAGCATTTTGGAAACATACTAATCTAAGGAATAGCGATAAGATATTTCCATGCTGTCGCTTTAAAACTCCTGTAGGCACATTCGATGGTAATGTTTCTGAAATACTACACAGTGATACATATGCTAAACTTAGAGAAACAGATGTGTCTACTTTGTCAGCTTGCGCAAAATGTATGTACGAAGAAGACAACGGCAAAAAAAGTTTACGTGAAAAATTTAATGAAACATACGACATGGAAACTATTGGCTTAGAATATTTAGAAGTAGGTTTAGACAACATATGTAATCTAACTTGTGATGGATGTTGGGCAGAGTTTAGCAGCAGTTGGAGTGAAAAACAGTTTCCTGACAAGCCAAAAAGTTTTCATATTCGTTCAGGCAAAGATATAGAACAACTGCCAGATACACTTAACAAAATATTATTCTTAGGTGGCGAGCCCTTAATGACAACTCGTCATTATAAAATTCTACAAAAAATAAAAACACCTGAAAATGTAGAAGTGACTTATAATACAAACGCAACATTTATGTTGTCCGAGCAACAAATAAGTTTACTAAACACATTTAAGAAAGTACATTTTATAGTTAGTATAGATGCATACGGTGAGCTAAATGACAAAGTACGTAGCGGAAGTAAATGGAATGATATACTTAAATTTATAGAACAAATTAAAAGCACACAATTTAGTATGTCAATAAACAGTGTGCTTCATCTTAATAATTGGCACGGCTTTGTAGATTTAGAAAAGTTCGTAACTGAAGTAGATGTTGATTGGGAGGTTAATATACTAACATACCCTAAACATCTTGATGTTGCAAACTACGAAAACAAACAAGAAGTAATAGACTTAATTAGCAAAACGGATATACCAAACAAAGAATATGTTACCAACCATTTATCATAATATACAAAATGCAGTAATTAAAGAATCTGTTTCTGTTGAAAATATAAAACCTTATTTTCAAAAAGTTACAGATGTTGACGATTCACCTGACATGACTGATGTACATCCTCGTGATAGAAAAGATATGGATCTTAGATTTATGACATTAGATAAAGAAATGTTTCCAGAAACAACACATCTTATTGAAAATAATTCTAGTATAACAGATGCAAACATAATTGCATTTGCTCCACAGACAAGATTATACAAGCATGTAGATACAATAGAACTAGAACCATATGCAGAAATAGATTGGTTTAGTGTGTATATGGGAATGTATGTACCAAGTTTTGATCCAAACAAAGTTGGTATTTTAGTTGGCGACAACTATTACGATCACAAAGAAACAGTTATATTTGACACACAGATACCGCACAGCGCATGGAACTATACAGATGATTGGTGGGTATCACTTAGATTAAACGTAAAGAAAGCAGCACTATGAAAATATCAACAAACAATCATTGGGATCCACTAGAAGAAATAATAGTTGGCATAGCAGACCATGCTCGTGTACCTACAGTAGATGCAAGTACAATGAACATGAGTTATACTAACTATGACATTGAAGATGTTAAGCCGTTAGAAGGCGCATATCCAAAATGGTTAATTGACGAAGCAAATGAAGACCTACAAGGTGTAGCTGACACACTTACCAGTTTAGGTGTTAAAGTACATAGACCCAAAGCACTCGACCATAGCGTAAAGTACAGCACACCAGAATGGGAAACAACAGGTTGGTATACATGGTGTCCAAGAGACTTGTTACTACCACTAAACAATTTAATGATTGAAACACCTAGTGCATGTCGTTCACGTTTATTTGAAACAAGAGCATACCACGACATATACTTAGAAGCAGTACGTGACGGTGTGGAATGGATTGCTGCACCAAAGCCTATACTACCAGATGAAACTTTCCAGTTTGAAGATATTGACGGCAAACCTAGTTTACGTAATTTAGAACCTATTTTTGATGCACCAAATTGTGTACGTTTAGGTAAAGACATTTTATTCCAAATTAGCAACACTGGCAATCATTTAGGTATGCAGTGGTTAAAGAATACACTAGAGCCTAGAGGATACAGGATACATGCTGCTGAACACATTTATAGTTTTGCACATATGGATAGCACTATTGTTCCATTAGCACCAGGCAAGGTATTATTAAACAGCACAAGAGTAAATCCAGACAACTGCCCTAAGGTATTTGAAAAATGGGATAAGATTTATTTTGAAGATGTAAATGTTAATCCAGCAACAGACTCTGGTCCAGGAAGCATTAGTCCATGTTCGCCTTACATTGGTATGAACATACTAAGCGTAGATCCAACTACGGTTATTGTAGGTGATGATCAAACTAATTTAATACGTGTACTAGAAAAGCAAGGGTTTACAGTAGCACCTGTAAAAATGCGGCATGCACAAACACTTAGTGGTGGACTGCATTGTACTACATTAGATTTACGTCGACGTGGTGGCCTAGAAGATTATACTTGAAGAACTTTAATTTTCTTTGCGTTTGAAATTTCAGGTAATTTTATTATTTCAGCCCAAGGGCAAAACGCACATTGTGATTGCGGCTCTAATCTAGTTTTGCTCCATTCTATAAATTCATCTGCTGTACAACCTAAGTCTTGTGCTGCTAACTGTTTGTACTTTGCATCTATTTGAAATGTTTTTGCTAGTTGTGGAAGTAGTGCTTGTTTAGCACATCTATAAAATCTTCCTTCTAAGAAATACATACACTCTCGTGCAATACAATTTGCATGAGCCTGCTCTGCATCAACTAATCTATCCCATGTAAGAACTTCACCGGGCTTTGCAATTAAACTTTCTTTATAGAAAAACCATGCTTCACTAATCTTACCAAACATGTTATCACCGTGTTTTATGTAATAATGTGTATCGCCGTCTTCATGTTGCTGTTGGAACTTTTCAAATTGTATATTAGGATATGTTTTGTTAAACCATTCAAACACAGTTTTTAAATCAGTAGGTGAGTGTGCAGAAATTTCTAGCTGCCATCCTCTATTATGCCAGTCACTAGGTATGTTAGATAGTTTTCGACCATTAGTTACAATCCATTTGTCGTCATGTCCTGCCCAGTTGTTGTCTACTAATGTCATCCATTCATTTAGATACGGATTAGTAGTTGGTTCTCCGCCTAGGATTGTAATGGTTTCAAAATCAACTTTGCCTTTAAGTTTCTCTAAATGACCTTCAGGTTTAAAATGGCCGCCCCAATTTAAGTTGTTGTATGTAAAACAACTGTCGCAGCCAATATCACAAGTGTGGCTAATATAAAGTGAAAGTTCGGGTAAGGTTAGCATGTAGTATTTATAATGCTTCAGAACTAGTTCAACCAGGCCTGGTAAGCAGATAAGTATTACAAAGTAAACAAGAAAGGAAATATAATGAAGGTTTCTAAAATACCCGGACTTGGTTCTTATGGTAGTTACATTGATGATGTAGATTTTGCACACATTACTGATGAAGAATGGTTTGAGATAGGTAAACATCACCTACAAGGCCTTGTTACTATATTACGGAATGTAAATATTACTAAAGATCAGTTTAATGAACGTATTAGGCAATTTGGCCCTTTTAAAGGAACACGAGGTTCCATATCACAATTTAGAGCAAAATACGGAAAAGACTTTGATCCTAAAATTGAAGGACATTTTGACAGATTTAATGTTGATGAAAAAGATCGCAAGTACTTAGAATATAAAAGACACTTTGCAGAAAAGACAGAAGGCGGCAATTTTATAACAAGAATAACAGGCCGCAAGGATGAAGATGGTAATGCACTTGGTGTTTTTTCGTCTGGTGAACTGCATTGGCATAGTAATGAGTCTAGTGAAATTACATTTTCGCCAGAAGTAGCATTGTTAGGCGGACAACATATGACAGGAAGTACAACTGGATTTGTACAAAGTGTTGATGCATACAACAACTTTAGTGAAAGTTTCCGTAGTGAATTAGATGAGATGGTTGTTATACATAACTATATTCCAGGCGGTATTAATGATATTGAACTTACAGACAAAGAAATGGGTAACATGTTACAGATGGAATTTTGTTATCATCCTGATGCAGAAGTTCCTCTAGTATTAACTAGTCCAGGTGGTCATAAAGGTTTGCATTATACAACTAATACAGCTACAGGTATTAAAGGTATGAGTCAAACAGACAGTGATAAGATTTTTAAAATTATAGATGACACAGTATTTACTGACAAGTACATTTATGATCATAAATATAAAACAGACAACGAACTACTATTGTTTGATAATAGTGTAACACTTCATAGAAGAAAAGATCCAGGACACAAAGATAGGTGTGCATATAGATTACAGTATGACCCATCTAGTTTATTAGATAGTCCTTGGTATCCATTTAATCATTTACCGGAATATGCAGAGAAATATAAAGTGCAAACACACGAACTAATTCAGACATTAAATATTCAGGATTTTAAATTACCTTAAATGAAAAATGTATACCTCTTTCAAGTCAACTACCAGATGGGGCATGGGCAATATACTAGTCTATGGCTACCTTATAGTGTAGCATCCATATGGGCATATGTTGAACAGTTTGATGAGATAAAAAATAACTTTCATGTTAAGGATTGTATTTTTAAGCGAGAAGAATTTAAAGATGTAATAGACAGAATGGAAGATCCTGATGTTTGTTTGTTTAGTCATTACTTGTGGAATGATAATTATAATCTAGAACTTGCTAAACTAATTAAAGAGCGTTGGCCAAATGTACACATTGTATTTGGCGGCCCGCAAGTAGACGAAACAGCAAGTAACTTTTTGTTAGTCAATCCGCATGTTGACACTGTAGTAATTAATGAAGGCGAAGTATCTTTACATACACTTCTTAAAGACTATTTAGAAGATGACGTAAAACCAATATACCATGTTGCACGTAGAGTACAACTAGAAGGCTTACCTAGTCCGTTTACAGATAGTAATATTCTACAAAAAATAGTTGATGAAAATCCTGCAACAAAGTGGGCTACTTGTATTGAAACAAATAGAGGTTGTCCATTTAAATGTAGTTTTTGTGATTGGGGAAGTCTAACACAAAGTAAAATTACAAAATTTGATCTTGATAAAGTATACAAAGAATGGGACTGGATAGTAAACAATGGTATCGAATACGTTCATATTGCAGATGCTAACTTTGGTGTGTTCTATGAAAGAGATAAAGAAATAGTTGACTACATTGTAAAATGTAAAAAAGATACAGACTTTCCTCATAATGTAAGTGCCACGTGGTATAAAAATGCTGCTGAAAAAATGATAGGTCTTGCTAAAATACTTGAAGATGTAAACCTAAACAAAGGATTTACGCTTAGTGTACAAAGTATGAATGAAGAAACACTTGATAGTATTGAACGTAAAAATATGGAAATGTCTAAATTAGCAGACATGTATGCACAATGCGAAAAACAAGATGTAGCATACTATACTGAATTTATTTTAGGATTGCCTTTTGAAACATTACAAACATGGAAGAAAGGATTATGTGCTGCGGTGGAAGCAGGATGTCATCATCATATTGATATTCACCCATTGGAAGTATTAAAGAATAGTGCATTTGCTCAGCAGGTAAAACAATTTAATTACGAAGTGTTTACGTTTACTGTTGTAACTAAAAAACAACCTTCTCTTATACCAGAAAGACACAACTATGTTATTGCTAGTGAATTTATGACAAGGCAACAATACATAGACTCTTGGATGTTTAGTTGGCTAGTACTACACTTCCATCATTATGCATGGACACAACTTCTTGCTAGATTTGCTCGTAAATATAAAGACCTTTCTTACTTACAGTTCTATGAAGATCTATTTGAACAATGTATAAGCAAGGATCCGTTCTTTATGGATTTATATAATAAACAAGAAGCTGAACTTAAAAGTTTCTTTTGGAATACATCTAGTGATACAGTATTTGACAACGACAATGTAATTGTAGTTCTTAATCAAATAGAATGGCACGAAAATAGAGACAAGGTACAACAAATAATATCCGATTGGGCAAGAACATATTTTAGTGACCTTGAAGATGACTTACTTGAAGAAGTAGTACATATGAATACACTGTGGGTTACTAACATGGATAGACATAATGTACATGAAGAAATGTTTGATTACAATATACCAGAGTATATTGTAGGCGATCAGGAACTAGTAAAACAGCCAGTAACTTATACATTCAGTAATAAGTATCGTTGGCCAAACAATAAAGATTTTAAAGATAAGTTATTCTATAAAAATAGAAATGGCTTTAGTATACAAAAAATAGAAAGGGTTAGCGATGCCTGAATTTGTAACAACAATACCAAACTTTTGGGAAGAAGATTTAGCACAGCACACATATGCTAGAGAAGTAGATTGGAGCGCAAAAAACTTTGATCATCTAAACAAAGATGACTATAATAATGGACGTTTGTTACAAAGTTTTAATGAAGAATTGCCCGACTCTGATGCATTTAAAGGTGTCTTAGACGCTCATACAGCGTCAGTAAGCTGGACTTGCATACAACCCAACGTAATACTTCCAACACACAAAGACACGTTTTACACGCTTAGACAGGAGCATCAAGTAGAATTAGATGACTGTTATAGGTATTTGATTTTCTTAGAAGATTGGGAATTTGGACAATTTGTTGGCTTTGAAGAAGCACTAGGATTAGATCGTTGGGTCGCAGGTGATACGTTTAAGTTCACAGGACATGAAATGCACTTTGCAGTAAATGCAAGTGCTGTTAATTTTCATACATGTCAAGTAAGTACGTTTGCTTAGTTTAAGTCTACCCAAGCACTACCATTATAACCTTGGAATTTAGTACCTGTTGCGTTATAAATCATCATGCCTGCTGTTGGAGAAGTAATTGCTGCATCTCTTGCTGTATTGTCAGCATATGATTTTAATGTTGCTGCACCTTGGAAGTTAGTTGCTTGATTAGAATCTACAAGTAATGCTGGTGTAGGTGTTCCTGCTGCATTAGCAGTGGCAAGTAATATTGAACCTGGAACTGCGCCTGAGGCTACTGTACCGTTTACTGCAACTTGAATTACTGCTGCTACTGCAGGAGAATTGTCTGAGTCATAACCAAAATAGTTAATCCCCATAATTTCATCTTCGTCTTGTAGTGCAGTTGGTGCCGCCGGCGTACCGCGCGACTTAGAAAATACAATTGACGATCCTACGTCACCGTCTTTAGAAACTTTAATATCAAATAATGAAAAGCTGTCGTCTGCGTTTTGACTTGAAGTAATTGATATACCAGCGTCTGTGCCAGATAGTGTTAATTCTGTACTTTTAGTAATACTGTTATCTACATTACCAGAAATTACGCCACTGAGTGAATCAACCATAATTGAACTATCTTCAGCAAATACACTACCTTTAAGATCACCGTCGAAACTACCTAAGTGAGCACCATCATATGTGTTACCTGGAGCAAGTTGTAAAGTGCCTATAGCACCATCAGCAATCATACTATTAACAATAGTATCATCTAATATAACTTCTTGGATTGATTTAGGAACATAGTGAACACCGTCATACTGTAGTAAATCAGCTGTTGTTGTTCCAGCTGTGTTTACGTCATTTAACGTATTAAGTGTAATTATACCAACACCTGGAACTGCCATTGATTCCCATTTGCTAGTTGAACTGTTATATGTCAGTACATCGCTATTGCTTGCACCTGTTAGATCAGTATCTGTAAGGCCGTCTAACGTTGCAGATCCACCTCCGCCACCGCCTGAACCAGTAACAATGTTACCTCCAGCAGTACTACCGTCACCGGCGTATAACTTTTTAGTGTCAGTGGTGTAGATTAATTCACCTTCTACGGGTGTTATTAGCAAGCGTTCTGCATCTGTGCCGCGTCTTAGACGTAATGCCATTGTTTATACTCCTGGAATATCTATTATTAGTATTTATACAATATAAAAGAATATCAACTTTCTATTTTCGTTTCTTCATGAAAGTTTTGGTTCTATTTTTAACATCTTGTACAACTTTCGATGTATTTAACCGAAAATCAACATGAGCAATATCGTCATTATATTCTGCTAAAAATGTTTCTAAACTGCTTTCAATTGCTGATATATCAGGAGATCCCTTAACAGACTGCTTGTCCATATCAATTTCCCATATTTTGCCGTCATGAAAATGTACATGAACGGTATGAATATATTCGATAGGTACTGCTTTTATTTCAACATCTTCGAATATCTCCGGCCAGTGTTTTATAACTTCGGGTGGCAGTTTATTTTTAGACACTAGACGCAGTCTTCTTATTGGCTGCTTTCTTTTTGGTTGGTACTAGTTCTTCAGCTTGTCTTCTTAATTCTGCCGCTTCTTTGCTTAATCTATCTGCATCACTGCGGAATTTTTTCGCAAGTATTTCGTCAGTTATAACACCGTCGTTAGCTGGCGCACTTCCACCTGCTACTTCAGTAGCACTAAGTACTGGATCATTAGAGCCTCTTACAGGAACAGTGTTACCTTGGCCATCTTTCAATGCTAAGTCTGCTACTGTTACACCTCTTTGTTGTGCAATAACTTCGTTTAACTCATTAAGCATAATTGTTGTGTTTCTATTAGGAATCATCTCAACATTTGCTGTTTTAGTTTTAATCATCTTACCAGTTTGATGAAAACGTGCAAGCATATTACTACCATCTGATAGTGTTGTACGCATCATTACTGTTGCAAGATCTTCTGCTTCTTGTCCAGCTGCCGACTCAACTAATTTAATTAGTGTGTCGTGATCACCAGCTTCTAAATTTTCAGTTGTTACTACAACACAGTCATCTGGCTCACCAGGTAACACTTTGTATGCAACTATTACTTTTCTTTTTGTCGATGAAATTCGACCTACATGTTTTAACATATTATTCTCCTTGTGCCGGCTGCTGTTGTGCAACGGCTCCTAAAAATGTTTCTAATTTGTTATAAGTTTGACCAACTGTCATCATCTCATTAGGCTTAAAAGCGCCACGTTGACTAGCAACATCAATAATGCTTTTCAATGCTTGCAGGTCTTGTACAGTTAGATCTGGGCCTGCTTGTTGATCTTCGGGTGCCGGTGCCGCTGGTGTTTCTACTTCAGTTGCATCAACGTTTTTATCTTCGCTCATAATTGTCTCCTTGTAATATTATATATGCGCATATTATTTATTTGTACTTCAAATGTGGACACGCTAACATGAAATAACTCATGTCTTTTGTTTCTTCAAATCCAACAGTTAGTACCTGCGTTAACTTATTGTCACTGTTTAAAGTTACATTCTTGCCAGCATAGAATCTATGTTTTAAATGCTGTTTAATCCATTTAACTAAACTTTCTTCTAAGTTATACTTCATAGGTAAGTTAACGTACTCGAAATGAGGCGGAGCCGATTTGACTTGCCTCAATTCAAATATATTAAGTGGATTTATTTTTCTATTCTTTATCATGCTGCCGCGTCATAGTGTACTGTTTGTCCAAATGGTCCTTGCAACCCTTTGTCACGATTGCTGTGAATAACAAATACTGTGTCACAGTAGTCTGGATCTCCCCAACTATCCCATGCATAGCCATCTGTAAACATAATGAGCTTCTTAGGAACATAGTCTTGTTCTTTCATGTATGTCCAATTAGCCATAAAGTCAGTGCCGCCACCGCCCATTAGTTCGTAATCAGCTAAGTCTTCGCCACCATCTGAACTAAAGTCTTCTTCGTTGTAAACGGCTGTATCAAAGCACCATACTTTAATTTTATAGTCTTGATATTCTTCCATAATACCTTTAACTTCGCTTAGGAAATCTTTGCCTTGTACTTCACCAATTGAACCACTCATGTCAATACATACAGCAATATCAATTGTGTCTTGAAAGTCCATGCCAGGCAGTATAGCACCGCTCATTTGTCCTTTACGTGAAGGTCGTGTAAACGTGTAATCGCTACGTATAATGCTCTGAATTTGTTGACGTAGTATTTGACGCCAATTCATCTTAGGCTCGGTAAGCTCTTTGATAATACGTGCAACAGCACCTGGAACATTGCCAGCACCAGCAGTTTGCGCGGCACTAATCATGTTCTCTTTGATCTCATCTTTAATCTTTTTAACTTCTTCTTTGCTGTATTTAGGCTTAGATTTGCTTACAGTATTTCCATTACCGTCTTCGCCTTCGTCACCGTCTGCACTGCCGTCGGTGCCTTCATCCATATCAAGATGCTCGTCTAGCATTTCGCCAAGTTGATCTAAATACTCCTGGCCATTCTGTTTAGCCTGCTCGTATACATCATCGTATACTTCTTCGCTAGTCCAGCCTTCATATTTAAAGTCTTGGTAGCAACTTACAATACTAGGAATAGTTCCAATACGGTCACGTACTAGTGTATTGTTTACAATATAGTCTGCACTAATATTATAGATCATAGGGTTACGATCTTCTCTACGACCTATGTGATCAAATACCATATGCAAAATTTCGTGTGCAACAACGAACTCAATTTCTTTATTGTTCATTGCATTAAAGAATTGTGTGTTGTAATATAAGTTACGACCATCTACAGCCGCAGTAGGTAACCAATCATCGGCAGCAACAATGCGTAAACGTGTTGCCATGTTACCAAAGAAAGGGTGACGCAATAACAAGCCAATACGTGCTGTAATAATACGATCCATTACTTCTACACGCATTGTTTCTAATGCTTCAGGTGTAATATCCGGGTCCGGAGTAAAGTTTTTTAACTTACTTGCTGTGTCTTTAGTACTCATATCTATCGCCCTTTTTATTAACTTATACATATATTATAGCATCATTAGTATATATGTCAACCATTAATTGCTCACTAAGAAACGAACGACCCCAAAAGAGCCGTTCGTTTTGTATCTTAAGCCTCCTGTGCAGCCTTAATATACTTGCCATAACGTTCGTGGAATTCATCAAAGCACTCCACTTCGTCTGGATCAATGGGCAATGAATACTGTGTTAGTGCGAGCTTAATGCCCATAACAACTAATTCAGTATCGAAGTTATCCATTGAAAAGCGCAGGAAGTTGTTGACTTTTTCATCAAACTTCTTATCGTTCTTGTCTGATGCTTCTTTCAACTCGTAGCAAAGAGATACAGTTAAGGAATACATTGCACTGATCTCTTTAGTTGACATCTCTTTTACTTTTCCTGCAAGGATGTCGGATGGGTTAGGCATGTTTGAAGCAACCTTACGGTGTGCCATAAACTTAACTGCCAAACCTTCACCAACTGAACCAGCTACTAAGTCAGTAGTGGTTGCTTCGTCTAAGTCATCTTCTAGCAATTCGCTAACAAATGACCATGAACGAGGTGTTGCAAAAGAACGACTTGGACTTTTAGGATCAAAGTCATATAAGTCTTTCTTTGCAAATGTCAAGTAACCTACAACATCTGTATGTTCATTATGTGCAACAGCCCAATTGAACCAATCGTTGAAGTCTACTGCTAATTCTAAGTGTATGAATCGATTAGCTAACGGAGCAGGCATTCTGTATGTAACGCCTTTGTCAGCTTCTCGGTTACCAGCCGCAACAACTGAAACGTTGTCTGGCAATTTGTAAGTACCTACTCGACGATTAAGAATTAACTGGTATGCTGCCGCTTGTACACTAGGCGCTGCCGAATTCATTTCGTCTAAAAATAATGTAATGTGATCGAACTGTGCCGCAAACTCTTCGCTTGGAAGTTCGCTAGGCGCACCCCAAACCATTGTACCTGAGTTGCTGTCAAAGTATGGAATACCTTTAATATCTGTAGGTTCCCATAATGACAAGCGAATGTCGATTAAGTGTGAATTTGAAAATTCTTGACTAACTTGACGCACAATATCGGATTTACCAATACCTGGAGGTCCCCATAAAAATATAGGACGTTGCTTCTTCATTGCATGATGAATGCTTTTCTTTGCGCCATTTGGTGTAACAGTTCTTGTACCAGTTTCCATTGTCATATTCCCTCTAAGTGTTGTTCAGTGCATTATTTAAACTATACATATAGTATACGTTAAAAACACGGGTTTGTCAACCTTTTTCTAAAAAAAGAACTTGTTTAAAAACAATGACTTAGGATTTTTCTTGTCTTGTAATTGCTTTTGTTAAGCCATATTTACGTAAATCGCCACTGAAAAGAGTCAGTTCGACTGCTTTCTTTTCGTTCGTTACTACAATACTTCTATTAGTTAAGTAGTAAGGACAGTCAATAAACTTGTCAAGATGTATTATTACTTGAGTAGATAATGGCACATCTCTAGGATAAGGAATATCATATGTTGCTAGATCTATTTCAGTTAGCACATCAAATCCCATTTCGGTTAAACGTAGTCCGCCTTCTTCTTTGTCTCTGTTGTTCTTCCACCACAAAGGCATATACTCGCGTACTGTTGAAAAGTTTGTACTTTTACCAAGTTCCTTTAGAAAGAGCTTAGTATATGTTTCTTTCCAGTTCATTCTTCAGTTACCAGTTCACCTTGGGTAAGTTTGAAAACTGAAAATTCCTCTGACTTAAACATTTCATTTAATTTTTTAGCAAGATTGTGTGCATGACCTGGATTAGAGAAACTTACTTTCTTATACTTTGGTCCAGGATAATTTGTAAGTGCGTTTGCACTTTTAAGATTAAATGGTTTTTCTTGATAAAACACTGCCCATATAGCATCAGCTTCTAACACTTGCTCGCTTTTATAGGTCTTATTATTAATGTTTTCTAATATTACTGTTGGCTTTGGCCTGCTCATATGCGTAATCCTTTTAATTAACTACGCATATATTTATCCTTTTCTAATAAACTACGCAGTTTACTAAGACGCCGGTCAGCATTATATTTCCAATATTTAAAAATGATTATATATAAAGGCCAAATAAGAGGTACTTCAAAACAACGATTGCCTTTAACTACAAGGCAATACCATATCCAAGATTTATCAATATGCATGAATCCACAGATAGACACATAATCCTACTTCCAGCCTGAGCCACTATCAATATTAACTTGAATTACTTCGTCATCGTTGTTTTTTGAATCTGCTACAAGTTTTTCTAAGTCGCCGTGTAATCGACTCATTACTGCTCCTAGCGTAAATGCTAAATTTTTGGCAGTTTTAATATCTAGCTTGACTTCATTAGCACGACTATTATCAGCCGCTTTTACAGCATTTAAGAACTGTTGCAGAGGTATTGTATTAATAGGATCAACGGTTGGCACGACTTAACTCCTGACGCATTTCTAATTCTGATTTAAATGGTCCTTTTGATTCGTAACGCTCAACAGTAATAAGTTTAGGACAAAACGACTTTACCCAACCTTTGTCAAAGTGTATAATATAATATCCTGCACAATAAGAACTTTTAGACTTTTGCGATTTTGTAAATAATGGCAGCTTGCGTTTTACATCATACATTGTATTGTAAGGACTAACGCTAGTTGGAAAACCATGTACAATATATTTCTCTTCAGGCACAGATTTTGCAACTGGAGTAATATCAGTCCATACTATGTCTGATCCAAATTTCTTTTTCATCTGACGCTTACTGTCAAAAAAGATAGTTTCTACTCTACTACTAAACATATAGCGATCATCGTTCCATGATATAGTACCAATGCGTTCTTCGTCGTTTGTAACAATCCAAAATTTATCTTTAACTACGGATTTTGCTTTTAATGTCATACAGGGTACCTCGCTTGTAATGGTTGTGCATATGCTTGTGCCTGATCTGCAATACGTTGCATATCCCACTTAGCACAGAATTTCATAAGACGCATGCCTACTTGTTGTACTTCTTTAGGCTTTGCGTTTTCTGCAATAGTATTATTAATTATGTCTCTAATTTCTGCAGGTTGTGCGGACAAGTCACACAGTACAACATTACGATTGTAGTCATCAAGTACACGATGCTCTTCACCATTATGATCAGTCCAACGTTGTAGCATCATGTTATTCCAGTTAAAGCCTTTAGACTCTTTATCTGCAAATGCTTCGTTAAGACCTACTTTGTTCTTAGTGCCTTTTGTACGTACACCGGGGTAAGCACTAAACACGTTATCACTAGTGTCGCCACGCATACACTTCTCAAACAACATAAAGTCGGGTACAGGTGCTGCCTTAGGCAGTTTAGTCTTCTTGTCAATAACAGGTGTGCCTTTGTCTGTAAAGTAACCTTCGTGTGTAATTGTAGTATTGCTAACGCCATTGTACTGTGTACAGTTAGGACCAATAAGTTGTGCAAAGTCACCGTCTGTACTAACAATAATACAATGATCGTTAGGGTGTGATTGTACCCAGCCTGCAATCAAATCATCTGCTTCTAGTTGCGGATGACGCATAACAGTACAGTTAGTCTTGTCATTTACAAAGTCTTTAAACTCATCAAAGAGTTCCCAAAACACTGTATCTTCTTCTTGCTGTAAAGGAGTAAGTGCATCACGTGCCACTTGTCTGTTACGCTTGTAAGGTTCGTAATAATCCTTGCGCCAGCTACGTCCTTCTAAACAAAACACAACATGATCTGCTTTAAAGTCAGTCCATGCTTTCTTTACACTGTTAAGTGTGATGTGTATTGCCATACCTGCTTTCGTGTCAATGTCGCCACGAACAACATGCCTTGCACGGAAAAAAGTGTTAGCTGTATCTACTAGTACATAAGTTGCCATTATATTGCCTTGTCTTGTGTTAATTTAAATATAGTATAGCATGGTTTATACTTGATGTCAAGCATAATTTAGTGCTATTGAAATTCTATCTTCTGTGTTAGTTCCTTGTCTTACACAATGCTGTATGTAAGATCTAAATATAACTAACATGCCTTCTTTTGGTTGATATGCTATACGTTCGAACGTCATGTCATCTCGTTCTTCGATATTTTGTACTGGCATCATATCAGGCACTAGTGGATTTTCAAATACAATACTTCCGCTACCTTCAGGTACTTTTGGATAATATACTGCACTAAACACACTGCTTGGATGAGCATGATATTCTTGCCAGGTGCCTTGTGGATTAATATTGCCCCACGCACTTGCACACTTATGTTGGTAATTTGATTTATGTGCATGAGTAAAATTCTTTACATGTTCTGCTACAGATTCAAGTAAGGGAGCAAATACTTCGTCTGTTCGCAGATCAAACTCGGCATGGGTAGTATATGTATTACCTTCCCACCCTTTGCCACCTGACTCTACTGTTTCTTGAAGTTTATATAATCGTTCGTTCCATATTTGATTTTGTTTAGCATCAAATAAATCAGTTTCGATATAGATAGGTGTAGGAAAATATAAATTTATTTCAGGCATTATCTAAGATACCTCAGACTTTCCACCATTAATTGGAACTACATTAATGTAGCCAGCACCTCTATCTGTGCTTTGTCCTTCTTCTTCGAGCATGTTATATACAATATCTCTAAACCAACGATCTACAATTTCTTCTTCTGGATCGTTTTCGACACCATATCCTGCTTGAATAAGTTGTGCAATAAAGTATTCGTTCCAGTCAAGTTCGAAGAATCCGTTACGAACATTTTCTGCATTAACTTTAACATCAATAACATTTACCCAAGGTTCTTTTTTACGTGTGTGGTAGTCTTTAGGATCACGCTGTTTGAGTAACGCCATCTTTTCAGATTCAACTTCTGCCTTTTCAGCTTCTACCTTATCTAGTCCTGTTAACTTTTTTAAAAAGTCTTTCATAGTCCTGCCTCCCTAATGCGTCTTTCCATATCAACGCTTGTTTGTTTATTTACATCATCTTGCATAAGACGATACAGATGTTCTTCGTCTTTTATCTTTGTATGCGCTGGGTTGATGTAATTAAGTTCCCCATGCATTTCCGAATAAGCTGATGTGGAGTCTTGGAGTGAATCTCCAGCCGACTGCCATACACGCTTCTGCGACTTCTTTAACATTGAGAGTATACTCTTCCGAACGTCCGCCAAGCGGCATAAGATATACTGGACACTCGACGCCTGCATCACGATATTCCTGAACAGCTCGCTCAACTTCGTTAAAGTCATCTTGAGTAGCGACAACAAACTTGAGATACATGTCACTACCGTTAACACTGTTATACTGACTAGCAATATCAGGTTTAATAGCAGTTTCCCAAGGTTCTCCGCTAACGCTAAGTTTTGGGGAACAACTCCAAGTAACTTCAAATCTATCTTGAGATTCAAGAAAATCAAAGAACTCTTTGTGTAAAGTTTGAGTAGTATTTGTTTCAAATGTAACATTTTTTAAATCCTGCATCCTAGGATGCTCAAATAGTTCAATATAAAGCCGTTGCCACGCTAACAACGGTTCTCCTCCTGTCATAATCAAATGAACGTCTTGTCCATTATCTTGTACCCACTTACCGTTAGGAGTGAGTGAAAGCAAATGCTCAACTACTTCGTCTACAGTTGCTTGTCGATTAAAGTGTTTAAACTCTGGATAGATACTTGCGTATGTATCACAGCCTGTATGTATAATAGGCAAGTCATTAAACTCTTTAGTTGTTTTGTGTACATCCTTAGCAATTAAATCTGCTACTTCAGGATTGTGTTTAATACCGTCAGCGTGTAATTCTGTTCGGTTACGTTTTTCATCTGTACCAAAGTTCATGCAACGAAAGTTACAACCGAAAGTGCGTAGGAATACACTGGGTACTCCTACAAACTTACCTTCGCCTTGTACTGAATAAAATGCTTCTGAATATCTAAGTTTCATAGCTGGCTTTCTGTTAACTGCTTCGTGTGACGGGTAACCTTTTTCAAATACTGGTGCTTCTATCATATTACGCTCCACATGCAAACTGTTGTTGTAATTTAATGTTGTCAAAGAATTCTTTCTTTGTACCTGCATCTTCTTTAAATGCACCACGTAATACAGTTGTTTGTGTAAGACTGCTAGTTGCCATAATACCTCTATTCTCACAACAACCATGTGTTGCTTGAATGTAAACACCTAAGTGTTCTGCATCAGTTGCCGCTTGAATTTCTTTAGCAATATCATTTGCAAGCTCTTCTTGTAGTGTTCCTCGTCTAGCACACCATTGTGCAATACGTGTGTACTTGCTTAGACCAATTAATTTGTCTGCGGCAATGATACCTATGTATGCTACACCTGCTACTGGCTGATGATGATGCGAACACATACTTTTTAGTTCACTACGTACAACTAACATACCTTCATAACGTTCTGTTGAATCGTTTGGAAATGCTGTTGCGCCTGGTGCAGGATCATAACGTCCTGCCATAATCTCATTGTAGTACATTTTAGCAAGTCGATGCGCTGTACCTTTAGAGTTTGGATCTTGATATCTATCAATTACAAGTGCGTCTAGCACACTTTCAAATGCTGTAGTTGCTTCGTTGATAAGTTCTTCTTTATCACCTTCTTGCAACACTTCACTAATGTTGTCGCCTGCCCAATAGCGTTGTTTTGCCTGTACTAGGCGGGCTTTAATTTCTTCACTTTTACTCATTCACTTCTCCGATGTTTAGGCAGTGGATTGCCGGTTAGTAATACAATGCACAATATAACTTATATTATACATTGTATTTAGGTTTTTGTCAAGCACTAAAATATTTTTCTAGCATTTCAAGACGATCGTCTGCCGCAGCCATTTGGTCTAATTCTTTCTGTATCGTTTCGATAATGTCAGAATGTTCACCAATGCCTACAACTTTTTGCATGTAAACTTCGATGTTAGTTTTGTGTAGTTCTAACTCACCTTCAGCATGTTTACGAGCTGCATTTAGCATTTGTTCTCTCAACTCCATAGTTCCTTTCCTTATAGTGTTAGTATTCTGCTACGTTTTCCCAAGGGTAAACAAGCCATACATCTTCTTCTGCTTTGTTAATTTCGTGGCATACGTATTGTACCACGCCGTCAAATTCGCTTGCTAAGTTTTCTGTTAACGTAGCAAAGCGAACATTCTGTTGCCATACTGAGTTCCATGCATTTGTTTCTTGTGGAAAACAGCTTTGTTGCCAATCTTCTTTAATCCAATTAAATGTAGAACCGGTATCATTAATATCATCTACTATAAGAATATTTTTTCTTATAGATGGATCCCAGCGACATTTGTTAACTGGTATTAACTCGCTTGGTACAATACCAAATGCGTCATCTGCCATCCAGCAGTTACTTTCAGGGCCTATATCATCATCACGCAAACTTACTTTAAGTGCTTCGCAACGAATGCCTGTCATGTTACTAATAATAGTAGCAGGTACATTCCCTCCACGGGTAAGTCCTACAATATAATCCGGACGCCAATTGTCCTTATACATTTGATTAACAATACTAACGCACATGCGCTCAATGTCAGTCCAACTGTAGTAATGTTTTTTAATCATTTGCCTTCCTTTGAATTTTTTTCTGCTTTAGTTAGTTTGTTGTTCCAAGTGTTGTTACTGATGCCAAGTTCACTAGGCATAGCTTTAGTTTTGCCTTTAGTAATCTTTCCGCCTTTAGCAAGAAACTCTGCCTTCATTCGTTCTAGTTCATCGTCTTTTGGCTTTGCATCGTGATTCATACTCATGTATTATCTTCTTTCTTGCCTTTATAATCTTGTTCTACTAATTTGTAAACAGTTTGGAAATTTTCATATGCTTTTGCAAGTGCAGGGTATTGTTTGCACATATCATTTACAGTATCTACATCTGGTAATGCTTCAGTCCATAGTGTTGGCGAAATGCTTATATTATTAAAATCGAATGTAATATCATCAGCAGATGAAGTAGTATAATCACTTATATTAATAGTGTCAATTGATGTTGAGATATTATTATTGAGCGACCATATATCTGAACTATCTGTACTAATAGTAACAGTCTGTCCATTATCAATAGTAACAGTATAATCGTTATCATCCATTCTGTATTACCTCATAAAGTTTAGATCCACTAAAGAACTCTTTGTTTAATTTCATACGTTGTTTCTCTAATGACACTTGTAAATCACTAAAGTTTTCCATATAGTTTACAATTTGTGCAATAACTTTATCCTTGTGATGTAGATAAGCATCATAATCTTCAGTCCATGCACTTGGATATTTAAATTCGGGCAGTGCCATTTCACTGTAGCTTAGTCTATCAGGCACCATAGGAATAGCATCGACTAATGCTCCTTCATACCAACTAATACCAAGTGTTTCTTGTAGGTTAGCACTAAACACCATCTTAGCTTCGCCTAGCAAGTTATGGTATTCGTTCTTTGAAAGTTCGTGTTCTTGACACACAATAAATTCGTATTGCGGCAAACGCATTGCAAGATCTCTAAAGATATCAACTTGTTTCTCAGGAGCAACTCTGTGTGGAAACAATATCAAGTCTCGCTTTTCCATACCTTTATATTGTACTAAGCTATCCTTAAGATATTCCATAGGCCATCCTACACGACTTATTCTTTCCCAGTCCATTACATATTCTGGATCAAATACGTCTGTAAACATGTCAATATGAAAGTCACTTGCAAAGAAGTTGTCGTCATAACATTCAAACATTGACATTTCAGCATGTCGAACCCACTGCTTGCCGCCAATTAGCCTGCCAAGGAAATCATGAGGATCATAACTACCAGCATGCCAAAGGCCACCGACTCTAATGTCAATCCCAAGTAATTCAGCCATGTATTTAATCTGAATAACAGTTGGGTTCCAAGCATCTGTATATAAGAAATAATCTTCATCTTTAATTTCTCCGTTAGCAAACATTCTACTAATCTCTAACATTTGTTGAGACTTGTAATTGTTAGTTCCAGCAAAGTTAAGAAATGCCCCAGGCGTTGTTGCCTGCGGCACTTCTCCACCGCTAATAACTACGACTTCACTATTTGTAGCTCGTCGAAGTTGCTTTGGAAGATATTCTTTCCATTGTTTAGTGTAACGTGTATCAACTGCTTCGATGTCTACAATATAGATTGTCATAATAATTAACTCCTTTGTTTGTTCACACGTGGTCGGTCTCTTTTAACAAAGTCCTTTCCACCGTTACGTGCTTTTGCTCGTAACCATCCTTGGTATTTTTGATAGGCAATCCAATTAGGATCATCTTTTTTATAAAGTGCTTTTTCATCAAACACTTTGCCTTCGAAGCGACAATAGTCTCGAAATTGGTCGAGATCGTTGAACACTTTGTTCACTGCAGGATTTGCAATTGTCATAATTCATAATTCCTCTTTGTTATGACTTGGGATAGTAGATTGAACAGCCGTTTTCGCCGTCTTCGGCAACTTCAATTTCAACAAATCGGCCTGGGTATTTTGTTGAAATCTTATCATATAATTCATCTGAGATCATCTCACATGAACGATGATTTAGAATGAGCACCTCGTCATTATCCGCGGTAGACTCACTATAAAGTCTTTCAAGCCATCTTTTGAATTGGATGAACTCGATATCTCTGTCGTTGTGGAACACCTCGATGCGCACCCGGAAATGGAAGATGTGACGATGAGCAATGCCAAGAAAGCTAACGTCATCCCAACCACCCGTTGCAAGCGCAGGGTCCTTATCAGCACCTGGATATAAGTGAACACCTTCCTTACGGAATGTAACCCAAATACTTCTTTGTGCATCTGTTTTTGTTTTTTCTGTTGCCATTTTTGCATCTTCCTCTCTCATTCGCCGTCCCATATAATTATGATACGATTCGTATTGTTCATTCATATTACTAGTATACTTTCACTTTAGGATTTTGTCAAGGCCATATTTGCTCCAATCCGTAAATTTATTACGGTCCATCAAATCATGCAGGCTATGGCACCAGACGCCTGGATTAGATGCTTTAAAATCTTTGTCATCAATTTTAATCATTGTGTTATAGTTCCACTGTGCAACATAAGGTACTACAACACGTATCTGTGGAATAAAGTTATCAGTTTCAGTTAGGCCTCCGTCTAAAAACCATTCAAGGTTAATAGTACTCGGAATGTCTAAACTACAAAGAATACCTTGATCCGTAAACGCACGAATCATTAGATCCCAATCTTCAAACTCATCTGCGTTCTTAGGATTATATGAATGATTAGCACCAAAGAAGATATGTTCGCATTGTTCTTCTTTGTAATACTTCATTACTTCGTTAAAGTCTTGAATGCCAGTAACAAACAATGTCTTCATTCCAAACGCAGGAGTCTTTTCAACTTCTACGCCTGTAAAGAATACAGGAGTATCACTTACACCACTTTCGTAATCACGTTTCATTTTTATTCCTCAAAAAATAAATTATTTTGTTTGCCTTGTTTTGAATAAGTTTTCATCTTCTTCATAGCGGCCGGAGTAATACGGAACTGGTAATAACCATTAGGTTGCATTTCAAGATACGCCCAGTCTCCGGAAATATATTGCGGTTCAAATCCATTATCTACAATTTGTGCTCTACAAAAGTTGTAATCTTTTTTTAGTTTTTCTTGTATAAATGGATGTGTAAAATCATAAACTTTAGCCTCAGTAACAATACTACAAGTATTCCACTCACCTACAGGACTATCATCTTTGTATTCAACTCTGTACTGCTTTTGTACTTTATCATGGATATTGCTGTTTTCCCATTCGGTCTCTACAATATCAGTAGGTAACATTGCGCCAACAGTATGTCCACTAGTACTATCAGCTAATCTTGTTTTTATTTCTAAGTGTAAACCTTTTAGATCAATACCTTTGCCTCTGTTTAGAGCATAACCTTTGCGCTTGATAGCATACTCAATATATCTGCCTATGTTTCCATGTTCTTGTGTCATAGGAATACGATCGCCTACGTTGATAGCATTGTTTAACTTTGTTACATGTAGTGTCATTCTAAACCTTTCTGTACTAAGTATGCGTTTATACGATGCATTTCGTCTTTTAAATAAAGCTTCATTGTTTTTAGTCTACGTACTTCTTCACTTACTGTTACATTACTATACTTGACTTCTATCTCTTCGTCAAGTTCTTTATGCTTTCTTTTTAGTTCGTCGTAGTGAGCTCTAAGTTTATCTTCAACATTATCATAATTGCTCATCCTGTAGTTCCTCCAACTTAGTTTCATCTAATTCTTCGTCGGCTTCAGACTCTTGTACATCAAAAAATTCTGCAAACTTAGGTTTAGCAGAAATAGTCTTTTTACCAATTGCGCCTCTTGTACCAGGCACTTGCATCCAATATGAACGATACTCTATAATTTTAGCCAACGATAGTTCTTTAGTAGGTTGTTCAAAAACTTCGTTAATCATATCACGTATTGTGTATACTTGGAACTTATCACCCATTAACATTTTAGGAACAACACCAGCATCATACTGCCTATTAGCTTCTTGTACAGCGTTTACATGCGTCCATACGTTATGACCCATCTGTATAGCATAACTAAAGCTATCCCAGCTTGTAGAGTCTTTTTTGCGTATAATAGGCTGTCCGTAGTTTGGATTATAATCTTTTGCCTTTTTATCTTCGGATCCTGTTTTATCTAGAACAGGTTCGTCATTTTTATCAAGTTCAACTTCACCTGCACTTACTTTAGGTGTACCAATCTTGTTTCGATCACCTTTTGCATATGTACAAATATCATTAACCAATAATCCATCACTTAGCGGACTATCTTCAAATGTCTTAAAAATTCCGTCTTGTAGTGTAGCATCTTTAAATGTACGTGTGTCTGTTGCATACTTTAGTTCGTCAACGCTCGGAACCATTCGATAAGTCCATTTACCTTTGTCGGGTGTTTCATTAGATGTATAAATTTGTCCATTTGCTGTAGCAAGGAACGGACTAGCACAATCAAATGTAACCATAAACGTTGGGTTATAGTGCTTACGTACAGCTCTCTGTACGTCTGTAAGCAACGTTGCCCACTCTAGTTTACTTGTGCCTAAGAAGTGCATTACATCGTGTATACCGCTTTGTAATAGGTTATCGTAGTGTAAAGTAACAATACGTTTGAGTAAAAGCTCAACATCACACATGTTCTGACCACCCATACTCCAACCATTAAAATGATTGTCAGGATACTTAACTGGATCACAATAGTCTTTCATTTGCTCGTACCAGTCTTCAGCATCATCAAAGTTTTCACCTTGTAAAACATTTAAAAACTTACAAGCACCTGTTCTATTTTTCATCCAGTAGTCGTTATTAATACGTGTTGCTTCTACTGCTTCTTGATATGTACTAATGCCTGTTGCTTTTGCACCTGCTGGTGAACGTGCAACCCACGCTGGAATATCAAGGATCATTCCGTAGTCCATGTAAGCATCCATCCAACGCAATACACCATCACGTTTCTTTTGTGCTTTAGGACAGTTAGGATCTTTCCAATCGCCTTCCCAAACACCTTTACCAATCTGGAAGCCACCTGAGTCGCCTAGTAACCAAGTGTTGTCTCTATCTCTATTACGCACCATATCTTCTTTAGGACTAAACTTAGTAGTATCTAGTTCAGCATGTCCTGCTGAGTACAGTGTCCATTTGTATTGGAACTGTCCTTCTTGTATGTTGAGATAGTTAAGACTTTCTACATTGTTTTGAAAATTACTAGGAATACGATCATC
>Ga0228674_1000448_pt1 | contig 29066 bp, 44 predicted proteins | sample 1D_rmetaG_FD_189054 | JGI IMG/M metagenome (GOLD analysis project Ga0228674, IMG submission 189054) | Seawater microbial communities from Monterey Bay, California, United States - 1D_r | ecosystem: Environmental > Aquatic > Marine > Coastal | place: USA: California | collected 2016-09-26
GGGCAAAAGAAAACAACACAACATATAATAATTATTTTGAGATAGTATCACCTAACTTAGCAGTATTTCATATTTGTAGTGGAAAGATTTCGCCTTGGGTACTATTTAATAGTATGGCAGCACAAGAATTAATTGATAGATTTAATCCTGAACAAATTAAAATGGTTACTGATTATTTAGAAATAGATTATTGGGAACGTGCAATGAAAGTAAATCCACAAGACACTAAATGGGTAAAAGAAATAATGGAGCAAGCAACTATATGATATTGTCAATACTTTACATATTAGCATGTTTTGCATTACCAGTATATATGTTGTATAAAATGAATAAGGAGAAACCAGATGATCGTTAATACTGATATTGACATTGATGTAGCAAATAGAGACAAGCTACTTAAAATTATTAATGGAATACCAGCAATGATTGCACGTGATAACAAACAAGTTAAGCACAACACTGGCGTATACTTTCATGACATTCCTAGCAACCCGTTTACAGGCATGGCTACAATTGATCATAAAGAAGCCGAAAGCATGGGTTACTTTAAGATTGATATACTTAATGTTGGCTTATATAAAAAGATAGAATCTAAAAAACAATTAGATGATTTACTAGCAATGAAACCAATGTGGGAGTTGTTAGAACATAAAGAAGTAGTAGAGCAATGTTTTCATATTCATAAACACTTTGCTATTGTTGGACAAATGAAACCAAAAAGTGTTGAACAAATGGCGGCTGTTTTGGCTATCATTAGACCAGCCAAAAGATATTTAATTGGTAAAGATTGGAATACCATTAATTCGGAAGTATGGGTTAAGCCTACAAATGGCGAATATTATTTCAAAAAAGCACATGCCCATGCGTATGCAATGGCTATTGTATTACAATTAAATATGCTTGCTACTGGTTTTTCTTTACAAGATTAATACTTCTACGTTTGATACGTTTAGTAATGCTATTACTTAATCTTACTTCCGGTCCTGCAATTACGTCCATCTGTTTAACATTAAAACTTTGTACACAATATTGGAAATTCCATCTATTAAGCAATGCAATATTAATAGGTAACTTTCTATTAGTTTCCCACCACCATTCTTCGCCAAGTTCTAAGAACTTTGCTTTTTCGGTAGTTTCGTTTAATCGATCGTAGACATACATGCTCGCAACATGGTTATCTATATTTTGGATTATACCTAGATACTCGTTGCCAGCATACTCTACCACGGTAAGGAACGGATATTCGTCCAAGAGTCTCTGATGTTTTGTTTGCATTACTTCTATTTATGCTTTCAAAATCTGGTACTATTTGATAAATACAATACAGGAGTCTAACACATGTCAAATTACGGAACAACATATAATATAAACCAAACAGGCGAATTATACGCATTAGAAGACCACGGTTCAGCACCAGGACTAGGAAAGTATGCAAGTGCAAAAGGCACCGCAGTTAATAGTCCAGTTAATTATAGATTCTTAAAATTATTCCGTGGCTTTGATAATGAGTTTTTCTTTTTTGTAAAGAATCAAGATAGAAAACCTATTATGTTACATGGTACTACAATGCAAGTATCGTTAATTGATAGAAGCGACAGATCAACTGTAATAAGTAAAAAAGCAATTATAACTGATTACGATGCAGGATCTGTAAAAGTAGTAATAACAAGTGGTGAGAGTGGATTATTTTCACAAGGGTTATACGACCTAGTGTTTAGTTACACAACTGACCAAGGTTTAGTAGTTCCTATGTATTGTGATTTGAATATGAGACCCAACTATACAGTTGAATGTTCAGAAGAAGGCGATGCATTACCACTTACTACACAGATCAATGATTCATTTACTACACAAATAATCAACACTGATACATACTATTTTAGTAGTGCATTACGTGCAACTGGTTACTATAATAAGCCAAACGGACTTATTACTATTGCTGTTTATGGAACAGGATATACTGGTAATTTTTGGGTACAAGGTGCATTAAGTGAAAACCCACTAGAAAGCGACTGGTTTGATATTACTTTAGGTACATATACACAACCATTCTATCCATATAACGGACATACTGGAATAGATCCGTGGACATTCCGTACAAATGTTAAATATATTAGAACAAAACACACTCAACCGACAGGAACACTTGACAAAGTTATAGTTAGAGTGTAATATATACACATGGCTTTAATGAATACATACGTGAGAACTCTGGTTCCGGTTAACTGGCGGTCTAGTCCTAGTGGCTGGATTAGTGGTAACTGTCCGATGTGTGTACGCAATGGACAAGCAAGACCAGATAAGAAAGGCAGAGGCGGTTTCTTATTTGATGATGATAAGTTTCAATATAATTGTTTTAATTGTAATTATAAAACAGGCTGGAGTCCACAAAGCAAAATTACTGTAAGATTAAAAAATCTACTAGTTACACTTGGTGCTGATGAAAGCGATATACAACGTATACAGTTAGAATTATTACGTGAACAAGATGTAGAAACGTTATTAATAAAAACAGAAAAACGTAAAAATTTAGTTATTGATTGGGATGAGAAAAAACTCCCAGATGACGCAAAACCTTTTATGGACTTTACAGAGCCAGATGCAGATTGGACAGAAGCAGTAGCATACTTAACAGATCGTGGATTTGATGTAACTGATTCTAGATTTATGTGGAGCCCAAGTAAACAACATGGAAGAGTAAACAAAAGATTTATATTACCATTTACATATAAAGGTAAGGTAGTTGGCTATACAGCAAGATGGGCAGGAAATACTATTCCTAACGGAATGCCTAAATATTATAATCAACAACCAAAGAAAGACTTTGTATATGGATTAGATAAACAAACTAGTGATAAGCAATTTGTTATTGTAACTGAAGGGCAACTTGATGCTATAGTTACAGACGGGTGTGCAATTGGTAGTAATAATATAAATGATGAACAAGCAGATATACTACATAGTTTAGAAAAACAAATTATAGTATTACCTGATGCAGACGAAGCTGGTAAACTAATGTGTAAATCAGCTATAAAGAACGGTTGGATGGTAGCATTTCCCGAGTGGAATGACTGTAAAGATGCAAGTGATGCCTTGACAAAATACGGAAGATTGTATACAATAACAAGTATAATAGATAGTGCTGAAAAGAATCCAACTAAAATTGAACTATTAATGAGAAAGTATTGTAAATGACAGAACAAGCAAAAGAATATAATATAGATCTACAACGATTATTTGTAGAATTTTTAGCACAAGATAAAGATCTGTTTGCTAGAATAAATGGCATTTTAGATCCTGAATACTTTGATAGAGAATTACGCAAGGGTGTAGAATTTATAAAAGAACATGCAGTAGGATATAGTGCATTACCTACACGTGAACAAATCTTAGCAACAACTGGGCTTGAATTACAAGAATTAAAAGATGTCGATGATAGACATAAAAAATGGTTTATAGATGAGTTTGAAGTATTCTGTAGACACAAAGCATTAGAATCGGCAATTTTAAAAAGTGCAGATTTATTAGAAAAAGGTGATTACGGGCCAGTAGAACGTATGGTAAAAGAAGCAGTACAAGTTGGACTTGCTAAACATATGGGAACAGACTATTGGGAATCACCAGCAGAACGTATTGAACGTGTTCGTAATCAACGAGGCGGTACAAGTACAGGCTGGGCAGAAGTTGATAAGAAACTATATGGTGGATTTAATAGAGGTGAATTGAATATATTTGCTGCACCATCTGGTGGTGGTAAAAGTTTATTCTTACAAAACTTAGGATTAAATTGGGCACTAGCAGGATTAAACGTTGTATACGTTAGTTTAGAACTTAGTGAAGAATTATGTAGTATGCGATTAGATAGTATGTTAACAGGCATGAATACACGTGATGTATTTAAAAATGCAGATGATGTAGATTTAAAAGTACGTATGCAAGGTAAAAATGCAGGTAAACTACAAATTGTACAATTACCTAACGGTATTACAATTAATGCTATTACTAGCTATTTGCGTGAATATGAAGTTAAGAATGATATTAAAATTGATGCAATTTGTATTGATTATTTAGACTTAATGATGCCAGCACAAAGTAAAGTTAATCCAAGTGATTTGTTTATTAAAGATAAGTTTGTATCTGAAGAATTACGTAATTTTGCAGTAGAGCATGATATACTATTTGCAACAGCATCTCAGTTAAACAGAGCGGCAGTAGAAGAAGTAGAGTTTGATCACTCTCATATTGCTGGTGGTTTAAGTAAGATTCAGACAGCTGATAATGTAATTGGTATCTTTACAAGTCAAGCTATGCGTGAACGTGGACGTTATCAAATTCAGTTTATGAAAACACGTAGTAGTAGTGGTGTAGGGCAAAAAGTAGACTTAAAGTTTGATATTGCAGGATTACGTATTGAAGACTTGGATGAAGATGACGCAGGATCTACAATGAACCAACCTAGTGCTATGTTTGAGAAGATTAAAGCACAAAACAAAACAACACACCAAGAAAAGAATATTGCTGAAAATAGTGTGGTAGAAAACACTATAACAGGGCATGATAAACTTCGCAGTATGCTCAAAAGAAGTAATAGTTAGATAAATACTACAAAGTAAACTTATTACGGAGAACAAACATGAAAAAACGTACTCGAAGTCTATTAGAAGAAATTAACTCGCTTGCTCCTCGCAAGGACAAGACCAGTATTCTGGAGAGCAAAGGTAATAATGCGATAAGTAGTATTATTAACATTCTTGAGATGATTGACTCTAACTATGACGAAGAGACTGCACAAGATCTTACTAAACGTATTATGTTAAGTATTAAAAATAGAGATGCAGAGCGTTTTAATCGTGGAGTTAAGAAAATTAGAGGCCCTAGATGAAAATAACAGATATTGTAGGAAGCAAAAAACGTAAACCTAGAAATTCCAGATTACATAGATTAATTGGAAAGGATTTGTTTCAACCTGAAGCTAAAAAACTAAGTGAAGATGCACGTATACAGCACTTAGAAGATTTAATTCTATGGGATGCGTCAACAGGTGCAAGAAAAGCAATTGCTACACTACATCAAGTAGAACAACAACCAAACACAGTTACTATTAAATGGGATGGGTCTCCAGCAGTTATATTTGGTCGTAATGAAAAAGGTGAGTTTATATTAACAGATAAAAGTGGATTTACTGCTAAAGGTTATGATGGTAAACCAACTAGTGCTGAAGGCTTAGAAAAAATGTTATTTAATCGTCCTGGCGCAAGTAATGCTGATGCTACTAAAGCAGCAAACTATAAAGCATTTGCAGGTAAAATGAGAAGCATCTGGGATAAAGTAGAAGCAACAGTACCGAGTGATTTTAGAGGTTATGTAATGGGCGATTTACTATGGTTTACAACACCAGATGTAAAAGAAAACAAATACACATTCACTCCTAATACAACAACATATCAAGTTAAAATAGATAGCGAAGTTGGAAAGAAAATAGCAAGCAGTGATGTAGGTGTTGTAGTACACATGTCAATTGGACTTGACGGTGAAAAGAGTAAAGTTGATATGTCACAATTCCAAGGTGGACCAACATACATAATGCCACCTGTAATGGTACAAAAATCACCAGGTGTAGATATTCCAGCAGTTGACGACTTAGAAAATTATTTAGATAAAAATGCACAAGCAATAGATAAATTGTTTGCAGTACCAGCAGAATTAAAAATGGCAGACTTTGGTAAGATACTTTATGCTTATATTAATAATAGTGTAAAAACAGGTAACTTAGATAATCTAGGAAGTACATTTCAAGAATATGTTGAAGGAAGTAAATTATCAAAACCAAAACAAGCACGTCTTATGGAATACATAAATAGTAACATAGATGGGTTTAATGCAACTTTTAATTTTATTAAAGGAATTAAAAAAGTTAAAAATACAGTCATCCAAACCTTAGACGCACAAGACGCAGATGTAGAAGCATATACAAATGGACAACGTGGCGGAGAAGGTTATGTAGTTGACAAAGATGTTAAACTTGTTAATAGAGCAGGCTTTACGGCTGCGAACATGGCAAGGAATAATTAAATGTACAGTAAAGAATGTAAACTACATTTACAAAATGCAAACATGACACGTTGGCAACATTTTAAACATGCAATAAGTATTGCATGGAGTTTAAAAAAAGCATCAATGGCAGTATTTGTACATGCCTTTGCTCCACGTTATTTTAAAACTTATGCAAGTGAAACGTGTGAATTAATAGCAATGGAGAAAAAACAATGACTAAGAAATATACATTGCAACAATATGCGGCTATGGAAGGTGGACATACAATGAATGATACTACTGAACAATATTCATTTTTAAACACATTAGGCGAAGCCCGTATGTTTAAATCAAAACACCAAATTAGCAAAGAAGGTGCTAGAACTGTTACAGATCATTTTTTCGTAAGTATGTTAAGTTTATATGCTATGTCAAATGATTACAAGTACGCACCAGTTGCAAAAAATTATGCAAAAAATACAAACAGATTTGGAAATTATAATAGACCAAGTCCAAGTGGAACAGATATGTATCAGTCATTACATACAATTTTAAAACCAGAAGGATTAATAAATTCAGAAGCTGATAAATTACTTTTAAATAAAGTAAATCTTGATCAGCGTAAAATTAGAATGTTTATGAAGCAAATTGAAACTGGTAAAGTTAACCCAGGACAAGCACAAGCGTTTTTCTATAAATTAGAAAAGGATCTAGCAATACAAGATCCTAAACTAAGAGCGGCAAGACGTTTAGTAGGTGATTGGACTAATTTAACAACTAATCAGCAACAACTAGCGGCAACACAAATTAATAAACATTTTAGACTAAATGCTAGACGCAGCGACTTGTTTCCTATCTTTTCCAAATATTCATCAGAATCAGGATTAGAAATTAATGACAAAGAAAAGCAAGGTATAGGGAAACGTATTGCACGTGGTGCAGCAGCGTTTGCAGCAGGTTATACTGCTGGTAAACTTACAGGCATGTAATAATGGGTGTAAGTAGACCGAACGAAGTTTTAACAGGGTCGACTGATTTCTATACAGTTTATACTTTAATAGATATTACAGACTCGGGCGTAGTTAGTCCTAAATCGGATGCAAAAGGATATTATCAAGCCCAAAATTTGAATACGTTTATACAAAGTGTAAGTTTACGTTCTCAACCAGTACTAAGTTCAGTTGAGTTTTTAGATGCACAAAATTTAGACGATTATGACTTTGGTTCAGACTTTTCCGGAATACAGGATGTTTGGATATTAAAGTTTGCTAGTGAAACAGCAGACGCATGGAAATATAAAGAAAACAACACTTATATGTTGGTAAAGGATTTTGATAAAATGCCAGTTCATACAATACTTGATGAAACGGCTAATATTAACCCTGAGATAGTAGATACTAGTACAGTAAGCAAAAACACGTACTTTAACTATCGCCAAAACATATAAATACATATGTACAACGAATGTATATAATTAAATCAGCTCTATAAGACGCTGCTAAAGATTGCGAGAGCAAAATATGGCAATGAACCAGTCAAGACTTGAGCGTGAAAATCTAGAAGCACATGTAGATTTATGTGCAGAGAGATATCGCGTGTTAGAAGAAAAATTAAATAGACTAGAGTCTAAAGTAGACTCTCTGACAGAAACAATGAGTAAGATGGCAGAAAAACAAACTGCCTCAACTTTATCTAGCAATAAGCTAGTTATTGGTGCTGCCGCAACGGTTATTGCAGGATTGCTTTCCACTGTGGTATTATTACTACTAAATTTACAAACAGTAACACCATTGGTAGGTGGATAATATATGTTACTAAACGAGGCATATAACACAGTTGTTACAGAAGCAAAAGTAGTTTTTGCCAAACGTGGACAATCAGTAACGAGAAAATTTCGTTGCACTGTAGGACCACGTAAAGGAAGGGTTGTTGCAAATCCTAGTCAATGTGCAGCCCCAATAAATCTTAAGAAGAGATTTATTTTAAAAAGAACAAAAGCCGCCAAAGGTGCTAGGATGAATAAGAAGGCGCAAAGAACAAAAAGACTAAGCCCAGCTAGTCGTATTGTTGCAAGGTTAAATAAGGCAAGAGGATGAACATTTTAAATAACAGTACTATTGATACAGTAATAGATTTTGCAAACGTAAAGTTTGGAATGGAACTAACAAAAGAACAAGTTGTTGGTCAATTAAAAGGATTATCTTTTTCACAAACTTTAAAATTACTAAGCACAATGAAAAACGATGACGGCAATGGCTTCTCAGAAATTATAGATTTAAGTTCTGTCTCAGAAGCATACGGAACAGTAGCTACGGCACAGCCAAGCAGAGCAACAATTAGATCACAAGGATCGGGTGTAGAACAAAGACGTGCAAACATTTCTAATCAAGATGCGAATAGAGATGCAAAAGGTACTCAAAGATTTACAGCAGGTTCTAACAAACAACCAACTGGACAAGCTGGTCCAAGAGCTAGCAATAAAACAGATCCAGATGATGATCAAAGAAATCAAAACGCGGCCGGCGTTGCACAAAACAGCAACCAATCGGCCTATAACGCACAAGAAATTGAACGCCTAAAAAAGGCAGCCGGGATAGCATAATGAAAAGCATTGAAACTCCGGGCGGAATCCCAACATTTTTATCACTACACGAAAGCGAGATGTACGAAAATTTATTAGAACGTACATGCAAAGAAGATTTATCTGAACGTGAGTGTTACCTAATTCAAAGCCTAATTAACAAAAATATTGTTAAGAAAATAGTGGAGAATAACAAAGTATATTTTGAACGAATGAAAGGGAGCCTATAATGCCAACAAAAGAAACGCAAGGAATGATGGACATCATTAATAAACTTAATGAAGCTACAAACAAAGAACCAACAGCACATCAAAAATTAAAATCACAAAGAAATACACCAACACCAAACGTAATTGCAGGAGTAAGCAAAGACGCACAAGGTATGTTAGAAATATTACAAAAACTTGACGAAGCTACACATAAAGCTACTGAAGAAATTATTGAAGAATCTCATAACGATATTACTTTATCAGCAGTTACTAAAAAAGGTGATAGTGTTACAGTGGGTGAATTTGAAGTTGTATTAGAAAAAGCTATGCTTATTCCTGGTATGACTAAAACGTTCTATAATATTAAAGAAGGCAATGAAATTATATACAAACAAATAGCACTGTTCGAAACAGCTATGGGTATTGTAAAAGGTTTATTATTTGGGAAAGATACAAAAGTTGAAAGACTATTAGATTTAGATAACAGATATTCTAGTGCTTTAGCAGAAGCAGCCACGTTCAAAATGAAGGCAAAATCACTTACAGAGTCAAGTAAGATAGATATTGCTATGGCAAAACAAGGATCTGCACTGCAAAAGATGAAAACTATCAAAAATCAAATCAAAAGTAGCCTTTAAGCATAAATACAATATATAATAAAAAACCTAGTGGGGTATTGAACATGGAATTAAAACAATTACAAGTGAACAAACTAACCAAGTTAGATAATGTTCTAAAAGAAGTATTTGGTATGCAGTTTGACTTTGGTGCAGGTAATGCAAAATTAACCAAAGTAAAAACAGTTACTGAAAAGAAAATCAACGCATTACGTGAAAGCGGCGTTGAAGTTAACGATAAACAATATCAGAAGTTATTGTTAGTATTAGAAGGTATAGACACAGTTATGAAAAACAATCCAATTTTGGAAAGTGAACTTGATCAAGCTGAAGTACTTTTAGCGGCAAAGCAAATGGCAGACGATCTACAAAAAATGGCTGAAAATTTAGCTAGCATGCAAGTAGAAGAATTAATGAGCATCACTAACGCAATGAAAGAAGAAGTTGGTGTAGCAGAAGCAGATGCATTTAACACATCTGCAGAAACAGCAATTAGTTCAGCACTTGAAGCAGTTAAGACAGCAAATCAGCAAGTTGCTGATGCAGTTTTAGTAGCACAAGGCCAAGCACCAGAAACAGATATGTCAATGGACACAGGTCCAGAACTTGATGCACCAGCAGATCCAGAAATGGATATGGATGCAGCAATTGAACCTGCGGCAGACGACTTTGAAGGCACTGATGCAGCAGACGCTGATACCGATATAGACGGCAGAGAAATGAAAGAAGACTCATATCTAAATGCACTACGTATGGTAAAAGAAGCACAAGCAGACGGCAAGATAAACAAAGAAGTATTAAAACAAGCATTTGCGGCACTGAAGAAGTAATGCTATGAGATACGCTGATCTATTTGAGATATCACAAGTAGATGCAAAAGTTATTGATCTACTTTCAATTCTGAGTAGCGAAGGAGTGGAGAGCATTCCTCTAGATTCGCTAGTTAAAGAACTGGTGGCTATGGGAATTGATGCAGACGCTGAATCATTATTCGATGAAATTCAGAATCTTCCAATTGTAAATAATGTTAAAGATGGTATAGTATATTTTAATACTGCCAGCTTGGGAGCCAGTAACATGAATAAAGTAGATCCAGAAAAGAATAAGAAAAAAGTTAAAGCAATGGCTAAGAAGCAAGTAGATAAAGAGTTAGACAAATGAGTGTAGGATTAAACGCAGCACAAGCAAGAGCCAAAGCATCACAAGACATGATTGTGTACAAAGAAACACAATCTATTATGGAACAAGTTATTTCACAAAGTGCTTTAGGCAAGTTTGAAGGATATGTAGACGATGCAACTACAATGACAAATTCAACTCCTACAACAGTTAAAATAGGTACAGTTAGCAACCCCACAATAACTAACGGCGATACCTTTATTTTCAATTCAAATACAATAACATTAGGAACATCTGGTACAACACTTAATGCTATTATTGCAGATATCAACGATGCAAACATTCAAGGTTTAACAGCCACCAAAGATTCAGGGTACTTAGTAATAACAATTGAAGGTTCAACTACATCATGGAATTATGAAATTGGTGCAGGAACAGCAAATACTGCTTTAGGATTTTCAACAGGAACATATAGTATAACAAACCCAACTAGTGTTAATTATTTTAATGTATGGCAAGGTACACTTACAGATCGTGGATTACAAAATCAAATGGAAACAGTAATCAAACATTTTCAAAATTTAGGATATAAAATTGAAAGACTTACAAACCCAGCTACTAGTAAGACATTAAGATGGTACATTTATTGGTAGGCAAAAAAGTTGCCTTTATAGGTGATAGTTTCTCAGCATATTGGCAAACAGAAGTAGAAAAACATAGTTGGACTTATCAACTAGCACAAAAATTCCCACAACATCAATATTATAATTATGCACACGGAGGCCGTGGACACGACTACTATGAATGGTGTTTATTGGATGCAAAATTGCGTGGAATTGATATTATTTTTACTAACAGAACATTTAAACAACGAGTGTCAGAATTTGGTAGCATTGGCAATTTTGAATTTGAAGAAACTGCAATTGATAGTAATTACATAACATTAGATGGTCCTGCTCACATTTGGTATTCGATTCATAGAAAATCTGGAATGTTTAGAAATACACAAGATAAGTATCCAAAAAATATAGAATCTAATATTACTCAATCATTAGAACGTAAAAGTACATCAGATGTATATCATTCTTGGAATGATAAATGGTACGATAATGTAGATAAATTATATAATTTTAAACATATTATTAAATTAGAATTATTACGTATGGTAGATAACCCAGAGTTACATACAGCAGAAGTTGAATTATATAAACATTTTGTACCTGGCGGAGAACAAGTATTTAATGATGATACTAAAGTCCATATGAAAGCAGCATACGATAGTGGAATAACAGTAGCACCTGATGATAATCATTGGTCGTTGCTTGGTAACGAATGGGTGTTAAATAATTTTATTTTAACTACGAAAACCATTGACATACTGTCTTAATAGTAGTATACTAAACACATGCTAAAAATCAAAAGTCCTTACCCATATAAAGAATTAAAACGAACTAGTGTAGATGGAAAACGTCTATATGAGAACCCTTGGGGCGATCCTGTTCCGAGTGTTACTACTATTTTAAGTGCTACACAGCCTGCTGAAAAACGTGCAGGATTAGCGGCCTGGAGAAAAAGAGTAGGCACAGAAGAAGCACAACGTATTACAACAACTGCTGCAAATCGTGGAACAGTTATGCACAATATATTAGAACATTGGGCATTAGGAGAATACGAAACATATAACCCAGGAAACAACATAGTACATAAACAAGCTAAAGCAATGGCACAGGTAGTTGTGGATAACATTGAAAATGATGTTGATGAGATATGGGGAACTGAAGTTAATTTATGTGCCGCTGGTTTATATGCTGGTACAACTGACTTAGTTGGTGTTTATAAAGGGCACCCAACTATTATGGACTTTAAGCAAACAAACAAACCTAAAAAACGTGAGTGGATTGAAGATTATTTCTTACAAGGAGCCGCATACGCAAATGCACACAATGAGATGTATGGCACTGATATTAGCCGTATTGCTATCTTTATGTGTAGTGGTGATTGTCAATGGCAACTGTTTGAAAGTGACCCAACAGATTTTAAAGATTGGGAATTAAAGTGGGCTCAACGTTTAGAGAAATTCTATAAGCTGTCATAAATATATTAATACAAGGAACAACAAAGAAACATGTCACTATTGAAATTTGATACTAGACTAGTTTTTCTGGCCCTGTTGACACATTAATGAAAGACATATGGCAACTACCACTAAAGTCTAGACTCCGGATGTGGAGGACTCTAAGAAAAGAGATACAGGCTTTAGATGACTTACTTCCTAAACTTGAGGTTGTAATGCAGTTCTGGAAGATGGCACCCATTAGTGTTAGGGCAATTGATCCGTATAACGAAGGTACCTGGCCAAACCCATGGGACCTATTACACATAAACGAATATGACGAGAACGTTGTTTCGTTGGGAATTGCGTATACTTTGCATTACAGTGATATTCCATGTAGAATATTACTAGTACAGAGTGTAGAAAAAAGTGAGATTAAATTGATTGTTTTAGTTGACAATTGTTATATTTTAAACTATAATTACGATATAATAGACAACCCAAAACTAATCAATAAACTAGATGTATTAAAGGATATAGATATTAGTGCATTAAGCAAATAGTTATTGATTGACATTACATGTTAAATACGTAGCTATTTTAACAAGAACGGAATACAGATGAGCAAAGATCAAATAGAAATTATAAAAAGAGATGGTACTACCGAGGTACTTGATTTAGAAAAAATGCACAAGGTTGTATTTTATGCATGCGAAGGTATTACTGGCGTTAGTGCTAGTGAAGTAGAAATTAAAAGTCATTTGCAGTTTTATGATGGAATTGAAAGTACAAATATTCAAGAAACATTAATTAAAGCCGCAGCTGATCTTATTAACGAACAAACACCAAACTACCAATGGGTAGCAGGTAGATTAATTAATTACCATTTAAGAAAAAATGTATATAATTCATTTGATCCAGAACATTTAAGTGTTATTGCACATAGAAACGTTGAGCTTGGTGTATACGATGAAAGTTTTTTTTCCGTTTATACAGAAGATGAAATTGATCAATTAAACAATTACATTAAACATGATCGTGATGAAAATATTTCTTACGTTGGAATGGAACAGTTCCGTGGTAAGTATCTTGCTCAAAATAGAGTAACAGGACAGATATTTGAAACTCCGCAAATTGCGTACATGATGATCTCAGCTACATTGTTTAGTAACTATCCAACAGAAACTAGAATGAAGTATGTAAAAGAATATTACGATGCTATTAGTAATTTTGATATTAGTTTACCTACACCTATTATGGCAGGACTTAGAACACCTCAAAGGCAATTTTCTAGTTGCGTTCTTATAGAAACAGATGATAGTCTTGACAGCATTAATGCTACAGCTGCCAGCGTTGTTAAATATGTTTCACAAAAAGCAGGAATTGGAATTGGTGCAGGTAGTATTCGTTCAATAGGAAGTCCTATTAGACGAGGCGATGCAACACATACAGGTGTTATTCCATTTTATAAATTATTTCAAAGTGCAGTTAAATCATGTTCACAAGGTGGTGTTCGTGGTGGAGCGGCAACACTGTATTATCCTATTTGGCATTTAGAAGCAGAAGAATTACTTGTATTAAAAAATAACAAAGGTACAGAAGACAATCGTGTAAGACATATGGACTATGGAGTTCAGTTTAATAAACTAATGTATGAGCGTTTGTTAACTGGTGGAGATATTACTTTATTCTCACCTAGTGATGTTCCAGGTCTATATGAGGCCTTTTTTAACGATCAAGACAAGTTTAAAGAATTATATGAAGAAGCAGAACGTACAGTAACTAGAAAGAAAGTTATGCCAGCGGCAGAACTATTTGGACAGTTTATGGAAGAACGTAAAAACACAGGACGTATCTACTTAATGAATGTAGATCATGCAAATACACATGGAGCATTTTTAGAAGATATTGCACCAGTAAAACAAAGTAACTTATGTTGTGAAATCAACTTACCTACTAAGCCTCTTTCTTCGTTTAGCGATAATGAAGGTGAAATTAGTTTGTGTACATTAAGTGCAATCAATTGGGGTAATGTTAGATCACCAGATGACTTTGAACGTATAGGTAGATTAGCAGTACGTGGTTTAGACGAGTTATTAGATTATCAAAATTATCCAGTATTAGCGGCAGAACTTAGTACAATGAAAAGACGTCCATTAGGTATTGGCATTATTAACTTTGCATTTTGGCTAGCTAAGAATGATTTAAATTATCAAGATATTGATAAAAAAGGTTTAGCCTTAATTGATACATGGGCAGAAGCATGGAGTTATTACTTAATTAAAGCAAGTGCAGATTTAGCAATTGAAAAAGGTAATATTTCAGGTGTTAACGAAACAAAGTATGGACAAGGCATTACACCAAATATGACATACAAAAAAGAATTAGATGAATTAATTCCACATAAAGAACGTATGCCTTGGAAAAGTCTACGTAAGCAATTACAAAAGACCGGAATACGTAACAGTACACTAATGGCACTTATGCCTGCTGAAACATCAGCACAAATTAGTAACAGCACAAACGGTATTGAACCACCACGTGCATTTGTTAGTGTTAAGCAAAGTAAACATGGAGTACTAAAGCAAGTGGTTCCTGGTTATCCACGCTTAAAGAACAAATATGACCTACTATGGAGCCAACGTAGTCCAGAAGGTTACTTAAAAATTATGGCAGTATTACAAAAGTATATTGATCAAGGCATTAGTGTTAATACAAGCTATAACCCAGAATTTTATGAAGAAGAAAAGATACCAATGAGTGTTATGCTACAACATCTTGTAATGTTTTACAAGTATGGTGGCAAACAATTATACTATTTTAACACATATGATGGTCAAGGTGAAATTGACTTTGATAAGAAGAATGCTGAGCAGATGCTTGGTAGAGATGAATTTAACACGGACGAAGAGTATGATGACTACTGCGAAAGTTGTGTGATATAAGGATTAACAACATGTCAATATTAAACGTAAATAACGAAAAATACCATACTGAAGCAAACGCATTTCTAGACGGAGATCTTGGGTTTCAGCGATACGATACTGTTAAGTATAAACAGTTCGATAAACTTACAGATAAGCAGTTAGGTTTCTTTTGGAGACCTGAAGAAGTTGATGTAAGTAAAGACTCAAAAGATTTTAAAGACTTAACTGACCATGAACAGCATATTTTTACAAGTAATCTTAAAAGACAAATTCTTTTAGATAGTGTACAAGGTAGAGCACCAGTTGAAGCATTTGGTCCTATTACTAGTTTACCAGAACTTGAAAACTGGATTATCACATGGACATTCAGCGAAACAATTCATTCACGTAGCTATACACATATTATTCGTAATATCTATAATAATCCTACAATAGTATTTGATGAACTAGCAGATAGTAAAGAAATTGTAGAATGTGCAGATGACATTTCTAAATATTATAATGACCTTATTGAGTATTCACAGTACTATCAATTGTTAGGTGAAGGAACACACAAAGTTAATGACAAAACAATTGAAATTAGTTTGTATGATCTAAAGAAGAAAATTTGGATGTGTGCAAATAGTGTTAACGTATTAGAAGGCATTCGTTTCTATGTTAGTTTTGCTTGCTCTTGGGCATTCGCAGAACTTAAGAAAATGGAAGGTAATGCTAAAATTATTAAATTTATTGCACGTGATGAAAATGTTCACTTAGCAAGTACACAATATTTACTTTCAAAAGTATTAACAAAAGAAGATCCAGACTTCCTAAAAATTGCAGAAGAATGTAAAGAAGAAGTTTCACAAATGTTTGTTGATGCAGTTGAGCAAGAAAAAGAATGGGCTAACTATCTATTTAAAGACGGTAGTATGATTGGTCTTAATGCACAACTATTACACGATTACATTGAATGGATTTGTTGTAAACGTATGACAGCATTAGGAATGAAATGTCCATATACAACACCACAAGCAAACCCACTACCATGGACAGCTAAATGGATTAGTGGAGCAGAAGTACAAGTAGCACCACAGGAAACAGAAATTAGTAGTTATGTTATTGGCGGTGTTAAAAAAGACGTATCAGAAGATACATTTTCAGGAATGAGCTTATAATGATAACAATTTACGGCAAAACAGCATGTCCTTATTGCGTAAGAGCTAAAGCACTATGCGAGTCACGTGGATTTGCTTACGAATACAAGCAACTAGACGAAGACTTTACAAGAGAAGATGTTATGGAAACCTTTCCAGGTGCCAGAACATTTCCACAAATAATCATATCCGGTAATAAAATTGGTGGGTATGATCAAATGATTAAGTACATTGAAGATACAAACTACAATGGAACTGGTCATTCACTATAAAGGATAATATATGTTAATAGAAACACCTTACACTAACGGCGATGTAGTAAGTATAAAACTTTCTTCAGGTGAAGAAATGATCGCACGTTTAGACTCAGAAAACGATACTAACGTTATAGTATCAAAACCTTACATACTAATTGCCGCCCAGAATGGGATGGCGTTAGCACCTTATATGTTTACAGTTACTCCAGATACTAAGATCAAATTAAAGATAAATAATATTATATGTGTAGTTAAATCTGCAAAAGATGCAAGCGACATGTATATTAAACAAAGTACAGGATTAACAGTAGCAAATGCCTCAGGTACATAGAAACGGAGATTCTAGAATATGCGGTGCAAGTACAAATGCACTAGCACATAAGAATATCCATGTAAATACACAACCAATTAGCGTTGACGGTGATACAAATAGTCACGGCGGCGGTAGTCTTGGTGCTAGATGTAAAAATGTATTTGTAGGTGGAAAATTAGTTGTACTAAATGGCAACCCAGCCGGTGCAGACAATCTTTGTCCTATTCCTCCACATTGTGGACCGGATGCAAGCTCTGGTAGTCCAGATGTGTACATAGGACAATAATAATGGCAAACGATTTTGTAGATGGCTTAAAAGACGCAAGTGATTATATCAATAGAACAACTGTTGACATTCCTACTGGTGCTGATATAGACCTAAATTCTGGTACTGTAACAGCTCAAACACAAGCGTACAGCTTGAAAGAAATCATTTGTAGCCTACTAGCCGGAAACGGCATAAAACTCCCAAATTTGCAAATATGCTTAAAAATTAACATAGGTAGATTAATACCTGAGATACCTGCAGGCTTGGAAGATTTAAGAGATGCATTACAAGAAGCAGAAAATGCATTAGACGAATTTATAGCACACACTAACATTGATAATGCACTAGGAAGATTAAACGCAGCCATAGCAGAATTTGCGGCTATTGCTAATATGATTAACTTCTGTGGTACACCAGTTGTTCCACGTGCTATTCCAAATGTATTAAAAGATGCAATGGGAAGTTTTACAGGTGCTGGTAAAGATATACTTGATACATTAGGTCAAATTGCAGATGGCGATATTGGTGGATGTATTGGCACTGATGGTAAATTTAATCCAAACTTATTTACAGGTGGACTATTACAAAAACTAGGAGGACAACTTAACAACCTAGCAAATTTACCAGATGCAGTCAAAAATAATATTATAAATGATTTGAATGCATTTAAAAATGATATTGGAAACTTAATTGAATTTGAAAACAATTTTGCAGGTACAGAATCAGGCGGACAAGGTGGTAGTTTATTTGCACCTCAAGAAAGAACTAATACAGGTGTTGGTGTTGCAATAGATACAGATAACATGACACTTGCAAAAAGTCAACAGTATGCAAGTAACTTACAATCAGTTTATAATAGCTTAAAAGGTTATGATGTTGATAGTGATGGGAACAATATATTCCATTATCTATTAGAACCTGAAATGATTAATAGGTTAGAAAATGATGGTGACCCAACAGTACCATTATCTGAAAGAGAACCAATATACGATCATTGTAATAGAGTTATAGGTTACACTGAACGTAATACACAAACAGTACAAGAAGCCAGTTCTGGAAGTCCTAGAATTGCACAATCACAACCAGGTATGTCCGGATTAGCAGAAACTGGAACAAAAGTTACAGCTTCACCTGCATCTACTACAAATTTAAATGCGGAAACACCAACAAGTAGTGATTCTTCGGGAACAGGTGCAACTGGACCAACTGGACCAACCGGTGCAACAGGTGCAACAGGTGCAACAGGACCAGCCGGTGCTAACGGAGTAGATGGACAAAATGGTACAAATGGAGTAAATGGACAAGATGGTGCTCAAGGACCACAAGGACCAACTGGTGCTCAAGGACCACAAGGACCAACTGGTGCAACAGGTGCAACAGGACCAGCGGGTGCAACAGGACCAGCAGGAACACCAGGAACACCTGCTATTGCAGAAAATGGTACTACATCACAAAGACCTAGTAGTCCAGTACCTGGGCAATTCTTTTTTAATACAGATACGGCTATGTTTGAAGGGTGGAATGGAACAACATGGGTACAGTTAGTACCATCACAATTCCAACAAACCCCATAATTTACTAGAATCTTTAAATAATCTATAAAAAACACTAAAAAATAACATTTCTTGGTTGACAAAAGTTCATCTTACTAGTATATTAGTACTTAATAGGAAGTAAAAGTAAGGCTAATAGAAACACAAATAATGGTTAAAATATAATTATGAGAGCAACAGAATACAAAGATGGAGTAAAACGCATTAAAGCTAAAATCGAAGTTCCAATGAGTGAACAAGATGTAAGCAATTATGTAATTAGTGCTCTTACGAGTAACGCAGTTGATTTAACAACAGTACAGAAACTTAACAAACGTGAATTGCTACAACTAGCAAAAGAAGAAGTTAGGGTAAAAGGTACTAATTCAGTAATTACTGAAACAGTTGATAATGATACAAAGGTTATAGTAAGAAACTACGTGAAACAAATGTTTCCGGAATTACAATAATGGGTGACACTTCAACCGACTTATGGTATGAAGATATTAAGCACGATGATATTCTAGATATGCTAGAACATCTTAAAGAATCTAGAGTTGATCCTTGGACAGATGATTTCGAAACAAAACTAGGTATTGATATTTTACCAAAAGTTATACAAATAAAAGAATCCGTTTTTAGTTGATAAATAAAAACGTAACTTAACTATGCCGGTGTAGCTCAGTTGGTAGAGCAACTGATTTGTAATCAGTAGGTCCGCGGTTCGAATCCGTGCACCGGCACCAGATACTTAGGCCCTTGTGGTGGAATTGGTAGACACGCAGGTCTTAGGAACCTGTGTCGCAAGACGTGAGAGTTCGAGTCTCTCCGAGGGCACCAATAGAAGGAGAAACGGCAATTGGACTGCCGGGCTGAAACATGCTATATATTAGGACACACAAAGAGAAGAAGAACAAAAAGAGAAAGTACGAAAGGATTTTAAAATGAAACAACATCTACTAGAAGCATTAAAAGCTCACGCAGAAGGACAGATTGCAAAACATAAAGCTAATGTCCATGTGTATTTAAATCAGTCAGTAGGTATAGGTGAACATCCAGATATTATTGATGCAATTGAAGAACAATTGGGTTTAATTGCAAAATATGATGATCATCTTGAAGTATTGAATAAATACTTTGAAGAGTAAAATTTAATGGGGGTATAGCTCAGTTGGGAGAGCGATTGCTTTGCAAGCAATAGGTCATCGGTTCGATCCCGGTTACCTCCACCAAATAGGACAATTAATGAAATTAGCAATATATCAAAATAATTTAGGAAGTGCATCAGGAATACATTGGTGGCTTTCACAAGAAATGAATATTGGGCCAGAAGTATACTCGTTTACAGATGGGTATCTTCGACCTCAACATAATCACATCGGCGGCATAGTTATTGAAGATGGAAACCATCCGTTACATAAACAGTTTAATGATTCTTTTGAAGAACTAGATAAAACTGAATATGGAACTGTTGACCCATTTGCAAAACTTGAAGATGTTATAAAAGACTTTGATACAGCTATTTGGAGTAACTATAGTGGAAACTTAGCTAACCCAGATAATATTATTAAAGCAGATAAAACAATCTTAGTTGACAATACAATAGAAGAACAGCTATTTTTCTATATTACAAACTATGCGTTTGCATGGATTGAAACAGCAGATGATGTTACTGAGCAATCAGAATCATGGGCTAATGAACATAGTCATATTGAAGGTTGGAAAGAAGAATGGTTTGGAAAGTATCATAAAGAGTATCTTAAAGCATGGGAAGATGGTAAGCTAAAGTATATGTGGCAATTAAATTTTGCACATCACGATTTAGCAGACAATCTAAACAAGTATGATAACAATGTTATCTTAGGAGAACCAGAAGATCATGAAAGACTATTTTTACAAAAACGTCAGGAACTGACAGACGCATATTCGCAGGATACGCAATTCTCGTATGCAAATAATGAAGTAGATCATATAGTAGTAGATGACAATTGGTATACAAGTCCTACTGTTATTACAGATTATCTAGGCATAATGAGTTCGTTTAGATTGAAGAAGTTTTTACTTGATTATGTAAAAATGTATAAACGTAAAAAAGGTTTGTACAACACACAATTTATAAAATATTTATAGGAGAATAGGCTTATGGCATATTCGGCAAAAGTGTTAGACCATTATAATAACCCACGAAATGTAGGTAAAATGGATGCTAATGCTACAAACGTAGGAACAGGTATGGTAGGAGCTCCTGCTTGTGGTGACGTAATGAGGTTACAAATTAAAGTAACAGAAGATGGTATTATAGAAGATGCAAAGTTTAAAACATATGGATGCGGCAGTGCAATTGCTAGCTCAAGTATGGTGACAACTATGCTAAAAGGTATGAATTTAATACAAGCTAGTGAAATTAAAAATACAACAATAGTTGAAGAATTAGCATTACCTCCAGTTAAGATTCACTGTAGTGTATTAGCTGAAGACGCAATTAAAGCTGCGGTTAGAGATTATCAAGGTAAAAACCCTGATGATGTTGATGGCAACTATTATGAATTAAAATAGCATAGATATATTAAATACATAAATAACTGTATAGGAGAATATTATGAAAAAACTAATAACAATATTATTTTGTGCGGTTATAGCATTTCCATCTTTTGCAAAAGATATTGTAATGGAAGTATATGACTTTGAAATCACAAGAGTTATTGATGGAGACACGGTTGCATTTAGAGCAGACTTTCTGCCAGCACCACTTAAACAGGAATTAAGTATTCGTGTTTATGGAGTTGATACACCTGAAAAAGGTTGGAGAGCTGAATGTGAAAGAGAAGCCGCATGGGGTGAAAAAGCCTCACAATTTACTAAAGATAAACTTAACGCATCTACAACGCTACAAGTAGCAATTGCTAAATGGGATAAGTTTGGTGGCAGAGTGTTAGGTGATATTATTATTGATGGTAAAAGTTTAAGACACATGCTTCTTGATAATGGATTTGCTAGAGAATATTACGGCGATAAAAAAGAATCTTGGTGTTGACAAATACTTAAAGACAACTTATAATACTAACTAATAAGCGGATGTAGCTCAGTTGGTTAGAGTGCCTGCCTGTCACGCAGGATGTCGAGGGTTCGAGTCCCTTCATTCGCGCCATATGGTCCCTTCGTCTATCGGTTAGGACGCCAGGTTTTCATCCTGGAAAGAGGAGTTCGATTCTCCTAGGGACTACCACTTACAACAAGTGGCTCTGTAGCTCAGTTGGTTAGAGCATCCGACTCATATTCGGAAGGTCAGTAGTTCGAATCTACTCAGAGCTACCAAACATAAATAACAGTATGAAAATAAGATACTACAAAGACATAGATGGTTTTCGTTGGTTAGGTTTTATTTTAGCTATGGCAAGTGCTTTTTTACTTAGTGGTGGACAAGCAGAGTATCAATGGATGGGTTGGGGTATAGCCTGTTTTAGTTGTAGCATCTGGGTATATATGGGATACAAAGACAAAGACATACCAAGAGCATTAATGGAACTAATGTACTTTGCTTTAGCTGTTCGTGGTGTTATAAACTGGATATAATAAATGAAACAAATTGAATGTCACGTGTGTTTACATACACAAGGATTTTACGGAAATACATTTTTATGGTTATTCAACCTGCACAAAGATTTTGCCTTAGCACCTTTACGTCCTAGATTTACAGTAAAGAAAATTACTGAAGATGGTGAATACAATGACAAAGGTGACGGAGACTTTTTTCATTTCAGACCCGATGATTATCACAGATGGTTTATTAAAGATATGTCATGGGAAACACATGTTAATAATGTGTTACAAGAACAAGCAAATACTAAATGGCGAGATAAAACAGAATTTACTAAACTGTTAGTAAAGCCAGAAATACATTCACCACAAAGATTCGTTAGCTTAGGTCATATGGACATCATAAGTACTAATGTAATATATCATTTATCCACACCTTTAGAAAATACAGAATTTTATGAAAAAATAACAAGGCGACTAATGTTATTGAATACAGTAGACGAGAGTCAATACGAAGAAATTTATAGAAACACTATAGAACAAAAAAACAAAAGTGATAGAGCAGTTAATATTATTAAAGAAAATCATACTGTAGTTGAAGTTGATGTTGATAAATTACTTTTTAAATATGATCAACAAGAGTATGAAAAAGTTATAAAACATTTAGGTACTGAACCTTTACATAAATGGAAAAAGAAACTAATGTACGCAAAGGAAACTATAAATGAATAAAGCAGAAGATATTGAATGCCACTTGCTAATGCATACAGCTTGTTTAAGTGGTAACTTCTTTTTATATTTTATATCCTTACATGACGATTTTTTAACCGCAGACTGTTATGGCATTGATAAACGCATTGACAAGTTCTGGGGACAAAAAGCAGACGAAACATTACACCTTGCAGTTGAAAGACATAACTTATGGCAAGGTGCAATAGGAACATCTAGAAATACAACACATGATAATCAAGACAAAATGTCATGGAAAGAACATGTTATATTTTCTGCTATCACATCAGCTAATCATCCACATGAACGCAATTCAGCAACGTTTACTAAAATATGTTGCAAACCAAACCTGTTACACAATGTTAAAGAAGGTTGGAAAGAAGGAGCAATTCATCAATTGCTAGAAACAGTACTTCCTAAATGTTTATATCTTCCAGACGTATCTAGCAGTGAACACTTTGATATATTTTTAGAAAGAGCAAGAAGATTAAGACCGTACAAAGACAAAGATGGTCAACCAGAAACATTTCAAGATACTGGTGTGGAAATAAATAAAAAATTCTTAATTGATCAATTAGAAGGTCAACGAGAAAAGATGGACGAATTAAAAACATTATTAGATGTGCATGTTATTGATGCAGGTAAATTATTATTTGATTTAGATGAAAACGAATATGCATTATTGTTAAAAAAGATTGGTGGAGAACCACTGGCTAATTGGAAAGAAGTAATTAAGGATTATACTAAATTAGTATATAAAATATAATATGGCAGCACACAAAGAAACAGTTTTATCAGTAACACATTACACAGACACATTATTTCATATCACAACTACTCGAGACAGTAGTGTACGATTTAGAGATGGTGAATTTATGATGATTGGATTAGACAACTGGTCAGAAAAACTACAAAAGAATAAACCTATAATGAGAGCTTATTCATTAGCAAGTCCCAACCATCAAGAAACACTAGAATTTTATAGTATCAAAGTACAAGACGGTCCACTTACAAGTAGATTACAACATGTTAAGGTTGGTGATGAAATATTAATTAATCCTAAAGCAGTAGGCACACTAGTACACGCAAATTTAAAACCAGGACGCAATTTGTACCTACTAGCTACTGGAACAGGAATCGCCCCCTTTATGAGCATTATACGCGGCGTAGAGACGTATGAACATTACAGTAGGGTAATTGTAGTATGGGGCACTAGAATAGAAAAAGAACTAGCCTTTAAAGATCTTATTGAAAGCCTAAACACTGATGAAATATATCGTGAAGTAACTGAAGGAAAACTTAGAACATATTTCACATGTACACGTGAGCCTTATGAAAATGAAGGCAGAGTAACAACAGCAATGTATGAAGGTAAAGTACAAGACAAATTATGTTTGCCACCAATTGATGCAGAACATGATAGAGTTATGATATGTGGGTCAATGCCAATGAATTTAGAATTAAAAGAATATTTAGAAGCTGAAGGTTTCACTGAAGGTGATAGTAAAACACCAGGGGAGTTTGTGTTAGAAAGAGCCTTTGTAGGATGAGAACTGCTGAACAAAAGAAAGCTATCACTGATAGATATGAATCAGCAAAATTACATAAAGGTGTAGTAAATCAAGGATTCATTGATTACTTACTTAACCAATATCACAATTCAGAACAAATTGTAAAATATAAAGAAATAGGATCAAAAGGTCCTGTAGTAATGAACTATAGCCCAGATAGACAAAAATATGAATCTTGGTTCACACCAGTACAAAACTTTGTAGATCATTTAATTGGCGACAATATGGTTTGGGGTAGTAATATATTTAGAGTTGAAAGACCTCACATAGTTCATAATGATGATTACCACGAAAAGATATATGATATCTTTAAAACAGTAGTTATTCCTTTGGAAATATCAAAGCCAACTAATTTTATTGTATTTGATCAATATTATTTAGATGGTCCTATTAAGTGTTTCAGAGGATATCCAAAAGTACCTGAAAGTTTTTATAATAAGAGTTTAACTGATTATTCTAAAATAGAAGGGTTTACAGATATTCCATTTAACAAACAAATATATGATGAATATCTAACACATGTACCATATGAAGCTTTACATGGACTTACAGTAGAATCAATTGTACGTTGGCAGCCCGGCGATGCAATTACGTTTGATATGGGTAAATTACATAGTGCAGTTAACTTCAATGCTCATGGTATTGATTACAAAATTGGGTACAGTATTTTTACTGGTAAATAGTAATAGCAGGTAGCAAACATGGCCCGGCAGAGATTCAATGCTTGCATGTCAACACCGTAGGACAGTGCCAGCGGACAGCTAACCCTGTGTTTTATTAGAAGAGGTGACAGATGAGCTTAATAGGACATAACAGTAATAAGAAAACAAAGTTAATAATTGATATATCAGACATTTACGACAGACGAGCTCGTAAACAAAAAGAACTAGATTATTATACAAAGGAAATTGATAAGTTAATGCTTAAATTAGGAATGATACAACACGAAATAGGCGTTAATGAAACAATTATTAGATTAATAGAAAACGAACAAATACTTGACTTGCAGGAAGCAATTCGAGAAAAAAGAAAAAACTTAGAGGATTAAATGAATACACTATACTTAGTATGCAGTCATAGTTGCATAAGCCAAATGGAAGTTCCATATTTGCTTAATAATAGTCCTATGTTACATGGAGAAAGCCAAGCAGGTGAACACTGGGCAAGTTATGAATTAAATGGACAAGAAATTGATCATGAACCAGGCAACCTAGGTAAAATACGTGTACATGATGACTATTGGAATATATCAGAACAAGATAAACAATGGTACAATTATAACGTTAGAAATACTATGAATATTTCAAATGATCAGTTAGACGGATTACTTAATTTAATTGAAACAAAAAGTATTGCCGTACTACTACATGCACAAAATTATAATGACATTTGGAAATGGAGTAGAGGTATACCAGTAATATTAATTAGAACAAAAATTGATGAATGGGAAGGTAACATTGTTAGTTGGGCAGCACGTGAGTACAACTATTTAATGGAAGACGATCGTAATGCAAACTATAGCAATGATGACCATACTTGGAAACCAACAGAAGAAATTGTTGATAACTTTATTGCTAAAAAACAATTCAATAATGAAATTGACGAAGACAGTGGTGATATTATACTAGGTCAAAGTCAATGGTCTACAATTGATGGACTCAATACGTTATGGGATACAGTGGGTATTGATTCTCCAGATCAAAATTGGATACATCAATATTATGAAGATTTTCAAAATCATCAAGAAATAAATCAAGAACTAGCAAAGGAGATAACTGATGCCTACAATAAAAGATAGGGACGAAGTAGTTTTATTTTCAGACCCAATTAAAATTTACTTATTTAAAGATATAGCAAGGGTTAAGATTTCATTTAAAGTAACTGACTACGTTGTTATTGCTAGGGAGATCCTACAAAAAGACTTTGAAACAATATTAGAAAATTGGGACAAAGGTGAAGGTATTCAAGGATTGGAAATGAAAGGCGATGGTAAAATTTGGTGGTATCATAGTAAATCGGGTCCACGACCTGAATGTGAACCTGCTAGTTTTGCAGCCGTTAATTTTAATAGATTTAGTTTTAGATTTTCTATTGACACAATGAACAAATTAAAAGAAACATACGAGCATCAAAAAAATAACTTGATGCATTGGGATTAATTTATGCGTAAACAGTTAGACCAGCTATTAAAACAAAATAAAAAAATATCTATAGGTTGGTTAGTGCATGATAAAAATGATCCATTTGTAACTGGCTTTTCTAGAAACTTATTTGAGTACTATTATGTATTATTAGAGAATTCAAACTTTAAACAGTTTGTTGGAGTAAGTGAAGAAGATTTACAAATACAAAGCGATGGAGATGGATTTGAAACTGTATTAATTATTAGACAAGGTTTAGTATTTCCAAACATTGATCAATTTATGGAATTTATTAATGAACAAAACTTTGAAGATTTTGACATTGTACTTGCAGAAAGTTATAGAGAACATATCTTAGATTTTAATAAGACAAATACTGCTAATAGGTCAGAACTAACAAAAATGCTTAACACTGAAGTTTCATTTGTAGCAAATACTGATAATCCAGAAATAGCAAAACAATATATGTATAGTCCAGGTCCTGGGCAAACATTTAATAAAGTAATAACTTCATCGGGTGGATTAAATCCAATACTATATCCATATTCGCTTAATATGAGCGAAGGTTCAACAGTTGAATTAAGAGATATTAGTAATGTAGGATTATTAAATGCAAGTCGTTGGATTACAGAATGGGATGGAACAGATTGTGCTTCATTTGTTAAAAAACTTATAGACAGTACTAGTGTGGATGGAACTACATGGATAGTACGTGGTGGTAAACATAAAGAATCTATGCAGGATTTATTAGACCAACAAGAAGGTTTTAGCGAGTGGTTTAAGAATGTATTTCCAACATTAAAATACAAGTATATACGACATGATTTCTTTAATGGATTACAAACCAGAGATTTAGTAGGTGACTTAGAAAACACTGAAGGAAACATCTATATACATTTAAGTAATATATTTCATTATCAAGCTACTGCATTCTACTACAATTTAGAAGATAGAATAGAGTGTTTGAATGATATAATAAGACGCATTAATAACTCAAATATTGGCCATAGAGTAATGCTAACTTATATGGATCCACAGATGCAAAAACCACCAAAAGGAACATGGGTAAAAGACATTCCTTTACAAGAATTACACGATAAATTCCGTGTTTTTCCTTGGCAAAAATAATAAAAAAATTAAATTAATTTAAAAACCCTTGTTTTATAAGGGTTTTTTTATGACTTTTTTTAACTTATCTGGTTGACAAGCAAGACGTCTTACTGTATACTGTAAGTATAGTTAATAAAAACAGGAGTTAAAAAACATGGCATATATTACAAGCAAAGATGTAAAAGCAGTTAGAGAAGCACTTAAAGCTGAATTTGGTAAAAAGTTTAAATTTAGTGTTACTAAGCAACATCATTCAAGCGTAAACATTACTGTTAAATCAGGACCTGCACCACTTGATACTTATGAGATGAAGAATCAAAGAGGTGATATGATGGCTAGCAATGGTCATTTTCAAGTAAATCATTATCATACACATATGTATGGTGAATTCCAAGGTTTCTTTGATAGGCTTTCAGAAATTGCACATACTGCACCAGGTTTAGCAGGTGGTAGAAAATGGTTTGATGATAGTGATGCAATGACAGATTATTTCAGTACTGCATATTATGTTAATATCAGTGTTGGACAATGGGATAAACCTTACGTACAAACTTCTTAAGAAAGGAAAAAATGATAGAATATAAAAAAGACAACCCACACAAGGAAATAGGTAAACAAAAGTTTAGAGTTAAAACTTATTACACGGCGTGGGTTGAATATGATGTTATTGCTGATAATAAAGACGAAGCTATGGACAAAGTAATTGAACATGGTGGAATTGAGAAAATAGATTGGCAAGATGGTTGTTTAGGTGATGCAGAAGTTTATGCATGTGACCACAATTTTGTAGAACATGGTGATACAGTAAAAGTAGAAGAATGTGTACCATATGAAGATACAGATATTGACACTGGTGAAGAAATGTTAAATTACGAAGATCCAGATTGGACTTCAGATGAATATAGATGGAAAAAGGAAGTATAATATGAATCA
>Ga0228674_1000450_pt1 | contig 28996 bp, 27 predicted proteins | sample 1D_rmetaG_FD_189054 | JGI IMG/M metagenome (GOLD analysis project Ga0228674, IMG submission 189054) | Seawater microbial communities from Monterey Bay, California, United States - 1D_r | ecosystem: Environmental > Aquatic > Marine > Coastal | place: USA: California | collected 2016-09-26
TTGTTAACAAATAATTTTAAATATAAAACCTTAAAAAAACCATGATCAATTAAGACCATAGCCAAGACAAAGTTCATTTGCTTGCCGATTGCAACAACACTAAAAATAACGTTGCCACAGTTAGATCCGCTGTAGTGCCCGGATTGATGTCGATGTTTTTAAGATGGCCATCCAAAGACAGCAACCGAGATCGATAAACATTCGGATCACTAGACGCTAATAGGTCATCAGCGAGCGGGGCAATCATAGCACTAATTTCCTGTGCTTTTAATAGACCTTTCTTACGTAAAATCAGACTATCGGCCTGATCGCGGAGTTGTTTCATAAAAACAGCGCTCGCAGCCCATTCCATACTGCCCCAAAGTGCTAAATAATGCTGATAACACGCCACATTTTCATTGAATAGACGTTCAAAACCGTGTGCGTACTGAAATCCGATTTGATCATGCTCTGCCGACAACTGCATGGCTTCTAATAACGTGATTTCAGGTTTCGACTGCACATCATGCTCAGCAACCTCCCCCATTCCGCCCGGATTCGCCAATTGAATGGCCTGATAGGCGTAATCGGCATCATCAATCGAGAGTTCAGCTAATACTTTTTTAACTGCCTGCGGTAATTGTTCCAATTCAGAGCCAGTTAGCAGGGCCTGCACTATCGGCGCAGCCAATAACAAAATACCGAGATTTGTATTGTCTCCAACTGCGTCATGGGTCGCCTGAACCGTATGTAAGATACGCTGACCAACCCCATTGGCCGGTTTGATTAGCGCATAGGATGCCGTATTCGCACTAACGACAAATTGAGCCAGCTGCATCCCATGACCATCACCATGCAAACCAACGTTCCCTGGCTTCAATGCATGCAGCTCCAGCAGGCAAGCTCGTTGAAAGCAACTGCGTATGGTACCTGGACTGATCGGCATATGATTGACTGCCTTAATCTGATGAGCTTAGACGTGAAACAAAATCATCACAGATGGCTGCAGCAACCGGTATTTCAGTGGTTGATTGCAGACCATGCCATGCTGGGACACTATTAACCTCAGTCACCCAGAAGTTACCCTTCTGATCACAGATCAGATCAACGCCAGCGTAGTCCATATCCAGTGCCCTTGCAGCAGCTATCGCCATCGCTTGCGTATTGTTATCCAACTGCACTGCACTAACTTCAGCACCATGCGCAACATTACATAACCAACCTTCACTACTGCGTTGCATTGTTGCAACCACGCTATTAGCAACCACGAAGACACGATAATCAATACCATGTCCCTGCCCGTTATCAATAAATTCCTGTGCATATAAAACACCCTGTGCTGGATGATATGCCGCTAGATCAGCTTCACAACGTAGACGTTGCACGCCTTTACCCTGAGAGCCGAATAAAGGTTTCAAAACATATTCCTTACCATCGGCAAAGCCTGCACGTAACTGTGAACGCACGTAATGAAAGTCACTACTAAAGACTGTTTCAGGCGTAGCAATACCTGCATGCGCTAACAAGAAGGAAGTCATACCTTTATCAACACTGCGTTCAACACAACGTGTGTTATTAACAACTGGTATCGACATCGCCTCACAGGCATGCAGTACATCGAGGTAATACACCACCTGCTCTAAGTTACCGCCCGGCACACCACGCACAAAAATACCGTCCGGTAATTGCTTAAACCCTGGGATATGGATATGCGCTTCAGCGCCTGCAGAGATATGGCAATCCTGCAAACGCACAAAGCTACTGCGGCAGTTTCTAGCATTTAGATGATCGGCTATTTGACGCCCGTGCCAACCAGGATCATCAGTGACAATAGCAACTTCAAATGGCTTTTTAGCCACCGAAAGACTGACTAAGAAGTTTCATATCTACAGCACCACCGAAATAAGTGTTGCCACTATCAACCGCCGTCACACTCACTTGAGCTGGGCTAAAGAGCATTTGATCAATCTTATAAAAGTCGTAATTTGCATCGGTAAAGACTTGTGCAAACGGTTTGCCATAATCTTTAGACGTGCTGGAAGGCAGGTTTTTTGCTAGTTCACGCGCATCATCATCAGGACCTGTCACATACAATTGCACACGGCCAGCAAATAAAATTGCGTCATTGGTACGGCCCATTGCTTGAATAAAATCTGGTGTCGGCGGACAGATAGGGGCTGAACCAGCACCATCAATAATTCGTTCTAATGGAAACTTAAGTTCATGACTTTTATGCAATGCTGTTTCTAAGACTCGTGCAACCACTTGGACTGCACCTGCAAGTTTTGAGGTTGGCGTCAGGATAACTGTCATATTTTCCGGTTCCACACCACAGGTCTCACACATACTTTGCAAGAGCTCAGTCGGAGGCATCTTATCTACTTCCATAACAAAGCAAACTTCCTCTGCCTTATCTTCATAAGCCAACTCTTTAAACAAAGGCTCACGCAATGCAGCGGCACGACCAGGACCGGAACCTAAGGCGAAAAAGGCGTCTTTACCTTCGCCATGAGACAGCTGCCAGCCGGCATATTGGCTACCTAAACAAGCTAATACAGGATTACTGGTATGCACATAGACTGAGAGCGGCCAGTTTTCAACATGGTTGGTATGAGTTAATTCAACAATGCCTAGACCACCGAGACAGATTTCACTAATTAGACGACCTGCTTCTAGGCCACCCTCACAATTAATACCAGCGTCAACAATAATGACTCCACTAGCATCTGCAGTAACCTCACAGCGCAATGCGTCTGCATAGGTAATCAGATGATCGATTAGGGGTGCGGTTAATTCGTTAATACTCGGTAACTTACTCATAATATTCGGCCGTTTAGTTCTGTTAATAGTAATTAGTTTATGTGATTCAGCTGCTGCAAGATGACGTGCGCACGTGATTCTAGCAAAGCAGCAAGCGTTTGGCTCTGTTCATTAGAGCTGTCTGAGTCATCTTTTGCAGTGATACTACAGATTGGCTCACCAGGCTGAAAAACAGTCCCTGGAATTGGTCGATCTGCAGCCCATTCAGGCCACTCCATATTGGTCGCCAAGGTGCTTATAAAAGGCGCGAATAAAATCCGGTTTGCAACCCGTCCAATGGCTTTAGGCAAGCACGCTACAGTTAATCCACGACAGGCCTGTAGATGAGCTTCCAGCAAATTAAATTTAGGTAATAACTGCTGATAATGTTCAAAACTTGCTGGGATTCGTGGATTTAGCTCCAGCACCTTGAGACCATCATTCGTCAACATCATATCCAGACTAAAAAGCCCTGTTAGCTCAAATTCATGGAATAGCTTCCGCAGATACCCAGCAACCTGATCGGTCTGCTCTTTTAACAGTGGAATATTTGCTTCCAACCCTAAATAAATAAAAGGGAAATCAACTGACCCTGCTTGATGTTGTTGTTGATTAAAACAAAGAATATTCAGCTGGTCAGACTGTGCTAAAACCAGCACTGAGATCGCATCACCTTCGATATAACGCTGTAAATATTGTCCTGCATTAGGTGATGATGAAGGCACTACGAGTGATTGCGCCAACATATCTTTATTTGTAGCAAATCGAATCTGACAACCACCACTACCCCGCGCACTTTTAAGCAACCAAGTAGCATCTTTTAGCATGGGAAGATCTTTCGACTGGAAGCAGACTTCTGGGTATGGAATAGCCAGCTCATCCAACTTTAAAAAGAACTGTCGTGGATCACGTAATAACCGAATACTGGAGGCGCTAAAACCACATAGACTCCATTGTGGATAGTCATCAAAGTGCGTAATAGCGTACTCAATACCTGCCCCAAATACGACTTCGGCTTGCGGGTATCGTTTATACAGTTGATCTAAAACTTGGCTTAAAACAGAAAGATCAAAGCGCCATTCATTCAAAGGCACTCGACAAGTGGTGAGACAAGCGGCTTGGGTTTCAAGGTCACTAAAGGCATCAATCGCAATGACTTTATACCCCGCCTGCGCTCCCGCTTGGGCAATTGTCCTCGCACTATGTGCGAGGACAATTAAAGGCTTATTTTTCAGCAACGAACTCACGTGCCATTTTGAATGCATGTTCAAAATGATAGTAAACCGGCTTATCTGTTGTGCACATCGCTTTTAATAAGCGATGCTGTGTTTGATATTTTGCGTTACCAATTGCTAACGCACCAATACCTACTGCGCCACTAGCAGAACCTTCAATGGCAACACAGTCATCCATTACACCGACACCAGCGATACCACTAGGAGGTACAGCATTAACATCAGCTGCAACCTTCAACTGACTCGCCAATTTAACTTGTTCAGCACTCATCACTTGCACACCAGCGGCAGCGGTTGCAAAAACTACGTCTACCTCATCTAAAAATGAATCCAACATATTGACAGCTTCACCTTGAATACCAGTCATATTGGAACCATATTTCTCATTACATAGCTCAGCCACACGTTGTGCATTATCTTTTTGGCGACCCATGATCTTAACTTTAGCACCTTGTTTAGCAGCAATTAATGCAGCAGCCATACCGACTGGACCAGTACCACCCAAAGCCAATACACATTTATCTTTAAAGTCAGTGTTATGAATTTCTTTCAGTGCTTTCTCTACTTTTGCGACCATACCTGCAGCCGTTGTGAAAGCGCCACTAGGATCAGCAAAACCAGAGATTTCAAATGGTGGCACCATTGAGTTTTGACAGATCTTTAACATGTCCATCGCGATATGCATATCACGCCCACCAAAAAACATACCGGTGCGTTTCACACCACTAGGGCCCCGTGAAAAAATAGCATCCTGAACTAAGGCCTGGACTTCTTCAGACTCAACAGAAGTATAAGGAACACAATTTGTCCAACCGGCATCGACTGCCATGTTAACGTCAAAAGGGCTAAGATTTTTGGCCGCAGTGACCATATGAAGGATATAAGGTTTTTCCATGATTTTATTCTCTAACGCCTGTATTTAAGTAAGCTGAATGCTTATTGTGATTGTTGTTCTAGATTTGAATTTGATTCGTATTGTTTTACTGCAATGCTTGCACCCACATTATCTCCAGCAACAACTTTAAAACTAAGCTGGCTCAAATGAGCAAACTTCTGTTGTACCTTACGCAACATCGCATGGGCATTGGTCTCACTATCAAAGAAGGCGAAACCAGTAGGCCCCCAAGAGCTTTGCCCTACCCCAGGGATATCTTTTTCAATTAAATATCCAATAACTTCAGCGACTGCCTTACTAGTATACCGCCCACCTTGTGCTGGTGCGAAGTAATCGCCAATTCGTTGTTGAATCTCACGCACACCAAGACCAAACTCACGCACATCCTTCTCAACTATACCTGGCAAGATGCGTATCAGTACCTGACGCGATAAGTTCGCAGCACATTGATCAGAGAACTCAGGCAGTGTCGAGAAGGCATCTGCCTCATGCGTACCATGCAAGCCTGCATCACTTTGATCAAGGATTAGCAGGGTACGCCATGTTTCTGGAAATGCATGGTGTGCTAGCGTTGGTGGCACACGTGTGTTCTTACCACGTCCACCATCAATAATCATACCACCGTGTTTAAAGGCAGCAACGCCGATACCTGATCTTGCCCCTCTACCTAGCAAATAAGCAATTTCATCGACTTCTATATCGACTTGCATCATTTTCACGATTGCTGCGCCAACGGCCAAGGCCAGTTGTGTGCCAGAACCTAGCCCAGCATGCATAGGAACCAGCGAGTGAACTTCAACATGACAAGCCCCATTCAGATTAAGTTTTTCAAATAAACTACGGGCATAATCTAATGCACGCTCAGAGGCCGGTCCATTGGCTGAGAATTTTGTTGCTGGGGAGACTGTGACAGTAGTTTTGAAACCCTCGATAGAGAGACCAGCACTAATGAATTTTCGTCCCAAAGACCCCCCTAAATCGACAAATCCTAGGTGTAATCTAGCGGGCGCAGATACGGTAACATGTTCAATTTTATGGTATAACACGGCTATAGCTTTCTCGCTGTTTGGAACTGATCATTTATTGTTCGCTTTATTCTATTATGCTCGAGAAAAAGACTAACCTTAGACTTGGTGCCCAACTCGACGGATAGTAGTTTACACCGAAGTGTATGGCTCAAACTAGCCATTACACCGGTCAAATCTACCTGTTTCCTAATGAATTGTTTTAAAGCAAGCGCCTTCACCTAAAAACAAAATAGCTAATCGGAGTAATCAGCATGCAATTTAAGCATATTACCTGTCCTCAATGCGGACTACTCTGTGATGATCTAGACGTTAGTGTAGATGATCAAGATGTCACCTTAGACGATAACGCTCACTCGGTTTGCCAACAATTTTTTGTTGACGCAAAATTTACTGATAAGAGCACATTACAACCAGAAATCAACGGCAAACCCTGCACTCTCGATGAAGCTGTTACATATGCCGCCAAACTGCATACAACAGCGCAGCAGAGCATCATTAGTGGTTTGATCGCTGATGTTCAAGCCTGTCGCTCAGCCTTTGCATTGGCCGAGAAAACACATAGTGTGATCGATCATGCTAATGGTCAAAGCATGCGTGCTTCAACCGCTATCATGCAGCGCTATGGTGAAGTTAGAACCACTTTGGCTGAAGCACGTAACCGTGCAGACTGTATCGTGTTGTTTGGCGCAGAGATATTAGAAAAATTCCCTAAGCTACGCGAACGCATTCTACAACCAGCTGAAACCCTATCAGGCAACACTGAGCGTAAGCTCATCATACTTGATGTAGTAGAAAATGCTGATTTAGCTGCAGATAAAGAGATCGATTTCTTCCATCTGGCTCTGCCTAATCTAGAAACAGCGATTCAACAGTTACAATATCTTGCCAGCCCACGAGCGAGCACAAAGACAGAGATAGACCCGTCGATTCGTGCAATTTATCAGCAGATCTCGACAAGCAATTACATTGTATTAACATGGACTGCCTCGCTATTTGCTAAAAATACTGCAGAACAAACTTTGCAGAACCTAACTTTCTTTATTAAAGATTCGATGAAGACTCAACGTTGCGTTGGCCTACCTTTAGGAGGTTCACGTGGAGAGATTACCGCAAATCAAGTCTCAACATGGCAAACAGGCTTTCCCTTACCAGTCGCCTTCACCTCTGGTGCGCCCGAACATAATCCAGTGATTTATAACGCTGAAACTATGCTCGCAAACTCAGAAGTTGATTTGCTAACTTGGGTCTCAACTTACAGCTCTGATGACACACCAAAGCAATACGCTACAGCAAACATTGTGATTGGCCATCCTAATATGCAATTCAATCAAACGGTTGATGTCTTTATCCCAGTTGGAATTCCTGGCATTGATCAACGAGGTCTTGCCTGTAGGACTGATGCAGTAGCAACGTTACCACTACACTCTATTCGAAAAAATGATCTGCCTTCCGCTGATCATGTTCTAAATCTTATTTATCAGGCCTTATAAACATGGCAATTAAACTAGTAGGCGCTCAGATCTATGATCCAGTTCATCAGATTGACGGCAAGAAAATGGATATCGGTATTGACCAAGAGCAGATTTGTAATGCAGATGCACTAGCTCCTGATTGTGAAAGCATCGATGTCAGTGACTGTATAATCATGGCTGGCGCTATTGATCTTCATACACATATTGGTGGTGGTAAGGTAAACATTGCCCGCACCATGATGATCGAAGATCACCAAGCCCATCTTCATCATGGCGACCATCAATGTCGCTCCGGTAGTGGACATGCTGTCCCCTCCACGTTCACTGCGGGCTATCGTTATGCTGAAATGGGTTATACCGCTGGCTTTGAGCCTGCTGTACTGCCGGTTAATGCACGCCATGCTCACATGGAGATGGCAGACACTCCAATGATCGATAAAGGCGGTTACGTCTTACTCGGTAATGATGACTTTCTTCTGCAAATGATGCGTGATGGCGCTAGTCAAAGCGCTATCAATGACTACGTCGCATGGGTCTTAAACGCCAGTCAATGTATTGGTATTAAAGTCGTTAATGCCGGCGGTGTGCATGCCTTCAAATTCAATCAACGTCGATTAGATGTTGATGAAGTTTCAACGGCTAGCGGCGTAACTCCAAGACAAATTGTTAATGTCTTAAGTCGTGCCGTTTATGAACTAGGTGTAACCCACCCTTTGCATGTACATGCGAGTAACTTAGGCGTACCTGGCAACTTTGAAACCACTATTGCAACTATGGGAGCGGCAGAAGGTGTACCAATTCACCTCACCCATATCCAATTCCATAGTTATGGCACTGAAGGCGACATGAAGTTCTCATCTGCCGCCTGTGAAATTGCAGAAGCAATCAATAAAAATAAGAATGTAACTGCTGATGTTGGTCAGATTATGTTTGGGCAAACAGTTACTACCTCTGGTGATACCATGATGCAGTACTACGGTCATGAGCATGCCAGTCCAAAGAAATGGACTGTTATGGATATCGAATGTGAAATGGGTTGTGGTGTCGTACCCTTCCGCTATCGCGATAAAAGCTTTGTTAACGCCCTGCAATGGTCTATTGGTTTAGAGATATTCTTACAGGTGAATGATCCATGGCGTGTATTCCTCACCACTGATCATCCTAATGGCGCTCCATTCACTAGTTATCCGCATCTCATTAAGCTACTAATGAATCGCTCGTTCCGAAATGACCACCTCAGCAATCTACATCCAGAGGCGCAACGCATGTCTAATCTGTCTTCTATGGATAGAGAGTACTCTCTCTATGAGATTGCGATTATGACTCGTGCGGCACCATCCAAAATATTAGGTCTCGCTGATCAAGGACATTTAGCTGCTGGTGCTACAGCAAATATTACGGTTTATCGCAAACAGGATGACATTGAAAAAATGTTTGCGCATCCTGCCTATGTCTTCAAGAATGGCAAGATGATTGTAAAAGATGGAAAGATCATAGAGACCGTAAAAGGCGTTACTCATGTCGTAAAACCTGACTATGACAAGTCGATTGAAAAATCCTTACGCACCTACTTCGATAAGTTCCAGACTATTTCATTAGATAACTTCAAAATTTCTAATGATGAAATGGAAGAATGCATCGGTAGTCGGGTGGTCGAACATCCATGTAAAAAAACATAAGCTTATGAATATCAACGGCGTATTTATCGAAGACACCTTTGCAGAAGCATTCCCAATGCGTGCTACCCGCATCATCATCACTGGAATCAACTACAAATGGGCGCGACACGCAGCAGAAACCATGACTGGCTTCGCCACCTCGGTGATTGGTTGTAAGGTTGAAGCTGGTATAGAACGTGAATTAGGCAATCACGAAACTCCGGATGGGCGTCCTGGCATTGCCGTATTGTTATTTGCGACCGATCGCAAGACGCTAGAAGCACAGTTACAAGCACGTATTGGTCAATGTGTATTAACCTGTCCAACAACAGCTGTGTTTGCTGGTCTAGAAGGTGAAGGTCAAATCGCTTTAGGTAAAAACCTGCGCTATTTTGGTGATGGCTACCAGACTTCAAAACAAGTGGATAACCATAGATATTGGCGTATTCCAGTAATGGATGGTGAGTTTCTATGTGAAGAAACTACCGGCTATCAAACTGCTATTGGTGGTGGAAACTTACTCGTATTTGCACGCAGCCTGTCACAGGTACTACTTGCCTGTGAAGCAGCTATTGATGCCATGAGTATGCTACCTAATATCATCCTACCCTTCCCAGGTGGCGGTGTTCGCTCTGGCTCTAAGGTAGGTTCAAAATACAAGACACTAAGTGCATCAACTAATCATCCATACTGCCCTACATTAAAGGGATTGCCAGATAATGTCTTAGATAAAAATGTTGAAGCGGTTATGGAAATTGTTATCGATGGGCTCAGCATAGAAGACTTAAACCTGGCGATGCGTCGTGGTATAGAAGCCATTTGTGATTTAGGCAAAGCACAGGGCATTGAAAAAATCACTGGTGGTAACTACGGTGGAAAACTTGGGCCTCACCACTTCCATCTGCGAGAAATTATGGGTGGAGATCAGACATGAGTGCTACAACAATAGAATATAAAGGCAGCGGCGATCACCGAGTTAATATGCGTTGGTTACAACAGGCATTAGAGCAAGACTTATCGCCTAAAGAAATCAGTAAAAGCACTTTAAATTTAGGCTCTGAACAGACATTACTAGGTGATATTTTTAGTATTACTGGCAAGCTATCGGCATCAGAGATAACCCTAAAGAATAGTACTCCCAGCTTAGATTATGTAGGCATTGGCCTACCTTCTGGTAGAACACTATCAGTTGAAGGTGATTGTGGTCATTATCTAGGTCAACAACTTGCTGGTGGCCGCCTCATTTGCACTGGCAGTGCCTTGCACTATGCAGGCTGCAATATGCAAGCAGGTAGCATTGAGATCATGTCTAACGCTGGTGATTACGTTGGCGGCTCAATAGCTGGTAATAGGCGTGGTATGGCTGGTGGACGCCTGTTAATTCATGGTGATAGTGGTGACTTTACCGGCGACTTAATGCGCAGAGGCTTGTTAATGGTTGCTGGAAATATTGGTGACCATTGTGGCAACCGAATGATCGCTGGCACTATCACTAGTATGGGTAGCGTGGGCGAAAATGCTGGCAATAGTATGCGTAGAGGTACTTTATTGTTCCCTAGTAAGCCAGCTAGTATAGCAACTGGCTTCAGTGATTGTGGACGTCATAGCCTAGGCTTTTTGCCTCTGTTAATGCGTGATATACGAGCCCCAGAAAGCGCCTTTCAAACGTTACACCCCATGCGTCGCCGTGTGCAGCGTTACCTAGGCGACGCCAGTGTCGATGGACAGGGTGAGCTTTTAATCTGGATTGGTTAAATCGCCTCAAAGCCCATGCTAGACTATTATAATTTACAACTACTTCTTGTTTTACTATGAACACACCACTAACAGGAGAGAACAATGCCAAAATACATTATTGAACGTGAGATTCCGAATGCTGGCTCATTAACCGCAGATGACCTACAAGGCATCTCACAAAAATCATGTAGTATCCTCAAGAATATGGGCCCACAAATTCAATGGGTTGAAAGCTTTGTGACAGAAAATAAAGTTTACTGCACTTACATTGCACCTAACGAAGAAGAGATTCGTAAGCACGCGGAAGAAGGTGGCTTTCCCGCCAATGCTATTAATGAAATTAAATCCGTGATTGACCCGACCACTTCTGAATAGTCATTAGTGACATAAAAAAGGCCAGCTAAATGCTGGCCTTTTTTATGTCTGTTATTTTATCCATCACATATTACGGACTACCAAAGATACAACCCGACTCGGTCAATACCACAGGGAAGTCTCCAAGACTTTTTAATGTCATAACAACACTGAAAGATTCAAAATATTCAACTATCTGTGCTGCTTCAACAGAGACAATAGCACTACGCATAACGCGTAAGAAATAACCCTGGTCTTTACTCAAGATACGAAAACTTAAGCTATCTTCCTGGTGATCCTGTTGAATCTCACTATCTGCAAACTCACTCATGAGATACTCGACTACAGCAGCACATAAAATATCTTCAGACGCCATCATTCTTAACTCTCTAATTTATTATGCTTAATGAATACTAGCTAACTGCTTATGTTTAGTCATAACAGCCTGAATGAACTCATACATCTTGTCTGAATCCCACTCACGCTCACCTACTGCCTTATAGATAATCTTACCTTCAGGTGAGACTAAGAATGTGGTCGGCAAGCCGGTAACACCCCAACTTGAAAGCCCCATTTTTTTATCAATAACGATATCAAAATCAACCGGGTGCTTTTCAAGGAAAGTTTTAACCGTTACTAGGGCTGGACCTGCATGCACACCGAGCACTTTAAAGTTAGCCGCAGCAAAATGCTTATGTAAATTGTCTAAAGAGGGCATTTCTTTCACACAAGGTGGACACCATGTCGCCCAAAAGTTAACTAAAACAAATTGACCCGCGTAGTCAGATAACTTGATATCACCGCCATCTATACTCATTAATGTAAATTCTGTCGCAGTCACTACCGGTTTGATAGCATTCATCTCTTCACGAGCTAGAGCAGGCCCCTGCACTAGCTGAACAAGCAGTAATACAGCAATTACCAGCCCTCCAGGAAAAAATGATTTCTTTATCTCTCGCATAATACTGTCCTTTAATAAACCCATAGCATGTGCATCATAGAGTTTAAAATTAGCAATTAGTTCTAAGTAGGTATCTACTCTTGCTCATATTCGTCAAATACTCGGCGTAAGAAATCAACCATAACAGGAGAATTCCAAACACGTGTACCAACTGCACGATAGGCAAAACTACCATTAGGTGCAATCAAGTAACTGGTAGGTAATGTTGGGACACCCCAAGAACCTAACTCTAAATTAAGATCCATCAATACTGTAAATTCAACTGGATTTGTTACTAATACTTTTTCAACTTCTTCAGGCTTGCCACCTGCATGAATCGCCACAACTTTAAAATCATAAGACTCTTGCAATTGCTCTTGTAAATCATTCATCGTCGCAAACTCTGCCCTACAAATGGTACAGTCTTTGGTCCAAAAATTAACCAAAGTAAAGCCACCTTTAAAGTCCTTCAACTGATGTTGCTTACCTTTTAAATCCGGTAGCAAAAAATCACTAGCTATCATTGACGAAGGCATAGGGTCTAATAGACGGTCGGCCTGTACTGTGGCTACCATCAAAAACAAAGTTATTACAGCGGTCATCAATCTAATCATGAGGGTATCTCCAATCTTACTAAGGGGTGTATTCTGAATCGTGCGCCCAGTTCGGATCACTTGAGCGCAAGTCCCCTATTGGGGCCGCAAAAGCATCTGCTACTAGTGTATCCACATTGTCACCAGTGAGGCTACGGAGAAATGCGACCAATTGATCTATTTCAAGGTCGGATAAACCCAACGGTTTAATCAACGGGCTGAGTAATTCATTCTCTACGCCACCTTGATTGTAAAATTCAATGACTTCACGCAGCGTGCCAAAAGCACCGTCATGCATATAGGGCGCAGTAAGCGATATATTGCGTAAAGTCGCAGTTCTATATTTCCAGCGATCAAAAGGATTTTGAGTGACTTGATAAAGCCCCACATCATTCTCTTTTTTCTTCAAATCAACTTCAGCGATAATTTCTCTGGGTACATCAACAAAGACACCAGGCGCGAGTTGAACACGTGTTGTCAGTTCTTTATCCCCCATAGATACAGCATAACCATGTCCTGTGTTATGTGTTTTATTGTCTGTAAAAAAGGCATCTTCAGAACCAATAGTATGGCATTGCACGCATTGTGCTTTGCCTACAAATAAATTGAATCCAGCTTTTTCTTCAGTATTTAAGGCATTTTCCTGTTTACCGTAATACCAATAATCAAACGGTGAATTAGCTGAGATCAAGGTACGTTGATAACTCGCTAAGGCCTTACTAACTGTGGCTATGGTGACTGTTTCACCATCAAAAGCCTGTTCAAAACGCCCTTTGTATTCTTCAATACCTTTGATCTTCCTGATAACATGACCGAATGATGGATTATCCATCTCATTGCGCGCAAGTAATGGTGACCAAGCTTGCTGCTCTAGGGTGTCTTCACGCCCATCTTGGAAAAGTTTTTCATAAAACGCGACATTATATAGCGAGGGGCTATTACGCTTCACACTACGGCCTTCAACCCCTACAGCCGTTGAGATCTCATTATTAGTAAAACCCTGCTCTGGAATATGGCAAATAGCACAGGAAAAAGTATCATTACTAGATAGGCGACGATCGAAAAAAAGCATGCGCCCTAGTTCAATTTTCTCAGCACTCAATACATTATCTGTTGGTACTTGCAGCACTGGTAGTCCGAGATGCTCGCTGTTAGCGATCGCTAGTAGATCAGCTTTCTTTCCTATACGTCGATCCAGACTGACTGAGTTGGTACGGTAGTCTTCACTATCATAACCCTGCTTGCGATCACCTGGACCAAATAGGAGGGCATTATCAACACCAGCACTTCGCTCTGGATTTGCATAGACGATAGAAAGTGTTACGCACAACGAAAATAAAATGCTTAAACAAACTATGTATGTAGATCCGTCCACTTTGCTCATGCAATCATCCTGTTGTTGCCCCTTATTAATTTTATTGTAACTCATCCATCAAGACAGTTTTAACATCACTCACTAATGACTGTTCATGCAAAAAACCAGCACTATATTGAGAACGCTTTTTACCATTTTTATCTATCAAGAATACACGCAAAATATGTGCGAAATTGCTGGTTGGGTTACCCCCATCATCGTATTCCCTATTCACATACTGGCCGAAAGATTCGGTTATAGGAAATAGTTCATCTTCTGATTCGGTGGTCAAGAATTGCCATTCCACCCCCCCCATGTCTTGACTGCCTTGACCATAAAATTTCATTACTTCTGGCGTATCGTGCTTCGGATCAAAGCTCAGGCTGATCAAACGAATTTTGTCGGCCAACTCAGGATTAGCGAGTAATCGTTGTTTAATCTTATAAAAAACAGCTGTAACTAGAGGACAGCCGTTGAGGTCAGAGCATTGTGTATAAATGAAACTCATAATGACAATCTTATCGCCAAAGAAGTCTGATAAACGCTTACGCTCACCATCTTGGGTTAATACCCAACCATCTCCTGCATCACCGAAGATTGGCAGATCATATGTCCCTGGCACAGGCGGCTCAAATTTCATGTTACCCCACCCTGCGGCAGGTACCAGTATAGTATTTTCATGACTAGCGATACCGAGGTTGTGCTCAGCTTCCTGCGTCACTACTGATTCAGTTAATTCACTTTCAATCGTTTGTTCTTGCTCACACGCCCCCAGAATCAAGGATGTAAAAAGCAATAAGCTAGTCTTTATAATTAATCTCATCTTTCTATTTTAAACAATAATTAATTAGTCGGGTATAAAAAAAGGCCACCTAACAAGTAGGCAGCCTTTTTTGTACTACTTTAGACTGTGCCTTATTAGAGACACATATCTCGCTAAAACTACTTCGCTACTTGAGACAACATAGTGTCTGAAGAGTTCGGCTTCTGCGAGTATAAAGAGTAAGCACCAAATCGCATTTGATGTGCACGACCTAACTTCAGAGCATAGAAGTCGATAGTGAACTGGTGATCTAGCTTCTTACCATTCCAATGGTATAGCTTGAACCACTGCTCATCGTCTTTACCAGTCTTATCCCAGCTACCTAACAAAGAAGTAGTGAAGTAAGCACGCTTACCATCCCAACTTTGAGAGATCATGTTTACTTGAGAGCCAATTACATGCTCGTAAACCTGTACTGGCTTATGTGGGTTAGTGATATCAAAGTAACGTGTCTTACCGTCCATGAATGTCTGAACCCAAAGACCTTTGTCATCAGCTGTAATTGAAATATCAACTGGTAGAGGTACTTTTGAAGGATCGCCGATATCAGCAACATCTTCTGCCTGCCACTCACCATTCTCATCTTCATAGATCAACCAGATTTTAGAAGTTAGGGCAGTTGTAGTGAAGCAGTAGTTGTTGTTACCAGACCATGCACAACGAATCTCAAGTGGTGCACCTGGTACGTCAAATACTTTCTTAGGCTTACGTGTATGTAAGTCCCAAACAACCATAGTGTTACCAAAACGCTTCATTGCTTCGGAGTCTTGCAACATCTGACCAAAGTTCATCATGTAGTTAGACCAACCAGTGAATGATGAAGTCATCATCACATTACGACGTGGCAATGCACGTACGTCGTAACCGTAACCATCTGCATAGTTACCTGATTTGTCGGCACCACGTAAATCATCATCAGTTGGGAACCAATGAGACTTAACATACTCACCTTCACTGGTGTACTCAGCCATACCGGTACGACCACCATGATCAACATTGTTTGACAGTGCTGATACCATGATACGACCTGGTAATGCGTAGAAAGTGTGAGGGCCAACCATGCCACCAGTCTTCTCAACAAAGTCAGTAATTACTTTGTGAAGCTTAGGTGCACGTGGATCTGAATGGATATCGAAGATGAAAATCTTGTTGCTGTCTAAACCGCCAGCAAAAAGGAAACGACGATCATCAGTTAAACCAGAGTGGTGAGCTTCATTACGACCACCTACTGATAAAACGTGAACAACTTCACCATAATTATCATCTTTAGGGTTTACAGATACAGTGACTAACTTGTCCTGCTCATCACCCATGCCTTCAACGCCTAGTGTCCAAACGTATACGAAATCTTCCTGGCCTACGATCTTAGCCATGTATGGTGACATACAAGTCTCATCCGCATGCGCAGTGCCTAGCAGTCCTGTTAAAGGTGCTGCTGCGATTACAACTGAAGCGATAGCGCCTCGAGCCCATCTTAGTGACAGCATGTTATTCATTAGATACTCCGTCTTAATGTTCTTATCGTAAAAATCCCAGTTATCTAAGTAGTTTTACTTAGCTAAGTGAGGATTAAATCAAATACACAGCCGGAGACGACTCTCCTGTGACTGATGCCTGCGTCATTATGCCGCATCTTGGCTCCCGATCAAGGCCTTAATGGCACAAACATCCCAATTGCAGTGCAATTTATCTCTCTTGAGTGCGATCCAAAACAATCTCTCTATTATAGGTATATAGACGGGTAATGAAGTGGAACTCTATCGCTTACACAATGTCTGTTAAAATTAGCGATTAAATTATCTTTAGGACTATAGGAATTTATGTTTGCACGCTACTTTAACCTGAAAGTTATCCTGCTACTTCTAACGCTACTTAGCTCACCACTTCAGGCCAAAGACCAACTAGGTGGTGATTTCAGCTTAACCAATACAGATAGTAGTAAGTTTTATTTAAGCGATATTCGTGGTCAAGTTGCTGTGCTCTTTTTTGGCTTCACACATTGTCCTGATGTTTGTCCGAATACCCTATACGAAATCAAGCGTTTGCTTGTATCGCTAGAAGACCAGGCAGATCAGGTTCAAGTCTTATTTGTTAGCGTCGACACTGAGCGAGATACACCTGAAGCTTTAGCGGATTATGTCGCCTACTTTGATTCACGTGTTATTGGATTGACCGGTAGCAAGACAGAAATTAATGACGTGTTAAAGCAGTATCACGCCAAAGCGAGCGTAGATAAGGTGGCTGGTGAATATCAAGTAGAACATTCAGCAAACCTATTCCTAATCAATCGAAAAGGTGCCCTAAGCAGTATTGTGCTACCTAGAACACCATTTTCAGTACTACAACAGCAAGTCCAGAAATTAATTACTGAATAAGTATCTTAAGCGCTTAACTATCAAATTTAACGTAAGCAAAACGCTGATCGTTAGGCACACCATCTAAATCAGGCTCATTCTCCGCTGGATTCCACTGAATAACCTCTTCCATCTTTTTTGCCAGGGCAAAGTCCTTATTAGTTACGCCTTTTGCCGCATGATTCATTAGCTTAACGATAACAAAGGCGTAAGACACGGTAAGATCAGGGTGATGCCATGCTGCTTCCGCCAAATGTCCAATGGTGTTCACCAACATTAAGGTCCCTTTCCAGCTATTCGTCTTATATTTACGGCGAATCCAGCCATTTTCGTAATACCAATGAGGTAGTTCTTCTTCTAACCGAGCCAATACCTGCTCTTCGCTGTACACCTCTTCTGCTTGTAACTCTCGCCATTTCGACATTTTTATACTCCGTTTATTCTATTTTCATCCCCCAGTAACACCTGCACAGGATGAATCTAGCTAGATCATTAGACTAGTACGCATTATCTCTGAAATCACGTAGAATACCTTCCTAAATTTATTCTCTCATTACTCACTAGGATTCGTATCACACCATGGATAAGCCAGTGCTACGTAAGCGCAATAAAATGCGTGGAGAGCAACGTGGTCGCCACGTTACTCAAACAGCTCAAGAACAGATTCGCGATTTACTCGGTAGTAAAACACCAAGACGCGACCTTCTTATCGAATATTTACACCTCATCCAAGATGAATTTGGTCATATTGCAGCAGACCACATCACAGCACTAGCTGCTGAGATGCAGCTAGCCACAACTGAAATCTATGAAGTTGCCACTTTCTATCACCACTTCGACGTAATCCGTGAAGGTCAGGATGCACCACCTGAATTAACCGTCCGTGTCTGTGATTCCATCACCTGTGAGATGTATGGTGCAAATGAGCTGGTTGCCAAACTAGAAGGTATTGTTGGTGATGATGTACGCGTCCAACGCGTGCCCTGTGTCGGTCGTTGTGAGCAAGCGCCAATTGCAGTGGTTGGTATGAACCCAATTCACCAAGCGACTGAAAAACAAGTCATGCAAGAAGTGAATGCAAATAATAGTAAGGCTGAACTGCCGAGCTGCATTGATTTCGCTAGTTACCAAGAAAGCGAAGGCTACGCCACGCTAAAGAAAATTGTTACTGGTGATATTGATAACGAATCGGTTATCAGCACCTTAGAAGATTCCAATCTTCGTGGTCTTGGTGGTGCAGGTTTTCCAGCGGGTCGCAAATGGCGCATCGTGCGTGACCAAGAAGCCCCACGCATTATGGCAGTTAATATTGACGAGGGTGAGCCAGGCACATTTAAAGATCGCTACTACTTAGAGCGTGATCCCCATCGTTTCTTTGAAGGTATGCTAATCGCTGCCCATGTTGTTGGCACTGACTCTATCTATATTTATCTGCGTGATGAGTACGCCGGTATCCGTGAATCGATGGAATCAGAATTAGCCAAATTAAAAGCTAATCCTCCTTGCGAGCTCCCACATATTGAATTGCGACGTGGTGCAGGCGCTTACATTTGTGGTGAAGAATCCGCCATGATTGAATCAATTGAAGGTAAACGTGGCATGCCACGCTTGCGACCTCCGTTTGTTGCGCAGGTTGGTGTCTTTGGACGTCCAACACTAGAACACAATATGGAGACCCTCTACTGGATCCGTGAAATTATCGAGAAAGGTGGTGAGTGGTTCACTTCACATGGTCGTAATGGACGCAAAGGCTTACGTTCATTCTCAGTTTCTGGTCGCGTGAAAAAGCCAGGCGTTCATCTGGCTCCTGCTGGTATCACGATTAAGGAATTGATCGAAGAATACTGTGACGGTATGGCTGATGGTCACGAGTTTTATGGTTACTTCCCCGGTGGTGCTTCTGGCGGTATTTTGCCAGCGAGCATGGGAGATATCCCATTAGACTTCGATACACTAAATGAATATGGATGCTTTATTGGCTCAGCTGCAATTATTGTTTTCTCAGATGCAGACAATGCACGCGATGTAGCCAAAAATGCGATGAGCTTTTTTGAACATGAATCATGTGGCAAATGCACACCATGTCGTGTTGGCACATCGAAAGCAGTCAAACTTATGAGTAAAGCAGAGTGGGATCAGCCGTTAATGAACGAGCTATCAAAAACCATGATGGACGCATCCATTTGTGGTTTGGGCCAAGCGGCTTCAAACCCTATGAATAGCGTACTCAAATATTTTCCAGACGAATTAAAGTAGGTTCAAGGAGCAGATCAATGGCAGCCAATCCAGAATATATGGCAGAAATTAAGACCATCGAGTTCAACCTAAATGGCAACCCTATGGAAGCCTATGAAGGTGAGACTATCCTTCAAGCAGCCAAACGTAATGGCATTGATATTCCACACCTTTGCTTCAAAGAAGGCTTACGTGGTGATGGTAACTGTCGCGCCTGTGTCGTAGAGATTGAAGGTGAACGTGTACTACAGCCTTCCTGTATGCGCATGCCTAGTGAAGGCATGGTAGTACATACAGATAATGAGCGTGTATTACATTCACAGCGCATGGTCTTAGAATTACTGCAATCAGATGTCACTGAAAGTAGTTATTCACGTGATAGTGAGCTGGACTTTTGGTCTAAGCGTTTAGCTGTGGGAAAACCTCGCTTTGAGGCACGTCATAATCCAACTGCAGATTTATCACACCCTGCTATTGCAGTTAATTTAGATGCCTGTATTCAATGTACACGTTGTGTTCGCGCCTGCCGTGAAGAACAAAATAATGACGTGATTGGTTATGCCAATCGTGGCTCACATTCCCTCATCGTATTTGATATTGCTGACCCAATGGGTGATAGCTCTTGTGTTGGTTGTGGTGAATGTGTCCAAGCCTGCCCTACCGGCGCCTTGATGCCATCAAAGGAAGTAGGATTATTAGAGCCAGACCGTAAGGTTGAATCAGCCTGCCCATATTGTGGAGTTGGTTGCTTACTCACATTCAATGTGAAAGAAGAAAAAATTATTTTTGTAGAAGGTCGTGATGGACCAGCAAACAAAAGCCGCCTATGTGTGAAGGGCCGTTATGGCTTCGATTACATTCATAATGATCGTCGACTAACGACACCTCTTATCCGTAATGCTGATGCTCCTAAGGTTACAAATATTGAAGAGCTAACTGAAGCAGATGTGAAAAAGATGTTCCGCGAAGCCACCTGGGAAGAAGCATTAGATTTTGCTGCTAAAGGCCTACGTGATATCCGTGACGAAAAAGGTGGTAACGCCCTCGCTGGATTCGGTTCAGCAAAGGGTTCAAATGAAGAAGCTTACCTATTCCAAAAATTAGTCCGTACTGGCTTTAAGACAAACAATGTTGATCACTGTACTCGCCTATGTCACGCGTCTTCAGTTGTTGCCTTGTTAGAAGGTTTAGGCTCTGGTGCGGTATCAAACCAAGTAGCAGAAGTAGAAGATGCCGAAGTGATCGTCATTATTGGTTCTAATCCAACAGTGAATCACCCAGTTGCTGCGACCTTTATCAAAAATGCCTCACGTGAAGGTAAGACACTGATCATCATGGATCCGCGTCGTACCGAAATTGCACGCCATGCTGACCATGTCTTACAGTTTAAGCCAGATACCGACGTCGCTATGTTGAATGCCATTATGCATTCCATTATCAAGCAAGGCTTGGTAGATGAAAACTTCATTAAAGAGCGTACTGAAGGCTACAAAGAATTAGCTGCCCATTTGGAAGATTTCGCACCGGAAGTGATGGAGAAAATCTGTGGTATTCCAGCAGAGACTCTACATGAAGTAGCACGCGTTTATGCCTCATCCAAAGCTTCTATCATCTTCTGGGGTATGGGCGTATCACAACACGTCCACGGCACAGATAATGCACGCTGCTTAATCTCTCTCGCGTTAATGACAGGACAAATCGGTAAACCAGGTAGTGGCTTACATCCATTACGTGGCCAAAATAACGTACAGGGTGCTTCTGACGTAGGCTTGATCCCTATGGTCTACCCTGATTATCAGCGCGTAGATAACCCAGATGCGCAAGCACGCTTTGAAAAGCTATGGGACGCCAAGCTTGACCCAGTTCCAGGATTGACTGTTGTCGAGATTATGGAACAGATTACTCAAGACAATATTACAGGTATGTATGTTGAGGGTGAGAACCCAGCCATGTCTGATCCAAATCTAAACCATGCACGACATGCCCTAGCTTCACTGCAACATCTTGTAGTGCAAGATATCTTCATGACAGAAACGGCATTATTTGCTGACGTTATTCTGCCTGCATCGGCCTTCCCTGAAAAAGATGGTACTTTCACTAACACCGATAGACGTGTGCAGATGGGCCGAAAAGCTGTTAACCCTCCAGGTATGGCAAAACAGGACTGGTGGATCATTCAAGAGATGGCTAACCGCTTAGGCTGTGGTTGGAATTACACAGGTCCACATGATATCTTTGCAGAGATGCGTTTAGGTATGGATTCGATTAAAGGCATGAGTTGGGATCGCTTAGAGCAAGAACATTCAGTGACTTACCCCTGCTCTGACTCTGAAGATCCAGGACAAGGCATTATCTTTATTGATGACTTCCCAACTAATAGTGGTCGAGCTCAATTTGTACCAGCACCATTCACCAATGCAGATGAGCTACCAGACACTGAGTATCCATTAGTCCTCATCACTGGTCGCCAATTAGAACATTGGCATACAGGTGCCATGACACGTAAGGCATCTATGCTAGACGCGATTGAACCAGTACCAGTTGCTTCCATCAATTCAAGCGATCTTGCAAAACTAGGCTTGGAGAATGGTAGTACCATCCGCTTAAGTTCACGTCGCGGTACGATTCAATGTTTTGCTCGTATCGATGATGGTTTAGCTGAAGGCCAGGTCTTTATGCCTTTCTGTTATAACGAGGCAGCAGCCAATCTATTGACTACTGATGCACTTGACCCTTATGCAAAGATCCCAGAGTTTAAATTCTGTGCGATTAAGTTAGAGGCAGGAGAGCAACACTAATAGTCATAGGCTATAAAACAAAAAAGGGGTTTAGCGTGTAATAACGCTAAACCCCTTTTTTATTGCCCAATAATAAATTACTGGTGTATCACTGGATTAACGCAGCGACCACATCCAGATATAAAATAGTACTTAATGCAACTGACTCATCGCCCGAATATCTAAATTGACCAACTTCCATTCACCGACAGGCTCAGAGTTCTCATCAGCCAAACTATAATAAACCTGTCCGCTCTCGGTAGTCGCTAAGCAATATGCCTGACTACTATCCTTACCGCCAAAATACATTAATTCATCAATTTCCATTTCTAAAGCTCCGTTGACTGCCTGCATATCATATACATGAGGTCATATTTCTCAGTTTCAAGTGTGCCAACTTAAATATCTTTCGCAAGCGCCCTCAGCACGCGTCAATGTACTTATCTAATACAAGCCCATACCTTTCCAGCTTATTCAGCCTGCTTGATCGCATAGGCAACGTCTGCAGCCTGACGGTTCTGCCAAACATCATGCACTCGGAAGATATGTGCTCCTGCTTGCACACCAAGAGCGGTAGTGGCGCAGGTTGCTGGCATCCGTGACATCGCATCCTCAGTCTTACAGATTTCACCCATAAACCGTTTTCGACTAGTGCCTAACAACACTGGAAACTCAGTTGCACAGAGCTCTGCCAGTTGCTGTAACAGCTTTAGGTTATGTAGTGTGCGCTTACCAAAGCCAATCCCAGGATCGAGTATGATATTAGAACTTACAACACCAGCGGCTAGTGCCTTATCAACCTGGCCTAATAAGAAACCTTTAACTTCTTGCTGCACATCGTCATAGCATGGATTATCTTGCATATCGCCTGGTCTACCTTGCATATGCATAATGCAATACGGCACATTCCGTTCCGCAATCAAACTCATCATTGAGGCATCGTCGGTGCCACCGGTGACATCATTCACAAAGGTTGCACCTGCATCTAGAGCTGCTTCAGCTACAGCCACCAAGGTAGTATCAATACTAATACCTATAGAATTAGGTATCTCTTTACGTAAAGCTGCAATCACATCTAACACTCGGCGCTTTTGCTCAGTTGCATCAACACGTTTTGAACCTGGACGCGTAGATTCACCACCAATATCAATAATATCAGCACCTTCAGCAACCATCTCCAAGCCACGTGCAACAGCATCCCGAGTACCTGAATAAAGCCCTCCATCAGAGAAGCTATCCGGTGTGACATTTAGAATACCCATAATCAAGGGTTGCTTAGCTACAAGAATTTTAGTTGTCATAAGGTATTAATCCATTGAACTTAATTTAATCTTTTCACCAATTTCAACTCGCATTAGATCATGCCCCATAGCGATGCGACCAGCATACTGGCCACTGACTTCTCGCAGGATCTGTTCAGGGCTAGTTGCAAATAATAAAACATGGTTAAAAATAGTTAGTCTAGGTTGAGTTTGTTGCAGAATCTGCAACATTTGCGGTGTTTGCGTGTGATAGGCAAGCACTCTTTGTAGACGTGGATTTCGGCGTAGCAACTGCTCTGACGCAGCAGCGATTTCATGAATCAGTAGATCAGCATCCTGCGCTTGTTGAATCAAGTTTTCAGAGTACGTGGTATCACCTGATAAAACGATCTTGCGCTGACCAAACTCAATCCGATAGCCAAAAGCTGGTGCCACTGGCTTGTGATCCACTGCAAATGCTATGACACGAATACCTTTGTCTTCAAACACCACACCTTGATTGATGTCTGTCACCTGCAATAGTGCCAGCTCCTTAGATTGTGCTTTATTACTGCTACGAAAATGAATATCTCTCTCATAGGCTTGCATCAGATGTTGTACAAAATGTTCTGTACCTTTTGGTCCTGACACTGGTAATGATGCTTGCCGTTGCCAAATCCTAGCAGTTAACCAAAGATCATCTAATCCTGAGATATGGTCAGAGTGTAAGTGCGTGAGAAAAACATGATCAATTTGGTCTGCTGATAGACCTGCCTGTGCAAGACGAATATTAACGCCACGGCCAGCATCAAATAGTAATCGTTTGTCACCAACCATAACTAAGGTAGCTGAACCAAATCGCTCAATGCTAGGTCGTGGAGTCCCTGTGCCCAGTAAAATCACCTCGGCATAATCAGCCAGACCCACTTGGCTAATGACTAGCAGAATAAGTGTGGTTACTGAGCGTAGCCACCATACAGTTGAGGGAGTAATTCCAAAAGAAGGCATGTGACGCTACTTCTCGACTTTAAGTACCGCTAAAAATGCTTCTTGCGGTACTTCCACACTGCCGATTTGCTTCATCCGTTTCTTACCCGCTTTTTGCTTTTCTAACAGTTTCTTCTTACGTGTAATATCACCGCCATAACACTTAGCCGTCACATTCTTACGTAAAGCCTTAATCGTTGTGCGCGCAATAATCTGATTACCAATAGCGGCCTGAATAGCAACATCGTACATCTGTCTAGGAATAAGATCTTTCAGTTTTACAGCCAAAGAGTTGCCATAGCTACGTGAGTGATCGTTATGGACAATCACTGATAGAGCATCGACCCGTTCACTGTTGATCAACACATCCAATTTAACTAACGGTGATGGTGAAAAGTGAGAATGCTGATAATCGAATGACGCATAGCCGCGACTAACAGATTTCAGGCGATCAAAGAAATCTAGCACTACTTCATTTAACGGCAGACGAAAGGTCAAAGCTACTTGATTACCATGATAAACCAAGTTCTGCTGTATACCGCGTTTCTCTATACATAGGGTAATAACATTACCCACATAATCGTGTGGTACTAATATATTAGCGGTAATAATAGGCTCATGAATAGCTGCAACTTTATTTGTTGCTGGTAGATCTGCAGGATTGTCTATTTGCACGATACTGCTATCAGTCAAATGGACCTCATAGACTACGGTTGGTGCAGTAGTAATCAGGTCAAGATCGTATTCACGCTCTAAGCGCTCCTGCACAATCTCCATATGTAACATACCGAGGAAGCCACAACGGAAGCCTGACCCCAAGGCCTGTGAAGTTTCAGGCTCAAAGGAGAATGAAGCATCATTCAACTTCAGCTTATCTAAGGCATCACGAAAATTCTCATAGTCATCAGCATTCACTGGGAAGATACCGGCAAACACATTAGGCTGGACTTCTTTGAAGCCATCCAACGCCTCTTCTGATTGATTACTTACCTCGGATAAGGTGTCACCTACTTTTGCACTAGAGATATCTTTAATGCCACAAATCACGAATCCTACTTGGCCAGCAGATAATTCACTACGCTCTTCACGCTTAGGTGTAAAGACACCAATTTTTTCTACCTGATAGTTACGGCCCGTGGACATTGCAACAATCTTTTGTTTTGGGCGGATACAGCCATCAAATACGCGTACTAAGGTGATAACACCAACATAGTTATCAAACCATGAGTCGATGATTAAGGCTTTTAATGGGGCTTCAGGATCACCTTTAGGTGCTGGTGTATGTGTGATTAAACCTTCCAATACAGCTTCAACACCAACACCTGTCTTAGCACTAACGAGTAGCGGGTCAGTTGCATCAATACCGATAACTTCTTCAATTTCTGTCGATACCCGGTCTGGGTCTGCTGCTGGCAGATCAATTTTATTCAGTACGGGTAAAACCTCTAGGCCCAATTCAACTGCGGTATAACAGTTGGCTACACTCTGCGCCTCGACTCCCTGTGATGCATCTACAATCAACAAAGCCCCTTCACAGGCAGCTAATGAGCGAGAAACCTCATAAGAGAAATCAACATGTCCCGGCGTATCAATGAAATTTAATTCGTAGGTATTCCCATCCTTTGAAGTAAAAGGCAATGAAACTGCTTGCGCCTTAATTGTAATCCCGCGCTCTTGCTCGATATCCATTGAATCAAGTACTTGCGCCTTCATCTCACGATCACTGAGGCCACCACAGATTTGAATAAAGCGATCTGCCAGGGTCGATTTGCCGTGATCGATATGGGCGATGATTGAGAAATTACGTATATGCTGCATAGGTGACCAAATAGGTGTCAGTGATTTTAATTGCTACCGCGTGGCAAGCACTTTCACCAGACAGAAAAGCCTGATCAGCGATATGCAGATCAGGCCTAATTATGCGGCAATAGATGGTTTAGTACTACTCCGGAATTTTTAATGCAAGGAACTGTGGACCTTGCTGTCGCTGTACCAATAGAGAGGCAAAACGATCTTTTTCTAGCTCTTTGATCAAACTATTTAAACGTTTAATGGTGTCTACTTTTTTACCGTTTAGCATTTGCATAACGTCACCCACCTTAACGCCTGCATTTTCTAAGGCACCATCAGACAGAGTCATCACCTTGAGGCCAAACTCAAGCCCAGTAGAGGCCTTATCTTCATCTGTTAATGGCAGAACCTTGGCACCAAGAATCAAGTTAGGCTCAGCCGCTTTCTCAGCTTCTGCAACCTTTTCAGCACGAGTCGGTAATTGCCCAACCTTCACCTTCACGACCTGACTCTTACCATTACGCATAATCTGCAATTTAACCGTCTCACCGGCACGTACTCGACCAATAATCGGTGGCAAAGCCCCTGAATTAGCCACTTCCACGCCATTAACCGCTGTAATGACATCACCTAATCGTAACGCTGACTTCTCAGCTGGGCTATTTGGCATAATCTTGGCGACCAGTGCACCATTAGGTTTCTCCATACCAAATGATTCGGCCAATTCACGCGTCACTTCCTGAATATAAACGCCTAACCAACCACGTGAGACACTGCCTGTGGTCTTAATTTGCTCGATCACCTCCATTGCTACTTCTATCGGAATCGCAAAAGAGAGCCCCATGAAACCACCGGTTCGACTGTAGATTTGTGAATTAATACCGACCACTTCACCATCAAGATTAAACAATGGGCCACCACTATTACCCGGATTAATTGCGACATCGGTTTGAATAAATGGTACATAGTTCTCATTCGGCAAACTACGCCCTTTAGCACTCACGATGCCTGCAGTCACTGAATGATCAAAACCAAATGGAGAACCAATCGCTAATACCCACTGCCCAACTTTGAGGTCGACCGCTGAACCTAACTTAACAACAGGTAACTTTTTAGCCTCTACTTTAAGTAAGGCAACATCGCTACTAGCATCGCTACCAATCAGCTTTGCTTCTAACTGACGACGATCACTCAAACGCACAATAATCTCATCAGCGCCCTTCACAACATGGTGATTAGTGACGATATAACCATCCGCCGAGATAATAAAACCAGATCCTAATGATCGTGCATTACGTTGTTCAGGACCCTGTCTTTGCCCGCCCAAGAATTTCTCAAAGAACTCATTCAGAGGACTACCTGGCGGTAAATCAGGCATTTGCATGTGGGGGTGCGCCGCTTCTGCCTTCACTTGTTTACTAGTACTGATATTAACTACTGCTGGAGAATTCGACTCAACCAGGCCAGTGAATTCTGGTAAGCCATACTCTGCACTAACCGCATTAAATAAGACGATGCTAATCAGTATCGTCTTCATAAATTGTTTAAATGAATTACTTAACAAGACAAATTCTCCTTGATTTGCTCTGTTAGACGAACGGTTGCCGTCTAAGATAGATATGATGAAATTGAATAATTTATTGCTTATGCCGCTTATCTATAGGAATCACGATAAGGTCTTCTTGCTCTGCTCGCGAAGAACTGATGGGTTGGTGCAGATTATCGCTAGTATCCGAGGCTGAAAAATCGACTGGGAAACTGGGTGCGAGTGAAATATTTTTTCGCTGCATCTGGCTATTCTCAAGTGCGATATTTGACTCTTGCGTAATACTATCTCCTCCTTGATCAATAGCACCTTGGTAAAGCAACAGACTAACCACTGCAACACTAGCAGCAACCGAAACACTGGCTACTTGTTTAGCGTAGTGCAGCCACGGCTTAGATTGCATTTGCACTTGATCATTCTCGATAGCCGACATGACTGAACTTGAAAAAGCAGTGCTCACCTGACTTGGAAATTCATTCTGCAAAACCGCACTGACTGCGTATAGACGAGATAACTTTTTATAACCAGCAGATCTGGGAGTAGTCTTATCTAATAGCGCATGCAATTCAAATTCAGATAGAGTTTCATCGACTGACTTAACAATGGGATCAATAAAATCAGCTGAATTCATATTTGATTCTTGCTTCACTTGTTTATTCACAGTTACTCCACATAAGGCTTAATCACTTCATCTATTGCTTCACGCGCTCGAAAGATTCTTGAACGCACAGTGCCGATAGGACAATCCATTTCGATTGCAATCTGCTCATAACTCAAGCCTTCAATCTCACGCAGAGTAATAGCGCGCTTAAGGTCGGGTGGCAGCTGCTTAATAGCAGCAAATACTTTTTGCTCTAATTGTTCTGCTGCTAACATTTGTTCCGGTGTCGCTCCATCTCGAAGCAAACTAGCATCATCATAGTTTTCGGCCTCACTGGCATCGACACTACCCACTTCTCGTTTATGCCGAGCTGAGCTTAGATGGTTTTTCGCTGTATTCACGGCAATCCTATATAACCAAGTATAAAAGGCACTCTCACCTCTAAAGTTTGCTAAGCCTCGGTAGGCCTTAATAAAGGCATCTTGGGCAATATCCTGGGCCTCGTCACCACGGACATAGCGCGATACTAAATGGATAACACGATATTGGTACTTTACGACCAAGAGATCAAACGCGTGCTTATCCCCTTTTTGTACC
>Ga0228674_1000453_pt1 | contig 28961 bp, 33 predicted proteins | sample 1D_rmetaG_FD_189054 | JGI IMG/M metagenome (GOLD analysis project Ga0228674, IMG submission 189054) | Seawater microbial communities from Monterey Bay, California, United States - 1D_r | ecosystem: Environmental > Aquatic > Marine > Coastal | place: USA: California | collected 2016-09-26
TTAAGGAACTTGCATAAGGGGAAGCTATGGGTCCGCCTCTGGCATAAGTTTGAACGATTTCACCATTTTCGTATCGTATATCTGCCATGTTTTATGCTCCTAAACTACCAATGCCGCTTTTAATTAATTGTGTTGCTGAATCGTTTGGAAACAGTGCGGCGTACCTAGTTCTATCCACTGGGCCAGAAGGTTGTACGGGTGCCTGATTAACAGGCGAAACGTTCTGTGGGACAAAACTAGGTGCCGTAACCGTAGCAGTACGGGTGGGAGTTTCCTCTACTACAGTATTCAAAGACCCTTGTTGGTTTGAGGGTGGTACAACTATTGTTTCTTTTTCTATCTCGTCGTCAATCTCACGAGGAACGGCAGGTAATTCTCTTCTCAATGGAGAGAAGCCAAGGTCTTTCAACATATCTCCTACGCGAGAAGCCAGCCTGATCCGTTCTTTGTCATTACGGGGTTTGCGCATCATGGCCGCCAACAGTTTTGGATTGGACATAAGTTCTGACATAACGTCTGTTTGTAGCGCCGCAGGAATGTCATTGAATATGCGTCGCATTGTTTCCGCACCTTGTCCTGCCGCAATAAGAGCGCCGGGTCCACTTTGACCTCCAGTAAAAATTCGTTGAGCGCGAGTACCTAAAGCAGACCCTGTAATTCCTAAGTAGAAATCTAATATCGGTCCCGCACGATCTACTAGCTCTCCTATATTTCCTGCTTTTTCAGAAGCTTCAAACCGTACCATTTCAGATAAATAAATTTTGAGGTTAGCAAGTTCGGCCTCGTTCATGACCTTATTTTTTTGCATCCAATCTACTAAAGATACACGGCCTTTCGATCCTTTCATAGGACCGAACATATCATCATACAAAGAACTAGGGCTAAATGTTCCAGAGTGGCTACCGCCTGCTTTTGTTGAAGCCCATTCTAAAATAGAAGATTTTAAACCTGTCATAGCTTGCTCTTGCATATCTTCGGGAGCGCCTTTGACTACATCTAAAAGTCTATCTAGCCCTTTAACCGGAGCCTTTGTATTTATAGCTCGTGCGATAGCGGTGGTTGGGCTTTCTGTGCCATAAATTCTTCTACCCGTATCACTAGATACAGGGTTCATAAGATCATAGAAACTTAATTGAGCTAACTCTTCAGCTTGGTTCTTCTTGTTTATAACAGACGTTTCTTTTAAAAGTACATTTGCAGTTGCCGCATCTTGAAGATCATACTTTAAGGAGGGGAACTGACTTAACACGTCTTCATTTTTTGAAACCCATTTAGCTAAAGCGTCTGGATTGACCGTGCCGGTGTTTGGATCAAAGGCCTCGGATCGTGCATTACGAAGAATTTGCTCCGTAACTCCACGCAAGGTTCCTATAGTAGTCTCGGCGTCTGCCAATCCTTCTTCTACTGCAAACATGCCAATGTCATTTATTTGTTCTAAACGTAGGTATGTTGGGTCGTTACCGCCTTGCAATATGCGACGAGCCAATAGCTCTGGTCCCATGCTCGCGGCTCCCGAGCCTTTTGTCTTTGTAGCTTCGCCCGCAAAAGCACGGGTAAACGTGTTATTTAAAGAACGAGAATAGGCTCTAGCCGTGTCATACTGGAACCGGTAGTTCTCTGCGGCTGATGATCCTAATGAAGCACCGCCAAGATCGTCGAGCATAGCACTTGCCATTTCATTTGCAATGCGGGCTGAATTGTAGTCAGGGTTTTCTCCGGAAGCAAACTGACGTGCATAATTTAAAGCAATCCCGCGTAGTTCAGTAAGTTCTTTTGTAGTCAAAGGTTCTGTTACTGCGCCTGCCCCGTCGTCCGTGGCCTGCTTTCCTTGTAATACCATCAAGTCCGCAGTTTGATCTAAAGCGTTTGCTAACTGCCGTGTTCTAGGAGTGGACATGCGCCCTCGTGCGGAACTGGCTTCTTGTCTTAACCTTGCTAGTATATCAGCTTGAGATGCGCCTTCCGCGGTCATTGTGTCAATAATACTACTTACACGGTTTTCATAAGACGTGCCTGCAAGTTTATTTACTGCATCTGACGCTCGGCGTTGCGCAGTGCGTAGTTCGCCAGACACGGGAGCTGCACCGCCTAATCCTAACTCATCTGTCTTTCTTGTGACGAAAGCTTCAAGTAAAGGCATATCTTTAGACAGTTTTGCTTGAAGTTCTGGAGATACCCCGCGTAATCTTTTCCAAGCCGTAATGAAGCTAGGTGTGTTGGTAGCTTCTCCGGCGGCATCAGTAAAAGAAGTGAGATCGATGTCAGGTACGGCTGACCACAAAGCTTTTTCTTTTCCCCGCGCTTGACCCAATTGATTTGTAATCACGTCAAATAACTTTTCAGAAAGTTGTATGTTACTACTGCCGTCCCCTGAAACTGTATCAAAAGCTTTGAGTACGTTATCTGTTGCAAACGCCATGCGTTCATTTAATTGCGCACTAAACACGCCTTCAGCTAGATCAGCGGCGGTTTGTAAAGCGTCTTGGTCTCCACTCTGAGCCAGTTTAAAAATCGCTTTTCTAAGTGCTTTAATAGAAGCCTTTGATCCGGCTGTTCGTTCAGCGGATAAACCGCTACCCAATTGTTCTAACGATGCTTCAATAGACAAAAGGGCGGCCGACCCACCTTTATTTCCGGCAGTTAATGCGATAGGCTTTCCATCTTCTCCAACGAGAAGTTCCCCTAAATCATCTCCGGCCAAACGTGCAATAACTTCTTCTACGTTTTCGCCTTCTTTTTCTATAATATCAATAATAGTCTCAACGGCTCTTCTCTGTCGTGCATTCTTCAGTGGTGACAAAACAGCATTAGCACCACCTTGTTTATATGTGGTCTTAACGTTTCTCATAGCCGTTAAAATTTTGTCTTTATTTTTTAGAGCAGGCAGTAAAGGGCTACCAGCAACGGTTGTACCTACGCCTCCTACTGTTTCAAATAAGATACGCGCCAAAGGGTCGCCTTGAAAGTATTCTTCAGAAAAACCTGCACCTAACGTTTGACCGCCTGCTGCAATTGTTTCTCCCGCAAGAAAAACGGTAGGAGCCCCGCGAGCCGCGGTTCCTGTTTTACTTAACAGATTTTGTGCGCCTTGTAGCAAACGTGTGCTTCTACTAGGACTAAGGCCTCTGTCGGCTAAGTTTTTTATAAATTCAGCAGTGCCAACGCCTACATTTTTAGAGATCATAAATGGAAAAGGTAACCAAGCTAATGCGCCAGCCGCAGTTTTACCAGATTCGTAAGCAGAAGTTTGTCCGGGAAGCATAGGGCTTTCTTTTCCTATAAGCTCATCCGTTAACAACTCGCCACCTTTATAACCGGCTAAAGAGCCCACAATACCCGAGCCTAAGACAAAAGCGCCTTTTGCTATAGGATGAACAATAGGAACCTTAGAACCAGCTTTTATTCCTGTCATAAATCCGCCAAAAGCGGTGGCTGACGGTGCAACCTCTCTTTTAAAACCTTCTAGGAAAGTACCCGCCTCAATAGGATTACCTTCTGTATCAACTGCAAGTAAGCTTATAATTTGATTGTTTGTTAAAGCTCTTTGCGCACTTGGCTTGCCTCTTAAAGGTTCAAAAGTGTCAAACAATGTTGATTGTCCACTTACTAGCCCGTCGTAAGAGCCTGTACCTAAAACTTCTTCCGCAAGCATTTCGGCTATTATTTTTGAAGAGTCTTGACCCTCCGCTGAAAAACCTTGCACGTAAGCATCAAACTGAGGTTTGTCAAAAACTACAGGAGTATAATTTGGGCCACTACTATCAGCAGTTACAATTTCTGGTTCCATTGATTTAGCCTCCTATTTCTGTTGATTTTGAATAAAGCTTCGTAAACCTTCTAAGGTATCACTGTCTACGTTTCCTCCAACACTACTTGGGACTGTAGCCAACATTCCTAACAAACGATTGATTTCAAAGTTGTTTGCTTGAACTGCCTGCCGCGTTTTATCATCCTGAATACCGTCGTTTAACGCTTGTAAGTTAGCACGTTTTTGTTGAATAGCTAAAGCTTTCATTTCTACAAGTTTGTTAGCTTCTGTTTCAGGGTTGCCAAAGAAAGTATCTGGATTAGGGAACAATGCCCCCACTTTTTCCATCTCAGCTACTGGGAACCTTGGGTTAACCACTAACGCAGACCGCCCCAAGATGGTTAAACCGCGCAAGAACTGTCTATTTGCTTGAGTGTCTTGGTATCTTTGTCGAGCCGCAGGGACGAAACCACCAAACACGTTATCTAAGAATACTGCAAATCCAGCATATGGACCTGTACCACCACGAGCCGAGGCCATTGCATCGCGCATTAATCCGGCTTCTTCCGATGAAAGAGACGTAGGATTTTCGCGGGTTCCACCTTTGGAAATGATGCCCAACTGCTCGTCCATTAGGTCTAGGTCTTTACCCGCTGTTAGAGCAATTCGTTGTTTAGCCGCAATGTCGTAAGCAATAGTATCACTTAGTGGGTTAACACCAGTGGTAGGCATACTTACGGATTGACCCGAAGCATCTAAGTATGTTCGTCCCCCATCGTAGCTTAGTACGTTTCCTAAACCTTGGATTGCAAAAGCTTTGGCCGTAGGCGCAGAATCCGCTCCCATGTTGGAAACAGTAAACATTTGTGTACCGCCTACGTTTGCTTGGTTAGCCGCTTCCACTGCCGCAAGTCCCGGAGCAGTGGTAACATCTACCACGCGAGTGGTTTGATTGTTCATATCACGAATAACCTTAAAGATAGGTTTAGTAGGCGCACCTTCCGCTTTAAATACAGAAGTTGCTGAGTTATCCGCAGGATTAAATAGAACTAAATCGTCATTGATTACTTTCAATGATGGAGCAAGTCTATCGGCTTTAGCTTCAGCCTCTTCAAACGCTTGTTTACGCAGAGCTAAACTCTCACTAGCGGCTTGTGTAAGCGTTGCTAGATCAAGGTTGCCTTGTGATATATCAAGGCCGCGCTCTTTAAGTGTGTTCATTACTTCGTTTTGTAGTTGCGTAAGTAAACGATCTTTTTCTGCTTCACTACCTGTAAACTCTTGCATGTCATCTTGTAGCAATTGTTTAAAGTTTTGCGCATTAATTTGAAGACCTTCGCGAGCCGCTCTATCAAGGGCGTTTTCAGCCGCTGTTGCAAGTTGTTGATTTTGTGCCGCCGCCGCGGCAATTGTGCCTTTATGGTCAGCCAAGGCAACATTAAAGCCATGACCTTTGTCCATTTGAGCCAACTCATAGCCGTTTTTCACGCCCGCTATTTCTAAAGTATTATCTAAATCAACGGCTTTTTCTGTGATACGAAGTTCACTTCTTAGCGCGGCTAACTCTTTATCCAATTCACCACGTTGCGCAATAGTTTTTGCATCGTTAGCAAAGCCAAGCGCCTGACGAGAAGCTTTCGCCGAATCAATTGCATTTTGCAACTCAGACTTGAAGTCTTGCGAAGACAGACGTTCTTTTGTTGTAAAGTCAAATTTGTTGCTTTGAATAACAAGATCGTGAGCTTCAGACAGTCTTGCCGCTTTAGCTTCTAATTCACTACGAAGTTCAATTTGTTCAGAGGTGAGATCGCCTTTTAAATTCTCAAGAACAAGTTTGCTCTCCGCCAAGTCGTTAGCTAAACGTAAAGCATAAACTTGCTCGGTTTCATTTTGTTTCTTTTCGAAAGAAAATTTGTTGCCTTGAAGTAGTAACTCTTGAGCGCGTTTTGCGTTTTGCTCTACCAACTTAGATTGTGCCAGAGCGGATGCCGCCTCGGCATCAATTGCCGCTTGCGTTTCTACGCCTAATTTAGTTTGAGAGGACTGCAACGCGGCTAGATCAAGCGCTCGTTTTTCAGAATCCTGCCCTTGTTTAAATTTCAATAATTCGCCTGACCGTGCGCCGATGTTACCTAACACAGGTTGAGCTACTTCTGCCAAACGTTCAGCAGGGCTCATTTGACGATCACCGGGAGTAGCAAAAGCCAAGGCCCCTTGTGCAATGTCAAATAACATTTGGGCTTGAGTCATTCTTTTCTGTTCGTCGTAAGCCGCTTGTTGATCGTCACTACCTAATAGTTGGTTATATAAAGCCTTATCTTGCTCAAAAAGTTCTAACGCCCGTGGGTTTGGGGTACCGGCGACACCACCCGGAGCCATATACTGGACCGCGCCGCCTTGATTAAAATTTACAGGAACAGGTGCCTCCTCGGCACCCATATCTACTGTAGACATGATGCCTCCGGCCATGTTTCCTTGTATAGGAGTATCCATTGCTTCAGGAGCCAAGCTCCCTATGCCTTCGTCAACCGCCGCCATTTGCATCACGGGTTGAACCAAAGTTAGCACAGAGTCTGGTGTACGTTGAGCATCTTCCTCTCCGACCATCTCCGCTAATTCCATCCGGCGCTCTTGCAAAGGCATCTGATCGCCGCGGATGGAGTTGATTACACCCTCGTAATCTTCATTCTCAGCGGCGGCATCTATACCTTGAAAGTTTCCTGCGGCCTGACCCAACATTTGTTCTAAAATGGCGGGATCAAGCCCTGCTTGGTTTGCCATATCAGAGGCTTGCGCCATGCTTTCTATTTCCGGAGGTGCCATTGTTTGTTGTGGTGCGGCCGGCATCATCGGTGACCCACCTGCTTGCATCCGACGTACTTGTCCACCATTAGCAAACATTTGTCGGCTCATTACGCCTCTATCCATCATTTAAAATAACCCCGCTTGTTTTGCGCCGCCGTAAGCCGACAGACCTGCTACGCCAAGTCCCAAAATACTTTGAGCGGGCGATACTGAAGGTGCCGTAGTTGCCGATATACTTTGTTGAGACGACGGAGCGCCCTTATAAATATCTGACAAAAACGAGACCCGTTGATATGGTTCGTATGCTTGTTGTAATTCTGTTTGCCGTTTAGCTTCCAATTCGGCTTGGTTTTGCGCTTGATATTGTTTTCCTATATCGAACAAGAACCCAGTTTCTTTTTGACCCATGTTTTGACCTAACTCACCAAGAGATGCTTGTTTTATACCTAGATTACTAAGTGCATCGCCTTGTGCCAAGCCCAATTGTCCATATTGTGCGCCAAGCCCACCAAGACCTTCGCCCAACCGGCCTTGTAACTCTGAACCTTGTAGTCCTAAACCGCCTGCCGCTTGCGCACCTTGCATTCCCATGTTTGCTTGCGCTTGACCAAGTTGTCCTTGTTGCGCGGCCATTTGACCGGCAAACTGTTCTCCTGCAAGCGCGGTTTGACCGGCTTGCGCGGCAATACCCGCTTGCGCTTGCGCGCCCTGCAAGCCTAATTGACCCTGTTGACCGGCCATCTGACCCGCTAATTGAGCCGCGTTCATTCCGGTTTGTGCAGAAAGTTGTTGTAAGCTCATGCCTGTTTGAGCCAAGGCTTGAGCGTTTGCCGAAGCCATCTGCTCGGCCGACATACCTAATTGCGCGGCCTGACCTGCGGTCTGACCTTGTAGTTGTGCCGCTGACATACCCAATTGACCCGCCAACTGTTCGGCAGATTGACCTAATTGACCCGCCGTGCCTAAGTTTTGCGAGGCAAGTTGTTCTGCGGCCATACCTTGCTGACCCGCCGCAGTTTGTGCAGACAAACCTAGCTGACCTAGCTGACCCGCTTGCGCGGCCGCCAATTGCTCGGCAGAAAGCCCCAGTTGAGCCGCTGAAGTTGCCGCTTGCGTTCCTGCTTGTGCGCCTTGTGCGCCGAGGGCACCGGTAAGTTGAGCCGCTTGCTGGCCTCGTCCTTGTTGTGCCTCATATGCCGCTTGCGCTCTTTGCGCCGCACTCTCAAAGCCTGCTTGACGCATTCCTGCGGCAGTTCTGCCTTGTTGTTCCAAAACGTTTCTTGCCATTTCGGCTTCTTGTACACCTTGACGTGATCCACCAAAAGCGCCTGCGCCAATAGCTTGTGCCCGCTGGCTTTGAGCCGCGATGTCACCTTGGCGTTGAATGTCTGATAAAGCTTGTTGAACGGCCGCATCCTCATACTGGTTCATAAATGCGCCAGTAGAATTGGGGTCAAAAGCCCCTGTTGTTCCGCCTAAAGCGGCAATTCCTTGTTGTGCCGATTGTGTTCCTAATGCGCCCGCTTGCTGTAAAGCTGAAGCGGCTTCACCAGTAATACCTCGGGCACCTTGTACGGCTTGTTGACTTCCCGCCACCGCGCTTTCATACGCGCCAATACCACCCACACCGGCTTGTTGCGCCGCGATCCGCGCTGCATCAGAAGCAGCCCCTAACCCCGAAGCTGTACCTGCGGCGCCTAAACGAGCCCCTAGTCCGGCGTCTGCGGCGCTTTGTGCGCCCATACCTGCGGCGGCACCTAAAGCTTGGGCTCCACCGGCGGCAATTGTGCGCCCTTGATCTACGGATTGTCCTAATTGACCCGCCAAAGTACCTTGAACGTTTGCACCTCCGAGTCTGGTATCACGAGCAACCTGACCTGCTGTGCCGGCGGCACCGCTCATACCTTGTTGTGCCGCGCTAACTTGTCCCGGAATAGCGTCATATCCGGCTAATTGGTCTGCAACAGACTGTCCTGCCGCTAATCTTGCGGTATCAGCGGCCGTTCCAAGCCCTAAAGTAGCGGTATCGGTTGCAACCTGTCCGGCTCCAATAGCGTTAGCAATGCCTTGTTGCGCCGCGCTGACCTGTCCCGGCACAGCATCTGCGCCAGCGCGCATGTATTCAGCGGCATCTCTTTGAAAAGGTTGAGCGCCCGCCATAACCCCGCCAATAGCGGTTTGAGCATCACCAAGAGTGTACCCCGCCTCAGTTAAGTAAGGCTGATACCCTCCAATTCCTGCTTGTGCAAGTTCACCCGCTTGGATTTGTAGGTTGCTCATCTCCGCAACCATTTGCGGCGGTATTTCTACGCCTTCGTCAGAAAGTGCTTTAGCGGATTTTAACAGCCCAATTTTGTAGGCTTCAATATCGGGGGCTTCGCGGACTATCTGTTCTGTTGTTTCGACCATTACGCTGTTGCCCTTCCACGATTTTCAAGGTTACGCATTACTGAATACATGTTTTTTATACCTTGGTTCATACTTCCGTTACCTAAACCTTTTACTGCGTCGGTAGTCATTACAAACTCTCCGGGCATAAGCATGGCACGAACACTGTCTTGATTAGGAATGCCTTCATCCGGCATAATTCCGCCGTTTCTACGAGGGAATACTTGACCGCCGTCAGCCAAGGTTTGACCCACAAAAGGTCTAGCAAAGACACCGCTTGGAGCGCTTCCCTGTAGGAAATAGGCGTTTGGATCAAGGCCCGCAAGTTGTTGTTGTGCGGGTGCGACAGGGGATGTAGTCAATTCGGGAGCTTGATATGTACTTAAACTGGCTAATCCGCTTTGAGAAGCTTCCGCCGCTCTGCGTTCAGCCTCGGCTCTACTAATATACTGACCAGTTTCAGGGTCTAAAACACGGTTTCCAAGGTCTTTGATCATATATTGATTTGGATCAGCATTTACTAAATCTGTGCCGGTAGTTACACTTCCGTCTTCATTGCGATCAACAAGTCCGGGGTCTTCTTGAGGTGGTTTTTCAAAGCCCCCCATTGCCGCAAAAGATGCAGTTCCGAGTGCGGCCGCAGGGCCGTATGTACGCATAAGGCCTGCGCCTAAACTCTTGGCGGCTTCATTAGCGGCTGTTCGTTGTGCCCCACTGGCTAGAGCATTACTGGTGCCCTGTGCTGTTAAGAAGTCAGTCGCTGTTGGCGCGCCTGCATTTGGCATGAAGGCGTTTTGCATAGACTCCCCAAACCCTTTACCGCCCGGAGTAAAGGCGTCTTTAACGCTCTCACCAAATTTAGGGGCTTCATAAGTGTTTATTTTGTCTGCCGCAATTTGTTGATCGGTACCTAAAGTAGAAGAATCCGCAGTTTTTAAAATTTCAGATGAATTTGTTCCAGCATTAGTAGCAGAAGAAACTTCAGGAGGTTGGTAGCCTTCAACGGCCGTAGGATCAAAGTTAGAAAACAACGTTTGTTTACCAGCGTTTGCGGCTTTCGCGGCTTCTCCGCCAAAAACATTACCAAAAGTAGTTTTAGCGCCGGATATTGTTTGTCCAAAACGAGCCGCTGGGTTTGCCAAAGAATCGGTAAACCCGCTCATAAAGGTACCACTACCCGACATAACGTTACCAACGCCTTTCATAGCGCCGCCTGTAACACCTGCAATGACAGCAGATTTAAGGGCATCTTTTATTGAACCGCCTTGAATGAGCGTTCCAATACCAGAGCCTAAAGCGGCCCCATAAATAGCCCCAAGAGGCGTCATCGCCAAAACCATAGGCAGAACTATTGGAGCAATCTTTTTGACTACTTTAACTACTTTTTTAACTACTTTTTTGACGCCACTAACTACTTTCTTAAAAGCCTTTTTAATTTTCTTAAAGAAAAACTCGGCCGCGCCCGTGTCGGGGTTAATGCTGTTGGCCTTAGAACCCACAACGTAGCGTTCGGGGTCTTCTACACCTTGTTGTTCTAGGAACGCAAAGATCGTTTCTTTCATTTCAGGGTTTTCTTCGATGAATGCCGCGGGAATAACTAATTCACCGGTTTGTACGTGAGCCATTGTATCATCGCCCTCGCGCCCCATAGCCGCCATCTTTTTGGTTAAGGCTGGGAACTGTGCAATACCTTCATCGCCAAACTCTTCTGTTCCGTCATCATCAGGTCCGTAAACTTCGTCCGCGTCTTTGTCTGACATTACAAAGTCTGCAATCCCACCTTCAGGAACGTCCATTGTGTCGATTTTTTTTGCCGCTGTTGCCATTATCCCGCTCCACCTGTGATACTGTCAGGCATAGTTACCTGAATCATTGTACTTCTATTTTCTTCTCCAGTCCATACAGAACCGCAATTAGGGCAATTACCGTCTGGATAAGAAGCAATCTCTTCAGGGGTATCTACCTCATTATCACATGTAACACATTTTACCACCTCTCGGCTAGTGGCAGGACGCCATTTTGAGCCGTCGGACATTATAATTATTGTTTCAGTCGTCATGTTATTGTTACCGCGACATTACCCACGGCCCCCGATGCTGTTGAACCTCGCAAATAAGGCTTATTTTCAACAGTAATACGAAGCTCGTCGCCATACTGAAATACGCCTCCTAAAGGTAGATTATAGTTGTCTGTCTGCAAATTAGGCAGAGTTAAGGCCGAGGCCTGCCAAGGTCCCGGATTGTTTATTTGACCTAAGAACACTGAAAAAGATCGCATTATTTCCATTTGGTAAGCCTGATTGTAGTCAGTTGGAGCTACCGGAAAAAAAGGAAGAACTAGACCTCTACTCATCTGCGCCCATCCGGTCTTACGTCAATTCGAGGCGTACCCAAACGCCATCCCACTCCAGTGTCATCGGAGGCTATCTTAAATGCAAAAGATCGTCCCCGTAATCGCAAATTAACTTGGTTTGTAAATTGTTCAATTGGAACGGTAGATGTGCGAGCAATGTTATTTGTACTTACCGTGTGGTAGTTAGCCCCCGGAAAATTACGTGTTTCAAAAGTAAAATCAACTACAGGGGAAGGAGACGTAGATGTTGAAAACGTAACATCTGGTATCATTTTGCTTAGTAAGACAAAGTTGTCTCCCGATCCCATCGACATTTGACTGCTTTCTATATACGCATTGATTGCCGCGGGCGGATTAACACTTCCGTCATCTACGCCAAACTCATGAAAATATAGGTATCCATCGGTAGAAGCAGAGATTGGGTACTGCGCAATACCACGATCAATCCACGCTGTACGTGATAACTGACCATAATACCAAACTTTTTCCTGATAGTTGTACACAACGTACCGATCCACGGTATCGGAATTAGCCGAAGGGTAAAACCACCATACTTCTGAATAAGAAGAATTAATCGAGGCCGTAACTTTTTCTTGTTGTTGCGTGTTAAAATCTTCAAACACATATGCCCTTACTGAGCATGGGAGCTTTTGAACACCCCCGCCATACATGTAAAATTCTTCTTCACCCATCCAAAATACCATATCGTCCACCGCAACGGCAGACAAAGGACTAGCAATTGTAATATTTTCAGAAATAAGGTTGATACCAAAAGTGAAGGGAGGCCCTAAATACTGCATCGCGTGAAGCGATTTATCGGTAAACACCAAGATTTGTTGGCGTGTTTCGAGGGCCGTGATTATTTCAGAGCCTGTCCCGATCCTTAGATCACCGGCCGTGTTGGTTGCTTGCGCCGACCACGTAAGAGGGTTTTCTTGGTCTGAAAAACGGATCAAAAGAGGGTCTTGAACGCCTATATTTGTCTCGGAATCACATCCAAACACAATAACGTGTCGATCTCGATCCGAAATCATAACTTGTTTTGCAATAGTGGGGGTTGTAGCGTCCGCGCCTGCAAGGCTAGAAAGCTCGACCGCGGGTAAAAATGGCGCAGAACTGGTGGATTTATCCCAATAATAAATGCCGCCGTTGCGAACATTAATGATTAAGTCTTCGCCAAAGTTATCGTGGCTCCAAATACGGAGCGTATCTCCAACCGCAGTTAAAGTAGCGCCCGAGCCCCACGTTCCGCGAGCCCATGTACCCGCACCCCAGCCTGTTCCTGCCACGGTGGTGTCCAAACCCACTGTAATTTGATATTTACCCACGACGCTAGAACCACCGTTACCACTATCCGATCCACTGGCCACGACTAATGTGGGAGAATAATTACCGTCAACTGTAATTTCACTGACCGTCGCCACTTCTCTAGCTTTAATTTCATAAGTATTAGCGTTTACCACATTAAAAATTTGGTATTCTTGGTTTAAAACAGCCGCGGTTACATTTCCGCCTAACGTTGCGGCACCTGAAAACGTAACAAAATCGTTGTCAGCCGCCCCGTGGTTTGTATCAGTTACGGTAAGCACTGAAGAGCCGTTTGCCGCGGAGAACGTAACGTCCCCCGCGGCAGTTGTTACTCGAATAGGGGTAATATCGTTATATCCACCCCCTTCGTTTATGTAGTATTTAAGGTGCGTTCCTACACCTAAATAGCTTGTTCCATCTAAAGCGACAAATGGTTTGAGCGCCCGACAAGTGCCTAAAAAGCTTTTGCCTGAATACTTTTCCCATCCGCCCATTTTTTCAGGAGTGCCAAAACGAAAACGTACCATGTCACAGTCAAACCAACCCCCCTCATTGGTGTAGGAGGTGGTTTCCCTATTTACTCCGGGACGAAACTGTAACTTGGTAAATGCCATTTCATAGCCTTATCTATTCAGGTGTTTCTTCAGCTTCTTCTGGGTTCTCCAGAGAGTCAGCCAAACGTGCAACAAAAGCGTCACGACCTACGGCAAGTTGATCTAAGTTAAATCGAGCATTGTCCATTTTACGCCCTAGATCATTAACGTGATTAAGCAAAGCCTTTTGCCCGTCTGTCATGTCTTCGATAATGTATTCTTTATCGTTGACTGTAATTGGGGTCTTTTCATTTTTTCCCATTTTAGTCTCCTTTGGTTAAGGTTAATTTAGGAAGCGGTGTATCCGTTCCCTGCTGTGATAGCCGCATTAGCCGCTGTCATACTTTCGTCTGTCCAGTAATCTTTAGCAACCATTAGTTCTAGGTGCTGAGTATTACGATCCACACAGTCTTGTCGATCTTCTGCATCATCATCTGCCATAGCATTACCTGCTATCACGTCATTGATAAGTGCAACTGAGTCACCCATTGCTGAGTAATTCTGTGCGATTTGTTCTGTTGTTAATTCATCCATTGTTTTATCCTTCTAGGGTTGCGATACGTGCTTCTAGTGCATCGTTCTTTGCTGATAATTCTTGTATTGCTTTGACTAACATTGGTATCATTTTTGTTGTAGAAAGTGACTTGAAGTCATCAACTTCAACATCGTCTATTGTTTGAGTATCTAGTGAAACATATTGACTTGCTACAGCCATAACCTCATCAGCAACAAATCCATATCTAGTTCTGTTGTCATCTAGTGTAGTAGCTTTACCATTAAACTTAAAAGTACGAGGTCTTAACTGTTTAACTAAATCTAAACCATCTGTTAAGTCAGCAATATCTTTCTTTACTCTACTATCAGATAAACTGTGAACAGTTCCATCATTAGTATAAAAATCTCCATTTGACCTAAACTCCCCTGCTAAAGAAGTATTGTCTACATAAAATTGTAGTTTGGTTACGCCACTACTACCTGCTTTTATATAAGGCCCAGAGGTAGCATGATACCCGATCTCAACTTTTCTATTATTATTACCCTCACCACTAGCTCTTATTGCCGCTGAAGTGCTTCCACTCGCTGCGTGAATTAACTCTTGTGGGTCACCTGTTCCAACGCCCATGTTGCCACTACTATCTACAACAACCCTAGGATTACCATCCCCATCAGACAGCACAATGTGGTTGCTTGAGGTGCGGATGTCTAGGCCGCCTTGGTTGCCTGTGTAGCGTCCAAGGATGGTGTTCTTTTGACCTGTTGTTACAAGGTGTCCTGACTGCTGCCCATAAAATGTGTTACTGTTACCCGTTGATGCCCTTCCAGAATACTCGCCAAAGAAGCTGCTACTTGAACCTGTGGTATTACTAAGACCTGCGTCTTTACCAACAAAGGTGTTATATGTTCCAGTAGTATTATTATACCCTGCCTGATACCCAACCGCCGTGTTGCTGGATGCGGTGGTGTTAAAACGTAGTGCTTCTTTACCTAAAGCTACATTATAGTTACCTGTTGTATTAGCGTATAGTGCAGTATACCCAAAAGCATTATTATCACGTCCTGTAGTATTTAAAGCAAGTGCAGATCGACCAAAGGCACTATTGTCTACACCTGTTGTATTAGCCCATAATGATTGATAACCAAGTGCAGAGTTATCTATACCTGTATTAGCATAAAGGGATTGATGCCCAACGGCTGTGTTGTTGGAAGCGGTGATGTTTGAACGAAGGGCTTGAGTACCAACTGCTACATTTGTACCGCCTGTAGTAGTGTTTTCACCAGTCTCTTGCCCTATAAATGTGTTAGATGTACCTGTAGTCATATCTTGACCAGCATTAAAACCTACCGCAGTATTTCTACCTGTAGTTTGTGAGGTCAAAGCCCTGTGTCCAACAGCTACACTTTCCGTACCCGTAGTATTTGCATACATTGCCTCCCTACCGATTGCTGTGTTGTAGCTTGCGGTGGTGTTTGAACGTAGTGCATTCACTCCTACAGATACGTTATATAATCCAGTGGTTAAAAATCTACATGCGTCAGCACCTATAGATACGGTACTGCTTGCTGTAGTAGCATTAGGCATAGAGTTATGACCTAAAGCGGTGTTATCATTACCTGATGTACCACTGTAAGCGGCTTTCCACCCCAAAGCTGTGTTAAATTGACCAGAAGAATTACTATGCCCAGCCTGATAACCTACAGCAGTAAGGTAATTTGCGGTAGAGCTTGTGTGTAAGGCTTGATAACCTAAAACAGTATTATATGTACCTGTAGTGTTATTATACCCAGCTTGATACCCAACCGCTGTGTTGTTGCTTGCGGTGGTGTTTGAGAGTAAAGCGCCACGACCAAGTGCCGTGTTGCTAGAGCCTGTGGTATTATCCCCTAAGGCTTCTGAACCGAGTGCTACATTACTAGCACCCGTTGTATTTGAACTTAACGCCGCATTAGAGCCTCCTGTCCAAGAGCCTATAGCAATATTAGTAGAACCGCTTGTAATGGCGTCGAGTGCTTGAACGCCGATAGCAATATTAGAGTTGCCAGTTGTACTTCCAGAAACGCCTAACCCTGCTTCTGCACCGAGAAAAGTATTGTAGAACCCCGTTGCATGGCGTCCAGCTTGAGTACCAACGGCTGTGTTGCGATTTGAACTAACCACAGATTGTAACGCAAGATAGCCTACTGCTGTTTGAGAGTAACCAACAGTATTATTATACACTGACTGATAACCAACAGCTACGTTGTTGGATGCGGTGGTGTTGTTGAATAAAGCAGTTCTCCCCACTGCCGTATTGGAACCTCCAGTAGTATTGGAGGCAAGAGCAGTATGCCCCAAAGCGGTGTTAAGATTACCAGTAGTATTAGCCAAAAGAGCTTGCAAGCCAACAGCCGTGTTATCGTAACCTGTTGTATTTCCATACAAAGCCTTTTGCCCAAATGCAGTAACACCCCCTGTAGTATTATTAAAGGCCGTTTGAAACCCAACTGCCGTGTTGTTATTTCCGGTGGTGTTGTTGACAAGAGCATGTCGCCCTACTGCAACATTATTTGCACCAGTAGTATTTGTGTATAAAGAGGCTTGCCCAATAGCAACGTTATCATTTGATGTAGTGGTATTGAATAGTGCGTGATAACCCAAAGACGTGTTTCTAGTACCAGTAGTATTTTGATACCCAGCTTGATACCCAACGGCTGTGTTTTCGCTTGCGGTGGTGTTGTTACCTAAAGCATCTCTACCAACAGCTACATTGTTACCGCCAGTAGTATTATCAGCTAAAGAGTTTGAGCCTACAGAAATATTGCTTGTTCCTGTAGTGTTTAGGTACAAAGCTCCATTACCAATGGCTGTATTTACACTACCAGTAGTATTAGTATAAAGAGACTGATAGCCAACCGCAGTGTTGTAACTTGCGGTGGTGTTTGCGCCTAGTGCGTCACGTCCAACGGCTACGTTGCTTGAGCCTGTAGTCGTAACATCTAATGCGCTAGTACCTACTGCTACGTTGTGACTTCCTGTTGTTAAAGTAGTCATAGCATATGCACCAACGGAAGTGTTTGACCCACCTGTCGTAATTGCATCACCAGAAAGCCCACCTATTAGGGTGTTGTTTGTGCCTGTGGTTACTAAGAGACCTGCATAATACCCTACGGCTGTGTTGTACATATCAGTATCATTTGTAGTATTTTGAGAGTTAAGTGCGGCATGCCCTATAGCTGTACTAAAGTTACCTCTTGTATCAGAGCCTAACGCTGATGATCCTACTGCTACGTTATAATCTCCATCTGTAAGTGCATCTCCAGACTTACCACCAATGAGGGTGTTGTTTATGCCTGTTGTTACTGCATTACCTGCTAAATGCCCAACTGCGGTGTTGTAAGTATCTGTAGCAGATGTAAAGTTTTGAAACGCTAATGCTTGATAACCCACAGCAACCGACCTACTACCTAAAGTGTCGGACGTTAGCGCACTTCTTCCTATTGCCACGTTATAGTCAGCATCAGTGAGGGCATCACCTGCATTATAACCTAATGCCGTGTTCCCTGCACCTGTAGTAATCGCAGTACCTGCACTTGAACCTATAGCTACGTTGTTACTACCAGAAGTTAAGCTATCTAACGCAGTATTACCCAACGCCACATTGTCTGTACCAACAGGATAGTTTCCGTCTAGCTTGATTGTGCCGCCATCTACTGAAACATTACCTGCAACTGTAAGGCCGTCTGTTACGGCTGTACCTGTAACGTCTATACCTGTTGATGTTGTGGCTAGTTTTTCTGAGCCATTGTAGAACAACTTAACAAAGGCATTTGATGCGGCTTGAATAAATGTTTCATCTGTTCCTTGAGACTGCACATAAAAATCAGCATTAGCCTTTAAATATAGGCCTCCTGTGCCAGTATCTTGAATATAACTATTAGACCCATCATGGTAAATCTGAAGGTCAGACCCAGCACCGAATAGGGCTTTTGAAGAGTCCGCAAATGTAATGTCGTCGCCTGTAGATACCGCAAGGTCAGTACCGCCAGTCGTGTTGCCGTTAGCAAGAATCTCGGCAAGTGTGTCAACAGTGCCAACCTGACTATCTACATACGCCTTGATTGACTGTTGTGTAGCGAGTTTTGTAGCGCTATTTGACGCCATGTTGTCTTCGTCTTTAATGCCTGTAACAGTCGCGCCGTCTCCCGCAATGTTTAAGGCCTCCGTGCGAAGCTGTTGAAAAACATTGGTCGTGGTAGCGGTCGCTCCACCGCCATCAAACTTAACCACCATGTCCATTCCAGCCGGAATTTCTAAATCTCGGCCCGCATCATAGGTGCCTTGAAATAGAATTACCGATTGACTGCCGCCTAAACTGTTTCTTACAAACACAATCTTTTCAGCATCGTTGGGGTCTAATTGAACAAAAACATTGCCACCAAGATCGCCCGAACTATAAAACTCAACCCATTTGTTGCGCCCATCGGAAGTAGCGCCATTTGTGATAGCCAAGGTGTTTGGTGACCCCGAAGACCCCGCAGAGGTAAGCGTGACCCGGGCCGCGCCGTTAATAGCTTGGTCTAAAATGTCGAAGTTGACGTTAGTGGTATCGCCCCATGTGCCCGACTGTTCGCCCGTGGCTGGCTTCTCGATCCCGAGGTTTACTGTATATGTACTAGGCATCTTTTATATCCTTACGCTGCTATCCGCGTCCAACTAGCGTTTTGAGACGGTATGCTCTCTGACCACGCAGGCTCTTGACTTGGGGTTTCATTAGTATAACCCGGATTTTGATCCGGGACAATAGTTCCGTAAACTAAAGCTCCCGATACAGACCCAGTGGCCGAAACTCCGGTTACATTAACATTTACGTGGATTTGTGTTTCCACACCTCCTACCTGCCCTAAAGCAGAGTTTGGCGCCGTTACGGGTACCGTGACAAAAATACCGACGTCTACAGAGCCTACACCACCTGTCGCCGTTAATCCCGTGGGTAAAACTGAGGCATCTGCGGTGACCGTAACCGATCCCATAGACGATACAGCCTCTAGTCCGGTAACGGGGGTTATTGCGTCAGCCGTAACGGTTACACCGTTAACTTGACCCGTACCCTCGACCCCTGTCGCGTTAACTACCGCTGTGCCTATTACAGTGCTTGCGCCCGGAGAACCTGTGGCCGCAAGCCCTGACACATTAATGGTAACGCCTGTGCCTTCGATTACCGTTACAGACCCCGGAGAGCCTGTGGCCGAAACGCCCGTCACAACCGAATTAGCATCCGCGGTAACAAGAACGGACCCTACTGAACCCGCCGACTGCAACCCTGTAACCGGAACATTGGCTTCTGCAATGACAGTAACAGAGCCCGAAACGCCTGTACCCGCAACGCCCGTGACCGTAACCGGAATAGCCACGCCCCACGGTCCTTCAGACCATGACCCTCGACCCCATCCCGTAATCACTGACATCGGATTTTACCTCTTACGCAATGCGTATGATGGCGTTAGAAGCATCTGCCGTTGGGAATACTACTGTAAAGTCACCATTCGTTGATGTTTTATCAGCACCAAAGTCTAAGATAACAACTGCCGGATTACCTGAAGCGGAATCATTATAAATCATAGCTCCACGAGCCGTGATAGTTGAAGACGACCAAGTGGTGTCTGCAAAATCAGTTAAAGCTGTAGTTCCAGACGTTGTTGGATCAACCCGCGTTAAGGTGTTTCCGCCCGCGGTGTATCCCGTTCCAGATACCTCGTTAGACGTGGTATAAGCGGTGGTTGCCGCGTTAAACGACGCACTATTTGTGTAGAGAGCAATTTTAAAAGTGCTTCCACCTGAGTTTTTAAAGTTATGCACGGCCTCAAGAATTTCTTTCTTGAAGCTTGTACACATGAAATTTCCTGAAAAGGCCATGCCTATGTCTCCTTATGTGTTACAAGTTCAGATTTCATTGTTTCGGCCTAATTAACATGCCGGTTCGATATTCGTCGGTAACTTCTTTAGACTCACCGAACATTTTCATGCCGCTGATTGCTTCTGTAAACCGTTTTTCGTAAACGGCCATAACGTCCGCTTCACCTTTCATAAATATGTATGCTTCCATTAAAGCTCCGTAAAGTAACGCCATTTCAGCGTTTTCACTCAACCAAGTCGTACCACTGTCTGCTCCCGAGGTTAGGCTGGCCGGACGATAAAAGTAATGTAACTCTACAGCGTATGCACTATTCGGGGTTGGACCCAAAATAAAGTTATCCACGTCAAAAACAGCGTAGTATCGTGGTTTTCCTGTAGTCGAGGCATCTGGATTAAAAGATTGTACAAAATCCACGTCTTTAAAGTCTAAAAATACGTGATCTCCGTCAGAATCTACAAAAGAAAGGGCAAAAGGTGCCAAATAATCGCTAGGACAGGCTAAATACTTGTTTGAAGCCGTCATTCCGCCGGTAACATTTTTTTTAAAAAAACTTAACTGCACGTTTTTAAGAATACGTTCTTCTGCTTGACGAATAAATAAGGGTAAATTACTTACAAACGTTGTTTCATCGTTTTCCGTGTAATCCTGAACAGCTTGTTTTAGTTGCGCATATGTAAAGCTCATGTCACCACCGTCACTATTCCAACTTGTCCAAACCCTGTAGCAGGGCGTAAGTTAGGGTTTTCAATTAAAGGAAGTCCAACATAAACATCCATAGGCTCTATTCGATCGGGTCGTGCGTTTTGCAACGCTTCTGGGTCCACAACTTTTCTAAAAGGACCAAGTTGCGGATGTTTAGGTTCAAACTCGTCAGGGCCGACAAGAAGACCATTCCATTCCCGGCGCATTAAACGATACTTGTATCGTTGCCCAGAACGGTCAGATATAGCCCATGAATTTTTACCAGATGCGAACTTAGACATTACCCCACCCTGTAATTGTCGTATTTTGGTACGACGTTAAAAGAAGATCGGTCTCGATCTTCGGTTGCCGCACGATCAAACTCTTCTTCATACACTGATTTGAGTAGCTGAATACGGTTGGGTGCGCGTTTTAATGCTATATAATACGCTAAACCCGCGGCTAGACAAGGGTAAAACCTGAAAGGCATGTCCATTGTGTTGGTGTAAATGTCCGCATCATCCATGCGAGTAAGTGCATCGTAATAAATTACATCAGTGCCGTTGTCTGGTACGGGCCACAGCTTCAAAACAGGCGTGACCTGCCGATCTAAGAAAAACTGATTGACGCGGCTTTGAGTAGATTTATTCGGGATACTTAAAAAGCCATCTCGGCTTAACCGTTGTAGAGAATAATCAGTGCCGTTGCGTTTCACAACAACCGAAAGTATGTCTATTACATCTTTAGATAGATCATAATCTCCATCTCCAGCTACAGTAGTAATGGTGCGTTGCTTGATTGTCCATTGGTTCAATCCGCGGTTAGCCCAATCTGCAAGCATAAGATTTAAAGACCTTTTAGCCGTTTTAAGGTCGTAACCGGTGCGCACCTCTAGTCCGCAACGCTCAAACGCTTCTTCAACGTAGTCAGCAACGTCTAGTTCAAAATCTTTGCTTCCAGAAACTGTCATTTTACTTCTTCTTTACTGCTCCGCCTCGACGCATTTTCTTAACCATGCCGCCGCCGCGCATTTTTTTAACCATGCCGCCGCTACGCATTTTTTTAACCATGCCGCCTTTGCGCATTTTCTTTACTTTACGAGGTTTCATCGCCATTTTTTAATCTCCTGTAAAATTTTTTACGTTTTTCGTAGATTTCGAGTGCATTGTACTCAGGATCATAAATACCATAATAACCCTTTTTGTCCAACTTGTCTGCCGATTCCTGCAATTTAGACAATCTTTGTATAAAAATCATAGCATAAGGCGTGTCCGTCTCTGCTTCAAACTCTGTTTCTTCCACAAATTCGTTTTGTTCATCATCTGGATGAAAGCCCATTAACCAGATGTCTTTGTCGATAAACGCCCCAGTAGAAATAAATTCGTTTAAGTCATCTAAATACTCGTGAAAAGCTTCCGGGGGCTTATCGTTAGACAGGTCCGCTAATATAGCTAATTCAAATTTGTCGTCAAATTGAGATATACAAGAATACAAACTTTGGTAGTTTTCTTCATGTTTAAATAAGATAGCTACCTTATCTTCCGCCCACGCTTGGCGAGCATAAGGACAAGGAGGAACGCCATTAAAGTGAGGGCTGGGTATTTCCAACACCTCTTTAGACCAACGCCTAATTTCTTTTTGAATGCTACCCTCTAAAGCTATAGTCATGATTGTGTAACCGATCCCTTGGTTCTTTTTCGTCTTTCGCTCATAATTGCACCGCACCCACGAGCCACGGCTGTTCCGGGGACGGATTTGCCGTTAAATTTTCGTTTAGGCTTTGTTACTTCTCCACCGAGCCTCATTTTTCTCACTTTGGCCGCCTTTGTGTTGGAAACCACTTGCTTACCTTTAGAACCTTCACGCTTTTTTTTGCGCGCAGTCGAAGCCCTTTCAGACTTGCTGAGACTTTCCGCTTTAGCCCGAGGCAAACATCGGTCAGGGTTCTTTTTATTTTTAGAAGTACCGCACTTACCTGCAATGTTACCTTGGCTATCAATTCTGACCCAATCTTCATTTACCCAGTCCTTTAATTTTCCCATTATTACTTTTTCCCTTTACTCTTCTTAGCGTAATTAGGGTCTTTACAATATTTTGAGGCCGCCATATTCGCATACGCGCTTGGATACGTGTCAAAAGTGCGTTCCGCCCAAGCTTTTCCTTTGGGGCAAATCTTACTCCCTTTACTTTTTGGCGCGGATTTCTTTGATTTACGCGAATAAGACATAGTTCTACCCCATTAACTTTCCTACAAAAGGTGCAATTAAAATTAAAACAGCTAGACCCCAAAGTTTCACATCAAACGCTTTTAAAGCACTTTTGTTTTCAGTTAGCTTTTCTTCAATACGTTGATAACGAAGATTACACTCCGCTTCATGTTTTTCTAGTTTACTTAGAACATCTACGACCTTCATTTTTTCGTTACCACGCTTTGCAAGACCAGTATCTGGCACTAAATTTATCTTTTGCGGTGTCACACGAGTGACGCGCTCTAAAGTTTTTTCTACGTCCCGGTTGATCTTTTTTGATGGACATTTTTTGGTCCCCAAACCGAACAAGTTTAATTTCAGAGCCTTTTTTGGCCAAAACCGCACTTTTCTTTGATTTTCCGGGTGTTCTCTTTGGCTTATTGTACCCTGCAAAAGTTTCACCCCTATACTTTATGCGACCCGACGGGGTTCTAGTTACATTTTTAGTTGTTGCCATGAATCCTCACTTGTAAAAAAATGCCGCGCTAGTAACATTTGTAAAATCAACATATATACCAGCATCAAACTTAACCCCTTCTTCAGGTATGGTTAAATCACCAGAGTCATTAGATTTTACGTGTAACGTAAAAACGGTTGTTCCACCAGAACCCCCGTTTTTAAACGCAATAACGCCTGTAGAGGTGTGGCCCATGTAATGAACTGCAACTAATCTAGCGGGACCCTCAGAAACTACGCCGCTGGATGTTAAAGTTTTTGCTCGTATGTCAGACCCTGCCATGACTGCGCTCCTTTAGCTGTAAAATACAGTTACCGAAGTACATGCAGTAAAAGTTGATATATAAATATCACTTACACGCATACCCTCGTCTGGAATATTTACCGAATGAGTGTCTGACGCATCTAAATCCATGTCCAAAACAGTTGTGCCACCATTGCCGTCTGTGAATGTAAGACGAGGGCTACCTGTAGTGGTTTTTACCTGAATTTGTCTAATACGCGCAGGACCTACAGCCGCAGACCCTGTTGCGGTCAATCTTTTTGTTCTTACATCAGAACCTGCCATGATTTATTCCTTTGCTTTCGCGGGACGCCCGCGTTTTTTCTTTACAGGGGCATCCTCCCACGCCTCATTAATATCAGGAGTGGAGGGATCATCTGCTTTGAGAGTTCCGTTTTTATTACGAGCGCGAACTTGAGCGGGCTTGATTCCTCGAGCCGCTAGTTCTTCTTCGGTGGGAGGTGCAAATCTACTCATAGATCACCTCTTATGACGCTGCTATTGTGCCGCCTGTGTCAGAACGCTTCCAGTTTGTTCCGTCAGAGAAAGCCAAGATTGCAGAACCGCCTGCGCCATTTGAAACAAATACAACAGTACCTGCGCCAGCGGCTGAAGCTGAAGGTGCGTTTGCTACTGTGTAAGTTGGGACGACGATGTCGCCGATAAAGCCAGCAGTTGAAGTCACTGGACCTGAAAATGTAGTCGATGCCATTTCTATACCCTTTGCATAAGGATTCGCCTTGTAGTCTATGCAACGTCAGGAGGGCGGGTACCTGTCTACAAAGCTAATATGTTGCCCTAGAAAAACTATAGACCAAAATAAAACAAAAAGAAAGAGGCCTTTCGCAAGGCCTCTTTCGTAAGACAGAATGAGGATTCCGTTCTTATGCTGCGCCGGGTGTTCCGTAAACGCTACGCCAATCGGATACACCGAAAGAATAACGCTCACGCGCTTTAAAGCGCATGTTACCCGTGTCAAAGTCTCCTTCCATTGCCGTTTTAATTGGCGAACGGTTGAAGTATTTGAAACCATTTGGTGCATCAGTTTTGATGAAGAATGCGTCTGAGTCTGTTAAGAAGTGGTTTACAACCGCTCCCTCTGGAATCATACCCATGTTTTTCATCGCATTGTTGTCGTTGTCAGCAGTGCCTGAACGTAGGTTTGAGTTGATAACCCGCTCTGCAATGAATTGCAGTTCTTTTGGGATAATCAATTTCATACCACGTACAGCAATCTTTAGACCACGCTCATCAGTTAAACCAGCAATATCAATCAACATCTGCTCTAACGAAGTTTCGTTAAGGTCGGCAGCAACTGCCAAGACGTTAGTCTGATTACCAGAAAGTGATGGGTGTGCCGCTGAACAAAGCGCTGCACCGTCGCCGATCGCAGAAGCACCTGCCGTGAACGCATTGTTCAAGATAGAAGCCGCTTTGATTTGCTTTGTCTGAGCCATAGAACGAGCCAGAGCTTTAGTGTAGCGAGATGCTAAACGATCATAAAGGTTGTCTTCGACAGCCTCCTCAGTGATCGAAAACGCCAACGCAATAGTTTCGTGAGTGTAACGAGCAGTATATGTTTCTTGTGCATCGTCATAAGTAAGGGCACCGCCCTCGCTTTTAACTGGTGCAGTTGAAAAACCACCGAGCATGACTTCTTCTTCGAATGCTCGATCTGAGCTTTCTTCTTCAAAGATTTCACCATGTTCGTTTTCGTAACGATTGTATTCAAGGCCGAACAAGGCGTTAAGGCCGGGTTCTAGCTCTTTCGCTAATTGTGCGCGAGAAATAGCCATTTATTAAGCCCTCCTTATAGACCAGTTGATGTCGCGGTAGTCTGCGAATCAAAACGGCTGGTTGGTGCATTGTAATGAGCGTTTAAACGGACAATTAACGGGATACCAGCGGCTGCGTAGTCACTGTTTCCTGCGTCATCCATGATGCCCACAATACGCAATGGCAAAGTAGCCGTTGCCGCAATTGTAGAAACGCCCAAAGCGGAATTGGAACTACCTGTATCAGTAGAACCTGTGCGTGCAGATGTTCCTAACGACGCGTTTGCAAATACATGCGCAAGAGCCGTTGCACGGTTAGTCAATGTCGCGTCAGACGCTACTTTGAATAACTGATTTGGGTTATCTGCTACAAACGCCTTTACAGGGTGGTTTGTATCAACACTTACTGATCCGGAACCGGGCCAGTAATTAATGAAGACTGGTTTCTTTGAAACCGAATCAACGTACTCAACGCCCATCAGGACACCTAATGCTTGCGTAGTACCACCATTAGTAGCACCTGCTTGATCAATAACACCAGCGCTCGTAGGAACGCAGATAGAGTATTGAAAGATAGCATTTGTGTTGTTGGAAGCGATTTCATACTGGGTTACGCCAGTAGTATTAGCCGCAGCGCCAACTAGCCCGATAGGACGAAGACCATAGGCAGTATTAGAATTTGCCATAAGATATTACTCCTATTGAGGTAGCCCTATTTCTTGGGGCCACCGAAGGTTACACGAGATTGACGATCAGGTTTAGCGATCGTCATGGTTGAATGTGCATTCTCACGCATCATGTCGTGATCGACAGCTTGCATCTGATCCATATTTCTTTTTGAGAAATATTCAGTTCGTTCTGCAATTGTTTCGACCGGAATACGAGCGAGAAGCAGTCCGCCAACTCCAAACACACCTTCATGTTTACCTGATTCAACGACAGGGGATTCAAAGTCAGGGTATTCATCCTTACGAACAAGTTCCCAACCTTCCCTCATTTTTGCACTAATGTTCTTCGTATCATCAAAGCCACGCGTTTCGGCGCGTATCCAACGATGCTTAAATCCATCAGGGGCAGGTGGTGCGTCTAGCATAGACGGTGGAGCCCAAGGCTTACGAACAGCCTGTTTCTCCCGGGTTTGGTTAGCGCGAGAAGTACGGTTGATTGCCGAACCACTTTTTTGATTGTTTTCATCAGTCATTTTATTACTCCTTCACGTATTTCGCATATTCTTCTAGCGGCACACCCAATTTCTTCGCTATTGCGACTTGGCTCGGGGTGAGACGAACCTTTTTCCCACTGCGCCCAGTTGATGTTCTTGATGCGCCAACAACCGTCTGAGCGGGCCGTTTGTTCGCGGAATTTCCGGCATTTACGAACTTACTCGAAATGCGACGGTCAAGTTCAGTATAGTAGTCATCGCTCGTGGGGTCAAACCCTTCTTCTTCTACGAGCTTTTTATGTATACCAAAGGCCGCGTAAGTCATGGCCTCATCTTGACCAAACCAGCTATTTTTCATAGCCCAAGTCTCAGCTTTGGGGTCTGGACGTTTAGGGGCTTGAGCCGGCATAGGTTGTCTGGATTGATGCTCTGCCGCGGCCTGTTGTTGCTGTTGCGCTCGATCTTGTTGCGCTTTTGCTTGATTTGCACGGTCTTGCTGAATAGCTAGATTTGTAAGGGTGCGTTGCGCTTCAACAGTCGCCTTACTATCCCCTATCTCTATTGCGCGGGCAAGAGAGCTTTCAGCTTGTTCCATCTGAGTATTAACGCGGTTAGTGTACTCGTTGACGTAGTTCGTGTCCAAACTGGTCATTCTTTGCTTTAACGTTTGAGACTCGGTTTGAACAGCTTGAGCGTACTTAACCGCTTCTTGCTCACGCCTCTCGGCTTCACGCATTTTTTTGGTTAAACGGTCGATCCTTTTTTGAGTGGATGTCTCTGCTTTAGCAAATTGATCCTCCGATCCGCTGTCTTCCGACGCGGATGTTTCTTCCTGTTCAACCTCGATTTCAGTTTCTTGGTTTTCACCAACGTCTAATTCGACTTGGTTTTCTTCATTATCAGCCATATCTTACCTCGTTTATAAATGCTGTATGTCTTCAGGGTCCAAAATAGTCGCAAGTATCTCATCGTCATTGAGAATGCGGACTTCTCCCCCATCGATTTGTAGGCGTGAGCCAGCATAGCGGGCAAATAATACCCACTGCTTCTCCTCGCACCACGCGCCTTCAGGGAATTTGTCACGGTCCTTGTAAGCAAGAGGACCGACTTTTAGGACATAACCTACCTGTGTGGATATTTGACTTTTCTCTTGGACTTCGTTGGGGATAAATATACCACCAGCAGTCTTTGCCTTACCCTGATAAGGTAAGATGAGAATACGCCATCCAGTAGGGGCAGGCATTCTTTCCAGAAGACTTGCGTCTAATGCTTCTGGGTTTAAACGGGGGTTTTCGACGTAAGCGTCGGCAAGATTAGCTTTTTCAGCTTTTGCATTTGCCTCTGTAATAGCAGCCACACCTTCGGCGGCGGCGGACAAATCAATTTTAGTAGACTGTTTAGTCATTGGATCGCTCCTGTTTATCTAGCAGGCCCTTGAGTTCCTGTTCCACGTGATTTAGACACTCCATGTTGCCCATAAGCTCACGATATTGCTCCATTGATTTGACATTTCCGTAGATCATCAAATCCGTAACCCCTTGCCGTCTTTCTCTCAAGATACGAAAAACAGCCTCGGCCACATAAATCTCATCCATTCCCACCTCTTATATTATCGAATAATGTACTATATTATCCTAGCACAACTTATATGAGATATGCTAGGACTATCTGTATATTTATGCGATTAATTAAGAAGCACTAAGCCAATCGTATATTTTTTTAGTTTGCTCCATACGATCATCTAGTCCGTGATACCCGCCATTCACACGTTTACTAATACGTTTAATGGTGTCATCTGTTACGCCTTCGTCAGCGATGTTAAAAAGTTTATTCTTCTTAAAAAACCATAAAGCAGTTTCAAAAGCGTAATCTGTAGCCGCTAGATCAGGGTCAGTCATTACTTCGGGTAAACCCATATCACTAGAGAAAGAGCGGTAATTTGCCTTACCGGTTAATTGTAAAAATCCTCGACCGATAAAATCTTTAGCATCTTGCTCCGTGAGGTTTCCAAGTGATTCTCGTAAATATACTTTACCTGCGATCTTACTTGGCTGTCTTTCGTACTCTTTAGCTTCCTCTTCCGTAAACCTGCTAGGCCAAGTCCGCATAAGAGCTTCCCAACCGTAGTTTAGGTTTTCTCGGCAAAGTCTAAATCCGCCGCTTTCGTGAGCAGCTTGCCCCAGTAGGTGCGCCCCATGTTCAGGAGACAACTCGTAGTGAGATACAACAGCACGAGCCGTATTTGGTCCGAAGCCTCCGTCGGGCGTAACCCCACATCTTTCTTGCAGTAGTTTTAAAGAGTCACTCATTTTGTAATTCCTTGTTTCTTTTCGTAGCTACGGAGTCCGCCCAAACCGAGCATACCCATCATAACAGTCATCAAGCTACCCATGTCAAACTCTGGTAGCGCTGGTATGTCAACTCCAGCGGCAGTTACACCAAACACAATCAATGGCTGTAAGACAAAGTGATATGCAAAAGCAACGCCACATACCCAACCTATGAACGGTCGCCATCCACCTTTGAATAAAGAACCCGATGCAGCTTCGGCTTTGTTTATTTCTAACTGCCCCATTAGCGCCTGCTGGGCATGATTGTCGGACATTGTGGCGATCTCATGGGCTAACTTGGCCTTTTGATCTTTGTCCTCAATAACTTTGTCTAGTAGCCCACTAACAGGCCCTATCAAATTACTTACTAAACTCATCATTATTTATTTTCCTTCCCTTTTGTGTAGGCTTCCTTGCCATAAAAGGCGGCAACTATAGC
>Ga0228674_1000455_pt1 | contig 28928 bp, 21 predicted proteins | sample 1D_rmetaG_FD_189054 | JGI IMG/M metagenome (GOLD analysis project Ga0228674, IMG submission 189054) | Seawater microbial communities from Monterey Bay, California, United States - 1D_r | ecosystem: Environmental > Aquatic > Marine > Coastal | place: USA: California | collected 2016-09-26
AATCTAAGCATTAGTAAATCAGCTAATTTTCAAATCAGCTAATTAATACTTTGTCTCATTATCAAATACAGCCTTGGAGATATTCTGAACATTCTTAAAGTAGAATACTCCTCCCCAGTTGTATACAATCATTTTATAGATATCCACTCGTCCTGCCTTGGAAACAATCACCTTTTTGATAGTACGATTTGACTCTGTTATAAATTCTTCATAAACTCCTTCAGGATACTTCTGCTCTAATTCTGAAATCTGTCCTTTCAATTTATCCTTCTCACTTGCCGAACGTGCATTCTTCAATTTCTCTTGGTAAGATTCCAACTGTTGATCCAAGTCAGACACGTTTAATTTCTCTTCTTTAGCTGCTTCTTCGTCTGCCTTTTTCTTCTCGATTTCTTTAGACAACTTTAACTCTTCAGAGTATTCTAAATTTTTATCATCTATTCTTTTCTCATATCTCTTGATCTCTTCTTCTACCTTACCTATCGCATAATCTATTTGCTTCAACTGTTGAATCAACACTGCATTCACCTTATCCGGATCTGGATTTGCTTCTAGGTTATCAATTTGATATTTCACCAAGTCTAACTTTTGCTTCAATTGATTAAGGTCTTTCTCCTTGTTCAAACGCTTATGATAATTCTTCTTTGTTTCAAGCTTTTTATCTAATGCAGCCTTCTCCCTCAAGATTGCTTCCATATTCTTCTTCACCTTCTCTAAACCTGTTTTCGTTTCGGCTTCATAACGTAATTTTTTAGCACTTGAATTATGGCGTACGCACTCTTGAAGCATAGGCACTTCAGCTTGCTTCAATTGGTAGATCTCAGACTTCTGTGAGTTATAGCCTTTAGTGTAAACGTTTAGACTATCTCTTAATGGTATTAAAAACTCTTCCTTTTCTAATTCAGCCAACGCTATAGAATCTGCTATTTCTCTTTTCCTATCCTCTCTTGCTCTGTATTCTTCCTTCCTCTTTTCTGCATCTAACTCCGCTTGTTGTTTACGACTAATAGATTTCTCCAAACGATCTTTATTAGCAGCAATTCTTTGGCGTTTCACCATTTCCTTTTTAATTCGGTCTTCTTCTGCCTCTTTCTTTTTAATCGCTTCTGTCTTGGCTTTCATGATAATAGCCATTCTCTTTTTCTCCTCTTCTTTTGATATCTTATTCTGAGCTAAATCTTTTCTCAAGGCTTTTTCTTCTATATCTAACCTGGTCAATTCATCTTCCAATTGACTATTCTCCTCTTTCATGTTATCGGCCTTGTTCTTTAACAACTTCGTTTGCTCATCTATTTTAGCAACGGCCTTTTTGATTTCTGCCTTTAGCTTATCTTCTTTAATCTTTAACTCCTTTTCTCTTCTTTCTTGAACAGCAATTTCAATTTGTTTCTTTCGCTCTTTCTTCTTCTCCTTTTCTAATTCCAGTCTTTCTTCCTGTATTTCTTTTTCCTTTTTCCTTAGTTTTTCAAGTGCATCGAATTCCTTTTTAGACTGCTTATCTCTAGAAGCACTTTCTTGGGCTTTGATTTTCTCTTTCGTTTTCTGAATCGCTTCTCTATTTTCTTTATCTGTTTTAACCTTTTCCCCTTCGATTTTCTTAGCAGACTCTAACTTCAATTCTTCTAACTTCAGTTTCTGTTTTCTTTCTTCAAGTTCTGCTGTTAAACCACTTTCCTTTTCTATATTCTTCTGCTCCTGCTCTTGTCTTAAAGCTTGTTCTTTCGCTATTCTTTTCGCTAACTCCTTCTTCTGATATTCAATAAGCGCCATTCTATCTGCCTTCAGCTGCTCTTTTATCTTAGCCTCTTCACTTGCGGCTTTCGCAGCTCTCTCCTTAGCTTCAGCCTTAGCCATTAATTTTTCAGTCTTCGCTTTATTTCCAGACTTACGTGTTTCCGCCTCTGTCACTTGCTTATTCGCATCAAGTAATTTTTGCTTCAATCTTTCTAATGCATCTTTATCCTTTTGAAGGTCAACCTTCAACTTAGCTCCATCTCTTTGAAGTTTGTTCTTCGCCATTTCCTCATCTATGGTTTGAGGAGTAGGGAAATTCTCTAGCGAGTCAGACATCAACTTGTCCTGATCTTCTTGTAATTTAATTTGATCTTTTAATGTTTTGATTTCTTCCAACAAACGAACTCTTGCCAATTTCTCATCTGTCATTTTACTTTCTTTCACCTCAACATCTCTTTCATTCTGAATCAACTTCAGACTATCCTTAAGAGCTCTTAGTTTTTCCTTCTTTAATCTTTTCTCTTCCTTTTGAGATAATTTATCTAGCTGCTCTTTCTTGGATTTATCCTGCTTAGCCTTTGCAATTTCAAAATTCAATTCTTCTTCTTTTTTCCATGAAGTTGAATCAACCACTTCCACGTTTGATTGACCTTGACTTGCTTTTGGCTGTTTAGCCTTTTTCCTCTTCTCCGCTATAACTTTCTTTTTCTTCTTGACATCTTCTTTTAACTTCTTCTCTCTAATCTTCAAAGCCTCGGCATTCTTCTTCGCTAACTCTCTTTGTTTTTCATACTCACTAGAGTCCTCAGATATCACCTTCTTAGTCTTTTCTTCTTTTTCTTCCACTTGATGTCTCTTCTGATTTTTCTTTTTAGCCTGTTGAATCTTTTTGTCAAATTTCTTCTGCGCTTTTGACTTAGCGTTTTTCTCAGAAAGTCTGGCAGCTTTATTCTTTGCTTCAATACGTTTTTTGATTTCTTCCTTCATTGCCTCATCAGACATGTCGGTCCCTTTCAACTCTTCAACTAATCGAATCGAATCTTCCTCTAACTCCAGTTTTAATCGAATAGCGGCAATACTATCTTTTGCCAATTGCTTTAACTTTTTCTTCTGTCGCTTCGCAAGGTTCTCGTATTTCTGTTGGATCTCCTCACTTCTAGCCTGAAACCTCTCCAGCTCTTCCATTTGCTTTTTCTTCGCAATTAGCTCTTGCTCTCTTTTTTCCTTTAAAGCTTTCTTTTGTTTAGCTTCTAAGTCTTTTTTCTTTGCCTGCAGCTCTTTTAAAACATTTAACTTTTCCTCCGGAAGCTCAATTTTAGAAATGATTGCGTCTTCTTCCAGATCCTCTAATTCTTTTAACTTACTTGCTTCCAGATCTTTGAGTTTTTTCGTCCTAGAATCACCCGCAGACTTCTTTTTATAATCAAGAACCGTCTTTCTTTCTCTTAGCTTAGCTAACTCCTCGTCAATCTCTATAATTCTACTTTCTTTATCTAGAATCTGAGACTCCATTAAGTTTTTCTCAATCTCAACGTTTTTACCAGATAAAGCTCCATTGGATAAAGTCGACAAATTGATCTCAATAACGGACTTAGCTTCATTTTCAAGGCTTCTTTCTGATTCTAATTCTTTTATTCTCTTTTTAATCCATGAATCCTCATTTTTAATAGAATTATCAACCTTAGCAACTTTACTTTGTTGTTCTAGCTTTATAGAATCTAACTCTTGTTTAACTCTTTCCTTCGCCTTAACAATCTCGTTCTGTAGACTATCATCATATGCCTCTAGAATTTCTCTTTTCTTCTTTCTATTCATGAATCCTAAAGAACGTCCCGCAAAATAATCCTCAACAACCTTATCCCTGTAAGTCTTCTTTTCTTTTTGAGCTTTTACTGCATTCAACTTCTCCTCAGAATCATTCTCTGAATTAAGCTCTTCCGTCTCTGACTCTCCCTTTAAAGCCTCTGTTTCCTTTGATGCTTTCTCTTTTTTTGCCTCAATTCGAAGTCGTTGCTTTTCTGCCTTTTTCTTATTCTTTTGAGAAAGCTTTGCATTCTTTTTCACCTGTTTAGAAATACCTGTTCTTAAAGCAGAGTCTTCCTTTTCAGCTTGAGCAGCTGCTTCTCTCTTTTCTTGATCAGCAGACAGACTATCTGACTTGGTTTTGTCCTTATAAGAATTCAATTCATCTTTTGCCTTCTGATCAATTTCTTCTTTAGTCAGCTTTTCTTCCTGCTCTTTTCGAATCTTCGCTCGCTTTTCTTCTTCTTTTGCTTGGAAGTCACGTAACTCAGCTTCTTGCTTTTCCTTTTGCTTTCTAGCCGCTTGCTTAATTTGTTTCTTTCGAAGTTTCGCAGCCATCTTCTGTTCTTCTTCTAAGCGAATCTCTTCTGCTCTTTTGGCATCTGCAAGAGCCTTTTCAGCTCGTTTTTTCCTTTTATCTTCTTCCTGCTTCACTTTTTCAAGTGCTCTATCACGTTCAACTTCTTGAACCTCTTCTTCAAATACTTTTTGCTGTTTTACCGATTCTTGCTCCTGAATGACCTTCTCCTCTTTCTTATTCGACACATCTGTGTTTGTCTTTTCATCTTCTTTATCTTCTTTCTGCTGAGCAGCAATCATTTGAGCTTTTCGCTTTTTAGCGTCCTCTTTTCTCTTTTGTTTTTGAAGCTTTAATTCTTCTTTCTGAAGTCTAGATTTTCTTCTTGCATCTTCAACCTTAGCAACGGCCTTAAGCTCTTCCTCTAATTGTTTTAATTGATCTTCTCTTGAAAGCTCCTTTTCTTCTTGAACTTCTTTCTCAGCCTCTGCTGGCAAATCGGCCTTCTCTTTTACCTTTTCCTCCAAGACTGCTTTCCTTTCTTTTTCTTTCTTGATCTCTTTATCGATTACTTTTTGATCTGCTTCTGCTTCCTTTAGTTTTTCCTGAAGTTTTTTCTGACGAGCTTTCTCTTTTTGATTCGTTATTTCTAATTGTAATTGTTGCTCTTTCTGACGCTGTTCCTCCTCAAAAGCCATTCGCATACTATCCTTTGCTGTCTCCAACCTTTCTTGCTCTTCTTCAATTTTCAATCTTCGCTTGTATTCAGCCGTTTTCTCTTCTTCAAGCCTTGCCTTCACAATCTTCTCTTGTTCCGCCAAACCTAACTTTTCTTTATCCTTCTCAACTTTAGCTTGTGCCTTCTCTAAATCACGTAGATCCTTCTCCTTTTGTTTAGCATCCTTTTTAGCTTGTTGAGCAATTTTCTTTTCTAAAACTTTAGCTTCTTTACTCTGCTCTATTTTCCTCTTGTATTCTTCGGTTGTTTTAGAATTCTTTTCTTCCGATTTCTTGTCTTTATAGTTCTCTACCTCATCAAAGGACTGTTTTTCAATATCCTTCTTGATTTCATTTTGCTCACGTAATTCGTCCTCCTTATTCAGTTTTTCATTTAAATCATCCTTAGCCTTCTTACGGTTTTTGGCTTCCGTTTTCTTTTTTGCTTTCGATTCATCCTTTAGCTTTTCAACCTCTTTTCTTAAACGCTCTCTTTCTTCTGCTTTCAACCTCAGAGCTTCCGACTTCTCCGCATCACGTTTTGCTTCCAAAGCTCTTCTTTCCTGGCGTTTTCTTTCATCCTCTAATTCCTCTAACCTTTTCTCCTCTTCACGCTTTGCTTCTTCAGCTTGATAAGCTGCTTCCGCCACATCGTCTAAGCTATCTTGTTTTGCTTCTTCAAGCTCTTCCAGTTGCTTTTCTAAAGCCTTCTTCGTTTCCTTCGTGGCTTTCTCTTCTGCTTTCTTTCTTTCTAATTCAGCCTTTAGCTTAGCTTTTTCTTCAGCTCGCTTTTCCTTATCTATTAAAGCCTGCTTTTTAGCCTTTACTTTATCTTTTGCTGCTTGAACAGCTGCCTTCTCTGCATTAATCTTAGCTTGAAGTTTAGCTTCTCTTTTCTCTTTCGCCAATTGTGAAGCAGTACCATTATCTACTTTTTGATCCCTTTTTTCAGCGGCTTCCTTTTCCAGCTCCTCTTGATATTTCTCTTGCTTTTTTAAAGCATCTTCTTTTTGCTTATCAAATTTCTTTTTAAGCGCAGCTTCTTCCTTGAGTCTATCCTGTTTAATCTTATCTATTTCAGAACTCTTCTTTCTTTCAGCTTTTGCTTTAGCCTTTGCTCTTCTTTCTTCTTGCTTTGCTGCTTCCTTTTTTAATTTCTCAGACTGACTAACTCTTTTTAACTCCTGTTCTTGTCTTTGTTTTTCAATCTTAAGCTTCTGTAATTCTTCTTGCTTTCGTCTCTCCGCATCCAAGGCATCTTGACGTGCTTTCAATTTAGCCGCCTCCTTAGCTTTCTTTTCGGCTAATTCTTTTTTCATTCTTTCTTCTTCGATTTTAACCTCTTTCTTGGTTTCATCGATTACCTCATCAGCAAGTTCATCTTCAGCACTACCTTTAGTCTTTTGATACTTTTTAGTTTTCTTCTCTGTCTGTTTTCTTAGACGTTCATCATCCACCCTTTGTTCTTCAAGAGCTTGTTTCTGTGCTTCTTCACGCGCTTTAATCAAATCTTCACGAGCTTGATCTTTCTCCCGTTTACGCTGATCTTTATCCTTGATTTTCTGCAATTTAGCCTGCTTTCGAAGTCTTTCCTCTTCTTGTGCTGCTAACTTCGCTTTTTGCTTGACCTCTTCTTTAGACTCCTTTAAATCTTGTTTTTGTTGGACTTCTTGCTTCTTTAGCTTTTCTTTATTTTCCTCACGGATTTGCTTTTGCTCTTCTAATAATTGCTTGGATTTCTTTTGCTCCGCCTCTTTATTCAGACGATCAGAAATTTTGTTCTCTTGTTCAATTTGTTTTTGACGAAATGCAGCTTGTTGTTTCTGCTTTTTGAGATATGATTGCCGTTGAGCACGATCAGCAGCTCTTTTCTGAGCCTCTCTTTTTCTTAAACGCTTTAACTCTTTCTTAGCTTTTCTAGGGTTTTGAGCAGCAACTTCTTGGGTATTAACAAGCAATAGTAAGCCTATGATAAACAACAGCTTACCTGGAACAAGAATGCCTTTTGTTCGTAAATACCTCCATATTTTCTGGTCGAATTTCCTCATTCGCTTGTCTAGCAAGTGATCCGTTATACGGAGATACGGAATAAAAGTTTTTTGTTTTTTAAAATGGCTTGAAACTCTTTAACTCAGAATTGTTCAAAAACTTTCTTTTTATTTTTTATTTCAAATAATTCTTTGTAACATTGCACTCCGATTTTTTGCGCGGATTTAATATTATTACGATGGAACAGATCAAGTTTGTAGAGGCACAAAGTATAGAGAAAAAAGAGTGGTTAGAATTCTCAACAGGAGATACTATCACTGTTTATTATAAAATTATTGAAGGTACTAAAACTAGAACTCAGTTCTTTACAGGAACTGTTATCCAAAGAAGAGGTTCTGGAATGACAGAGACTTTTACTATTAGAAAGATTTCAAACGGTATCGCTGTTGAAAGAATCTTCCCAGTAAACTCTCCAATTATCGAGAAAATCGAAATTGGTAAGAAAGGTGCTGTAAGAAGAGCAAGAGCGTTCTACTTAAGAGAATTAACTGGTAAGAAAGCTAGAGTTAAAGAAAAGAAGTTTAGAAAAGAAGCTTAGTATATTGAAAGTCCCGCCAAGCGGGACTTTTTTTTTGCTTATTTTTTCGTGATCCAAAACATGTATTCCATATGAAGACTTTTATTACAGCGCTTTTACTAAGCATATTTAGTTTGTCTTACTCGCAAGACTACAAAGTGAATATTGCTACAGGTACTTATGGAATCAATCCGAAAATTAGACTTCAAATTGAACTTCCTCTAAAAAGGTTTATTTCCTATGGAGTTATGGGAAGTTATTATTTAGATGAAGCACGTGGAATGGGACCTGCTGTTACAGCTTTTGGTCGAATATATCCAGCAAAAAACAAACAAGGTTTTTTCATTCAAGCTAAATACGAATATGCCTCTTTCGATGGACAAATCAACGAGTTTGTAGACGAGTTCTCCTTCAACTCTAGTGGTTATGGAATTGGTTTAGGAAGAAAAGGGCTACTGTTTGGTCACTTAACTTGGGAACCATACATTGGTTTTAAGAATATGACAGGTCCGGAAGTAGAAGACTTCATTGAAGGAACTTCAAAGTACAATGGTTGGAAAAACTGGACGGGTTCCATGTTTGATTTCCAGTTTAAAATAGGACTTCAAATCTAACTTATCCCTCCATTTATTCTATTCATCTAAATTTATTCTCAATTAATCGTATCCATTTATTGAAAACTGCGTAAGCTTGCGCGAATATTTAGGAAAAACAGATAAGGATATGAATAGATCTTGGAAGCTATTAGGTTTTGTTACTTTGATTACACTTACATCGTGTTTCAAAGATGAGTACAACTTCAATGATGTTAGCATGGATAATTACAATCCAAGTTTTGCAGCACCTCTATTGGAGGCAACTGTAAACCTAGGACAAGTAATGGAGAATGTGGACACTACTCAAATTAAAGCGGATGCTAATAACCTGCTAAAAATTACTTACTCAGACACACTGATGAGTTATAATGTTGCAGAGTTAATCTCTATCCCGACTCAAAGCATTTCTGAAACATTCACACTGCCTGCATTTAGTATTGATAACCTAAATAATGGATCAAGTGTTGAGTTACGTGATTTAGCCAATGGTTTAGGAGAACCGGACAGATCTATCATTTTAGCTAGTGATGGTGCCAATGCTCCTTTCCCAGCTATGCCATCTCAAGCCTTAGGTAACTATGGAATGGTAACTTTCACTGATTTTAACACAGTAGTATTCTCTCAAGGTACGCTTACTATTGAAATCACAAACAACTGGCCATTTCCTGTTAATAATTTAACGATGGATATTATTAATGTTGGTGATGGATCAATTATCGGGTCTTATTCTTACTCTTCAATTGCTATGGGAGCCACAGAATCTGATGCTGTAGATTTAACTGGTGTTACAATGACTAACAATCTCCAAGCAAATATTACAAACATTGAGTCCCCAGGTACTGCGGGAGTTCCTGTTTTAATTGACTTAGCTTCAACACTTGATGTTAGTTCAATTGCATCTAACTTAGAAGTATCTTCTGGTTCTGCTATTTTCCCAAGTCAAAACGCAATCTCTGAAACAGTAGATGTTGATTTAACTTTGGATAACGGAGAGGAATTAAACAGTGTTCAATTGAACTCAGGAAGTATTGATTATAGCATTGACTACGGTTTAAGAGAAGATGCTCAAATCACCATCTCTTTACCATACATTACCAGTAATGGAACACCAATTACAGAGGTAATTAATGTGACTTCTGATCACATCAATTCTCAAACAGTAAATGGTTCAATTGACTTAAGTAATCATACCATTGACTTAACTGCAAACGGAGCTCAAACGAACTATATTGAAGCAAACGTTAATGCAAGTATTATTTCGTCTGGACAGATTATACCTTTCAGTATTACTGATGCGGTAACAGCCAACTTAGATATTGCAAACCTAGATATCGCATTTATCGATGGATACTTAGGAAACTTAACAGAGTCTATTCCGGCAGACACCATAACAATTGATCTATTCAATAATGAATTTAGTGAATTGATATCTGTTGCCGCTCCTGAGCTAAGCATGAGACTTAATAATTCAGCAGGTATACCTATTGAGGCTGATATGTCACAGATCTTTGCATATAACGATCAGACTTCACTTCAATTAACAGGTATCGCTACCCCATTAACTATTAACTCACCTAACTATTCACAAATAGGTCAGAGTATGGTTACTGATATTAGCTTAAATAGAGACAATTCAAATATTGTTGATGTATTGGATCTTAATCCAAGTGGTATTGCTTACCAAATGATTATTGAAACAAATCCAGCTGGCAACACAGGTGATATGAACTTCATTAACTCTGATAGTAAAATTGATGTAACAATGGATGTTGATGTTCCTATGTATGGAAGTGTAAGTGGATTTTCTATCGAAGATACTTTAGACTTCGCTTTAGATTCAATCAACGTACTTCAAAGTGCTACTTTAAGAGCTATCATTGAAAATGAATTCCCTGTAGATGTTGACGTTCAATTGTACTTTGTAGACGAAAACTACACCGTTATTGACTCATTATTTAGTAACGGAGAAAGATTAGTTCAGTCTTCTACTATTGATGCTAATGGGGACTTGGTAAGTGCTACAACAAGTGAAAATGACATCGTTGTTTCTGAAGATAAGCTAGACAATTTAATGAACTCTTCGAAGATCATTTTACACGCTAGTTTAGAAACTGGAAACGGTGGAACTCAAGATGCTAAATTCTATACGCATTACGAGATGAACATCAACTTAGGAATTATTGCTACTATTCAAATCAATCAAGAGTAAGATGAAAAATATATTATTCATTATATCAATTTTAGCGTTCGGTTTAACACAAGCGCAAGAGAGAACACTTTACGGAAATCCATATGTATCTCAGTCTATGAGAAACAACCCTGGATTCATGCCTAAATACAAGTTTCATTTAGGTCTTCCAGTAATGTCAAATGTATCATTCGCATTTGCAAGTCCAAGCTATGCTTTATCCGATATTTTAATTGGAAATGGAGCCAATGCTACTACCCAACTTAACGTTGATGGAATCTTGGCAAACACAAAATCAACTAATTCGATTGGTTTTGACATGGGGATGGATTTATTAAGTTTTGGTTTCCGTATCAAGGAAATAAATCAGATTACATTCAGTGCTTCATTTCATAATTCTGTTTCATTCGGAATGTCAGATGGATTTGTAAACCTTGCTATGAACGGAAATGCTGGTCCAGGTATGTTAGGAGTGACACACTCTATCAATAACACAGGATTAAGTGCTAGGTCATATATGGATTACGGACTTACTTTCACTCGTGAAGTAATCGAAGATAAATTAACAGTTGGTATTAGGCCAAGGTTTATAGTTGGTATAGCTGATGCAAGTACAACTAACTCTGAATTCACATTAACTACTGATCCAGTATCTTTTGCTCTTCAAGGAACATCTGCTGTTGACATAAGAGTTGGAGGAATTGGAAACCCATTAGCTGATAACTTCGGTGACGATTTGATGTCTAACCTGACTGGTTTTGGAAATACTGGTTTTGGAGTTGACTTAGGAGGTTCTTATCAATACAATGACAAATTACTGCTTTCATTAAACGTTAATGATTTAGGAAGTATTAAATGGAATGGAGTTACAGTAAGTAGAACAAACTCTGTTTCGATTGGAGCTACACCGGACTCCATCTTGTTGAGTGATGAAGAAGATGCTTTTACTGACTATATTTTCGGATTATTTGGATTACCTGATAGTGTTCAAATTGATGACATCTTAAGTACTAACGATAACAAGTCATACACTACTGGACTAAATACAACTATCAACATCGGAGGTAGCTATGTATATAATGATTACTTCATTTTCTCAGGTTTAGCTCAAGGTAGATTCATCAATGGAAGGCTTTCACCATCTATGACTGTTGGAGGTAACTTTAAGTTGAATGATGTTTTATACATAAGTCTTAACTACTCAGCAATCGATGGTTCTTATAACAACATTGGAGCTGCTTTAACATTAAATGCTGGACCAGTTCAAATGTTTGTTGCTTCTGATAACATCTTCGGGTTGACTCAAGTAGATTACACAAACTATTTGAATACTAAGTTCGGAATCAATTTTATAGCTGGTTATAGTGATAAGAAAATTGAGAAGAAGGCTAAGAAGAAAGCTACAAAAGGACAAAAGAAAACTAAATCGGATAAAAAAGAGTCAACTAAGAAAAAGGATGACGCTAAACCGAAAAAAGATAAAGAGTCTGATAAAAAAGCAGAGTAATAATATTACACCTGAACAAAGGAGGTCACCTATATTAGGTGGCCTTTTTTATTGTAATAAATTTATCAGTTTCCGAACATTATCTCTATTTGAAAAAGGGCTTAAAACAGCTTCTCTTTTATTCAGCTCACTTTCTACTACCCAATCTTTTGCCATCAACTCGCTTATCTTACTTCTAAACTCCTCAGAAGTATTGGCTAACGAACACAAACTTTCTAAACCTGTATTTAAAACCATTGGATCATTTGCTATAACAAATCGTCCTGTAAACAAAGACAATAATAATTTCAACTTAATACCAGTAGCTTGAAAGGTTGGTAATACGTTGATGTGAGCGTTTTCTAATAAACTCTTTATCTCTTCAGTACTTATATCCTCCTTCAATACTACATTATCGTAGCTTTCAATTTTTAACTTTAATTCAAATGAAGCTCCAGAGCCTGCGATTATTAGCGGTGGATCAATTTTGGAAAAAACTTCATCAATCAGGTAAATAGCTGCTCTATTGTTCTCCCCTACACTTAGGTTTCCATGATAAAAACAATACTTACCATTTCCTTGAGGTAATCTTACCCCATCAGCTTGATGAAAAGCACCAATTAAATTTGACTTGGAATACTTTCTTTGAAAATAATTATGGTCTGATTCAGAAATTGTAAACACATCAGAAACATAATCTACCACACGTCTTTCAAAAGCCTTAAGCTTTTTCGATTCCCACCTGAAGTAGACTTTCTTGATTAGGTTTCTTTCAATCTGTGATAAATGCTGATAGTAATCTGACTCTACGTTGTGATTTCTAATGAATAGTCTGTCTTTAGACAACCCCCCATTTAGCGCGTAATAAGAACTATGTAAGCCTTCGAACAAGATTGGATAATCATCTTCAGCTAATCGCAGTAATAGATCATCAGACACTCTTGTATTAACTATGAAAGGGATTTTTGATAACAACTTCAGTGGAGACATTTGTCTTTGGTAATAATAAACCTCATCACAAATAGATTCCAACTCCCTTGCCTGATCTCTTCCGTATTCAAAACAATGTAGAATGACTCCAACACCACTTTCTTTTAAAGCCTTCAATTTGTAATACACATCAATAACACCCCCATAGTTTGCAGGAAACGGAATATCAAAACTAACGATGTGTATTTTATTTAGCACTTTTCTAATTCTTTAAAATATTCCGCAATTTACTTTGCTCCTTATCCCATGTTAACTCTTTAGAAGCTAGCAAAGCATTGGACTGAAATTCTTGCAGCAAATCAGAGTCTTCAAACAGTCGATTAACCGCTTTAGCTATTTCAATCGGACTAACTTCCTCTAATACCAAACCCACCTTGAAATCTTCCACTATTCGGTTAACTTCAACCAAGTTTGAACAAATAACTGCACATGAAGCTTGAAGGTAATCAAACAACTTATTAGGTAAGCTGTATCTATAATTTATGTTACTATCCTTATCCAAGGAAAATCCAATTTGAGCCTTAGCTGTTAGCTCTTTTAATTCTGATAAGGGCACCTTTCCTTTAAAGCTTACCTTATTTTCAAGAGACTTCTCTTTAACAAGATCTTTCAGTTTTGGAAGAGCATCTCCATCTCCAATAACCCACAGCTTACCATCTATAAACTCCATTGCACTTACCAGTTCTTCTCCTCCTCTATCAATATTAATCCCTGCCCCTTGTAGCACAAGAAGTTTCTCTTCTTTTTCAAAATTCACTACATCACTTCCAATTGGGACATTCCTAATCACCTCAACCTTTATGTTATACTTCTCTCTAAATAAATTTGCAATGGACTCATTTACAGTTATCATTGATTCTATTCTTGTTAGAACAAACGATTCTATCCATTTCCAAACCTTCTGTACTCTTGGTCGATGAATCAATTCCGGCACTTCCGTAAAATACTCATGAGAGTCGTAAACAAGTCGCTTTCCTTTGAGTTTACTGATAATGAAGTTTGGTAATAGCGTATCTAAATCATTGCTAAAAAGCAGGTTTGACTTGCTTGTAAGCAGTAACAAAAACAACCTCGAATTATACTCGGCATAAAACAATGGTCCATTTTCAAAAAGAAGACTCATTCTTTTACATTCATAAGATCTTTTCTCTAATACTAAGCTGTTTTTCAATTTTCGACCAATCAGCACTACCTCATAGCCTTCTTCATGAAGCAACGAACAAGTACGATGTACTCTTTGGTCTGTGACCAAATCATTTATTACACTTACCAAAACTCGCTTCATATTGGACACTAAAATAAGAAAATGTAAATTCGAATAAAGTTCTAAAAAATGGCAATCCAAATTCAGTCTAACATTTCACTGCAAGCTTATAATACTTTTGGAATCGACGCCAATGCAAAAAGCTTCTGTGAAATTGAATGTATAGCTGATTTACAGGAACTTAAGACCAAAGAAGAGTTTGATTCGGAGCGACTTGTTTTAGGTGGAGGTAGTAACATGCTTTTACTGAATAATTGGAACGGTTTAGTTATTCTTAACAGCGTTAAAGGTATTTCGATTGAGAACGAAAATGCGGAAAGCGTTTTACTTAAAGTTGGAGCCGGAGAGGTATGGCATGATTTCGTTTTATACACCGTTAATAACGAATACTACGGAATAGAGAATCTATCATTAATCCCAGGAAGTGTTGGAGCTAGTCCAATCCAGAACATTGGTGCTTACGGTGTTGAAATCAAAGATACTTTTGAAAAGTTAGAAGCATTTAACATTGCCACTGGACAAGTTGAAACTTTCAGCAAAGAAGATTGTAAGTTCGGATACAGAGAAAGCGTCTTCAAAAAAGAATTAAAAGGAAAATACATTATCACACAAGTGTATTACCGCCTATCCAAAATGCCTTCTTTCAACACTTCTTATGGTGCTATTGAAGAACAGTTAGCGGAAAGAGGTATCGATAACCCAAGCATCAAAGACATTAGTAATGCTGTAATCTCGATTAGACAAAGTAAATTACCTGACCCAAAGGAAATTGGAAATAGTGGTAGTTTTTTTAAAAACCCTGTCATCGATTCAGAGCAGGCTAAAAAACTAAAAGAACAATTCCCTAAAATGGTTCAATACCCGGTTGATAATGGTGTTAAACTTGCTGCTGGTTGGCTAATTGAAAGCTGTGGTTGGAAAGGCTATAAAGAAAATGGATTCGGAGTTCATGATAAACAAGCTTTAGTTCTTGTTCATTATGGAGGTGCAAGTGGACAAGACATTTATAATCTTTCCCAAAAAATTATTGACTCAATTTATGAGACTTATGGTGTTTCCTTAGAAAGGGAAGTTAATATGATTAGCTCAATTTAGTCAATACAAAATCTATCATTTCCTGGTTACCTAACAGTTTATTATGTCCATAACCTTCAGTAAATAAGCAATCTATTGAGGGGTTTTGATCCTTTAAAATTTCAGAATGTCTGAACGGCACATCCTTATCATCTTTATCTGCAACAATTGACACTTCTATTTCTCTTTTCAATAATTCAGGAACAACATTTAATAATTCATACTCCTCTAGAGTAACTCCAAAATTATTTTCAATGTAAGTCCTGAAGTACTTTACCAGGTTTTCAGAACCATTAATTGTAATAACAAAAGACTCAATCATTTCTTTCGATATACTAGGACTATTGATAGTGATCAAGCCTTTTGCTTTTGCTCGATTTTTAAGAGCTAATGCACTTGCTACACCTCCAAGTGAATGTCCAATAATGTAATGAAAGCCTTTGTTACGAATAGAGAGTTGCTCAATTATCTTCTGAAAATCCCAAAGGTGTGTCTTCTTTCCTACCGATCGACCATGAGCTAAAGCGTCAAAAGTAATCACATGAAAACCTGCATTGACTAATTGAGGTATTAATGCCCAAAATTGTCCACCTCTACCCGACCATCCATGTGAAAGTAACACTGATTTATCAGCACCTTTATTCCATTCATACACTTGAACGTCTTGAGCTTTATAACTATGCGTATAAAGTTCTGCTGTATTCAAAAAATCAATCTCTTTTGCTTTAGGAGGAAAATGAAACGGTGTAGAAAATTTATCTACAGCCCAAATATGAGCTTGCTTAGTTAGTACTTTTTCTACGATTGGATATAGCTTTTTCGTTATCCTCAAGATTAGAGGCATATCCTTTTTACTATTAAAAACCGACTCTTCAACTGCCATATTCAAAGGCAATTTACATATTAATCGACTAATTCAATACTTTATATATCAACTCTTTAAGGACTTGATCATTACCGATTTCACTTGCTCCAACACCTTTTAAATTCAGGTCGGCTTTTTTCAAGTGACTCATCACTTTAGCTAATTTTTTGGTGTTATAGTTTCTCGCCGCCAACTCATATTCTTTGATAAAGTATGGATTCACTTTTAACACCTTTCCTAAATTGGCTGGGCTTTTATCTTTCACAAAATGAAAAGCCATTGTCTTTTCAAAAAACTGATACAAAGTAATTATTGTTAAAATCGCCGGATGTGACTTAGGATTAGCATTGAAGTAATTAATAATTTCAAATGCCTTAAGACTATTCTTTGAAGCTAAAGCTGATTGTAATTCAAAATTATTGAAGTCTTTGGACACTCCAATATTCGTTTCTATGATATCCGTATCAATCTCAGCTCCTTCACTTAATATAACCGAAAGCTTTTTCAATTCATTGTCAATTTTAGACAAGTCATTACCTAAAAATTCCGTCAATAAACTAGCCGCTTTCATACTTATCGGGTGACCCATTTTTTTGGCTTGCTGAGTCAACCATGCTGGAACTTGATTTTCGTAAAGGCCTTTGCTTTCTAATACAGTTGCAACTTTAGCTAGTTCTTTATAAAACGAAGATCGTTTATCCAACTTTCCATACTTGTAACAGATGATTAGCACTGTGGACGGCTGGATTCCTTTTAAGTAAGATTCTAGTTTAGCCAGTTCATTTTTTCTAACCTCTTGTGCTTCTCGAATGATCAACACTTTGTATTCAGACATCATTGGAAACTCTTTTGCAGTCGCAATTACCTGCTGAGCATTGAATTCTTTCCCATATATAACGGTCTGATTAAAACTTTTCTCCTCTTCTGTTAGAACTGTTTTCTCCAACAAATTAGTTACTTGATCGATATAATAAGCCTCATCTCCATGGAGTAAATAAACAGGAGAAAACTCTCTTGCTTTTACCTTATTAACTATTGACTTTAATTCTGGGTTGTTCAAAATCTTAAGTGTTTAACCGTATTCCCGTTGTTAATTAATTGTTCCAGTGATTGAATTCCCAACTTAACATGTTGCTCTACAAAATTTTGAGTAACACTTTTATCAGATTCCGCCGTTTTAACACCTTCTTCAATCATCGGAATATCTGACACCAAAAGTAATGCTCCTGCGGGAATTTCGTTAGCAAAACCTGCAGTAAATATTGTAGCCGTTTCCATATCTATTGCCATTACCCTCATTACCCTTAAATAATCCTTGAACTCTTCATCATGTTCCCAAACTCTCCTATTCGTTGTGTAAACTGTTCCTGTCCAATAATCACTCCCACTATCTCGAATGGTAGTCGAAACAGCTTTTTGCAGATTAAAGGCCGGTAAAGAAGGCACCTCTGGTGGTAAATAATCATCAGATGTACCTTCCCCACGTATAGCGGCAATGGGTAGAATCAAATCTCCCACATTGTTTTTCTTTTTCAGTCCACCACATTTGCCCAAAAACAAGATAGCTTTTGGGGAAATACTAGATAAAAGATCTACCACCGTTGCAGCGTTAGCACTACCCATTGAGAAATTAATAATGGTAATGTCTTTATGTGTAGCACTTGGCATCGGTTTATTTTCACCTTCTACCTCGGCTCCTGTTAGTTCAGCAAATAAATTGACATAATTCTGAAAATTGGTAAGCAGTATATACTTCCCAAACGATTCTAAAGTCTTTCCTGTATATCGAGGTAGCCAATTTGCTACTATTTCCTTTTTCGTTTTCATATTTTTATTGTTTTTTAAATCATGACTACACTCAACTTTCCTCCAATTAAAGCTAAAGTCCAAAAAGGACTAGATGGAAGGTTTAGCATATATGACATTGTTCGTAATCAATTTGTTCTTCTTACTCCAGAAGAATGGGTTCGTCAGCACGTAGTTCATTGGTTAAATTCTGACCATAATCTTTCTTTGGCCAGTATTGCTATTGAAAAGCAACTGGTGATCAATGAACGTAAAAAGCGCTTCGATATTCTCTATTATAAAAATGGAAAAGAACATCTACTTATCGAATGTAAAGCGCCTGAAGTAAAGCTTTCTGATGCTACATGCCATCAAATTGCAGTGTATAACAAAGTCTTAAATGCGCCATTGCTAATGATTACTAACGGTATAAAGTCAATTTTGTTCGAATGGTCTGAAAATGACCAGGTTTATTCAGTCAAGGAAACGCTGAATTTATAGAACTTTTTCTTGATTCTTTCGTTCAACGCTCCAAATGCACTAATTATGAGGAGTTTATTACTAGCTATTCTGGTTTCGTTAACCAGTGTTTCTTTTGCTAAATCAATTGATAAAGCGCCTAAAGTTTTTCAACTACCAGAAGGTATATCATCTGAAGATTACCAAGCTGGAACAATAGTTATAAAAGAAAAAGCAGAATTTAAAGGAGTTTTAGCTGGAAGAGATGTAAATGGAAAAGATTTTCTTCATCAAGTTATGGTAAACATTGGAATCTCTGAGGTTCAAAAAGAATTCCCTTTTCACCAGACTCCAAAATTAAAAACGGATAAACAAGGTAATCCTCACATTGACCTTTCAACTATTAATAGAATTAAGTTTGACGAGTCTATTGACATTGAGACTGCAATCAATCAGCTGTTATCCACTGGTATGTTTGAATATGCCGAACCATTGTTTTTGCAATCGATCCTTTATGTTCCGAATGACACATTAATTGACGTGCAATATTATCATGATCTAATTCAGGCTTATGATGGTTGGGATATTTCTAAAGGCGATACGAATATTGTAATTGCCATTACCGATACTGGTATTGAAAAAAACCATGATGATTTAAAAAATAAAATCAAATTTAACTATGCTGATCCTATTAATGGAATTGATGATGATGGAGATGGTTATGTAGATAATTTTCATGGATGGGATGTAGGAGACAACGATAATGATCCAGAAATCCACACTTCAAATCATGGTCTTTGGGTTGCAGGAATTGCAGGAATGGAAGCTGATAACGTTGGCCATGGTGCTGGTGTTGGGTATAACTCTATGATTTTGCCAGTAAAGATTATGGACGCTAGCGGAACCATTGCCAATTCATATAATGGAATTGTTTACGCCGCTGATCATGGAGCTGATATTATAAACTGTTCTTGGGGAAGTGCAAATTCTTGGAGTCAGTATGGGCAAGATATTGTTACCTATGCTACGATAACAAAAAATGCACTGGTTGTTTGTGCAGCTGGTAATAGCACAGCTGATGAAGCATTCTATCCTGCCTCTTTCAAATACGCCCTGAGTTGCGGTATGATTGATTCAAACGATGTTATTAATAGTAACTCTACATGGAATTACAGAATTGATGTTGCGGCTCCTGGTGGATGGATGCCAACAACGCATAGAAATAACGGTTGGCAGAATGTTGGTTCTGGATCATCATTTTCATCTCCTGTAGTTGCTGGGATGGCTGCTATTATTAAAGCAGAAAACCCAACTTGGAGCGCTATGCAAATAGCAGGTCAAATAAAAACCACTTCAGAAATAACAGATACAATAACTGCTAACTTACCTTATCAGGACAAGCTTGGAGATGGTCGTGTAAATTTATACAACGCATTGACTCAAAGCGGAAAGCCATATATTGAAATTGATTCTTACTCGTTTGGAAACAGTGCTTTTACCGATAATGATACCATCCTGTTTACAGGTGATTTTATTAACTATTTGGATCCATCTTCATCAGCATTAACTGCTACTATTGAAAGTCCATCTTCTTATGTTGAAATAATTGATGGAACTGTAACACTTGGAATAGTTAACACACTAGCTAGTACAAACAATAATTCCAACCCTTTCAAGTTCAGAATTATTCCTGGAGCTCCTACAAATACTTCGATAGATTTAATTGTAAGATATAGTGATGGGAGTTATACCAGTAAAGATGCAATAACGGTTGTAATCAACAGAGATTATATTGACATGGACATCAATGATGTTCTTGTTACAATTGCTTCAAATGGAAGACTTGGGTTTGGAGCTGGAAATCAACTTAATGGTAGCGGAATTTCTTATCAGAATGCCAGTAACATTTTGTACGAAATGAATTTTATGATCGCACAAAGCACTACACAAGTATCATTTGCGAGAGATGATGAATTTGTTAAAAATGGTGCTTTAAATGTTCTTAATCCAGGCTTAGAATCTGATAGAGACATTAAAACATTTTTTGATGATTCTCCTGCTGGAGGAAATGAATTAGGAGTTAATGTAAAAGCTAAAGCCTTGGCTTGGGATAAGTCAGGACACGAAAACTACGTTATTTCAGAATACAAAATTGTAAATAAAAGTGGTGGTGACTTAGTAGACATCTTCCCAGCGCTATATGCCGATTGGGATATTGGTACTTGGAATGCAAACATCGCTTATTACGATGCAGAAAGACACATGGGTGTGGCTTATTTCCCAGGAGGAACTTATGCTGGTCTTCGTTTGTTAACGGATACTGCTAAAACCAATTTCTATGCTTTAAGTAATGACGGAAGTGATGGTTCTATTAGTATCTATGATGGATATAGTCAAGAAGAACAATACAACACTGCTACTGGTGGTTTACAAAGAACATCTGCGAGCTTAGGCGATATTGCTGAATTAATTGGTGCTGGACCAATGACTTTATCGGATAATGATTCAATAAGGATAGCTTTCGCAATTATTTTAGGAATGGATTCTGCTTCGATCGTTGCAGGAGCTGATAGTGCTGCAACTCAATACTACAATATTAGACACGTAGATATGAATTTATCTGCCATTCAAAATGTTGCTTGTAATGGAGATTCAAATGGATCTGCCACAGTAATTAGTGAGTACGGTATTGAGCCTTATTCTTATTCTTGGAATGATGGAGAAAACCAAACGGGAGCGACAGCTAACGATTTGGATCCAGGACAATATATTGTTACAGTAACTGATGCAGTAGGAAATACAAATACTAGAAACGTAATTGTTGGAGAACCTGATTCACTAATTGCAACGTTGAACTCAGTAAGCGATGCAACTTGCTTCGACTATTGTGATGCTACAGTGGGCCTAAGTGTTACTGGAGGAACAATGGGATACAACTATCATTGGAATGATAGTACATTACCTAACTCACCTGCACCACTATTATGTGCTGGATCATTTGAACTTGTCGTTGAAGATGCCAATGGTTGTAAAGATAGCCTTGCTTTCTCTACATCACAACCATTAGAATTGACTTTGGCATTAAGTGACACGGTTCACCAAAGTCATCCTGACACTTGTAATGGATCAGCTAGCATTGTTGCTGCAGGTGGTATCGCACCATACTCTTATTCATGGGATGATGACAATTCAAGTGTAACAACTTCTGTTGACAGTCTGTGCGCTGATTACTTTACAGCTACTGTTATTGATGCTAACGGTTGTATCACACAATTGGGTGTGACAATAGAATTAGATTATGAAGAACCTTCTTCAATATTCTCAACAAACGGTGAATTCAACTTGTACCCTAACCCTAGTAACGGGGTGGTAAACATCAAAAGTGATAAACTAATAAAGAGTATTGAAGTTTATGCGCTTAATGGCCAGGTTGTTTCTAAAATTAATAGTAACAATACTACAGTGACTATTGAACACCTAAATACTGGTGTATACCAAGCGATAATATATTTCGAAGACGGTATTAGCACTAAGAGATTTGAGATTATTAAATAGATAATCTATAAAACATCAAATTAAACAGGGGACTAGATAGTCCCCTTTTTTGTTATACTAATTGGCAAGTATGTAAAATACTTACCTATTACTCTTACTTAAAATATCTGAAATCGTGATTATTCTCAATCTTTAATAAACTATTGTAGATCAATCGAACAACACTAGCAACATCTTCTTTACTTACCATTTCCACAGTAGTATGCATGTATCTTAATGGTAATGATATTAAAGCAGAAGCTACACCTCCGTTAGAATAAGCAAACGCATCTGTATCTGTCCCTGTAGCTCGTGAAGCTGCCATTTGTTGGAAATCGATATCGTTATCTTTGGCCGCAGATTTAATAAGCTTTAAAAGGTTATTCTGAACTGCAGGACCTGTAGTTAAAACCGGACCTTTTCCAGCATGTAGATCTCCCTGTTCTTTTTTATCGATCATAGGAGTTTGCGTATCATGACAAACATCTGTTACGATAGCCACATCTGGCTTGATTGATTGAGTTACCATTTCAGCCCCTCTTAAACCTACCTCTTCTTGAACAGCATTTACGATGTATAATCCGAAAGGAAGTTCAACATTGTTCTCTTTAAGTAATCTTGCTACTTCTGCAATGATCACCCCTCCTATCCTATTATCCAAAGCTCTACTTACATAGTATTTGTTGTTCAACACCATGAATTCATCTTCATAAGTAATCACACTACCTACTTCAATTCCTAAAGCTTCTACTTCTTCTTTCGTAGTACAACCACAATCCAAGAATATGTTCGTCGTTTTAGGAGCTGGGTCTTTTGCTTTTCTGGTATGAATTGCTGGCCATCCAAATACCGCTTTCACAATACCTTTATCTGTATGAATGTTTACTCTTTTTGATGGAGCAATCATGTGATCTGATCCACCATTTCTTCTTAAGTAAATGAAACCATCATTTGAAATGTAATGCACAAACCAAGAAATCTCATCAGCATGTGCCTCAATTACTACCTTATACTTTGCTTCTGGATTTATCACACCATAAACAGATCCATAAGTATCCACATGGTATTCCTCAATGTAAGGTTTAATGTAATCCAACCAAATTTTTTGTCCTTCTGCCTCAAAACCTGTAGGTGAAGGATTATTCAAATACTTTTCAATAAAAGCCTCTGACTTTTCGTTTAAAATATCTTTTGTATCCATAGTTTCTATTTGTATCCTAAGTTATTAAACATTTCCTGAGCCGCTTGTCTTTCTTTAAATACATTAACGTTTAGCTCACCTTTTCCATTCTGATCTATAACCAAATGTTTTGGCTGTGGAATTAAACAATGCTGAACTCCACCGTATCCTCCAAGGGATTCTTGATATGCACCAGTATTGAAAAACCCAATAAACAATGGTTTTCCCTTTTCCATCTTTGGCAAGTAAATAGCATTACTGTGTTGTTCAGAATTATAGTAATCATAACTGTCACACGTTAATCCACCCAGAAACACGCGTTCATAATCCCTTTCCCAAGCATTTACAGCTAAGAGAACGAAACGTTCATTAATTGCCCATGAATCAGGTAAAGTGGTCATAAATGATGAGTTGATCATATTCCATCGTTCCCTGTCATTTTGATCCTTTTGATCAATAATCCCATAAATCAAGGCTCCTGATTCTCCTACCGTAAACTTTCCAAACTCGGTTAGTATATCTGGCTCCGTGTAATAATTATCATTACAAGCATTTTTGACTTGCTTTAATATCTCTTTCAAAACGCCTTGATAATCAAAATCAAAATTCAACGAATTTTTAATTGGAAAACCTCCACCGATATCTAACATACTCAAGTTTCGAGCATACTTTTTTAAAGACAAGTAAACATCAATTGTTTTATTCAACTCACTCCAATAATAGGGAGAGTCTGAAATTCCTGAGTTCACAAAAAAGTGCAGCATTTTAAGATCTAACTGTGGATTGTCTTTTATCTGCTCCAAATAGAAATCCAACACATCTAAATATCGAATACCTAATCGACTGGTATAAAATTCAAACTTAGGGGCTTCTTCTGCTGCAACACGTATACCTAGTTTAATATGCTTGTCAGTTAAACTAAGTAAATCACTCAATTCCTTTTTGTTGTCTAAAACAACATACACATTGGTGAATCCTAAGTCTAGTAATCGAACTATCCCTTCCAGGTAATCAGTCGTTTTATATCCGTTACAAACAATAATATTATCCTTCGAAACAGATCCTTGTTTATACAGATGTTCTATAATGCTTATATCAAAAGCACTAGATGTTTCTACATGTCCGTTATTATCTAATACCTTTTCTAAAACAAATTTAAAATGAGATGATTTAGTACAATAACAATAATGATAAGATCCTTCGTAACTAAGCTCTTCCATTGCAGCTTTCATCCATCTTCTAGACTTATCCATATTCTTCTGAATACTAGGTAGGTAGCTTATACGAAGAGGACTTCCATGCTCTTTAATCAAAGACATCAAGTCGACGTTATTCCAAGATAATTGATTATCATTCACCTTAAACTCTTCGTTAGGAGCCTGAAAAGTTTGCTTGATTAGTTTTCGATATGAATTCTCCATGTCCAAAAATAATCAAGAATGAGCACTCTTTAAGACATGAAATCAAAACAATTGTTCCATTTTGACCGCATTTTTAGTATTTTCAACTATCAATTAAAAGCAAGCATATTATGAATTGGATCAATGCTCACTTTGAAGAAGTGTTAAGTTATTTCTTTAAAACTTATAAACCTCAGTATTTAAACAAGGTTTCTGAATTTCTAGAAGAGTTCAAAGGTCAAGAGTTAAAATGTATCCAATTACTTTGTGCAAGGTATTTTGTTGACTTCGAGAAGTTCGTTTCTAAAGCGAAACTTGAGTTAAACATTGACGCTGCAGCCATTGCAAAAGCGGAAGCAGAATATAAATCCTTAAACTCTACTTCACCTGCATCACTTAACGAAGGTGAAGCCAATGTGGAAAGTGAAGAAGAATATGAAGAGGCTGAAGAAGAAGTTGAAAAAAAGAAATCTAAACTTCCATTAATTATCATATTATTAGTTGTTGTTTTAGGAGCTGGTGCTGCTTATTTCTTCCTTTTCATGGGAGATGACAGTGCTGCTGAAGAGCCTGCTCCAGAGCAAACGGAAGTTGAAGAACCTAAAAAAGAAGAAATAGTTGTTGAACCAGCGAGTATTGATACTATGATTGTTGATTCTTTGACGATTGATTCTTTAAATCCTGTTGATAGCCTAGCTGTAGACAGCATGGCAACTGATTCAATCTAAAATGCTAACAACAGCTGAGTTTAGAAATCACTTTAATCTTCAAAGTGGAGAAAAGTGTTTCATAACAGAAGACAAGTTAATTGTTACTTCTGAGTATAAAATTAATCCTGATTCTTTCACTGCGAAAAGAGGGAAATCTAGAGATCTGAAAAAAATCAGGCTTGCTATTAACGTGGTATTAACGGTGGTTGTATTCACCTTAGCCTTCTACTTTAGTATTTATCCTTTGATATTACTTATGTTTTTAATCCTTTGGGATGTAAAACAGCTTAAGCACTATACTTTACCTATCAGTACAAGTAATTGCATTCAAATTGATTGGATCGAAAAAGTACAAATCAGAAAAGGAAATCTTGGTTTTAGTTATATTGATTTATTCTTCAAATCTGATAAAGGAATAAATGTAATGAGACCTTTAAAAGTCTATGACAGCGATGAAGAACTGGAAGTAGCTATTCGAAGTTTTGAAAAACTAGGTCTATTAGAAAAAGACTCTTTTAAAATCGCAAAGGGAGATACCATTGAGGGAGACAGTTATAAACTAAACAATCGAACTGAAATTGTTTTTAATAATAAAGGAATCTACTTTACAAAGGATGGTGTTTATGAAACGAGTAATCCTGATGCCTTTGGATTAAAACTGACTTTGTTTAGCGTACTTTGTGCCATTGGTTTAACATTGATTTCAGTACAGACATATAAAGTGTTGAATGGAGCTGCTGATGCACCTGCAGTAACTATGATCTTTATTCTAATAGCTATAACTTTAATCCCTTTAAAGCAGATTAGAAAGAGCAATACCAACTTCATTGCTAAAGAGGACATTCTTGGGTATGAAAAGCTTGATAGCTATACGGGAAGAATAAAGTTTAAAAAAGGAAAACTAAAATTGTTTAGAAAATTCCCTGTTTTAAATTTCAGTGATTTTGAAAAGATAGAAGAAAGCTTTCAAAAAACTATCGCTTAGCTCTTTTGAACCCTTCTAAAGGCTTTCAATAACTTACTCATAGAAATAGGCTTAGATATAAACTCTTGCATCCCAATTTCTTTGTAATAAGAAACCTTCTGCATTAGAGCATTAGAACTTAATCCAATAATCTTTACATCTTTCTTTGGTCCTGACTTGATTATCTTGGTTGCTTCAATACCATCCATTACCAGCATCTGAATATCCATAAAAACCATGCTATAATCCTTTACATCCAACATCTCAATCGCCTTCTTTCCGTTAGACGCAACATCCACTGTACAACCAAGTTTTTCAAGCATTAATTTCGCTACTACTTGATTGGTCGGAACATCTTCTACTAATAGCACTTCGCAATCAAAATGTGTTGTTTGGTCATTCAATTCTTCTACACTATCTACTTCTGATATTTTGAAAGGAATCGTTACATTAAATTCTGAACCAATATTGACGATTGAATTCACCTCAATTTCTCCTCCTGACAATTCAACGAGAGACTTGACAATAGTTAATCCTAAACCTGAACCGATAAATTCTTTTTTCAATCGGTCATCAAGCTGTTTAAACTGCTTGAATATATTCGGAAGTTTATCCGCTGAGATCCCTATTCCAGTGTCTACAACCTTAAACTCGATTAAACAGTTTTCAGAATGAGATCCTTTATTTGTTACCGACAACTTAACAGAACCGACCTCGGTAAACTTCAAAGCATTACCCATTAGATTATTTATAATTTGCTTCATTCTTAACAAATCAAAACGCACATATTTAGGCAATCCTTTATCAAACTCTAGTGAAATCTTTATTTTATCGTTTCTGTTAAGTGCGTTGAATTTTGATATTATATCTTCACAAGCCTTTTTTTAAATCAAAGGTTTAAGCAGACAATTCGAAATTTCCTGATTTCATTTTTGTATAATCAAGAATATCGTTTACAATTTGATGTAAAGAATCTGCTGATTCAAAAATGGAATCAAATTTTCCTTCTAGATTTTCTGGAACAGACCGGTCCATTTTAAGTAAATCTAGCATTCCCATTATCCCATTCAGGGGAGTTCTAATTTCGTGAGAAATATTAGCAATAAACATTTCAACGAACTGATTTTGTTTAGCTAGAACTTCCGTTTGCTTTTGATATTCAAGTCTTCTGAAATACTCTTCTTGCAAAGATAAAAGGTTTTTAACCTTAAACCTTAGCATATCCGGATGTATAGGCTTTATCAAATAATCTATTCTCCCATCAGCGTAGCCCTGCAAAATACTAGCTTCATCCTTAAAAATGGAAGAAACACATAATATTGGAGCGACAGAATATTTTTTGATTTCCTTTACCAAGTCAAATCCCGAAGAACTTGGCAAGTGCATATCAAGTAAGATTAAATCAGGTTCTGACATTGAAAGATGACTCTTAATTCCAACAGAGTCTTCGAGCTCAACAATTTCATAATTATCCTTGGACAAGGCCTTTACAAACAGTTTCCTGTCCATCACTGAATCCTCGATTATCAAAACTTTTTTCATAACTTCACTTCCAAACCAAAACATGATATTTTAGTTACTTAGAAACTGTTTTTTTTCTTGCGTATTAACCAAAAAATATTGACATCGAATATGAAGAAATCAATTATTGTATTAAGTATTGCAACTATGCTAACTGGCTGTGCTTCAGAGCAACAAGCGAATCCTTTAGCTGAATTAACCCAGCAACAAAAAAAGGAAGAAGTTCAGGAAGCGGAATCAACAATGTCTAACGAAGAGTTTTATTCATTAGTACAATCTATTCCTACACCTTTGCAATCAACGGCTCTAATTCAAGCACTTGACTTTGATTATGATGAATCAATACTTCATAAATCTGAAGATGTAGAAAAAATCACCAACTGGTTTGGTTACGCAGCAAACTTAGGGATCTATGGTGGAGACATGGGATATGCTAACCTATATGGTGAGACAAAAAAATCAATGGACTATCTTAACACAGTTAGAAAACTAGCTGATAAGTTAAAGATTGGTCAATTTTTTGATTTCTCTACTATAAAAGAGCTAGCCAATTCTAAGGAGAATTTAGATGAGTTGATCAATACCTCTCAAATGAACTTTCAAAAGATGAACGATTACTTGCAAAAGCAAGGTAGAGGAAAGGTTTCAGTAGCTATCCTTTTCGGTGGTTGGGCTGAAGGTCTTTACATTGCATGTGAAATCAATAAATCTTTAAACAGTCCTATTCTAGAAGAGTTTATTGGGGAACAAAAGTATGCATTAGAAACAATTGATCTACTAATTGATCAATACAAATCGGATAAGTATTTCAAAGATTTCAGAACAGATTTCGATGCATTAGTTGAAGCTTATGATGATGTAGAAAATTTATTCATTGAAGGAGAAATGGTTGAAACGGAAGATGAAAATGGTGAATTAGTATTTGAAGATACTTCAACTAGTGAGGTTATAATTACGAAAGGTGATGTTAAAAAAATCACAGCAGCAATTAATAACCTTAGAGACAATTTGATCAAATAATAAAATAAGCAAAGATGATTTTAAAGAAGATAACATCGTTTATATTGATCCTAACTCTTAGCGTTGCATTTCAATCTTTTGACTGTGATAGTGAAGAGTTTGTTGATGACTGTGCCGCACAAATCGCAGGATATAAATTCTTAAAAGCGAATAAAGTATCGTTAAGTTCTGGAGGAAGAGGTGGAAGCCGTTCTAGATCTTCTAAAGGTGGAGGTGCCGAAGTAATGATTAAGCAAGTTTTCTCAAAGGGAACTATCTATAAAATTACTGCTTGTTCAGGTTCTGATAAGAGCTTACACGTAAGTTTAATGGATAGATCCGGTAGAAAGCAATTAATATCTAACTACAGTAAAAAGAAGAACAAATACTACCCTTCTATCACCTATAGTTGTAAAGCTACTGGGGTATACTATTTGAATTATAAATTTGAAGATAACGAACCACAGGGTTGTGGAATTAGTATCATAGGATTCAAGAAGTAAGATTCTGAAAAAGACATAAAAAAAGCTACTTAATTAAGTAGCTTTTTTTATGTCTTGATGTTTCGTTTTACAT
>Ga0228674_1000458_pt1 | contig 28699 bp, 37 predicted proteins | sample 1D_rmetaG_FD_189054 | JGI IMG/M metagenome (GOLD analysis project Ga0228674, IMG submission 189054) | Seawater microbial communities from Monterey Bay, California, United States - 1D_r | ecosystem: Environmental > Aquatic > Marine > Coastal | place: USA: California | collected 2016-09-26
TAATTACACCTAGAAAAAAATATGTTGAAATATATTGTAACATAATAACTATATGGAGATTATTGGTAATTGTTCCAATTTAAAAAAGGTTCCCACTTATTCTCTTTAATTAAATTCATCCAAAGATCTACATACTTTCTTTCTTTAGGTTTAAGTATATGCCTTGGTTGTTCTTGAATTAATCTTGGTTGTTTATCAGCATTAAATGTTCTACCTAGTCCAATTGATTTGATATGAAAATAGAACTCTCTAGTAGTTCCATCAAACTCATTCATTTCATCTTGTATTAATTGTGGCTCTAATTTAAACTCTTCTGCAAGTTTGTTTTTAAGATTTAGCAACATTTTGTTTTCTGCTAACAAATGAGCCTTCATGATTAGTTCCTTTCTTTTATGCTGCTGTTTTCGATAATCTCTAATCTGCTCGTCAAATGCCTCTTCGGTAATCCATGGCTTTTCTACTTTTAGATCATCACAAAACTTTTTATAAATTGCATCTTCTAAATAGAACTCTCTTCCAAGGTTGTCTACTTCAAATTCACCAAACTCAATTCTTTGTAAGAGCTCGCTTGCACCTTTATATAAGTATTGTTTAGGTATTTTTCTAGTTCCCCAGAACCTACGCCACCATGTGAATTGCCTGCTCACCTAACTTAATTTTTGTAAAAGGTTTTCAATATCTTTCTTTGCAGTCCATCCAGCAACTTCGTCAGTAGTGTCTAAAAACTTATCAGTAACAAAACTTCTGTCACCAGAGTTCTCCCATATAGCAACTTCGAATGAACTGAATTTACTAGCACTACTTAAGTCCTCACGTGGAGTACTGTAAACAAACTTACCAGCTTGAATACTTACTGTAACATCTTTAAATTTTACAGTAGCTCCAATGCCACCATGACCTCGTTTCTTAAATTTTAAATCTTTGAATTTCATATCGTTTTATTTTAAAAATTACCGGGAGCAACTTGCATACAAGTTAAACCCATATCTCTCCACATGTCAACTACTTTTTGTCTGTCATCAAATACACAAACTACATCGTCAATATGACCTTGTGTTGGAAATAAGTCATTGAACCATTTCTTCTTAAGATCGTCATCTGGCATAAACTTAAAATCGCTGCCGGTTGGTCTCATCTTCAATACGTTAAATGGGACATCAAACTTTTTTAACCAAGCTTTAGTAGCATCTTTAGTGGCTTTAGATCTTCCACTGAAAATAACGATCATGTGTCCAGCTGCATCTAACATTTGTGCCATCTTAATTACAGCATCATGTGGTTGGTCAAGATCAATGTTCTTAGGATCGAAGAATTTATCCCAATCCATTTTACCGTTGTCTTTAGTAGAGATAGCTCTTCTCTTATCGATGAGGGCTAAAGTTCCGTCTAAATCAAATATTACTTTTTTCATTTCTTTATCGTTTTAATTACAGTACTAATATAATAAAAATATCTGACATAAAAAAATTATTTGGCAATTATTTTGCAAAAAACTAATGTTTTCTAATTTGCCTTCTCCTAAGCGTTAAAAAAGTGTCTATGTTTTTTCTAACTATTTCAAGTATTCTTCGGTGATCTTTCCAAGGATTTTTATTTGGATATTTAGTATACCAATACCTTAGTGCTAAATTAAAGTAAACCTCAGCATTTTGTATCTGATTAAATGTCTTACATGAGCTTATTACACTTAAGCATTTTCTATGAATTACTCTAATATCTTCTATATCTTTATTTAAATCTATACGCATACATTTAAGTATTTAAGCACTGCATCCCAATCTAAAAAAGGTTCAGTACCAAATTGAATTAGCTGGCCTCTAAATTCTCCAGCACCATTCTTATCTCTGTCATCAATAAGGTAATCACCAGCACATAAATGTTTATTATGACTAAGGATTAATCTTTTATAAGCACCCTTACCTAAATACTTTTCAACCCATAGTCTTTTATGAGTCCAAGCATCTGGATTATCCCAAGGTGCAGTTGAAAGTATATAGACTTCATATAGATCTGAGTTACATAAAGCATTAAACGCATTTATTGCCCCGGGCATAGGCTTAGGGTCTTTAAACAAATTAGGTAATTTGTCAAGTTCGTCTCCTAACTTTGCTACTAAACCCGGTTGAGTTTCAGAGTATTTTTTTATTTCTGAGCCTAAGTCAACTAAGACTCCGTCCATGTCGATGTATATAATTTTCTTAGTCATTGAGTTTAGATTTTAAGTTGGTACCTTTAAATAGGATAGTAGATAGGATGTTAATTCCAAGTGCTTGTAAAAATCCAATTTGATTTAAAGGATCTACTGCAGGGACTAAACAAGTATTCCATAAATACTGTGTTATTAATGCTGCTACTGGAACTAAAAGAATTACTGCTAAAATTGTTGCTATTGATTGTTTCATATTTTCTTATTTTTCTAAAATTACAATTGACCCAAATTCATTATCGAATACTTGAATTAAATTATCATAATCACCTGACATCATCTTGGCCTGAATTTCTTTAATATAAGAATCTGCCATTCCAAGCTGCTTTCCAAAATTCCTAGCGAGTCCTAATAAATTAAATGCATTACCTTGAGGTCCTGTTAAGTCTATAACTATTTCTGAATTGTATTTTTTATTTCGTATCATAAGTATTGATGTTTAATTACAGTACTAATATAATAAAAATAATTGACATAAAAAAATCTAGAGGCAATTATTTTGTAATTATTTGCGGTTTCTTAATTCCATACTTTTTTGACCATTGTTCTATAAAATTAAAACCTACTCCAAGTTCTACTATATCATACTTATGATCTATAATAGGCTTGGTTGCTCTGGCGTTATTAAGAACATCAATATGAATGTCGGTCGCTATCATATAATGTGTTTTACTTCTTTTATTTTTTCTATAGACAGCAACTGTTGTAAGTTTACCTTTTTCTATCCAGGGTAGTTTTAACTTTTTCATTTCCAAAATAATTGAATACCGATTAATGCCATACTTAATATAAGTGAAACTGCAGTCTTTGTAGTAATGCCCTCATTCATAAAATAATAAGTCATTGCTGTAAATATAAAAATACCACTAGCAAAACCAATAAATCTACCAGGCCAAAGCAATCCATCAAAATGCTCAACTACCATTTTAGTAGCCTGAATTAAAATGTAACTAATAATAGAACCAAAGCCAATTGCTACTGGCCATGGGTTCTTTTTAAACCAAGGCCATACAAATTGACCATTAGTCTGAATCCAAATAAGACCTTGTCCTAAAAAGAATAATAAAAATCCGTATAAAAGTTTCATTAAAAGAGGGATTCAGTCTTAGTTAACATGTGGCTAATAAATGATCCGCGGTGATGTTCACAAGGGCCGACTTCTTGAATAGCATCTCTATGCTGCTTTGTACCATAGCCTTTATTAGATCCCCAACCATAAGATTCAAATGCTTGATTATCTTTTGCAAGAGACTTCATATAAAGATCTCTTTCTGTTTTAGCAAGTATTGAAGCCGCGGCAATAGAGACATACATATTATCTCCACCAACAATAGTACCATAAGGCACTCCATTAAATCCGTGGAATTGATCTCCATCTACTAGAATAAAACCAAACTCATTTTTTGAATATACTTCTTCAAGTGCTCTGTACATTCCTGTTAGAGTGGCTTTAAGTATGTTGGTTGACTCGATTTCTTCTACTGGAATATGAACAACAGCATGTGCAATTGCGTTGTCTAGGACGAGCTTACGAGCGGCTGCCCTTTGTGGCTCTGAAAGTATTTTTGAATCTTTAATAAGCTCATGCTGAAAGCCATGTGGCATAATACATGCTGCTACTGTTACCGGTCCGGCAAGTGCGCCTCTACCAGCTTCATCAACACCTACTTCGGTAATTGATAAATCATTTAGGTGGCTTGGCTTTAATAAAATCTGCTTCATATTTGTATATTTAGTACTTATATGAAGCAGATTGATTTAGTTTATTAATGTGGATCGTTTTCTACGCGCCATTTGTCGTATTTGTTAACTACGTCTTTTAGTATTTTAGCACGAACTATATCTCCTTCTGCAAATGTATGGTGGCCAATGCCCTTTACACCGTTCATGAGTTTAATAAAACCCGGAAGGCCTACATTATTTTTAGGAATATCATATTGGCTAACATCACCAGTTACAATAACTTTAGAACCTCTTCCCATTCTAGTTACAAAAAGCATTAGTTGTTTAAATGTAGCATTTTGAGCTTCATCTAATATCATAAGTGAATTATCAAATGTATCACCGCGCATATAAGCAAGTGGCTTAAACTCTACAGTTCCAGACGACATAAGAGCTTCAGTTAATTCTGTACCTATAATCTTTTTAATATTAGAAATATAAGATTGCATAAAAGGATCAATCTTATCTTGCATATCACCTGGTAAGAATCCTAGCTTTTCTCCAGATTCTTGAATTGGTTTACATAAAACAATATTTTTAATTTGTTTTGTGGCCAGTAAGTGCAATGCTGTGTAGCATGCGGTAAATGTTTTAGATGTTCCTGCTGGGCCAGAGCAAAAAGATATTTCGTTTTTTAGTATTGTGTTTAAATAATTATGTTGACTTGGTTTTAACTGAACTCCCTTTAAATCTTGATCTTTTATAGTTTTTCTTCTAGATCTATTAGTTCTAGGCTTTTGCGTTTCTTCAGTTTTTCTTGGCATATAAATTAATTTTTTTAATCGCCGGCCATTTCGACCAGTTCTTTTAGTTTAACAAGGCGTTGGCATTTTTCATACTCTTCTAAAGATTCAAAATAGGTTATCATTAAATCTATGAATTTGCTTCTTTGATTAATTCCATGAGGAATTTCTATAAGCCTATCACTATCTTTAAATACTACAAACCTATTTACAGTTTTTGTAAAGTTTCTAGTGATTTGATAGTAGGAAGCTCTCATCAAGCTATCTTTATCTTTATTTGAAATCGATCCAGACATCAATAATTTTTCTTTTTTGTTTAATGGATATGTTTACACATTCCCTACAACCTATGTATCTTATGATATACGTCCGGTGCCAAATACACTGGCTTAAAATAATATATTATTAGAGTATTATAGTTAACTATTTGGCTTAATAGTTAATCCTGTAGATTGCGCTTAGACTCTAAGTATTTAGCCTTTGCAATTTGCTTTCTTTTTTTAGAGGACTTTTTTTCAAAATGTTTGTCTTCTCTTAAATTTTTAAGCTGTTTAGTTTTTATAACTTTGCGTTTATATTTTTTTAACGCTTTTTCTATATTGTTTTTTTCTACTTCTATTATTAGCATATTTCTAATTCCTTTTTAATATTCATTAATACTAGACATTTTTCAAAGTCTTCTCTATTTTCATAAAACTTTATCATTTTATCTATGATTTCGTTTTTTCTAGAAACTTCCATATCCGAAAGAATAACATAAGATGGGTGTTTACTAATTGCAGAAAAAAGTGCATGGAAGAAAGCCTCTTTGTTGTGAGCAATTAAACCTTCAACTAAAACATGCCACGGTATTCTGTTATTATCTTCCATATTAAGTATTCTTTATCTTATGTATATATTCTAGTTGCTCTTCATTTAATTCCGGATAAGTAGCGTTAAGCCTACATAAAATAGCACCTTTATTTTTAGTATCGTATATTGGAAATCCTTTTTCTTTTATTCTTAATGTCTTTCCAGGATAAGAGCCCTTAGGAACCTTTACATTAATATAACCTTCTGGTGTTAATATTGAGATCTCACAACCTAGCATAATATCCCACCATGGAATAGATTTTTCAACCCAAATATCATTTCCGTTTAATATAAAATCTGCTTGTGGTATTACATGAACTGTAACGATTAAGTCTCCGTTTGGAAGTGAGCTATTTAATTTATGCGGTGCGCCCTTGCCCTTTAGTTTAAACTTTTGTCCATTTAATAATCCAGGTTTAAAGTCTACGCTAACCCGTCCGCCATCGAGGTCAAAAGTTTTTGAAGTTCCTGTATAAGCCTCTCCGAATGAGATATGCATATCGACTCTGAAATCATAACCTCGTTGTCTACTCTGTCCACCGAACGCGTTGCCAAAGACTTGATCGAACATGTCTGAAAGATCTTCTCTTCCATAAAATCCTGAGTTACTAAATCTTTGGTTACTCGAATATGCATCGTATTGTGCTTTTTTTTGTTCGTTGCCTAAAGTATCATAAGCATCAGCAATATCTTTAAATTTTTCAGCGCCGTTAGGATTTACATCCGGGTGGAATTGCTTACTTAATTTTCTATATGCTTTTTTTATTTCATCTTGAGTTGCATTTTCATCAACTCCTAATGTTGCATAATAGCTCATCTATATCTCTTCTAATCTAGGGGATACGCGCGAAACTTCTCAGATTCTACATTAAACTTTTCTCTTAGTTCTGCTTTAAGATTCTTTTCTTGTAGCTTTTCTAATTTAAGCTTTCTTTTTTGATCAGACTCAGTTAATGAGTTCTTTTTTTCTAAAGCATCTGCAATTCTTTTAAGTTGCGATGCAATATCTTTAGCTATTTTATCTTCCATATCTATTTTTTACTAAATCCGACTTACCATTTTGAAAATCTTGATAAGGCATTGAATTATCCTTTTCACTTTGGTGTGGCCCGTTTACCATTATAGTGTCTTTGTATGGATTTGTTTCTCCTATCTTATCACTAAGCCATGAGTGGATATCTTTAATACTACCTTTAAAGTGCCTAATATTTATAAACCTAGCATCCTCATCCTTTAAGTCAGCTCTAAATTCTTCAAATAATTTTACATGTTTCATAACTTATACTTTAAATATTTGATCTATTGTTGGCTTTAATTCTTTAGAATTAAACTTCTTAAGTATTTCTTTTTTAGCCTTTCTCTTATCACCACTAGATAATAAGTTAAAGCTAGCCACTATATTGTCATTATTCTGAGTTGCAGATTTCCATTGCCTTCCATCATCAATATATGCAGCATAAAAATCGTATGATGCTGCAGATGCTAAAAATTGATCTAACGGTGACACAAACTTTTTTAGAAATGTTTGTTGAATATCATAAGCCGTTGACTTTTTCTTATTTAAGTATAATTCATATTGGCCTCTCCAATTAGTTTTCTTATATGCATGTAATATATCTTGACCTTCAGAGTGCTTAATAGTTATTTTCCATTTTATTCCTTTATCGGTAGATTCATCTTTGTATTCAACATCATCTAAATTATCTGAAATACCAGCATACGTAAGTAAATTTATAATAGTCATTCTAAGATCTTCTTCTATTTCAGAAGGAGTTCCCCATCTTCCCTTTTCAAAATCCTTGTATGTATAATAATTTTCTAATGTTAAAATGTATTTCATGATTTATATATTTTAATTAATTCTATTTTATATATCATAAAAAACCCAGCCGTTTCTGACTGGGTTTTTCCGGGGGCCCGTGTTAGTTAGATAGCACTAACACTTAGATTATATATCTACAGTCTAGTTTTTTCTAAGACTTCGTCTACTTTTTTAATTTCTTTTTTAAGGACTGCACATTTTTCATACTCTTCACTTTCTACATAATGGTCTATCATAAAATGTAAAGTTTCATTTAAGGCATTTAATTCAGTTAGATCTAAATGTCTTACATGCCAATCATCAATACCGCTTTCTAAAATTTTATTATAGTTAGCTTCTATAGCCTGTAAAACCATGCGTTCTTTCCATTGTTCCATTTTAGAATCAAACTCTTTATTGCTCTCTTCCATAAAACCTTCAAAATCAAAATCGTCAAAATTATCTTCCATATTATTGTGTATTAGTTTTTTGTTTTAAATAAACTTCTGTTAAGCTTTGTAAATTTTTAGTTGGATAGGCCTTTCTATCATTTGTATAATATACATCTGTACTTTCATAAGTTTCAACTGCTTCTACAATTAAAATATTTTTAGTACCTTTTGGGATAACCCAATCTCCAGGATAAAACTTCATATTATTTTTTTAATTACAGTACTAATATAATAAAAATAATTGACATAAAAAAATCTAGAGGCAATTATTTTGAAAAAAAAGGTAGCTTAGGCTACCTTAATTTTTCGTGGATTAACTTTCTTATCAAGCATAATTGTTAAAATTCCATTTGACATACTTGCCGTTACGCTTTCAACATCAATATTAGATGCTTTAAAGGTTTTCTTAAATGACTTCTTATAAAAAGTCTCATCCTCTTCTTTGACCTCTGCTGAAATTGTTAAAGTAGATCCTACCATTTCTATTTCTAAATCTTTTTTAGAGAATCCAGGAAGTGGCATTGTGAATACACCATCTTTATAGTTATATTCACTTGTTGTTTCGCTATTAAAGATAGCGTCCATTGAGTTAATTACTCGGTTAAAATCTTGTGTGTAAAACATATTTAATAATTTAATTTGATGTGCTTTATTGCACATTAACTATAGTGAAAAAAGTATGCCGTTGTTAGTTTTTAGTCAATTTGTCACATTTCACATCAATTATGTGACATTATGTCAATTTAAAAGGGCACCCCTTCATCCTCTTGTATAATTGGAATACCACTAAGTCTTAACATTAGATCAGCAGTAGCTTTAATATCTCTTTCACAATATTCTTTAATTTCTTCAAGTTGCCCATTCCAATATGCGGCATTAACTTCTGATCCTTTAATCTCTTCCTTTGGTGTTGGAATATCTAATATTTCTGCAAGATGTCCTAGTCGAGCAGAGTTACCCCAACTTCCAAATGACCAGACTTCTTTAGTATCAATAAGGCAAGTTTCCCATGGCTTTAATTTATGTAAGTGGAATTGTCTAATTACTGGAACTTGATTAATAACACATCTTTTAATAATAAATGGAATATCAAAACCTTTAATATAATGTCCAGCCCATTTCATACTAGATTTTTTTTGCATAATCCCACCTGCTATTTTCATAAAATTAGATAGAAGTTCTTTTTCATTATCACCATAGTATGATTTAGCAGTGAATCCAATTGGCATTCCAGTTTCATCAAATTTTAACTGGCCTATTGATATACATACAACCTTGCCCCATTCAGCACTAAGACCAGCCATCTTTTTATAGGCTTCATCTTCTGTTAATTCTACACCAGACGTATCTTGACTCTTAATCTTCTCATATTTCTCAAGCCAATACTCTTTTAAATTAGAATTGGTATTTAAGGTCTCTTGTAATGTTTCAGTCTGTGCTGTGGTTTCAATATCAATGAAAACCATTTGCTTTAATTCATCTAATGTATACATATTATTTCTTTTAAAATAAAAAAACGCCTAGAATTATCTAGACGTTAGTTATATCAATTATATGAGTTTTGTTTATTTCTTAAATAAGAAGTTCCAAATTACTCCAATTAATGTGTTTGCTTTGTACTTCTTACCTTTATGATTTAATAAAAAGTTTTTTCTTTCTGTTTGTTTTTTCATTGTTTCTTGTTTTTAACGTGACCAGTCCTTATGCGATCTGAGATTAGAATATGAATCATACGGTAACGTAGTCATAATATATCCACCAGTAACTGAATACGGAGTGCTTTGCTCATTAAGCCAATACTCTGGGGCTTTTTCTATTCTTCCTGTTAAGAAGTCAAATAGTTCATCTAGTTGCATGTGGTGAACCCATACATTCACATACATACATTTCATATCTGGCATTTGTTCTGTCATCATTTTTGTTTTTAGTCTTCTAAATCAGATCCTAGTTTAAATCTATCACCGCCATCAAGCGACATTGATTTTTTACACATAAAATCTGAAAATTCTTTTAATTTTAAATCGGTATCGGAGTCAACGTCCCTTCCGTAAAAATCTTTAAAGAGAGTTCTATATATCGCCACTGTAGCATCAAAGGGCACACCTGGCATACTATTACTCTCAATAATATATAATTTACCATCTTGGTCTTCCATGATGTCAAAACATATATACGGAAGATCTGAGAACATTGCCCCAAACTTCTTAATTAGGTCTCTATATTTTTGTGGTGTTTTGTCAACATTTCTTTTAATATAATTAAATCCCATTTTTTCATCTGGATCACCACCTCCATTTTTAGACTTGTCATTTGTTGGTTGTCTCTCTTGCCAAAAGAAAGGCTTTCCTTTAAATGTAAAAAATCTATGTTCTGACTTTTTATCAACATACTGGGAATAAACATCTAATTTAGAATGGTCTGCTGCATCCCATTCTTTTTGATCTTTCATAATAACAATTCCAATACCAGAATGGCCTTCTGCTGGCTTAGCAATAATAGGGAAACCTAATACTTTTATTGCCTCATCTTTATTGTCAGTAGTTTTTGGTATATTTTCATCACCATCTACTATTTTATGAAATTCTTTTTTAGAACCTGAATTTTTAATAAACTCTGGTTTGTTGTAAATATTTTTTGGATTAATAAGATCTTTATCAATTAACATCTGTACTGTATCTGAGTTATAAGTAAGAACAGGATAGTCTTTATTTATTTTAACGTCCTTGTATGTGTCTGGAGTTAATCTAATAAAAAACTTATCCCCTGCAAAATCTTTATAAGACCAGAATCTATGGCCAAGTCCTGGATCAAATGCTAAGTAAATCTTACCTAAATCTGCGGGCTCTTTAGCTTCATTCATAAAATCTTCAAATATTCTAACTCTTTTCATTGATATAATCTATTTTTTATATATATCTATAAAGGAAATACTTCTATGTTTCTAGTCTCAGTAATTAAATCTGCCCACTTGCCTTTATATCTAGTACCTTTAACAATATGGTTATCAACCCAGTGATAATTTCCACCTCTTGGCTTTCCCATTAATAGACCATGGTATTTAAATCCATGTTTATTTAACCATGTTTCTGTAATCTCTCTTACCTCTTCAGTTCTTGAAGTAAAAAATGTAATTACATGTCCTTCGTCAAACCATTTATTAAGAGTCTCTACCGAGCCTTGATATGGCTCTACTACAGACATTCTTTCTGGTTCTTCATTTGGCACATCGTCAGTAATTGTACCGTCAATATCAATCAAGTAATTCTTAGCACCATTCTTTAAAACGGGTGATACTAAATGCCCGTCATCTCCAATAATCTTGTTAAATTTAATCTCTTTTTTCATATTCTTCTTTTGTTAGTTATTCTTTCTCATAAACGATACACAGATATATCTCTTACCTGCATAAATTGGCCTAGCTCCATGTAGATGTGTTATCATTCCAGGGTGTAGTGTTGCAGTACCTACTCTTTTCGGATTAGACAATTTATTATATTTTGGAAACCAAGTTCCACCACCTTCAAATTCGTCATTTAATTTTACAACCATAGTAATATGACTAAAATCATGATGTAGGCTTAAGTGTGATTGCCTGTCTGTAGTATATCTTGCCATAAAGTTTTCACTCTCTATAGAATTCCAGCCCTCAAGAGTCCAATAATGAATGCATAGAGGTTTTATAACCTCATCAATAACTTTATTATAAATTTCATCTAAGCCAAGTTCTGGTAAAAGAACATCATTTGTAGGATAAAATTCATGTCGGTCTATAGTCCATTTGTTTTCTTGTTCCGCTAAAGCAATAATATCTTTACAAAATTTATCTGTAAATAATGGGAATTCTAATATGTTGTCACCTAAATCATCTATTAATAAATCATATTCTCCTTTAGATAATGTATGGTTTAAATATTTTGACTTCCATAAATCCCAATCAGAAATATCTAACACTTCATATTTTAGTTTATCTTCTAATGGTTTTAATTCTGGTCTTTCTATTTCTATTGTAGATTTTAATTGTCCTCTTTTTTGAGTTACGAATTCTACATCTGAAGCTATACCTTTTATTATTGGGGGAAATATGTTTCTAATATCTTCCCTTCTATGTGGCATCATAGCCGCAACTAATAATTCATCAGATGGAATTAAGTTCTGCTTAAGGTTTGGATATGCTATGATTTTTTTAGTAGCCTCTTTAGAAATTATATACGCATGTGAATTATAATATTCTTTTGGATATAACCATTGGCTATTTATACGTTCTTCATTACCCTCTTCAAATGGCCATCTACCAATAACCGCAATATCCCATTCTGGTAAATTATCAGTCTTTAAATTTTTTATAGGATTAACTCCCCAAAAGTCTTCTTCTAAAACTAAAATGCGCTCTTCTTCAGAGGACGCAATCTTTTCCCAGACAATATAGTGACTATATGCACATCCTATTTCACCTGGAAGCATTGGCCTTCTCCACCATGCGTTCCAAGTATCTTCACCTAGGTTCCAATTCGGATAAGCTCTAAAACCTTCTGGAACATCACCATTACGTGCATCAAATGCTTTTACAATTTCATAAGGAGTAGATCGTTCTAAACCTAATGTATTTAAATTTTCAGCAATCCTTGATTGTTCTTCTGGTAAATGGCCAGTTAGACTAATTATGTATATTTTATCTATGTGCATAATTCATTTAATAATTTATTCCACTTATGTCCTCTGCTAGACCAAGTTTGCATCTTAGACCAGTTATAAGCTGATTCTATTGACTTTAATTTAAGTTCGGAACCTAAAGTGTTTAATAATTGTATGGTTTCAGGCCAATTTGTTTCATGTTTTTCTAGTTGAATTCCCGAATGAACTGTCTCTTTTAATGCTGCCACATTGGTTACAATAGGTAATACTTTAGCATATTGCATTTCAAGCGCAGTAATACAATAAGTTTCTTCATAGTCTGTAAGATATAACCAGTATTCTGATCTTAACATTGCAGTATGTAATTCTACTTGAGATACATTACCGCGTAGAGTGATTCCCGGTTGTTCTAAGAGTTCTTTAATTTCAGATGAGTTATCTAATTGATCTATAGAGTAAGATGGTGAGAATATGTTTAATGTAGCATCTGGTTTAATCATTAATACATACTGCCAGTTCTTTAGTAAATCTACAAGGCCTCGCTCAGGTGCCGAGCTCCAGATAAAACTATTCTTTACTTTTTTAGGCTCGCCAATAAATGTTGAAGTATCAATACCATTACCAATAACTTCTATGTTTTTAGTTTTAGTTCCCCAGGTTGAATGCCATTGATCTTTATGCCATTTAGTTAAACAAACAACTCGATCTACATGCTCTCCATTTAAAAGTCTAACGGGCTCTTTAATTTCTTCACCTCGCCACCATGGATGGAAATCAGTATTATGTGCCCAAAATATAAGCTTAGCTCTTAAATAATTTTTAAATTCTAAAGTAGCATGAATATAACTAGCTGCAATAATAACATTAAATTTATCAAAATGTTCTCTATGGCAAGTTTCTATAGAAACCCATTCAATACCATCAAAGATACCTGGTAATACATCTCCACTAACCACCACGCCATGGCCATATCTTTTTAGTTCTTTAGATAGTTGAATACATGCAATTTCTGTTCCACCAAGCCCTACATCTTCTAATGTACTTGGATTAAAATGTTTTGCTTGATAGCCTACGTAAATTAATACATTCATTTAATATTATTTATAGTGTGATCCTCCAATCCAAAGTACAAGGCTTTTTCTAATACCTTTAGAAACTGGTGTAACTCTATGCATCATATAACTTGGAAATATGACTGCAACTCCGGCGCCTCTTGGGCAATTATCTACTGAATCACCACCTTTCCAAATCTGTAAATCACCACCTTCATATTCTTCAGCGTCAGATAATTGTATTGTAATTGAAATTTTTCGCAGCGACGCATCGTTTGGTCCTATGTCTTGGTGCCATGTGTAATGGCCAGCATCTTCAGCTAAATATTCAGTATATTGAATTTGTTCTGGCATTGTTTGTATATCAAAATTCCAGATACCATTAGCCTCGATTGCTAATTTTTCCATAAGTTCATATAACCAATTATATTGTTCTTCTTGTGGGATCCATTTAACTCTTGATTTTCTAACATTGTCATCAGCTGGACCAAAGGTTTCTGCCTCTTTAAATGAAATATTCTCTAGATCATCTTGTAATCTAACTAAGTCAGATTTAGAAAATCCATTTTGAAACCAATAATATTCTTGTGGGTCGTTATGTTGTCTATTAACTACGTACGTGTTTTTCATTATATTATGTTATTAATTTATTATATTATATATCTCTATTATAAAGTACTGAAAAAGAGCAAAAAAAAAGCACCACGTTTAGTGATGCTTTTAAGATTATAAATTATTTAATTATCTTCGCTCAAAAAGTAATTGCCAATCGTATGACCACGTCTCTTTGCCATCAACGCCTCCGTATATAGTCATTATTCCGGATTTTTCGCTAACTCTAAAGCCTATAATTTCTCCAGACATATCACCTAATTCATCACTAAAAAAGTCTAATGTAGCACCACCGCCGGCAGGCCCTTGAGATCCGGTATTACCTTTAGCTCCAGCAGGTCCTTGTATTCCTTGTGGCCCTCGTGCTCCTTGTGGCCCTTGTGGCCCAGTAGGTCCAGTTCCACCTGGATTACCTTTAGCTCCTGTAGCTCCTTTAGCTCCGGTGCCACCTTGTGGCCCAGTAGGTCCAGTTCCACCTGGATTACCTTTAGCTCCTGTAGCTCCTTTAGCTCCGGTGCCACCTTGTGGCCCTTGTGGCCCAGTTCCACCTGGATTACCTTTAGCTCCTGTAGCTCCTTTAGCTCCGCCGCCACCTTGAGCTCCTTGTGCTCCTTGTGGCCCTTGTGCTCCTTGTGCTCCTTTAGCCCCAGTAGGTCCAGTAGGTCCAGTTGCCCAATCAGTAAGACCGGTAGAAGTATAATAAGTTCCGTTTCTTGGGATAACTATCTCTCCTGGTAAGAATTTTAGTGTTCCCGTATCCCCATTATGTGTTGCTATTAATATCCAGCCTTCTTCTGGTTGAACGTCACTCCCACTGTAAGCAATAACTCTAAGTGCACCGCTATCATACGAGTTCGGTTGGGTTTTTTTAGGACAGTACCATACGCCATGCCATGCTGGAATTGAAAGACCTTCAAATGGCCCTATATCAAAATATCCACTCGATCCTAAATCTTTATCAACCGGAATCGCAATAATTCTAGTCCTAACAGTTAATAGATCTCCCTTCCATGTAACTTCACCACCACCAGATAGAGCAAAGTTAGCCATCATTGTGTGGTATTCAGTAGGTCCCTGTGCTCCTTGTGCTCCAGTATTACCTTTATCTCCTTTAGGCCCGATTGGTCCCTGAGGTCCCATTGGTCCAACAATTCCTTGTGCTCCTCTATCTCCTTTAGCTCCAGTTGACCCTTTAGCTCCAGTATTTCCTTTAGGCCCGATTGGTCCTTGCGGTCCCATTGGTCCAACAATTCCTTGTGCTCCAGTTGCCCCTTTAGCTCCAGTTGCCCCTTTAGCTCCCTGTGCTCCAGTACTTCCTTTAGGCCCGATTGGTCCTTGCGGTCCCATTGGTCCAACAATTCCTTGCGCTCCAGTTGCCCCTTTAGCTCCAGTTGCCCCTTTAGCTCCTTGAGCTCCAGTATTTCCTTTAGGTCCGATTGGTCCCATTGGTCCCTGTGCTCCAGTTGCCCCTTTAGCTCCTTGGGCTCCAGTATTTCCTTTAGGTCCGGTTGGTCCCATTGGTCCTTGTGCTCCAGTTGCCCCTTTAGCTCCCTGTGCACCGGTATTACCTTTAGGTCCTTGTGCACCCGTTGCTCCCTTTTGGCCAACAAATTCTGGATAATTACCTGGGTCGAAGTTACCAGTGTGTAGTGATATATTACCGCCAATGGTAGTTCCTGTTTTTAATTTAGCCATTCTATTTCGTTATTATTTGTTTAAAGTTTCTATTCTATTTACAATAGTATTAATCTTCTCAAAGTATATATCTTCCAGAGATTTACGTTGTTCTTCTGTTTCGGCAGAATCTATTTCAAAAGTAATAGCCCCTAGCTCTAATTCTAATTCTTCTAATTCGCTCATAATATTAAATTCTTATATCTATTACACCCTTTCTTTTATATACAGCATCCATTGCATTTGAACCATCTTCTTTAATAAGATTTTGGCCTCTACCGACCGCAGCATAAGGATGTCTAACACCGCCACCTGAATAAACTGAATATTCATTACCATCTTCTACTAACATAATAGAACCCATTCTTAACATTTGCGTATCTAATGTTGCATTATTTCTAATTGCATCATAAGATGTTAAAATCCAAACTTGTTCTTCTTGTATATTCTTAAGGGCATTTGCTAATTCTGTTCTATCAGCATCCACTCCATAAGTATCATATCTTGTTTGTGAGATTACATTAGAGCTGGCCTCGTCAATAATAGTTAATACTAATCCTCTACCACCTGGAACTCCAATATTCTCTCCGTTAATTTCTACAAGTCTATTACCTTCACATGCAAAAATGTCACCGCCATCTCCTTTATCTAAAGAGATATGACCTGTTCCGATTGCTTTAATGTGGGTTGTTTTTTCTGCTAAATTATCAGCTTCCCAAGTAGTTCCATTATATTTCCACCTTTCATTAGTTGTAATATCTGTCATCTGTATATTATCAACATAAACGTGAGTACCTCTTGTATTTTGAGTATGGTATGTAAAACCTATTTTAATCTGTCTATAAAGATCTAAATGACCTGGTGTCATTGGGTATCTACCGTTCCATATTGTTCTATCGCCTGAATTCCATGTCTCTTCTGGAGTTTCGCCAATTGTAGATGCTCTACCATGGTAATGTCTATATACATATCCATTATAAGTTACGCCATACCAACTACCAGTATATGAAGTTTCAGCATTCCATACTTGAGAGTTTTGACCTGGAATCCAATTTAAATATTCATCACTAATTTCAAACTCTTGTTCATACCTTCTCCATTGCCAATCTGTATCAAATGAACCTATTGATCTACCCCATGGAGTTGGTAAGTTAACACCCATATTACCCCAACCAATTTCATAATTATGATAAACATCAAGATTATGTGCAGAATATCCCCTATAATCAAAAGAGAATCTATATTTATGGCCACTTAATTTAGCTGAAGCTGGCGGATAAAGCCTTAAGCCTCCCCATGTACTACTACTACTTATATTGGGATATCTAAAAATATGAACTCCGTATAAATTATCTTTACCGGCATATTTTCTAGCTGTCGTGTAAATGTTAGATTGCTTGTAAATACTCCAAGGAGATGAGCCGTATGCATTTTCTGTTCCAAATACTTGATTATTCTGATCTGACCACCATCTTCTACCATCGGCATTAACATGCCAACCAATACTGTCTAATGCATCTGGAGTTTCATCAAGGTTAAGAGCCTCAAAATCTCCAGTAGTATTATTTAATTTAGCAGTAACATTAGTATCTAATTTTGCACCATCTTCAACTAATTCTCCAGATTGAATAATGAAAGTACTTTCATCTTTAATAAATTTTGAATTTGCTGCCATTATTTATTCTTCTATAATTTGATTATTTACAGTTAACATACCATCAGTACTAATAGTTCCTAATTGTCCTACATTTTTAGCAGAACTTTCAACAAACTCTTGTGCATATACTGTGTTATCAGTACTTTGTTTTACTTTAACAGTTTCACTTGAAATATTACCTTGAAAATCAGATACACAAACTAATGCAATATCATCTAATCCAAATTTAGCTAGTGGCGCAGCTTGAGATCTAACATTATAATTACCCAATATAAGAAATCTAATATACTCTGTTCCTTGTCTAAAATATCTACTTGAATTTCTTATTTCATAATTAGCTGGAATAGTTCTTTGATAATTAGTCCACTCTTCTGGATAATTAGGATTACTAAAAGCATAATTATATGTACCTCCTGCATGTCCTCTTGAAACTGGAGTTCCAGCAGGTAGCTCATATCCATAGTCTTTCATGACTCTTGGGCTATTATCAAAAGTTCTACTTCCAGTATAATTTGCAAGCTGTACTCTCCAATCACCTTCTGGCATTTTTATCATTTCTTGATATGCCATGTCGTTAAACCTTGTATAATACCATGGGGTACTGTAGTCTGGATGTGTTTCTGGAAAGAATAGTATTTGCCTTCTATAGCCCCTTTGTGCTGCAACTGTTTCAAATTCACCTTGATACCAGCCATCTGCAGATTCAAAATAAGCATACGAATCTCCAGGTTTTAAATCTCTACTTAATCTTGTATTACCAAGATCGCCGCAATTTCTAAGATCTATAAATGATTTATTTTTATCGTAACAAGCAAAACCAAGGTGGCCACCTGCTAAACTACCCGCAGCAGATCTAGTAATTGTTCTAACCCATACAGATATATTATATTCTTTAGTAACATCTACTGGGACATATTCTGAAGACTGCCAGCCACTATAATGATCTTGTGTAATATAGTATTTACCAGATCTAGGCTCTGCAGATTCTAATGTTTTACCAAAATTAAATGTATTACCAAATTCAAAGTTTCCATTAGTATAAAGATTAGTACCTCCTAAGGTTTCATCATAAGATAAAGTCTCATCGAATTCAGTCGCTATTAAGTTTGCCGTGTTCGTCCACTTCATAAAAAGGTTCTTCTAATATATTTTCTTTACTAACTCCAGTTTGGTTTACTATATAATTAATAGCATCTTGTCTGTTTGAAAATTGATTAATTAATAAATCATTATCATCTACTACTTCAAAGATATCTCCAAAATTTATTATTTTCATATTGTTAATTTTTAAGCTATTCTAAATTCTAAATCACCATTAGTATTTTGGACTATTCTATAATTAGAAATTCCTAAACTTGGTGTATATAATAAAGAACCATCAAATGTTAGGCTACTTTCAGCATTTACACTTGAACCACCGGTTGCGGTAATAACTCTATTATTAGAATTATTAGATACTGCTAGAGTAGGCCCTGTTGAACCTTGTGCTCCAGTATTACCCTTAGCACCTTGAGGTCCAGTTGGCCCCTGTGCTCCAATATTTCCTTTAGGTCCGATCGGCCCCTGTGCTCCAGTTATTCCACGTTCTCCTTTTTGACCTTTGGCACCAGTTGCACCTCCACCACCTTGAGGCCCTACTGGCCCAATTATTCCTTGTGCACCAGTATTACCTTTAGGACCAATTGGTCCGGTTGGCCCCTGTGCTCCAGTTGCTCCTTTAGCTCCAGTTGCTCCAGTATTTCCTTTAGGTCCGATTAGACCTTGTGCACCAGTATTACCTTTAACACCAATTTCACCTTTTTGGCCTTTAGCTCCAGTTGCTCCTTGTGGCCCTTGTGCTCCAGTATTACCCTTAGCACCAATTTCACCTTTTTGGCCTTTAGCACCTTGTGCTCCTTGTGCTCCTTGTGCTCCTTGTGGCCCTTGTGCCCCAGTATTACCTTGTGGCCCTTGTGGGCCAAGAGCTCCTTTTGATCCTTGAGCTCCAGTTGCTCCTTGTGCTCCTTTTAATCCAGTTGCACCTGTAATACCATCAACACCAGCTTGTCCTTTTTGACCCTGTGCTCCAGTATTACCTGTATTACCCTTAGCTCCTATTTCACCCTTTTGACCTTTAGCTCCTTGTGCTCCTTGTGCTCCTTGTGCTCCTTTTTGTCCAACACTTCCCTTTGGTCCAACTGGTCCCATTGGCCCGGTTGGTAAAATAAAATTAAATGCAGCATCTAAAGAATTTCCGACATTTGTAACATCAGCTACACCTTGTCCACCTGCTTCGACTGCATTTACTCTAATACTTGCAGTACGTCCACTAGTTCCACTATTACCACTAGTTCCTGAAGTTCCACTATTACCTGTATTACCCTTTGCACCTCGTTCTCCTTTTTGACCTTTAGCTCCTTGTGCTCCAGTATTACCCTTAGCTCCATTTACACCACTAGTTCCTGAAGTTCCACTAGCACCAACATTACCTTTAACACCAATTTCACCTTTTTGGCCTTTAGCACCTTGTGATCCTTTGGCTCCATTTACACCACTTGTTCCTGAAGTTCCACTAGCACCAACATTACCTTTAACACCAATTTCACCCTTTTGGCCTTTAGCACCAACATTACCCTTAACACCTATTTCACCTTTTTGACCTTTAGCACCTTGTGCTCCTTTGGCTCCAACAAGATTTGTTTGAGGTCCTATCCAGACACCAGCTTGGTTTATAACTTCATTTGTGTTAACTGTTATTACGCCGCCGGTTGTTAATTCAATATTACTAGTAGAAAAGATTGCATCTAATTGTCCTATTGTATGAGTTCCGTCGTTATAAATTAAATCAATAATACTTCCATCAGCTAATTCAAATTTAAGATCATTAGGTAACGTTACAAAATCAGCGTCTGCTCCTAATTGACCTACGACGAATTCATGTAAATGTGCAACTTGCTCTTCTAATGAATGTACACCATCAATTGTCTGCTCAACAACAGGCCCTATTTTAATAAGGTTACTATATTTTTCATCAGCGTCATAATGTTCTTCACTAATTTCAGCTTCTGCTCTTAATTTACTTTTAGCTGCGTTAGCATTTGCTACATTCTTTTTTAATTGGAATGAAGCGATTAAATCAGCGTAAGATTTTAATGATATTCTAGCCATTTTATATTACTATATTTTGTTTAGTTATTCTTTAATTGTTCTACTTCGGTTTTTAACATATCGATTTCTTCACGTAAAGATTTAGTAATCGTTACTAATAATGGTACAAATCTGTCATAATAAACTGAGTGTGGTAAATCTTCACCCTCATCTTGTGGCATATAAGCTACTAACCTTTCGTCAAACAATGCAACTTCTTCTGCAATAAATCCAATATCCGGTCTATCCGAAGTTTTATATTTGTATGATACTGGTCTTATTTTAGTAAAGAAATCATTTATATCTAGTGTTAAATCTAAAATATCCTTTTTAAATCTAATAGAAGAGTTTTCAATACCAAGCCCAGAGTTAACTCCATCCCATAGTACTGGGAATGGTGCTCTCATGCCTTTACCTTCAATTAGTGTTGCAAGTTTAATTTCTATACTAGATTGTCCGTATGGGCTTACTGTAGAAGTAAGGAATTTAAATTCATCATTTATATTCCAGTATTGGCCTGCATGCACATCGATTCTATCCACTGGCGAACCGACCGTACCTAAACTAAGGTTATTTGATCCAAATAATAAATTAGATTCCGCATCAATTGTTCCGTTTCCGTTTGATGTTAATATTCTACCCTTAACATCATTATTAATTACTGGAGAAACACCAGATGTTCCTGAGGTTCCATGGTCTCCGTTTTTACCGCTTGTTCCAGAAGAACCATTAGTTCCTGAAGTTCCAGATGTTCCTGGATCACCTTTATCACCTTTAGCTCCTTTATCACCAGATGTTCCAGATGTTCCTGGATCACCCTTATCACCTTTAGCTCCTTTATCACCAGATGTTCCAGATGTTCCGTTGGCTCCATTGTTACCGCTTGTTCCAGAAGTACCATTATCACCTTTAGCTCCTTTATCACCAGATGTTCCAGATGTTCCAGTAGTTCCTGAAGTTCCACTAGAACCTGAAGTTCCAGATGTTCCATCACCACCTCTATCACCTTTGTCACCTTTAAGACCCGTTCCTCCGGCAATACCATCTACACCATTAAGCCCAGATGTTCCAGATGTTCCAGAGTTTCCGCTTGTCCCAGAGTTTCCAGATGTTCCAGATGTTCCTGGATTACCTTTATCACCCTTAGCACCTTTTTCACCAGATGTTCCAGATGTTCCAGATGTTCCTGGATCACCTTTAGCTCCTCTATCACCTTTAGCTCCTGTTTCACCTTTAATAGATCCACCAGTAACCCATCCGTCTTTGGTAGTCCAAACCCAAATAGAATCATCTTGCTGAACTATATAAGCATATCCATCTTGGTTTCCTTCTGCCGGTAATTCGACGATGGTAGCTACTTGGCCTTGCATTTGAATACCCCATCCCGGGTTACCTTTATCACCCTTAGCACCTTTTTCACCAGATGTTCCAGATGTTCCAGATGTTCCAGAGTCTCCTTTAGCTCCTTTATCACCAGAAGTTCCTGAAGTTCCAGATGTTCCTGAGGTTCCTGAGGTTCCTGAAGTTCCAGATGTTCCTGGATCTCCTTTATCTCCTTTAGCTCCTTTATCACCAGAAGTTCCACTTGTTCCTGTAGTACCACTTGTTCCAGAGTTTCCACTTGTTCCTGAGGTTCCGTTCTTACCACTTGTTCCTGAGGTTCCAGTAGTTCCACTTGTTCCAGAAGTTCCGGAAGTTCCATCATCACCTGAAGTTCCACTTGTTCCAGTGGTTCCTGAAGTTCCTGAAGAACCATTTGTTCCGTCTGTTCCAGAAGTTCCTGAAGTTCCAGAGTCTCCTTTAGCTCCTTTATCACCAGAAGTTCCTGAAGTTCCAGATGTTCCTGAGGTTCCTGAAGTTCCAGATGTTCCTGAAGTACCACTGCTTCCTGAAATGTTGGCTTGAGGAATCCAGTTTTCTCCATCCCATCTAAAAATATCTCCATTAATTGCCCATAAGTACTGGCCAACAAAATCACCTACTATTTTCTCTTTACCAGTATCAACCTTTATAGTTGTTTGTCCGCTAGTTCCAGAAGTTCCAGATGTTCCGTTATCACCCTTATCTCCTTTATCACCCTTATCACCTTTAAGACCCTTTATACCAGATGTTCCACTTGTTCCGCTAGTACCAGAAGAACCATTTGTTCCATCTGTTCCAGAAGAACCATTTGTTCCATCTGTTCCTGAAGTTCCTGAAGTTCCGCTAGTTCCAGATGTTCCACTTGTTCCAGGGTCACCTTTATCACCTTTATCACCAGATGTTCCACTTGTTCCTGAAGAACCGTCTGTTCCGTCTGTTCCAGATGTTCCGCTTGTACCTGAGTTTCCACTTGATCCGTTTAAATCATGTAATAAACTCCACGCGCCTTCTTTTCCATCTTTACTTTCAATCCATTCATAAATTAAGCCTTCTGAAGTATATCCACGTTCTAGGTTATAATCACCATCTGGTAAAGTATCTCTGTTAGATCCGTATTTTATACTATATCCTGAAGTTCCATCAGTTCCGTCTGTTCCAGATGTTCCAGATGTTCCAGTAGTTCCGGAAGTTCCTGAAGAACCATTTGTTCCGTCTGTTCCAGATGTTCCAGATGTTCCAGAGTTTCCGCTTGTACCAGAAGTTCCAGTAGTTCCAGATGTTCCTGAGCTTCCACTTGTTCCTGAAGAACCATTTGATCCGTCTGTTCCAGAAGTTCCATCGGCACCATCGTTACAACATGCACCAGTACTATGTAGAATCCAACCAGCAGTCGGATCTCCTAATTCGTTTTCATCACATAATGCATTAATCTGTGTTACTACTTGACCAGCAGCATGTGATCTAGTTACAGAACCATTTGAATATTCTGCAATAGTATCTAAAGAAGATGGAGTACTTTGTGTTGTCATTAAAAGAACCTGAGTACCAGCATTAAGAGCTTGTACTTTTAAAGTATCTGCAAATTCTATATCTAATGTATCATACTTATCATCATCTCCACCATCTACATTATCAGTAATAAGTATAATGTATTTAGCAACACCAGCTCTAAATCCTCCATTAAATGAGTTATTAACTACTTTAGATAATGCCATTGCTGCAGGCTCTGGTGCTCCTCGCCCATTACCAAGAGGTAATGCATCTGTATTTAATTTTTCTAATTGAGCCTCAAAAGAAGTTAGATTATCAACAGTATCTAGTCTTTCTAGAGCTGTAATATGCTGAGATCTATTTGCAACTGAGTTTTGATTTATAAATCTTTGAGAAGCTGGTAATGTAGTATATGCTTCTTTATTACTATAATTTGAACCAGCGTTATAATTATATTCATCAAATATAGTAAGACCTAATCTATAGTTACCTTTTGATTCTGTGTTAATTGCGTTTGCAATTGTTGTAATTTGTGTCTTAACATTATTAATTGAACCGCCCATTGAGCCTGTGTAATCAACAAGGAATACAACATCCATACCAGCGTCACATGATGCTGGAGTACCTGGACCTGCTTCATCCCACTTCCAAATAGAACCATCACAGTCAAAATATAATTGACCAAAGAATGCTCCAGTTACGTCTCCGTTAGGATCTCCATAACACCCTGATTCTACACCTTGTAGACCTGAAGTACCTGCAGAACCAGATGTTCCGCTAGTTCCAGATGTTCCTGAAGTTCCAGATGTTCCTGAAGTTCCGTCTTCGCCACTTGTTCCTGAAGTTCCATCTTCACCACTTGTTCCTGAAGTTCCATCTTCACCACTTGTTCCAGATGTTCCTGTAGTTCCAGATGTTCCTGAAGAACCATTGGTTCCGTCCGTTCCACTTGTTCCTGAAGAACCGTCTGTTCCGTCAGTCCCTGAAGTTCCTGATGTACCACTAGTACCTGAAGAACCGTCTGTACCATCTGTTCCACTTGTTCCAGATGTACCATCAATATAATCTTTATCTTTAACTGGAGTTTCACCTGAAGTTCCAGATGTTCCTGAAGTTCCACTTGTTCCTGAAGTTCCTGAAGAACCGTCTGTTCCATCTGTTCCTGAAGTTCCTGAAGAACCGTCTGTTCCATCTGTTCCTGAAGTTCCACTTGTTCCTGAAGTTCCACTTGTTCCTGAATTTCCAGAAGTTCCATTTAAGTCTTGTAAAAATACCCATTCACCTCCTTTAATAGAGTTATCCCAAATGTACAAATTACCGTCTGCTGTTATTACAGGCTCTCCGTGATAATAACCAGGTCCGGCTTCATCTATTTCACCAACAACTCTAATTGATCTACCAGAAGTTCCTGAAGTTCCACTTGTTCCAGTAGTTCCAGAAGTTCCATCCGTTCCACTTGTTCCTGAAGTTCCACTTGTTCCTGAAGAACCATCTGTTCCGTCAGTCCCTGAAGTTCCACTTGTCCCTGAAGAACCGTTTGTTCCATCTGTTCCACTTGTCCCCGAAGAACCATCCGTTCCGTCTGTTCCACTAGTACCTGAAGTTCCACTTGTTCCTGAAGAACCGCTTGTTCCAGCTTCACCACTTAAATTAAGTCTCCAATCTTCGTTACCTGAATATGATTGTGTTCCTGTATGTGATATGTGTTCAAATGTTATAACACCAGTAGTAGCATTGTAACTAGTTACTCTTGCAACTTGAATATTTTCAGGGCTAACAACTGGTGAAATAGTAATGTATTCTCCACCGATATATGATAGGCCTGTTTCTATTGTTAATGAACCTAAAGATTCACTAGGACTGCGACTTTCATCTGTTCCGTGAGGAGCATCAAATACTGTATTATATTTTACTGAAGTTCCTGATGTTCCACTTATACCTGTTAAATTAATATTCCAATCTTCACTGCCAGAATACGGTTGAGTGCCTGTGTGTGAGATATGTTCAATTGTCAATGTAGTACCACTATAGCTAGTTACTCTTGCTACTTGAATATTTTCAGGGCTAACGACTGGTACAATTGTAATAAGTTCACCGCCAATATATGATAAACCTGATTCTACTGTTAAACTTCCTAGATCTTCACTAGGACTACGACTTTCATCCGTTCTGTGTGGAGCATTAAATGTTGTTGCGTATTTTACAGATGTTCCGTCAGCTCCATTTGATACAAATGAAATGTAATATTCATTTCCAGAAACTAAAGCTTCAATAGCTCCAAATAGTTTACTAATACCAAATTTATATCCGTTAGTAATTGTAGCATTACCTGTAAATTCTAAAACAATAAAATGGTTTGGTGCTCCAACTTTCTCTATTTTTATAAATCCTGATCTTTCTTCTAATGAAAGATAGAAATTACTTAAGTTATTACCTAAACCTAAATCGTCGGTTTCATTTACAGAAAATATTCCTGCATCTATATTTAACTGAAACGTACCATTTGAAGAGATACTGTCTGTGTTGTATTTGTATTTAAATGTAGTCGCCCCATTAATTGCTTGTGCAATATTTTCGTATCTAGAGTTAGCACTATTATATGCTAAAAAATCACCATGGTCTGGATTGATACTAAATAGGTCAAGGATTTGTTTTAATCTTAATTGGCTCATGAAAGATATTTCTTTTTAGTTTACTTTATTGTATTATATATCAAGGATCGCATAAGCATACTGCATATATCCTAGGTATTCTAATAATATTTTTTATATATATCCTATACAAAAAACTAGTTTCTTTACATGAACTCAAATAAAATACTTTTTAAACGCTTAATTAGAGAATATGAATTTCTTTTAGAGGATATTGAAGATTTAGAAAGTATAAAGGTAAAGGCTGATTCTGAGTTTATAGAAGAGTTAAGATTAATAGACGAAACTAATGTTTTAGAAAGCCAAGGCCTAGAAGGTGCCGCGGAGAAATGGGAGGCTGCTAAGGAAAAACACAAAGAAGAATTCTTAGAAGAACAAGATGAAAGGGATTCAGTTTTTAAAAAAATATTTAGATCTATTGTTGTTAAATGTCACCCAGATAAGCTTGGTCAACTTCCAGAGTCTGAGTTAGTGTATTATCATAAATTATATAATGATTCAATAGAAGCTAACGACGCGCTAGATTGGGGTCTTTTAATAAGGACTGCAATTAAGCTAGATGTGAAAATACCGGAAGAAGCCTATTCTAAATTAGAAGAAATACAGGAGAGTCTTGAAGTTTTAAAATATAAACAGAATTCTATTTTAAACTCAGCATCATGGCAATGGTACAGTGCAAAAACCAGTGAAAGCCAAGATGAGCTTTTAAAAAATCATCTTAACTTTCTAAAAGGCTTTAACAAGGAGTTATAAGTAAGTATTTGTTTTCCAATTATATTTACCAGATAGATTATGTGTATCTGGATTTATAGCATTATCTAAAAGCTTATTATGTAGATCTAACATTTCTTCATTATAAACTGTATATCTTGTTAACGCATCTTCAGTTTTATCATTATAATCTTTAATATACCTATCATGTTGATCCATTGCATTTTTAAGCTGCAACTTACCCTCTTCAATATTAAAATCTGGATAATAATAACCGGCATCTTTTAAATATGGTGAATTATGCACAAGCGGAAAGTTTAAATATAAGGCATCTAAGTATGCGTAATTTAATCCATTTTCCCATTGATGTGCAACCACTACATCCGCAAAGCCTGCAAGTGCAGATACAATACCCATTCTTTCTTGAATGTTTATTTTTATAGGATCAGCCTTAAAAATATCTAAATGAGCCATTAACTTTATCCACGCTTTATTTCTTGATTGTTTTTTTGCGCCAAAAAGCACAAGCTTATTAAACTCATTACCCTCTTTAAAATAATCTTCAACGATCATAGTTGGAACCATAGACCATTTAACTACATTTATATTAGGCTCAAAAACAGCTATGTTTTTATGTGAGTTATGTTTGTCTTTTAAGTATAATGGTATTTTTCGTTCCGGAAGAGGTTTATCTTCTTGCATATTAAAAGCCCCACAATATTTATCTATAAACATTGGATCCCATATAAAAGGAATAATCTTAACTTTACTTTTATCAAGGCCATATAAAATTCTTAAGTATTCACTATTAGTATTCCAATGGTGTGGCAAAACCCAAAGCTCGTCTACAAATTTACTATATTTAGGTTTTCTCTCATCTAAATCAAATAGAGCAGCTTCCATATCTATTACATACTTATTACCTGCAATATAGTGAATAACTCTATTATCTTTATTTAAGCTTTTAAATATTTTAATGTCACCATCCGTATATACACTTCCAACAAATATTAAAACATTAGTATCTCTAAATTTATCTACCCAGTCATATATTGGTATTTCTTCTACATCCCATACAACTTTATCTTGATATGGTGCTGAAATAATCTCTTTATCTACATTATTAAGTAAATATGCGTTATGTCCAAGCTGTTTAAATACCTTAACTAGATATATTGCATTCTGAATAATACCGTTACTGAATGCACCCTGCATTTCTTTGTCTATGTGAATAGTTACTCCTATATTCATGTGAAAGTTATTTTATTTTTTATATGTATCTAAATAAAAAAGGGCCCTCAACTTGAGGGCCCTAAAATTAAATCTAAATTAGATTTTGTTTAACATAGAATTATGCTAATTTACCAGAAACGATAACGTGATCTTGTTTATCTAGAGTGTAACCTAAGTTTACTATTTCAAACTTAGAACCATCTAGACCGAATTGCCATCCGTGGTCAGATCCTTCTTCACCTTCAGCAGCTCTAGGATTATATCTGTGAATCTGTAATCCGTTAATGAATACATCAACTTCTGCTTTACCACCTTCGTCAAATACTACTGTAGTTTCAAAAGTAGTTGCAGCAACGTTAATAGCTTCTATTTCTCTGTATTCAAATACTAGACCGTCAGCATAAGCTTCAGCAGCAGCTAATGTTGCAGCATCACCAGCGATGATTTCAGCAGATAAAGCTCCTTCAACACCTTCAGCTCTTCCTTTTTCAACAGCTACAGCATCAGATAATTCAACATCTGTTGCATAAGTGTTGTCTAAGTTAGCAATAGCAGTTGCGTTAGAAGCAATAGCTAATTTGTTGTCAGAGATATCATCTTCGTTGTCAGAAACTCTAGCAACGATTGAATCATCAACTCCGTCCATGAATGCTGTAATTTCAGCAAAAGAGTCTAAAGCTTCAGTACTGTTTAAAAGAATAGCATCAATTCTACCTTTTTCA
>Ga0228674_1000459_pt1 | contig 28696 bp, 44 predicted proteins | sample 1D_rmetaG_FD_189054 | JGI IMG/M metagenome (GOLD analysis project Ga0228674, IMG submission 189054) | Seawater microbial communities from Monterey Bay, California, United States - 1D_r | ecosystem: Environmental > Aquatic > Marine > Coastal | place: USA: California | collected 2016-09-26
GAAGCAGAGTTCTTTTCCAAATCACAAGAGCTTAGTATATACTTTAAGTCAATGAGAAAATACTTTCATGTTAATGTAATGAAAGAAAGCTGGAATCTAGAACGTATTGAGTTGTTTAGCAAGTACCTGGACCAGCACAATATAAATTATAGCATTAATAATTTAGATGAAAGTCTAGGAACAAGAAACACAGTACTGCAAAAAGGAGTTATAAACATTGAGCAAATTCTCTAATCAAAAGAACTATAACTGTCGAGTTACACTTGATAACAATGAGGAGTATCTAGTATTTTCTAATTGGTTATCCAATGAAGACAATCATCATTTTAAAGGATGGAATTGTGATGCTGGTCGGACCAGATTCTTTATTGATTCAGACTTTAATGTTTTTAGTTGTGAAAGTGGCCGTAATGATCACTTGGGAACTGTTGATAACTTTGAGATATTAGAAAAGGGCACAACGTGTAAATTAGATATCTGTGCGAACTGCACGGATGATTTGGCAACTTATAAGTTTAAAGATTAATCGCAGTCTGAGAATGCTTCTATCATACGTTTCATACACTCTTTAGTGTTAGGTGCATTGTCGCAGATTTCTTCTTCAGCTACTTCTTCAACTTTACTTTGTTCAGTAAGTTTCTGTTCTGACATTTTTCCTTTCCTTTTGGGAAAATACTTTTCAATTTATACACCAGTTTTGCTGTTGTATAATTTTATTTATCATCGTGTTGCTATGTTTAAAACATTTATATAATAAAAAAGCCCCCTGTCATAATGAAAGAGGGCTTTTAATACTATTAGTATGAAGTATTACTTGTTCATTACGTACATTGTTACTTCAAAACCAAAACGCATTTCTGTGTATGCTGGTGTAGTCCACATAGTATTTCTCCTTTCTCGATTAAAGTTTTAAATTTAATCAGCTCAGTTAAGATGTTATTACTAACAAAGTCAACCTTGAGATCTTCGTAACACAGTTTTGTTACTTGCATTACTTATGTTAATAGTAGCACATAATTATCTAAAAAACATACTGATAATCATTAATTGCTATTAATAAATTTGTCCAGCTGAGCCGTTGATTGAACTCCTACTATTCTATCAACTTCTTTTTTATCTTGATCAATTCTAATCAGTGTAGGTACGCTTCTTACCATAAAGTGCTGTGCTAGGTCTTGTTCTTCATCGATATCAATAACCTGTATTTCTCTTTCAGTTTCTACACGCTCAATGTTTTTTGCTAGTGCCTTACATGGTTCGCACCAGGAGGCTGTAAATCTTAATATTTTCATTTGGGTTTCCTCTACTGAGTATCTAAGTGACCAATAACTACCAGACGACACTCATCAAATTCTTGGTTAACTGTGATCGGCAAATTCTTAAAGTTTACAATAGTAGCATTAATATCTGCTTCATCAATATCGAGACTATAACAAACCAAAGTCGTTTTTGTATCCCAATCTTTAACCCAACTTGATAGCATGGTAATATCTTGTTGTAGATTTTTACCTTCTAGTATCTGAATACCTGGTCGTTGTAGTTCTTGCTCTGTTAACCAGGACTGCAAGTCTAATTTTACTTTACGAAAGTTCATACATATATTTATCAGGGTACTTAATGCCAGGTAAAAAAAGCCGGCTTTTTACACCGGCTTTAATCTGGGAGGTAAGCAACAATATTTGCTTACATCTATTTATACATTGTAACAGACACGTTACAATTTTGTTACACTTTGCTAATAGTAACTCTAGTTGATTTATACTGCGGATTTAAATGATCAACAGTCTTTGTAGTAGTTAAGGTATTAATAGTCACACCGTTAGGAACCATAATAATATCTACGGGTGTTTTATCTGTAATATAGCAAGGCAACGTTAATTGACCATGCTGTGATGATATTTTAATTATATCACCAGTATTGAGATTGTACTGTTCAGCGTTAGTTGGATTTATTCTCGCCTCTCCGCGTTGATGTCTAGGCAGTACCAAGTTAAATACTCCAGGCTCTCGATAGCCCGACATTAAGAAAAACTCATCTGGTTTCAATGTACTCAACGAGTGATTTGCTTTAAGAACATGCCGATACAGTTTATCATTGCAATCAAATTTATTAAGTGGGCTAACATAACCCGGTGCGTAATAAGTTTTCCCTTGATCCACAATTTCAACTAATCTTTCATCTGCAAATTTAATAGCATCTTTAAAAGATTTTTCTTTGTTGTTGTCCAGATACTTAGATATAAACGCTAGCCAAACACTAGTGTAGACTGGTGCTGGCCAATCTTTTCCAGCAGTCTTTGTTAATATATCTAATGCTTTGTCACATCCTTGTAAGAAATTATTGATTTGTTCACTAATAAATTTTACTCTATCATTGTAGTAAGATGCATCATCAATAGTCACATCCAATCCAAGCCTGGATATTAGCTCAGAATATATATCATAACAAGTCTTAGTGTATGTAGCATCAACTATTGGTTTAGATATCTGTGTCCAGCCATACTGGTCATGAAAGGTATGCACTGCTTCATATCTTTCTGAAAATGTTGGAACTGGCAATATATAGTCTGCATGTTTAGTGCTAGCAGTATGAAAACTATCTAATGCTACTATAAGGTTCATTTTTGTAAGTTGTTCTTTTAATTTATCTGTATTAGGAAATCTTTCAACAGGATTATTATAATCAATAATAAGAGCATCCATTTTATCGCTGTCGTTAATATACAAGTTCTCAACAACATCGCCTCCTCCCATTATACCCCATAACTGATCTTTATTAGTAAAGGGAGTTTTTTGCTGATTAAACACAGGAGTTGATATACTCATACCAACAGCATTTAATTTCATACACCCTGGTTTGTTAATATGATCAAGCAATAGTGGTAACAATGCTATTAGGTAGTAGACACCTCTAGTATTTTGACTATGACATGCTCCGTTACCTGAATGATAAGAAGCTGACTTAGAATTACTGAGAATTCGGGCAACAGTTTTTACCTGTTCATATGGCACTCCGCAGACTTCTAAATACTCATCGACGTTGATATTCATTAAAACTTTTAATACGTTTTCGTAGTTTACTGCTCGCTTGGTTAGATCAATGGTATTTGTGATCAATATCTCTCTTGCTAACAGACTTAAGAATTGCAAATCTGTGCCTGCATTAAGTTGCACGTGATGATCAGCAAGTTCTGCAGACTTAGTTTTAACAGGATCAACGACAATGAGATTCTTGTTTGGGTCTTTTGAAATATCGTTAAGAATTTTCCTTGTGTGTGGCATAGTTGTTGTAAGCCAAATGTTATGACCCAATGAAAAGATAGTGTCGCTACTAGCTAACTCGGGACTTAGTTTCCCACCATACATCTCACCTTCTGCTTTTACCATATAGGCTTTTTCAACAGACAACTGATTTGCCATCCAGCGACTTCCAAGTCGATGCCATTTTTCATAACTGTGCAAGGTAGTTGGATTGTAGCCCATGTGCATTGGAGCAATGTAGAAGATCCTGTCGCCTCTTCCTTGATCTCTAATATGTTTTAGTTTACCAGATATTTCATCTAATGCAGTTTCCCAACTAATAGGTATATGCTTGCCGTTAACTCGTTTTAGAGGACTGGTAATACGATCTTTATGATTATTCCACGAAACCATCTTAGGACCTTTTTCGCAGATATATCCTTGGCTAACAACGTCGTCAGGATCACCAACAACTTTGATTAGTTTATTGTCTTCTACTGTTGCTTGTATTCCGCATTCTGTCATGCAGAACAGACAAAATCCTTTCTTACTGGTAGCCATTCCAGTTATAACTTTTTAATATCATCGTTATATTTTAAAACTTCTTCAATCAAAGATAAATTAAGTTTAGCTTTGCTAGCACTCTTAATCAATGCTTTTGTGTCTTTAGGTAAACAATGCCCGCCAAAGCCACGCTCTTCTGTTACATCCGTGTGATCTCTGCCTATACGAATATCGTCTGTAACTACTTCACGCACCTGTTCCCATTTAAGATCGTACTTCTCACAAAAATCGTAAAGCTGATTAAAAAATGTAACTTTAGTTGCTAGAAAGGCATTACGAAAGTATTTGCCTGCAATAAGTTCCTCAGGTGTCTTGCGAACTGAATATTGAGCTGTTGGGAATATTTTTTTAAAGAAAGGTATCCATCCATGGCCCCACTGACCTGCTAGATATATATGTTTTGTTGTTTGAAAGTCTTGGGTTGCTGTTTTTGCTCTCAAGAACTCTGGTGAGAATGTCACTCTATGATCAGGGAATTTCTTTTTAAGAGTATGCCATCCTTCTATAGATATTGTTGATTTAATTAGCACAGGAACTGCAGGAGCAACTTTTTTGAGTACATCAAATACATTAGTCATATCACATTCACCATTTTTACCCTCAGGTGTTGATACAGCTATTATAACTTTTTCTGGATTAAAGTCAGACATTTTATTTTTGTTGTGTTTAGGATCTACAACATATATGTCTGCAACGTCTTTGAATGTTTCGTGGATAGCTTTCCCTACGTATCCGTATCCTGCTAATAATATCATTTGACCTCTCGCGAATTCTTAATATAATATATTATATATTATGTGTAAGCCGGTGTCAAGATTTTTTTGAAGATTTGCTCAATGACTCTAACCAATCCATGTCTTCATCAGTCATTGGTTGCCAATTTAATGGATGCACTGTCTTTCCTTTTGAGAAATTAGTAAAATATAAGACTTTTGATCTTATGCTCAATGGTATTTATCTAGTCAATAAAAAAGCACTCCTACAAGTGCTTTTCTAAGTTGTACCATATTATTATTTTTTTCTTTTCTTAAGTTCTGCTAACACTAGTTCGCATTCTTCTCTAGTCAAATGACAACCGTTAAGAGCATCTTTGAAGTTGTATCCGTCTAACATTAGTTCAAGAAAGTTAGTTACTTCTTTTACTTCAAGATCTAACAGTGTTGCAATTTCTAATATGGTGGATGTATATTCTTCAGTATACATAAAGCTACCTCCTTTTAACAAGAAGCGTTCCTTCAGCTTATGCCTACTTCCGTCCCAGTGGGATGAACGTTGTACTATTATTTAGTACTCGATACCCACTATTATACAATATTATTAAAATTCAAACTTGAAACCAACTCCAATAGCATTATATTCGCTGTCACCACGTTTCATTCTATAGCGAGTACTTACTGTAACGTCTGGTGTAATTTTATATCCTAGTTTAACAGCATAAGTTCTATCACTTTGATTGTGGCTAGTATCATAACTGTTACGGAATCTAACACTAGTGCCTAGACTCCAGTCTTGATTAATTTTATATTTAACTCCTGGTGTTACTACCCAATACCCAAAGTCATCATCTTTGACAAACTTTTGTCCTGTTGCTAGGAACAAGCTAGTTGACCAGTCTTTATTTAATTTATATTTAAATTTAGGTCCTGCTTCAAGTCGATAGCTATCACCTCTACTGCCAACACCTTCCTTGTTTGTGTAGTTAGTTGAAACTTTTACGTCTAACCAATCGTACACGTGTTTGCCAAACTCTACACCAAATGTGTTAGCATCAGTACCACCTATACTATTTTTAGAGTCAAACTTAACTCCGTAAAAGTAACCTTGTTTATCGTTTGTATTTGCTAGTAGTGAAGTTGAATAAAGTAAGATTAACGCAGTAACAGCTTTCGTAATCCAACGTAAAAAAGTATGATCCATAAACCAATGGCTCCTGTAATTAAAAAAATTAAAACAACTGAAAGAATGATTTGTATAACACTCATACTATTATTTAAACATATAATGATTACACTTTTATTACAAAAATGCAAAAAGATACTAAACAGCTAATTTTAATTCTTTGGCTCTATCTGCGGCACATGAAGCCGCGAACGCTTTTGGTTTAGTCATTGGAACAACATTACATACACCACGAATATATCCAACTGCTTGTTGCACAACACATGATGATCCTGCTTTCTCTTTAGGGTTTATATCAAGATGTATTTCAATTTCTCGATCTCCTAAGATTGGTTCAAGTTGCAGGTATAGATCAGCAATCTTATATACTTCATTCATTAAACGCAATCTAGGTTTATTCATTACTGAATCGTAATCAGGCTCTACTGAATTTTCGCCAAAGATTTTACAACCATGCTTGCCGTCCTTGTGAACGACAACTACCATAGTATATTCAGCGAACCAACGGCTACCTTTTTGAAAGCGATGACTATCGCCTCCAATGTAGACTTTGCTGTTGGGTCCTTGTTCCTCAATGTATTGGGCTATTTCAAAGACATCTATCATTGTAATGATATTTAGTTAGAAGTTACCTTCAGGGGACAAATTAATTTTAGATGTTTTGTTGTAATAAAATCAATCTCTAACCAGCTCATCCATTCTTCTGTCCCTGGCGGTATTAAAATAATTTGAATCATGTGTCCTGTTTTAGCACCTAGTGCAATAGTACTTAATGCTACAGATAAGTCATTACAATTAACAAAGAATTTCATCCTACGTAAATGAATGTTTTCGTTGTTAATGTATTGTCCTTTGATATCCCAATACGCTTCAAAGTGACCCGGTGCTCCCCTAATTGCTTTAATCTCTTGCCCATTAAATTCTAATGTATCAAAAGGTTCATGGATGTGCAGTGCTGGATCATCTATGTACTCTCTCTGTGCCATTGCTGAAAATGCAAACAATATAAGAAAGCAAATACCAATGTATACAATGATTGTTGTTAGTTGTTTCATTTTACTACCTTTCTATAAACGCTGTTTCAAATATAAAATCTCCCGGTGTTCTTAACGTGCCTTGCTTCATATTATGTTGCTTGCACCAAGCGATTACATCTTTGTTAAATTGAGTATTCCCACATATCATAACTCGATCTGACTGTGGATTTATTGTTAGACTACCGGACTCTAATTGCTTTGTTATTCTTTCATCACCTTCGCCGGTAACTGTTGGGCAATAAGAAAGTTTGTCACCAACAAGTTCATGTAAATCACTGTCACTGAAGTTTGTTGATAGTTCTGTATAGTATGCTAGTTCGTTACGGTTCCTTGCACTGTGTACTAGGACAATTCTATCCCATCTACCCAGAGTGTCTAAGTCTCTTGTCAGACTCATAAAAGGAGCAATGCCAGTCCCGGTTGACAACAACCAAAGAGTATTACCTAGAGTGAGACTTTCATTGCGTAAAGATCCTACACACTTAGATTGCATTATAATTTTATCACCTGGTTTGATGTGCTGTAATTGACTGGTTAGTTCACCGTCATCAAGTTTAATACTGTAAAACTCTAGCTCTTCTTCCCATGGAGCACTAACAATGCTGTAAGCTCGTAGTATGTTTTTATTGTTTGATTTCAAACCAATCATCGCAAATTCTCCTGCTTCAAATCTAAATGATTGACTTCTGGTAGTGCGGAAACTAAAAGTACGCTTACTCCAATGATTTACCTGAGTAACCGTCTCTTCTAATATGTTAGCCATTAAATAACTTTCTTCCCTCGTCTAATTCGGGGATGTAATCTTTTAATTGTACGCCTCTGGCTTGATCAATTTTATCGTTGTATTCAAAGAATCGTTTTAATATGTTGAGATTTAATTGTGGATTGTTAGAGTAGTATGATAAAATACTATCTATTGTAGTCTTACATGATCTGCCGTCACTGTGATATATTTTTGTTTGCTGACATTTCTTCATTGATTCTATAACTAGATCTGGTCTAGGATGATTGAATGCCGACTGTAGTTCATTATGATTAATTTGTACATATAGTGCTGTTTTAGGAAAGTGTTTATCAAGATACTCAAACAATAGATGAAGATTAGTTACATTAAATATGCCAGGAACAATTAAAAATGTAACATTGTGTCCTTGTTCTTCTAACTTCTTAGAATTACTCATTACAGTATCAAAGTCTGACTTCCAACGTTGATAGTCGTTGTATTTTCCAAATCCGTCAACACTTACACTAAAGTTCATGTTAGTAAATTGATTAATAGTTTTCCAAAACTTTGGCGTAAACGTCTGTGCATTAGTTCCTATTGTAAAGTCAAAGTCAGTGTGATCTAGTGCTATACATTGCTCACAGAAATCATAAAAATCTTGCATCACTGTGGGCTCTCCACCTGTTAAGTATATTCTAGATTTATTGTTGAGACTTTTAATATCAACATGACTAAAATTACTAAACTTAAATGGCAATGGTCGAGGGTGTTCAATATTATGTATCTTATACTCTTTTTCAATAAGGTGACTATGTTCAGGTCTGCACGAACGACACATTAGGTTACACTTATTTGATAAACGTATTTCGTAGTAACTAGGATTATCTAGTTTTTTTAAATCTTCTAAACTTTCTAAATTAAGTTTGCTAGCCCATTCCAGTGTTTCAAACTGCCGACTGCTTTCAATACCTTTCTTTTCATAGTTGTAGCAAGTATTACAATGCGGTAATACCTTTTCACCTCGTAGCATCTTTTCTCGTATCTGTCTAAACTTAGGATTAGTTTTATAGTTGCCTACTTCCTGAATGCTATTTGCTATTTTACTGTCTGATCTAGCACAAGTGGTTACATGCCCTTGGTCTTCTGTTAGTAACACAAATGGGTATATACAGAAACTTTGATTCTCTTCATGTGTGAGTTTGTAAAAAGTATTAAAGCTCTTAATATTTTTATTATATCTGTACTCAATCTTATAGCCTCTCTTATCTAGCTCTTTGCAGACTTTAAATGAAGTTAATAAAACTTTCCAATGACTCCAGGCTTCTTTTGGTTGGTCTAGTAATCTAATTTTATCAAACTTTTCTGACAGTTTAACAATTTGTCCACTATTTAGATCAGTTACTGATGTATGATAATATCCGTATTCAATATCCCGGTCGATAGTGTCAAGTAATCCGTGATTTATAGTATGATATGTGTGAGCTAGTTTAGAAACTTCTAGGTCTGTGCTAGAATCATTTGTCCCTAAACATAGAATTTTTTGATTGAACATATAGCTGTACTTATACTAGTAAATGGTACACCCTAGGAGAATCGAACTCCTCTTGCCGGGATGAAAACCCGGTGTCCTAACCGATAGACGAAGGGTGCATATCTAACAGTTAATAATTATACGTTGATCAATAATTTATGTCAATGGTTATTTTACCAATAAATATCCAGACAATAACAATAATAATAAGGAATAATACAATGGCAGGTAGAGGTACACAAAGATTACACCCAGGTAGACGCAAAGCTAACCCAGATGCAACTAAAAATGGCAAACCAAAGATCAAAGGATGGTCTCTGGCTAAACTGGAAGAAGCAATAGAAAGTGCGGCACGCAACAAAGAAAAAGCAAGATATAGAAATGAAATAGCAAGAAGAAGTCTCGTATCATAAAGTACATACATATAATTAATCTACGTGGTTAATAAATACACGTAGATAATTAGAAAAATGTTTAGGAGCATTCTTTTATGGGCGATATTTTTGCATTAATTGCAGAAGTAGGATTTCCAATCGTTGGGGCTTTAGCCGCAGGCTATTTTGTTTTCCTAACGATGAAGTTCATTCTAGCAGGTGTTATGGACTCCATTAACACCCTGACTGGCATCATTAAAATGTTAGACAACAGAGTTAAAACAATGAATCACGAAGTTATTCGTATTGATATGCTAATGAGCTCTGCCTTGGGAGTTAAACCAGATTTGGACCGTATTGCTCGTGCAGACGGAAAAAATGATGCAAGAAGAGATTAAAATGAAAATTGGAAAAGAACAAATAGATAGACTACCAGATCTTCCACATTGGTATGCCAAAGACTGTGCTAAGTCTTTTGCTATTGGTGTTGGTCTTGGTCTGTTTATTGCTTGGTTACTGGCACACTGCTAAGATGGATATAGCAGACTTGATATCTAAGTACGGATTTCCTATTGTCGCCGCTGTGGGATTAGGGTACTTTGTCTATTACATATGGGTATGGGCTACTAAGACAGTACAACCTATGCTCGACCAGGCAGAAACTACATTGATTGCACTGATTGATAGAATTCGTATGCTAGATAACGATCTGATTAGACTTAATCAAAAACTAAACACTGTGTTGCAACTACGTGGCAAGGAAATTACAGAAGAAAATCGTAATGAGCTAATTGAAGAAGTACAAAAAAAGCCTAAACCTAAAAAGAAAGGCTTTAAGTACAAGTAATTACTTAGTTGTTGCTATAAACACGCCCGACCAGTCCTCAGGCAAGTCCTGTGTTTTCATATACTCGCAACGTTCAATCCACATATCGTAATAACCAATCATTTGTCCTTCAAATTGTGGTTTCAACTGTTGACACATTTTTATGGCCTTGTCAAACTGTTGTGCCTGATACGCCTCATACATTTCTTGATGTTTTTGTTGACCACTGTAATAAGGGCTAACTGGATCAGCTAATACAGTGTATATTCTAATACCAACTGTTTTACCTTTAACTGCTAGTTCGTCTACTTGTAGGTAAAAGAAATCATCTTTAGTTACATCATACGTGGCTTCACCTACTAGTAACAAACAACCATATTCTTTGCACTTGCTTTCAATACGTGCCGCAGTTGATACAGCATCGCCTAGTACATCATAGCTGTGTCTTGCTGATGAGCCCATTTCACCTAAGTAACCTAGTCCTGTATTGATGCCAGCTCCCATTCCAACCGGTGGACGACCTTGAGCTACAATTTTATCATTGAACTCTCTAACAGCTTCGAGCATATTAAGACCTGTTTGCACAGCATTTTTAGCATGTTCAGGATCATCGTTGGGTGCATTGTGTACGTGCATACTAGCATCACCAATGTACTTAATAACCATGCCGTTACTATCAAGTATAGGTTCCGTAATAGCATCCATATATCCATTCATGATCTGTGTTAGTCCTTTAACATCATCCCCAAAGCTCTCACCTAAGGGAGTAAAGCCACGCAGGTCACTAAAGCAAATTGAAATCTCACGCTTCATACCATCTTTAATTAGTCCAGGATTTTCTTGTAGCATACGCACCACAGTTGGTGACGCATACCCGGCAAACTGTTTCTTAATCGCTTGCTTCTGTAAAAACTCAGACACAAACTTAACACCGTAGGCATGTAGTAATATTATTGTTAATCCACCTAATATTAAGGTAGCATCGAACAAAAACAAATATTCAGCATACAGGTACTGTGTGACCGGTATAACCGCCGATAGTGCAACTATACCTAGTCCTAGGCCCAAATATACCCATCTTGTTAAAAATAGAAGCATAAATGACGTTAAAATTAATGTCAGTAGTTCTGCCCCTTGAGCCCAGTCTGGTCTTTCAATATTTGTTCCGTTGGCCAGTGTTGCTATTACACTTGCTTGTAAGTCTTGTGGCCATACTTCACCTCGGCTTGTTGCTATTGGATTTGCAATACCCGAAGCTGATGTTCCTACAATAACTATTGCTGAGTCAAATGTTTCTGGTAGTTCTGTTAGACTGTAAGTGATAGGACGCTGTTGATGATCAATCCATATACGACCAATTGGGTCTGTTGATACTATACCAAACTGTGGTACACGTAGTTTGTCAATACCTATATCTGAAAACTTAATTTGAAAACTTGGGTCTCCTGCTAGTATACGCAATACTTCTAAACCCAAACTCGGATACAGTGTATCTCCACTTTTAATTACTAACGGCATCCTACGAGTTACACCATCTACTTCTGGAAATACTGTGCTTACTCCACTACCGTATGCTAGGCTTTCGTGATGATCAATACTTGATAGTATACCTGGATACTCAACTACTTTGTCTGTGTGGTCGCCTATTATAACTGCGCCAGGATTACGTGGTGAGTTTTTAGTTTCTTCTGCACCCATTAAAGGTAAAACAACAGGATGTTCTCGTAGTACTTCTTGTAGCTTATGGTCCATGCCTAATCTGTCTTCTTCAGACATCATGATGTTCCATACTACTAAACCAGCATCACGTTGGTATAAGTCTTTAATTATATCACCATATACATCACGACTAAATGGCCATTGCCCGTACTTGTCTAGACTAGCTTCATCTATGTTTACTGTTGCTATGGTTGTTTGTTGTTCAGGAGTTGATGTAATTAATGTATCAAAGTATCGTAACTTTACCGATTCTAAAAAAGTAGGTTGTTGCAATGTTACATATACAATCACAGTGAGAGTGATTAGAGCTGTCCAGGGTGACGTAAGTATCTTTTTCATTATGTATGTATTTATTAATTACCTTGTGTAACTGTTGCAGAGCAACCGCCTAAGGTATAACATGTTTGTTCTATTGCGTATGATTGATCTGTGGATCCAGACTGTGTTAGATCCAGTGAGGAAGGTGCTGAGCCATTGGTTAATGATATGCTAGCTTTGTGACTGCCTGTGCCAGTTTGTTCAACATCAAGATCATGTCCGTTACCTATTAGTTCAAACTCTAGATATTTGTTTGAATCTTCATGTTGATAGACTGTGACTGAATTTGAATCTCCGGTCACTGAGCCAAATATATCTTTTGAATAATCAGATATCTGTTTTAGATCAATAACATTGCTATCACCAGTAACTTCTAACTCAACATGGTGTCCGCCATTGGTTGCATAATTATTACGCTGTATGATATCAATGTCATTTAAGTTTCCGTCAACGTCTAATAGAATAGTGTGTTGACCGCCTGCTTGTGTGTCTTCGTACCCATTGTTCAGTCTATCTTGATATAATAATATGTCGTTGGTACTACCTAGTATATCAAACTCAATCAAGTTTATACCTGTTGATGTATCAGCACCTTGTCTTATGTCTAAGGTATTTGAATTACCTGTTATAGTTGACGCATCTGCTCCATTTAATCCTTTAATATGGTTACCTGCTGTTCCACTTTGTGTAATGCTAACTGTATTTGAGTTACCAGCTTGATCAATATAGATTGTGTTATCTCCGCCATAATTATTTGCTCTAGTCCTAGCACCTGACTTAGAAGTTGATTGGGTTGTTGTTATACCACCACTTGTGCCTGTTGAGGTAGATGTTGTTGGACCACTTGATTCCATTTCACCGTTGATACCATAGTAGATCACATCATCAACGAATTCCCAAGTCTCAGAGGTGTCATACATGTCGTCGAACTGATTGATGTCAAACGTAACTATAACAGAACCTGTATAGCCACTTGGTAAACTACTGCCACGCCACATCATCCAAATGACAGCACCACCACCAGTCTTTGCTACCCAGACGCCATCAGATGTATTTGCTATACTGGAACCATAGATGTATTGTCCGCCATCGTCAGCACCACTGATTGATGTATTGACTGTGTTATCTGCTGTAGAGTAAGTAGCACCACCATATACATCTGAACCTAGATCCAATGTGCCACCAAACTTGTTCTCAATGAGACTTATAACAGTATTGTTTCTACTAGAAAAACTTGAGTTCTCTCCTACAATAACTAGAGTGCCACCGTCCTTGACATAGGTGTCATAGTTAGCACGACAAGTAGATCCACAGTTGTTGTTGTATAGTTGATCAAATACTATATCATAGTTTGCCAGAGTAGATGCCGAAGCAACTGTGGTTGATGTTGAACCCGATACTGTATAACCTTTTGCTTCAAGTCCTGTCTTTGAATCAGTGTAGACATAGTTGTTGTGATAGATTAGGACATCCAAGGCTTGTGCTTTTGTTGCGAATAAATGCTGGAAAATTAACAACAACATTAAAATAAAAATAGCTCTCATTATTGTCTCGTAGTAATAGTGGTCGTACCTTCACTATTAACTCTGTTGGTTATGTCCACAGTGCCCTGTATCTGTCGTATAGTACTTTCTTGTGTAGTTGGTGTTTTAATACAAGCAATGTCACTACCAATAGTGTCTATACATAGTTCTACTGATATATTATCTACATAAGCTTCTACACCTTGGTCTGGAACATAGTCTGGTAGTATTGAATTCTTTTGTGTACTGCTTAACACACGACTTTGTGCATTCATTAATTGTAAATTAAGTATGTCTAAGATATTAGCTAAAAAATCTCTGTCTAGTAGATTACGAGCTAGCCTAGAACTAGCATTATATTGTTCTATTTCGTCAGCTTGCCTATCTAGTTCGTTTTCTAAATCGTCCTCGTCTAGAGCATTAATATCTAAAGCATTTTTTGCTAACACTTTTCTTTCTTCTTCTTTAACTTCTTTGGGAGTACCTACAATAATAATTTGTCTAATCATTTCTTCTGTCAAGTCAACTATAACTGGAGGACTTGGTTTAGCTTCTAGATTAGGCACACGAGTTGCTTCAAATGGTTTATCCATAAATACCGACCCGCCTAAACTTATTACTTCAATAGCACCAGTCTTACAATCACGTTCTATGTCTATCCATCCTCGAGGACAACTAGGTAATAGAATAACTGTGGTAGCACCTATCTCATCTACTGTGGCTGTAAAGTCTGTACCTCTAACTGCTACTGTTGCACTTGGTGTTTTAATTTTAACTGCTTGTGGACGATTTTTTGCTATCTGACCAGACGCATAACGGGCTGTACCTCTACCTATCTTAATTGCCAGCTTGCCTGCGTCCTTGTTGTTGGGGTCGTATATAAAGTCATCAATGGTTAACTTAGCTGACTCAGTCATCTGAACTTGTGTGTCATCTTCAAATGTGATTTCAAGTGTACCGGCTCCTGTACGTAGACTATCTAACATCTCTACTCCTACACCTTTAACACCTTCAAGAGTTTTGTCTTTTCGAGTAATACTCGCTGGGTCGTATTCTTGTTGACTAATAGTACCAACAGTACTCTGAGCTATTATGGGGATAGCTAAGAGTAATACTGTTAATAACTTGTTCATGCTTCTGCCAAATACTTTTCTTTACGTAATTGTCGATGGCGTTTTTGAATTACACCAAGCATAATTTCTTTATACTCGCCATCAGGATACTCAAGAGTTTCTCGTTCAATTGCTTCTAATTCTTTTTGAAGTCTTTGAATTTTTTCTAAAGTATCTTCCATTAGTCTGATTGATTAATTGTCCAAGTATTAGTTGAACCATTAATGTTTACGTCAACGTCATTAAACTGTGAACCACTCTGTGTTGTAGTTACAGAGTTTGATGAACCGTTAATATCTAAATCAAAGTTCATACCATTTGTAGCATCACCTGCGCCACTTTGTGTAAGACTGATTGTGTTTGATGCACCGACTGCTGTAATATCAACTGTTGCGTTGTCAGTACCTAATACCAATGTCGTAGTGTTACCACCACCGCCACTAATAGCTGTGTTTACAGTTGTTGTGTCAGCGTCAATAGTAAAGTTAAAGTCATTATAATCACCACCTGTTGCTGTTGCTGTAATGTCATTACCAGTACCTAATAGATCAAGCATTAAGTCATTATAGTTACCTGTCATTTGTATATCAATTGTATTGTTTGCGGCTAGTCCTAAGCCGTCACCGTTAATATCAATACTTGCTACAGAGTTTGATCCTGTAATGATATATGTTAAGTCAACACCTACACCACTGACTACAGTAGTATCAACGTCTATGCCTAACAAGTTACTAGCACCAATTTGCTGTATATCAACTGTTTGACTGCTACCTTTAAAGTTTGCCGCGGTTCCTTCAGAATCGCCAACTCCGTATATTTTGTTTGCACTACCATCTTGTTTTAAATCAATGGTACTCGAACTACCAGCTTGATCAATGTAGATACTGTTATCAGCGGCCCACGCCGTTGATGTTACAAGTAATAATGCCCCTAACATTTTTACTAAATTTTTCATTTTGTACTACTCCTTGCCAGAATCTGGCTGATAAGCGAAGTCCCAAACATCTAAGCGTTCGCCTTCTTTTATTAGCTCAACCACGGCCGCCTCGACTGTAGTTTTTACTGCTAATGTTGCCGGCTCGTTCAATGTAATGCCCGACTCAAATTCAAAGACCTGTGTGTCGTTGTCAAAGAATTTTAATACTGCTATACTATCTGCTGTAGAATATATTGTTTTTTGTACATTTACAGCCGCTAATACCGACCCAGTGTTAACACTTACAGCTCTTAATGACACTGTAATAATGTCCTCACTAAATTGTGTTTGTGGGCCTATGCCTAATACACGCATGCCCATACCACCACTTCTTGTTGAAGTGTCGTAACCTGTTATACCACCTTCTATCAACATGCCAGCAAACTTCATTGGCATAAGTTTCTTAGCGTTAGGACCATCATAGGCCTCACGCATCTGTCTAATAATCTGTCTTTCCTGTGTAAGACTAGCAAGTCCTCCGCGTTCTACTACCTCAAACCAGGCACTGTTGCCCACGTCTTTTAATGCTTTGATTAAAAACGCATCAGCACCTTGTGTCACAGCAGTTGAGAAACTTGACTGTGTATCACTCGGACGTCTTTGTCCTGTTTTATCAGTAAAGCTATAAACAGCAACCACTACCTTACCTAGTACTGGTGGCGGTATAGTATCAAACTCTTTAGCCGTCGGCGCTTCTACCGATACAGGTTGATCGTACTGACCTTTAATACCTTGCCCTGCGGCACAGCCACCAAGTAGTAGTACGGTTAATAATATTAATACGTTTCTCATTAAAATGTAAAGTCGCCTAATGGTATTGTTAATGTAGTTGTTGTTCCAGCCATATCAGTAACTCCTAGCTCTATGTTACCCGATGACTTGTCCCAAGTAATGATATTACCTTCAAAGTTTAGTGTACCTGATGTTGGTGAACTGCCATCGTCATTGAACATTGCTGTTGCTATGTCTTGTGATATTTGTGCGTAGATACGTGATTCCAAGTTACTCATAAACTTCTTAACATTCGTATTCTCTGCGTCTGCTTGTTCTTGTTTTAGTTTAGCTTCTATCTTGTCTGCGATAGCTTTCTTACGTGAATGTTCTTGGTTTTCTATTGTTAAGACGTGTGCGGAATATCCGTTACCGTTAAAGGCTGGACTTTTAAACGTAAAATCTCGTAGTGGCTGAGCGTTTAGCTGAGTTGAAATTAATACAACAGACAACGCTCCTAAAATTGTCTTGATCATATTTATCTACCTATATAATGTAATATTATTTACATCATATGTAGATATCGATATATGACTGTATTACTCGGTCTGACTAGTACTTACTGTGGAATAGTTATGATATGATCCCAATCTTTTTGGTCTGCAGGATGCTTTTCTTTGAATTCTACAATTCTTTTGCTTAGTACAGTGTAAAAAGTATCTACTTCACCTCTCCATTTACCTGTTAAATTAGCAATGGCTTCTTGGCAATAGTTCCAATCTTGTTTTTTATAGTTCTTAATTAGATTGTCGTGTAACTCTTTTTGCTTTTGTATTAATGGAATTTCTTGCAGAGTTATATCTTCATTGGTAAGAACACAGAAGCTCTTTTTTATTTGACCATCACTGGTTCTTCTGAAAGTATCTAGTTCTAGCAGTGTGTATTTTTCTTTTATTTCTGATGTTACTTCTGTTTCAAATATAATGTTCATTTGTTCTCCTCTTTGCATAAGTACTTATATATGGAAATGACCATCGACTTAATAAGTGATCTAAACATTATAGACTCATTCAATTGGGAAGGTCAACCAGAAAGTTTAATGTGTATAGTAGCAGGCAATATTTCAAACGACAGAGAGTGCGTAATCGAATCTCTCACTCACCTAAGTGAGCAATATAAACATGTGTTCTTTATAGACGGACCTAATGAACATATCTGGAATATGGATGACATATCCTGGAGTTATATTGACTTAGTTGATAGAGTCGAAGCAATTGAAAATGTTACCTATCTTCATAATCAAGTTTGCATATTAAACGGGGTTGCAATCGTACCTGTGAATGGCTGGTATAGTTTTGACTTTAATCCAGAATTTGATCTTGATCAACAATTCATGTGGATGAAAGAACAAGGTCTCTGCCAACGAATAGAAGACGTAATGAAAATTCTAAGTTACGGACTCAGCGACTGCCGATACCTTGAAACTACCATAAGAAAAATGCAGGACATGAATGACGTTACAGAAATAGTTGTTGTAACTGCTACTGCACCCGACAAACGTTTTGTAGAGCATGACAGTGCGTTACAGGACACTCCCTTAATGAATTTACAAGGCAACGGTCACTTAATAAAATGTCTAGAGTCAGATACCAAAGGTAAAGTATCAACGTGGATGTTTGGTACTTATCTACATGCTGATGATGAAATAATAAGTGGTGTTCGGTTTGTAAGTAATCCTAGAGGATTGCCCCAAGACAAACTTAGTTGGCCCGGGTACCATCCTAAAAGAGTTAGTGTTTAAGATTCTGGTTCTATCTTAACCAGTAAGGGATAACCTTCGCTTCGAGCTGAAACCGTAACTTCAACTCCTTTTTGTTCAGCAATCTCGTAAGGCAACACAGCAACAGTAGCACTACCGTTAGCATGGATATCTAACGTGACATGTTCTGCGCCTTTAGTATCGTATTCGAAGTGTTCTATTAAACTTTCAATAACAAACTCCACTGTAGTCTTTTCATCATTAACATAAATGACTCTGAACATTGGTGGTTCTTGTAGTTTAACTTCTAACTTCTCTTTTTGCTTAACCTCTACTTGTGTTCCCATGAATGTCCTTTTGCTTGTTTAAAAAAATAGTAGGGGCAATTTAAGCCCCTATCTATTGTTGCTTATGTGTCTAATTATATTATGACTTATAAGTAATTGCAATACTCTTTGGTTTCATTGTTTCCGGAACTTCACGTTCTAGTATAACAACTAAAATGCCATTTTCAACTGCGGCAGACTTAACTTCTACATATTCAGCAAGTTGGAATGAACGTAGAAATTTACGTGCTCCAATACCTTGATGTAGGTAATCTGTTTCTGCATCATTTTCTATCTTTTCACCTGTTACGATTAATTGACCGTCATTAACTTGAACGTCAATTTCTCCCTCAGCAAAGCCTGCTGTAGCAATTTCAATAACGTAGTTATCGTCATCTTTTTTGATGATATTGTACGGTGGATAGTTAGTTGATGATGATGAGTCAATTCGTGAAAGCATAGAATCGAATAAACGATCAATACCTACAGAATTTCTATAGAAAGGTTGTAAATCTAGTGATGATAATCTTGTCATTTTGTTTCTCCTTAATTAATAAGCAAGTTTATGTTGCGGGCATCGTGCCCTAAATCGTAAGATCCTATCGGCATCTTACAATGTTATTTATCAACGAAATAGAAAGATTAGTAAAGTTTCTTAGGTAGCTGGTCCGACGCAAGTTCTCTCTGCCAACGTTTCTTAGCGGCCGCTCTTTTTAGCTTACGCTTAGTAGTTGGTTTGATATAAAACTCTCTATCACGCAGATCTTGCATAAGACCTCCGTTAGCAAGTTTCTTTTTTAACTTACGCAATGCACGTTCTACATTATCTCGTTCACCCAAGATAACTGTTGAACCTCCACCTTTAAGTAATGGATTATACTTTGCCATTTTACTCCTTCGTTAATATAGTAGGTTTAACTACTTGATTTGTATCTATTATAACACTCTTTATGCCCTGTTGTCTATAGTTTTGGACATTATACATATGTGGCATAAGTGCCCTTTCCAGTTCTGTATGCAGGCCTCTAGCACCTGTTTTAAGCGTCTGTGTACGCTTTGCTATAGCTTTAACAGCATCTTGAGTAACATCTAGTTTAACGTCATCCAGGTTAAATAAGTATTGATATTGTTCTACCAAATTGTTTTCTACCTTACTAAGAACGTGTACAAGATCACCTGTTGACAGTTCTTGTAGAGCTACTGTATTTGTAAATCTACCAATTAATTCAGGTATAAGACCATACTTGTTTAAGTCATCTGGGTTTACTTCTTTAAATGCCTGTGTTGTTAATTCTTTTGATATGTTACTACCAAAACCAATTGCATTATTTGCTGTACGTTTCTGTACTATTTTTTCTAATCCGTTAAACGCACCACCAACTATAAACAAAACATTTGTTGTATCTATTTCCGCAACATCACCACTTGGATGTTTGCGGTTGCCTGTCAAGTTAACACGACACTTAGTGCCTTCAACTAGCTTCAGCAATGCTTGTTGCACGCCTTCCCCTGAAACGTCTCTAGTAATTGATGTTGATTCTGATTTACGAGCAATTTTATCTATTTCGTCGATAAAAATAATACCACGTTCTGCTTTTTTAATATCGCCTTTTGCATTATTAAGTAATCTCGATATTAATGTTTCTACATCGTCTCCTACATAGCCTGACTCTGTTAAACTAGTAGCGTCGCCAATAGCAAAAGGAACATCTAAGTATTTTGCTACAGTTTTAGCAATCATTGTTTTACCGCAACCTGTAGGGCCAATCAATAATACGTTAGCTTTAGCAAGATCTAGTGTTGATTTGTTGCCAATACGTTTATAGTGATTTGCTACTGCTACACTAATAACACGTTTAGCATCATCCTGCCCGATAATAAAGTTATCTAAAAATTCTTTAATAGCAACCGGATTGAGATCAATCTCCGGACGTTCATATGTCTCTTGATCGTCTACTAAAAGTTGTTGACAAAAGTCAACACACTCTGAACAGATCGCACTAGAGTCGCCGACAATTAATTTTTTAACTTGGTCTTTCTCTTTACCACAAAAACTACATTCCTGTGTATCTGCCATTATTTGTCCTGTTCTCGTTTAAGATAAACTTCTACTGCATCACGCTCATCCTGTGTTAACTGTTCCGGAGCAAACTCGCCATTACTAATTAACGCAACTAGATGTTCAATATAACTATCATTATAAGTATAGCTTGTATTTTGCTTCTTGTCAACACGGATCCACTTCTTTTCATTCCATTTGTATAACTGATGTGGATTTTGATCTACACGTAAAAATGTATCACCTTTAGCAGGATCACTAGGGAAGTTTGTTCCAAAACCACTTTCGTGTGAGCTAATGTCTAAACTATCTGCCGTAGGTAATATAAGATCTTCCCAAGGCAAGCGTTCAATATATCCTACCTCTTTCTTATACTTAATTGACTTTAGATTGTCGCCTGGATGAACTGCTTTCCAAACACGTTTTTGATTTTCTCTATAGGTTATCTCGTCTTTAGACATACCTGCATATTCGTCAAAGTCAGGTATAGTTTTTGATGTAACAACATTACGTTTGACCTCTTTAGGAACTGAATCTAATCCGAGGTCATTATTAAGTTGCTGATCAACATTAATAACTGTTGGTTCAATTAAGTCTAGTGCCTGATCTAATCTTCTTAGAGCAATTCTATACTTTGACCATATCTCATCAATTGTTTGTTGACTATTCGATACCATTAGCGGCTAGCTTTGCTTCTACTGATTGTTCAAGTGTAATAATGTCCGAAGGTGTCGTCCAGTCTACTTCCAAGTCTGATTGATTTGTTTTTAGTGCATCGTTTTCATCTAATGCAACACTCAAATCATTTAGACTTTTGCGGTACTTAGACCATATACTATCTAATGCTTCTTGTGGTTTTGCCATTTTATTTCTCCAATTTTGATTCTACTTCACGTTCTAAATCTTGTATATCTTGAGGCGGTGTTTCGTCAATATCCAATGATTCTTTGATTACTCTAACCTTACCTGGTGGTACAGGTCTGCTGTTTAAGGGTGTTGACCCTTCGCCTCTGCTGTATAAAAATGCGTACTGTGATGCTATTAACAAACCAACAGCTAATGGATCAAATACAACTATAATTAGTATAATAACCCAGGTCACTGCTTTTTCTAATATTGTTTTGTCTGTTTGCCCGTACACAAATTCAGCAATGTATTTAATAGGACCAACTTCGGCTTCTAATTTTCTGTATTCTTTTTCGTATACTAGTTTATCTTCTCTAACTAGGTCCACTGTTGCTTGTTCAGCTTCTATATTATTTTCTAACACAAGAATACGTTTGTCAGCTTCACCAGCTTTTGCAGTAGTTCCTTTACGTGCATCACGTATACGCTTGTTCAATATATTAATTTCTGTTGCATATTTTCTATCAATAGCTTTAAGTTTTTTGTCCCGATCGCTTCTAGCAAGATTAGACTCATTTTGTTCTGTTTGTTTTGCTTTAGCAACTTCCACATTATATTTTTCTTCACCACCCCAATCGTCTAGTAGAGGTTTGGCCGCTTCTATTTCTTTATCGCGTCTTTCTTGTGCAATTTTAATTCTCTTATCTGCATCAGCTCTTGGTATTGCTTTCTCTTCTGTTATTTGTTTTCTTAGTACTTGCAACGATTCCATGTCTGTTTTTAACAGTCCAGAGTCAGTACTTGTTGTACCAGTCTTGAGTAGTCTATCTATTTCATCTTGCCAGCGAGTAATTTTAGCATCTGAGCGTGCTATTTTTTGATCAATAACCTCAACCTGTGCAGATTGTTCTGTACTCAATGCTGTTTGTTCAACGTGTGCTTTTGACAAGAAGCCAAAGATACCCATTGATGTGATAAACATTAAGAATATAACTGCTATTGATAGATATGTTTTAAGCCAAGGTGTTGTTATTTGCCAGTATCTATGCAAGTATACTGCTGTCACTAGCTTGCCTACTTCTAGTACTACACCCATTATGACAATAGCCATTGCAGAGGCGGCAAAAATTGCAACAAGCCCTGCTACTGAATACCAAACTGCAACAGCAGAAATGGCTAACCCTGACAACAGAGTTAAGAACGGTATGACGTATATGTCACTAAAAGTTAATTTTCGCATACGCTTATTTATCAGGTTTGATACTACTTTACGTCATCTTTAAGTATATCAAAAGTCATGCCTCTGTAGCGTTCTTCTATCTCCTCATCTTCGAGTTTCTGTATTAAGGGAATAAGACGGTCAAGTGCTATAATTATTTGTGCTTGACCTTCTTCTGTGATATAATTAAATTGATCACTTATACCACGATAGTAGAATTTTTGATTATTGGTTAACTCTCTAATGGTGCCATAAAGTACATCTTTAAGAGCATCTTTATTATATTTTTTGTCCATACTGTATTATACAGTATTTTTACCTAGATAGTCAAACAATTTTTGCTTGTAGTTGCTCATAAATTCTACCTTTTTATCTCTCTCTAACTCTGCCCAATTAAGATCCATATACTGCGAGTTATGCAAGTGAGTAGGATCTAGATCATAATTGATCAACGGCCAAACTACTTGATTTGGAATATGATACCGTTTGCTTTGCATCATTTCGTAATTAAAGCGATCAGCTGTGTCCCATGCTTCTTTTCGTGTCATCAGTTGTTGTCGCCATTGCATGCCCAACATATCATCTTTTTCTTCAGGATCTACTGTGTATCCCCATTTTTCATAGTCACGACTAAACTCACTGGACCAAACAACTGCACTTGGTCGGTGTAATACTAGTCCTGCAAATCTAAATGTATGTAACGGAATATCTTCACTCATTAATCTATCAAATGTTGTTTGTACATCATCTAGACCTTCTCCAGGTAGGCCAACAATAAATGCACCGTGCATTAGAATTTTGTTTCCGTACTTTTCTCTAATAGCACGAATCATATCTACATGTTTAGATTTTTTACCACCTTTCTTAATAGCTTGGGCGGCCTTAGGATGTATTGTTTCAATACCTAAAAACATAGCACGAATGCCTATTTCGTATAGTTTGTCTATGTCTTTTCGTGCAGTTAGCAGATCTAATCTTACATAAGCCCACATCTTAGGTTGAAATGTAAGTTTCTTAACTGCTTCTAAAATACGATCTAGCTTTGCTTCGTTATCGTTAAATGTGTCGTCTAGGCAGTAATAATATTCTACACCAAAGCGATCATAATTGTCTTGCATTTCTTTGCGTAGGCTTTCAGCTGATCGTATATGGTCATTATCTTTTTTACCAATCAGTGGATAACTACAAAAGCGACATCTAAAAATACATCCTCTTGATATTTCTAATGGGAGAACCTTATGTCCAATAACATCGGTATCTTCCCATTTAAAATCTGAACTACCAAAATCATAGTCAGACCCTAGAGCATTGTCGATGACTGTAATCCCCCAAAGATTCTTCATAGCACCGTAACCTATTTTGGTTCCGTGTACTAAATGATTAGCTAGACTCAGTACTGACGTTTCACCATAACCTAGTATAGCATAGTCAACATTTTTATTCTTAAGATCTTTGTGTGTTTTTACTCCTCCAGCAAGAATCTTACAGTTTGGGCTTACTTGTTTGATATAAGCAACGGCCTGATCTTCATACTCTCGACCTTGAGGAAATACATGATCGTCTAAGGTAACCATAAAACCAAATTCAGTAGATCTTTCTTCAACCATTTCTTCACTAGCATTGTAGAATGTGCTAGAAAAGCCAACAAACTTTGTATTAGGTCCTACACTTAGATCAATTATTCGTTTAAATTCATCTAAACTAAATGTATGCAAATGATCAACCACCAGAACAGTATAGCCTTCCTCTCTGAGAGTATTGGCTATCTTATAAGCACCAATTGCCTTATAGGACAATATGGTGTCTGTTACATCTGTGAATATTACAAAATCATACATGTATTTTACTTAGTTTGTCAACTCCTGATATAATTAAATTTCATATGCTAATCTGTTAAACTGCAAGTATTCTTTAGTTTCTAGTACACCTAGACTATTAATTTCTTTGACATACAATTCTTCGATGTCATGTGTTTCCTTTAACCATTTAAGAAATTGATATTTAATCTGTAGAGGGTTACTGTAAAGTTCAGTATTTACCTCGTGCCATGCTTTTAAAAGTTCACCCCAGTACTCTTGTTTTGGTGCTCTAAGGGACATTTTTAACTCCGTATTGAATATGCTTATACCATACACGTTCGTGCATATAGTATAACACAAATTTAATAATTAGATCTGCCATAAAAACATATCCTACTGCTTTTGCTGGCATTCCAAAAAGAAAGGCTATAATTGCTGTTGTGGTACTAGCAATTACTCGCCAGGTCACTGCTTTTACTATGTGTCGTTTTCGTTCAATCATTATATTATTATACAGCCTTAAGTCTTAAGGTGTAACCAGTCTGAGTATACTTACGGAGTTGATGTTACTACAGTTGTTGGATTTTTAATCCAATTGCATGCGAAATAACCTATATTCCAGATAGTGTTGTATGTTTCCCAATCGTCATCTATATCACTTGCTGTGTATAGTGCCATACGTAATGTGTCACAACCTTCACCGCGATGACCTTCTGCAATCTCGTCCAAGGCTTGGTCATATAAATTTTGTGTTCTCACCATTGGAGTCACTTCGGTGTTGGCTTGAGCTTTTTGAATAATAATGAAGTCTTGTTCGTCAACCAAACCATAATACACTGGTGCAAGAACTGCAATTATTACTAAAAATACTACTATATAATCTTTCATTTGTTATTATCCTCTTCGCATCTTACTTATCTCTTTAGCGTGTTCTTCATCTATTACAGGAACAGCATTTGACTTGTGCATAGTGGCAATACCTTTGATCAATGTTCCTGTATATTTTATTGTTTCTGTTTTAGTAGCAACACCTACACCAGAATTTAAACTAGGAATATGTCTAGTAGTTTGCCTATGTTTTGGTATAGACAAGTAATTAGGATCTAACTGATCTTGTTGACTAGGAGGTGTGTACGGCTTCTTTGGCACACGCCCACAACGCATATCAACGTATTCATCAAAAGTAATTTTTGGCAAGCCTTGTCGCTTCTGTTTCTTATTGTATTGAAACATATCCATCTCAAACAGCTCGCGTTTTGCTTTAGTCATTTTTAGCTTATACTTTTTAGTTCTTGTTGTAGTTAACGCAGGTCCTTCCATGTGCATACTCATAAATGATTCTCCAACAAAATTAATGTCCAGGGGCGCCTGCGTAACCTTCTTCAATGTCATAGCTAGAGTTAATCTGTGCCTCTTTGTCACCTTCCATACATTTAAGATAAACTTCTTCAGCTTCTTGTTTTGTTTTAAATGAGTTAACTAGTTCTTTCTTACCATCTTCATTCCAGTAAACTACATCATACGTTTTAGATAACATTATATTGATCTCCTGATCTCTTCCATGTCATCATCATCTAAAAAGTCTTTCTTAACACGTAATCGTTCAGCACATATTTGTATTTCACGTGCTAATTCCCCATCATGTGATTGAAGCTTACGGCTAATGTCGTACATTACTTTAACTGCGTCTGCTATATTCATAACTCCTCCTCAGGTTCTTTCATTTGATCTGACATATCTAACATACAAGCCAAACATGTCGGGCAAAATGCCACCGGTAGCATACCAAAGTTACCAACTGTGCCACCTTCGCTGTATTCATCAAACTCTACACTGCATACTGAACAATTATACATGTTTTCCATTTAACTGTCAACTCCATAGAAATCTAAGACTTCTTCTTTAACATCTTTAATTTTATTTTCATAATCTGTTGATAATCCATTCCAAAATCTATCATAGTTATGTTCTAAGATTGGTTTAATTTTTTTAAACATCAACGATAGTTCATTGTTGCTTTTATTTGATAATTGTAGTATCTGTCTAAGCAGTTCCTCAAATCTATCCTGTGATGATTCTATCTCATCATAGCTTTCATCAAATATTGTACTAAATGTTTCAAACCCTAACTCCCTAAGTCTTGATAACGCACCTTGACTACTGTGGACTAACATTGGATGACCGTAGGCCATTGGCTTAAAAATCTTTTCAGTAAACATTGGATCTAGATTCTCAGTGATATATGTTTCTGTAACAACTGAGCAGAAACTGTTATTATAATATTCCATAGATCCAGGTCCCCAATCATTTCCAGAAGAAAAGTTATCTAAAGTTACAGGTAAACGGTCAAATAATGAATTAAGGTCTAGTCCCTCGTTGAACCAAGTATTTGTTCCTACTACTTCATTAGTCTGGTTCCAAAGAAGTTCTTTTCCTATATTCCATCGGTCTTCCATATGATAACTAAAATAAAATTTGTTAGATAATTCAAATTTCATAATGAAATGATATAAGGCCTGCCTAGGCCATTGAGCTCTATTGTTCAAACTAAAGAAAATCTTATCAAACGTTCGGTCTAAGTTTAAATCTATTTTAGGCATAACCTTTGGGTATAAAGCATATGTTTCAGGAAAGTATATGTTTTTCCAGCCTAAGTTGTTGAATGTATCCTGTTCCTGTGCTAGGATGCGGGGCGATATAAGCAAAACTTTCTTTCCAATAAGATTATCAAAACCCTTATTAAATTCATAATTTTCACCAATGCAAGAAAAAAGAACACAATCTTTATCAGATATTATCTTATCTCCCAGCCAGCCGCGAATACGATTAAATTGATCATATATACCTGCATCTGATTGATACACATGACATTGGTCAATCTGATTAGGAAGGTCATCGAGCTCATTGAGAAATTTCAATAATTTATTATTGTAGAGTATTTTAGTCATCGTCGATATTCTTTGATTTATGCTTACGTTTACGATCAATTACTTTAGTTTTGTCTTCTTCAACCTTGTGTCCAAAAGGTAAATCATCTTTGAATAAGGCATAATGGCCTGCTGACCTTCTTTTTAATCTTCCTTGCCAACCTTTAGGTTTTTGTGGTCTACTCATGATAAACTCCACCATGATTGTTCATCTCTTTGTTTGCACATTCTCGCATACCATTCTTCGTTTGTTTCTTTTGGTAGGTTAGGCCAGTTAAAGCTAGGAACGAACATTAGAACGTTACCTATAACAAATCCTAGCCATATCCAATATTCTGTATGCACAGGCATTTCACTGGCACGAGCAGTATTAATTAAGTCCATTAAAAATTGTTCTATCATAACTTTTCACCAGGTTCAACTCCCCTGAAACGTAAGAATCGAGGGAAACGTAAACTATAAGTGCCATCTTGATTCTGTGTAATAGCATCTGCTCTTACTTCAACATATTGACCAAGCAAAGTATCACAAACACTATAAAACTCAATTCGCTGATCGTCAGTAAAGCCACTACCAACATTGACCATAATCTGCTTGCCGTCATCAACTCCGGAGCAAACCAAAGCACCAAGACGTCCTTCATTTCTACCAGTGCCTTCCTCAACATCTTTAACCTCCAAACTAACTTCAATAAACGGTTTCATTTTTAGCCAACTATGACTACGCTTACATTCATATCCTGCGTTAGGATCCTTGATCATTATACCTTCATAACCACCGTCAATAGCCTGCTTATTGATCTGTTTAAGCGTAGCTTGTCCTTGCTCGGTGTCTAAGTCTACATCCTCCCAAGTCAGTGTAGCAACATGCGGAAGTTCAGGTGCATGTTTTTCTATCCAACTATCTAGCTCTTGTGAACGCTGATGTTGTGGACGAACACTACCACCTTGTTGAAATTCTTCCAAGGTAATCATATCAAAACAATGTAGGATGGCATCGTCAGACTGCACATTAGTTTTACGGTGAACTTGCTTCATCAAGTCTTGAAATGAGCTACTCATTACTTCACCATCTAATATCATATCTGTCCCGATGCCGTAAGTTTCTACAACATGAGCTAATTGATCTACAATATGTTCAAAATTATGAAACTGCTTGCCGTTACGACTAAACACTTCAGGTCGCTTGTTCTTATGCAATATAGCAA
>Ga0228674_1000462_pt1 | contig 28568 bp, 24 predicted proteins | sample 1D_rmetaG_FD_189054 | JGI IMG/M metagenome (GOLD analysis project Ga0228674, IMG submission 189054) | Seawater microbial communities from Monterey Bay, California, United States - 1D_r | ecosystem: Environmental > Aquatic > Marine > Coastal | place: USA: California | collected 2016-09-26
GCGCTGCACGCCACCCACCTCCCCCGCCACGCACCCGCTCAGGTCTCCAGCGGTACCGTCGGCACCACGTTCGGGAAGACTTCCTCCAGCGGCTCCCGCTCGCCGGGCTTCGGTGCTGGCCAGTTGTAGGCATTCACCGGCTGCGCGCGGTTCACCCACAGCGCGTAATGCAGATGGTCGGCGCGGCCGTCGCCGGTATTGGGGTGGATCAGGATGGTCAGGCCCAGGCTGTTGAGCTGCAGCCAGGGCACCAGCACCGGCAGCAGGTCGTTGGTGAAGCCGAAGTAGAACGAAGGCGTGACGTGCGGCCCGCGCGGCTCCAGGTTCCAGTTGCCCAGCTCCACGGGGAAGCGTTCGGCGGCCCAGCGCCGCAGCAGGGCCGCCTTCGCGAAGCTGTCCTCATCGAAGTAGATGTGCGCGTGATAGCTCTTGATGTCGGTGTAGGCGCGCGGGACGCTGGGTAGTGTGGCTTCGCCGGGACGCACGCTGGCCGGACGCGGGGTGGGTTCGCTGGTCGTAGCCTGGCCCCAGGGGCTGCTGCCCTTCGCCGCCGGCGGGACGATGGCGCGGAAGCCGGGCTGCCCAGGCTCGGTGGTGTTCACGGCACGCGCGTCGCGCGTGGCTGCCGCTGCCGTCGACGCGCCGGCCAGGCCGCCGGCGGCCAGCCCGGCCGATGCGATCAGGCGCCGGCGGGCGGGCGACAGCAGGTCGGCCCACTGCGCGTCATCGTCGCCTGCGCCGATGTGGGTGTCAGCGGGGGAATCCAGGTCCGGGTGCATGAACGGCTCCGTGGCAGCATGAGGGGGTAGGCAAGCACGCTCCGGCACTGCCCTCGGCTGCGTCCAATGAGCAGGCGGCATCACCTCATGCGCCTGCGCATGCCGCCATTGAGCGCAGGCGATGGCCGGGCTAGGGTGCTGCTGTACCGTACCGGAGCCCGCCATGACCTTGATCGATGCCGACATCCCGTGCAGGCGCGCGGCCTTCCGCCAGCTGCATGCGCAGGGGTGCTTCGTGCTGCCCAATCCGTGGGACGTGGGCAGTGCGCGCTACCTGCAGCGGCAGGGATTCCTGGCCCTGGCGACCACCAGTGCCGGCTGTGCCTGGAGCGAGGGGCGGCCGGATGGTGCGGTTTCGCTGCAGGCCACGCTGGCGCATCTGCGCCTGATGGTGGGGGCGACGCCACTGCCGGTGAACGCCGACTTCGGGGATGGCTTCGGTGCTACGCCAACGGCGGTGGGAGAGGCGGTGGCAGCGGCGATCGATACCGGCGTCGCGGCATTGTCGATCGAGGATGCCAGCGGTGTGGCCGATGCACCGCTGCGCCCGATCCAGCAGGCGGTCGAGCGCCTGCGTGCGGCCCGTGTGGCGATCGACCATGCCGGCGGCGATGTGCTGCTGGTGGGCCGTGCAGAGAACTTCTTCGTGGGGGTGCCGGACCTGCAGGACACCCTGCAGCGCCTGCGCGCCTATGCCGAGGCCGGTGCCGACGTGCTGTACGCGCCGGGCATCAGCACGCCTGAGCAGATCAGCGCGGTGGTGGCCGCGGCAGGATCGAAGCCGGTGAACCTGCTGGTGGGTGGACCGACGCCCATGCGCCTGCAGGACATCGCCGCACTCGGCGTGCGCCGGGTCAGCCTCGGTGGCGCGCTGGCCCGCGCGGCGTGGGGTGGCTTGATGCAGGCGACCCATCCGATCGTGCAGGACGGGTGCTTCGATGGCCTGCAGCAGGCGGCCCCGGGCGCGACGTTGAATGCGCTGTTCCGGTAGATCCAGGCCCTGCGCGGAGGGATGCGCCGCCGGCTACAGCGCCTCGATGTCCCGCTTGGGCAGGGTCACTCCGGGTTCCAGGGCGGGCAGCAGTTGTCGCAGCAGCGCGGGATTGCCCTGCAGGCCGGACCCATCCAGATAGGTCCAGTCCGCACTGCCGACGCGGCGCACGGCCACCATGAACGTGGTGCTGCGCATCGGTGTTTCGCGCACCCGCACCAGCGACTGGCGCGGCACGAAGCAGACTTCTTCCTCTCCGGCAGCATAGGTCCGGGTCGGCACGCCCACCTCTTCGCTGATGACCACCACGCCGGTGCTGCGCAGCTTCTTCAATGCATCGCGGGTGATCGCCTGGAACGCCTCATCGCCACCGGCCAGCTGCTTGAGGCTGGAATGGGTGCGTTCGATGAGGAATTCCGCATCGCCACGGGCGTAAGCGGCCATCATGGCGCGCACATCTTCGCGCAGTGCCTTCGCGTCACTGGGGCTGAGTTCACCGGCGAAGGCAGAAGGCAGCAGCAACGACAGCAGCAGGGGCAGTATCGGCAGCGGCAGGTATCGGCGCATGTGGGGGCGTCGTGCAGGGGACCACCGCACTATACGGGTGATGCGGAAACAGCGTCCCATCAATGGGGCTGGTGCGAGGCCATTCATTACTTACCATTGGTAGTTAGTGAATTCCAGAGATCGCCCATGCACAGCCTCATCGTCATCGCCCACCCTGATCCTTCCTCGTTGACCCACGCCGTCGCCGGGCGCATCGGCGAGGCCATCGGCACGGCCGATGCCGGCAACAGCGTGGCCCACGCCGATCTGATGGCCGAAGGATTCGACCCGCGTTTCAACCTGCAGGACCAGGCGCTGTTCCGCGGCACTGGCGCTGTACCGGCCGATGTCGCCGCCGAGCAGGCGCGGCTGGACGCGGCCGACACGCTGGTACTGGTCTACCCGCTGTACTGGTGGTCGTTCCCGGCGCTGCTGAAGGGCTGGATCGACCGTGTGTTCACCCAGGGCTGGGCCTACCAGGAGGGCGCCGACGGCAAGGTGCAGAAGAAGCTGCAACGGCTGCGCGTGCACCTGGTCGGGGTGGGTGGCGCCGGCGCGGAGATGATCGAGCGGCGCGGCTATGGGGCGGCGATGAAGACCCAGATCGACATGGGCATCTTCGACTACTGCGGTGCGCGCGTGCTGTCGTCCGAACTGCTGCTGGACGCCGATTCCGGCGCCGCCGGGGCGCATCTGCAGTCGGCAGGAGAGATCGGCCTTAAAATCGGTACTCCGATGCGCTGACCGCCGTGCCCTGCCGATGCCTGCCACGCCCGCTCCCACACGCCGCCGACTGACCCGCGAGCAACGCGCCCGCCAGTTGCTGGACGTGGCCTGGGCGCTGGTCGGCGAGGAAGGCACCGATGCACTGACGCTGGGACGCTTGGCCGAGGCGGCGGGCGTGACCAAGCCGGTGGCCTACGATCACTTCGTGACCCGCAATGGACTGCTGGCGGCGCTCTACGATGACTATGACGGCCGGCAGACCGTGGTCTTCCACGAGCGCATCGGCCGCGCCAGGGCGCAGCTGGCCGATCGTGCGGCGGCCATCGCCTCCGGCTACATCGACTGCATCCTCAGCCAGGGCAGTGAAGTGCAGGGCATCCTCGCCGCGCTGGTCGGCGCGCCGGAACTGCACGAGGTGCGCCGGCGCTACCAGCAGGACTTCATCGACAACTGCCAGGTCTGGCTGGGCCCGTTCGCCGCCGAGGGGACCGTGCCTTTGGCGGGGCGCTGGGCGATTCTGGGCGCGGCTGAAGCGCTGTCGGAAGCCGTGGCTGCCGGCGCACTGGACAAGGCCGACGCCGAGGCCGAGCTGCAGCGCGTGATCGTGGCGACGGTCAAGCGGCGCTGAGACGCATGGCCGGTCAGCTGTTGGCCAGTGCGGCGAACCCTGCCGACAACTGATCGCGCACCAGCGCGTCGCGCGCGTCGCGGCTTTCAGAACCCAGCACCACGGTAATCAGCCGCACCGGCTGCGCCCGCCCAGGCACCGTGCGGCATGCGGTGGCGGCCAGGCAGAAGCCTGCGGCCCGAGTGTAGCCAGTCTTCAATCCATCCACGCCGTGCTCGCCAAGCAGGGCGTTCTGGTTGTTGCGGCTGAAGCGACCATGCACGAACGCGCGCTGTGCGGTGATCGCCAGAATCTGCGGATGATCGTTCAGCAGGCAGGCGGCCAGCACTGCCATGTCGCGCGCGCTGGATGCGTGGTGCGGGGTGGTGATGCCGGAGACGCTGGCAAACCAGGTGCTGCGCAGGCCAAGCTGGCGCGCATGCCGGTTCATGCGATCGAGGAATGCGGTCTGCGATCCGTCAAGGTGGCGCGCGATCGCCAATGCAGCATCATTGCCGGAGACGATCATCAAGCCTTCCAGCAGGCGTGCCAAAGTAACTGTCTCGCCAGGCACCAACCCCATGCGCGTTTCGTCATCGGCCACCGCATGCACATCGTTGCTGGCAATAGTGACCGCTTCGTCCCATGCGCGCCCGCGTTCTTCGACGCATGCATAGGCGGCGTAGGCGGTCATCAACTTGGTCAGCGAGGCCGGTTGCCGCGCGGTTTCTGCGTTGTGCTGGTGGATCACCGCGAAGGTGGCCGCATCCAGTGTGATCGAGGACAGCGGCGCGCGCTCTGGAACGGGGAGGGACATGGAGGAGGCGGTGGCAATGGAGAGCCGCAGGATAGTGTGCGGCGGCTGCATGAAGCTGCAACATTGAAACGATATAACGTATCGTCATTGTGGGCCGCCGCTGGCCCGACGGGATATCCGATGACTGCACACGCGCCACGTCGCTGGCTCCATTCCTCGTTGCTGATCGCGCTGGCAGGGCTGGGGGGCTGCCAGCCCAACCTGCGCGCCGAGGCTGTGCCTTCCGCTGAAGCGCGTCCGCACAACGTGATCGTGATGATCAACGACGGCGCCGGTTGGGGCACCTGGGATGCCGCCGCCTACTGGCAGTACGGCAGCCGCGAAGGTGCCCCCTATGCGGATTTCCCGCAGCGCCTGGCGGTGACCACGTTCCCGTTGAATTCCAGCAGCCAGCCGACCCGCGACAACGCGCAGACCCTCGGCTACGACGCGGGCAAGGCCTGGGATACCGAACCGGTGCCCGCGCCGGACCTGCCGTTCGTGGGCTACCAGTACCTGGCGGCGGTGGCGACCGACAGTGCGGCAGCGGGCACCGCGTTGTCCTCGGGCATCAAGACCTACAACAACGCCATCAACTACAACAACGACGGCAACCCGGTCGAGTTCAACACGCTGCGCGCCAAGCGCCTGGGCATGGCCACCGGCGTGGTTACCTCGGTGCCGTTCGCGCATGCCACCCCGGCGGCGTTCGCGGCGCAGAACGCGTCGCGCAACAACTACCACGCCATCGCCCACCAGATGCTGGCACAGGGCCACATGGACCTGGTGGTGGGCACCGGTGGCCCGGGCTACAGCGTCGATGGCCTGGCCTGTGGCCAGACCACGGAAGCCGCTAGGGCCGAAGGCTGCGCGAACCCGTGGGAGTGGGTGTCGCAGCAGGATTGGCAGCAGCTGGAAGCAGGCCGCACCATTGGCGGCAACCCGTCGGGGCCGTGGCGCCTGATCCGCGGCAAGGAGGAATTCGCCGCGCTGGCGCAGGGACGGCTGCCGGCCGACCGGCCGCTGATCGGCGTGCCACGCGTGGCCAACACGCTGCAGCAGGCACGCCAGCTGCAGGTGCTGGGCAAGGATGCGGCCATGCCCTCCGGCGTAAGGAAGATCGACAGCGTGCCGGATCTTGCGACCATGACCCGCGGTGCGCTGCGGTTCCTGCAGCAGCGTTCGGCCAAGGGGCTGTTCCTGATGGTGGAAGGCGGCGCCACCGACTGGGCCGCGCATACCAGCGCCTGCGGTACCGAATGGCACTACGGCCAATGCAGCGACCAGCCGCAGTACGGCCGCCTGATCGAGGAGACCGCGGAGTTCAACGACGCGGTGGCGGCGGTGGTGGACTGGATCGAGCGTAACGGCGGTTGGGAGCGCAACCTGCTCATCGTCACCACCGACCACGACAACAGCATGCCGATGGGCCCCGATGCACAGAACGTCGCCTTCCAGCCCGTGCGCAACAACGGCCGCGGACGCGTGCCGGGGATGAGCTTCCGCCCCACCGGCAACCACTCCAATGCGCTGGTGCCGCTGTGGGCCAAGGGCGCGGGCGCGGACCTGCTGGGAACGCGCGTGCGTGGCGTCGATGCCGGCTACCGCCAGCACGTGGGCTGGAACGACGGCCGCTACATCGACAACACCGACGTGGCGGCGGCGGTGCAGGAGGCGCTGCAGCGTTAGGGGCGTGCCGGGCATCGGCCGGCAGCTGCGGGCTGCCCGGTTGGCGAGGTTGCCGGCCAGCGGCCGGCACTACCGGGAGTGCTGCTGGGCGGCGGGACCGGGCTGGCCAGCTGCCGGGCCAGCTCGGCGCTGGCCACATGGCCATGCAGGAACAACAGGCTGCTGAAGATGTTCATGAGCGTGCCTCCACTTGAGTGGATTGCACGATACGGGCAGCATGGACGCGCAAAAAGCGACATTTCCGCAAGCGCGCCTTGAGAGAAATTCAAGCCTGATGTCCCGTCCGCCCCTCCATGCCCTGCAGGGTTTCGTGGCTGCCGCCCGGCTCGGCAACCTGTCGCGTGCGGCGGCGTCGATGAACCTGACGGTCAGCGCACTCAGCCATCAGATGCGCCAGCTGGAAGAGCGCCTCGGCCAGCCGCTGCTGGTCCGGCAGCCGCGTGGCGTCACCCTCACGCTGGAAGGGCAGCGCCTGCTGGAGCAGGTCGGCCCGCATCTGGACGCGATCAACGAGGCCTTCCAGCCCTATGCGGCGCGCGCCGAGCACGTGCTGACGATCAGCGCGGTGCCATCGATGGCGTCGGCGTGGCTGGTGCCACGCCTGGGCCACTTCGTGGCTGCACACCCGCAGATCGAGATCAACCTGCAGTCGAGTGAACGGCTGGTCGACTTCGAGCGGCAGCGCCAGTTCGACGCCGCGCTGCGGCTGGGCACCGGGCACTGGCCGGGGCTGGTGGTGGAACCGCTGTTCGACGAATGGCTGCTGCCGATGGCCAGCCCTGCGCTGATCGAGCGCATGGGCGGCATCGACCGCGTGCCGCTGACCCAGTGGCCGCTGCTCGGTGATCCCGATGGCGCGTGGGGCGCGTGGTTCGCGTTGAGCGGGCAAAGCCCGCCGCCGCGCTTCGTGGCGGTACTGGATGATTCGGAGGCCCACCACCGTGCGGCGCTGGACGGGGTAGGTGTGGCGTTGGGACGGGTGACGCGGGCGCGCCTGTTGCTGGAATCCGGCCAGCTGGTCGCGCTGTCCAGCCAGCGGCTGAAGACGGCGTGGCCGCATTGGCTGGTGTACCCGCAGCGCTCGGCCAGCCATCGCGGCTTCCTCGCCTTCCGCGACTGGCTGCACGCGCAGGCCGCCGAACACGTGCGGCACATGGCCGCGCAGGGATCGCCCGGCTAGACAGGTGCATAGGCCTGTCCGGGCGCTGTCATCAGGGCGTGGCCGGGCGCGGCGAAGCTGGGCACCTCCGCTCAACACCCCTTGCCGCCATGCGCTACCGCCTCGCCGTCCTTGATATCGCCGGAACCACCGTTGCCGACCCGGGCCTGGTGGCCCACGCCTTCGCCGAAGCGATGGCCGCCGCGGGGCACGCCATCGAGGTGGAAGACGTACGCCCGTTGATGGGCTACCCCAAGCCGCAGGCGATCGCGCGGCTGCTGGGCGCCACGGTGGACGACCCGCGCGTGGCACCGATCCATGCCGACTTCGTGGCACGCATGCTGGCGTGCTACCGGCACGCGCCGGGTATCGCGCCGCTGCCCGGCGCGGAGGCGCTGTTCGACACATTGCGCGCGCACGGCATCCGTATCGGCCTGGACACCGGCTTCTCGCGTGACATCGCCGAAGTGATCATCGCGCGGCTGGGCTGGCAGGATCGCATCGATGCACTGGTGGCCAGCGATGAAGTGCCTGCGGGCCGCCCGGCGCCGTACATGATCCAGGCGCTGATGCAGCGTACCGGGGTGGACGATGCCGCCGCCGTGGTGAAGGTGGGCGACACCGAGGTCGACATCAACGAAGGCCGCAACGCCGGCGTCGGCCTGAATGTTGCGGTCACCACCGGCGCGTTCACCCGGGCCGAGCTGCTGCCGCATGGCCCGGACCACATCATCGACCATCTCGACCGCCTGCCGGCGCTGCTGGGCCTGGCACGCACCGGCACGGTCGCCGCTGCATGAGCGGGCCCTCGCTGCGGGCACGGCTGCAGGGGCATCCGCTGGCACTGACCGTGTTCGCCGGCAGTGCGGCGCTGTCCACCTATGCCTGCATGTATGCGTTCCGCAAGCCCTTCGCCGCTGCATCGTTCGACGGCCAGCACCTGTTTGGCGCCGACTACAAGGTGTGGCTGGTGGTGGCGCAGGTGCTGGGATACATGTGCAGCAAGTTCATCGGCGTGCGGGTGATCGGCGAGTTGCGCGCCGAGCGCCGCGCCAGCCTGCTGCTGGGCCTGATCGGTATCTCCTGGTTGGCGCTGCTTGGCTTTGCACTGGTGCCGGCGCCCTGGAACATCCCGTTCCTGTTTCTCAATGGCCTGCCGTTGGGCATGGTCTGGGGCCTGGTGTTCAGCTATCTGGAAGGGCGCCGGACCACCGAAGCGATGGGTGCGATCCTCGCCTCCAGTTTCATCATGGCGTCCGGCGTGGTGAAGTCGGTGGGCAAGTGGCTGCTGCTGCAGGGCGTGAGCGAGTTCTGGATGCCGTTCCTGTGCGGGCTGCTTTTCCTGCCGCTGCTGCTGGTGTCGGTGCGCATGCTCGAACGCATTCCCGCACCGGATGCCGACGACCTGCGCGAGCGTTCGCCGCGCCTGCCGATGGACCGCATGCAGCGCCGCGCGTTCGTGCGCCGCTTCCTGCCGGGGCTGGTGCTGATGATCCTGTGCTACGTGTGCCTGACCGTGGTCCGCGACTTCCGCGACAGCTTCGAGGCCGAACTGTTCCGCGAGCTGGGGTATGGCGGCAGCGCCGGCGTGTTCGCCGCCATCGAAACACCGGTGGCATTCGCCGTGCTGGCGCTGACCGCCGGGCTGACCTGGTTCCGCAACAACCTCAACGGCCTGATGGCCCTGCACGTGCTGATGTTCATCGGCCTGGCCACCGCCGGCCTGAGCACGCTGGCGTTCCGCGAGGGCATGCTGCATCCGCTGGCGTGGCTGGGCCTGGTGGGCTTCGGCCTGTACCTGGCCTACGTGCCGTTCAACTGCGTGTTCTTCGAACGCCTGATCGCCACCTTCAAGGTCGCCGGCAACGTCGGCTTCGTGATGTATCTGGCTGATGCGTTCGGCTATCTCGGCAGCGTGCTGGTCCTGCTCGGCCATGAGTTCTCCGGCCTGCAGCTGTCGTGGGTGCGCTTCTTCTCCAGCGCCGTGATCCATCTGTCGCTGCTGGGCGGTGCCTGCCTGTTGTTGTCGCTGCTGTACTTCCACCACAAGGCCCTGCGCCTGGCCCGCATGCCGGCGCTCGCCTCCGTCTGAGTCCATCCCCCATGAAGAACACAACCGCCCTCGTGGTCGGTGCCGGCATCGTCGGCCTGGCCGTGGCCCGCGCGCTGGCCGTGCGTGGCTGCAAGGTCACCGTGCTGGAGCGCCATGAGCGCGCTGTCGGCGCCTCCATCCGCAACTTCGGCATGGTCTGGCCGATTGGCGTGCCCAACGGCCCGCTGTACGAGCGTGCGCTGCGCTCGCGGCAGATCTGGCAGGAGCTGATCGACGTGGCCGGCCTCTGGCATGACCCCTGTGGCTCAATGCACGTTGCCCACGCCGACGACGAATGGGCCGTGCTGCAGCAGTACGCGGTCGCCAATGCGCAGTTGCGCCCATGCCGGCTGCTGGACCGGGATGCGGCATTGGCGAAGTCGCCGGCGCTGGTCGCACGCGAACTGCGTGGCGCGCTGTTCAATGCCGATGAGCTAGTGGTCGATCCGCGCCAGGCGATCCGCGCGCTGCCGGATGTGCTGCGCGAGCGCCATGGCGTGCAGTTCCAGTGGCGCACGCCGGTGACGGCGGTGGAGAGCGGTCGGGTGTGGTCCGGCAGCCGCCTGTTCGAGGCCGACCAGGTGTTCGTCTGCAGCGGCCCGGAGTTCGAACAGCTGTATCCGGAGCTGTATGCCGCCGCGCCGCTGACCCGCTGCAAGCTGCAGATGCTGCGCCTGGCCGCGCAGCCGTCCGGATTCCGCCTGGGGGCTGCCCTGTGTGGCGGCCTGTCACTGGTGCACTACGCCGGCTTCCGCGAGGCTGCCGACGTCGCCCCGCTGCAGGCGCGCTACCAGGCCGAGCATGCCGACCTGATCGAGCTGGGCATCCACGTGATGGCGGCTCAGAACGGCCTCGGTGAAATCACCATCGGTGACTCGCATGCCTATGCCCATACGCATGACCCGTTCGACGAGCACACCATCAACCAGAAGGTGCTCGATTACCTGTCCCGCTTCATGCAGGTACCGGACGCGCGCATCGCGCAGACCTGGCACGGCATCTATCCCAAGCTGCTGGACGGCAGCAGCGAGTTCGTCGCCGAGCCCACCCCGGGTGTGACCCTCGTCAACGCCATCGGTGGCGGTGGCCTGGGCATGACGCTCAGCTTCGGCCTGGCCGAGGAACTGGTGGACGGTCGCTACACGGCATTGCGCCGCGCGGCATGAAGCCTGCGCGCGGCGGGTGCAACGCCCGCCGCGCTTCCCCTGGTGGTCGCTTCCCCTAGAGGTCGCTGCTGACCATCAGCTGCACCCAGTCACCGGCGAAGCTGGTGATGCCGAACTGCACCGGCTGTCCCTGCGGATCGACGTTGAGCGAGTGCACGCACAGTACCGGCCGCCGCGTTGACTGCCCGAGTACGCGCGCGACTTCGGCGTCGGGCAGGCGCGCCATCACCGTGGTGTGCCGGCGCAGGTAGTCTGTGACGCCGAACGCGGCCAGGGTGCGGGTCACCGAGGGCGTGCGTGCGAACACCTCTCCGAGTCCCGGGAATCGGGTGGCGGGAAAATAGGCTTCGCTGTGGTCGACCGTGCGCCCCTCCACCTGGCTGGAGTACACCACCCGATGCACGCGTTCGCCGGCAATCAGGCCGAGCGCGCGCGCCACCTGGCGGCTTGGCACCTGCACGCGGGTATCGAGCAGGGTGTAGTGGCTTTCCACGTTCAGGTCATGCATGGCCCGGCCGAAGCGCGTGCGCCGGCTGATCGGGTAGTGGTACGGATGCTCCTGCACGAAACTGCCGCGACCGGTCTCGGTGCGCACGTAGCCACGCTCTTCCAGCGCCTCGATCGCGCGCCGCACGGTGTGGCGGTTGACCGCGAAGCGCTTGGCCAGCACCTGCGCCGAAGGCAGTGCATCGCCTTCCACCAGCTGGCGTTCGCGGATCTGCCGCAGCAGCGCCTGTTCGATCTGCTGCCACAGTGGCAGCGCCGAATCGCGTGGCGTCAGGGCCGGGTCGGGCATGGTCATCAAACCTCCATCTGCGGCTGCTGGACTAGACAGGTGCACTGCACGTGCAGGCATATCAACGCGCTGCGATTGCAATGGCATGACACGGGCTATGGAAACCATGGGCGAACACATCCTCGACAACCTGAGACTGGTGCTGGCCGACGAGATCGTGCACGGCCATGTGGTGCTGGACGGGCCACGCATCCACGCGGTGGGGCAGGGGCGCGTTCGGCGGCCGGGCGCCGAGGACTGCGGCGGCGACTGGCTGCTGCCGGGGTTTGTCGAGCTGCATACCGACAATCTGGAGAAGCACCTGGTACCACGCCCAGGCGTGGCCTTCCCCGCGGCCGCGGCCGTGCAGGCGCACGATGCGCAGCTGCTGGCTGCAGGCATCACTACGGCCTGCGATGCGCTGGCCGTGGGCGACGTGGAGGCCGACAGCGTACGCGTACGCAGCCTGCAGGCCGCGCATGCGGCGCTGGCCGAGGCGCGCCGTGGCGGTGGCCTGCGCAGCGACCACTACCTGCACCTGCGCGCCGAGCTGCCGTATCCCGGGTTGGTGCCATTGCTGGAGCCGCTGCTGGATGATCCGGCGGTGCGCCTGCTGTCGCTGACCGATCACACCCCGGGGCAGCGCCAGTTCCGCAACCTGCAACGTTATGCGGCCTATTACGGTCTGCCGGCCGACGCACCGGCCCCCTATCTGGACGACCTGCTGCAGGCACGCCGTGCACAGCAGGCGCGCTATCGCCCCGCACACCTGCAGCAGGTGCTGCAGTGGGTGCGGGAACGCGGTCTGTGCCTGGCCAGCCATGACGATACCGTGCCCGCGGATGTGGACGAGGCCGTGGCCAGTGGTGCGCGCATCTGCGAGTTCCCGACCACGCTCGAGGCGGCTGCGGCGGCGCGCGTGGCCGGCCTGACGATCGTTGCCGGCGCCCCCAACCTGGTGCTGGGCGGCTCGCATTCGGGCAATGTGGCGGCGCTGGAACTGGCCCGTGCCGACTGCCTCGACGTGCTGTCCTCCGACTACGTGCCGGCCAGCCTGCTGCCTGCACTGGGCGTGCTGTGCGCGCAGCTGGGCTGGAGCCTGCCGCGCGCGGTGGGTACGGTCAGCCATGCACCGGCACAGGCGCTGGGCCTGCGTGACCGGGGCCGCATCGGTGAAGGCCTGCGCGCCGATCTTGTGCGGGTGCGTGGAACCCTGCCGGACTACGTGGCCGAGGTCTGGGTGGGTGGCCGCCGCCTGCTGGCCCAGTAGCCACCCTCGCGATCACCTAGACAGCTGCCCCGACCTGCCTAGTCGATGCCGCCTGCGCTTCACCGCGCTGATTGAAAGTGGCCGCCATCACCGCTCCCGCAGGAGCGGTCCACTTTCCCTTGCCGCCGCCATCGCCATGTCTACCCTGCCTACGCGCCATCCGCTCACCCTGGGCCTGCTCGCCCTGCTGCATGCCCCGCTGGCCGTCCAGGCCGCGTCCCCGGTCGCGACCGATACCGCACCCACTCCCTCTGCCGTCGATCTGGATACCGTCACCGTGGTCGGCAGCATCGTCAGCGGCGAGAAGCAGGCGCTGGATGCCCAGCGCGAAGCCAGCAACCTGATGAACGTGGTCAGCGCCGATGGCATCGGCAAGCTGCCCGACCACAACGCCGCTGAAGCCGTACAGCGCGTACCGGGCGTGTCGATCGAGCGCGACCAGGGCGAAGGCCGCTTCGTCGCCGTGCGTGGCCTGCCCGCACAGTGGAACTCGACCACCCTCAACGGTGACCGTCTGCCGACCGCCGAAGAGGAAACCACCAGCCGCGCCACCGCGTTCGATTTCTTCCCCACCGAGCTGATCGAGCGCATTGAAGTGAGCAAGACGCTGACGCCGGACCGTGAAGGCGACGCCATCGGTGGCCAGGTGAACTTCGTTACCCGCACCGCGCCTGCGCGCCGCACCTTCGCCGCCAGCGTGGCCGGCAACTACAACGACAAGGCCGTCGATACCGGTACCAGCGCCAATGTGCTGTATGGCGACCGCAGCGCCGATGGCCGCTTCGGGTTCCTGATCAACGGCACCTACTGGAAGCGCCCGTGGGCGACCGATAACTTCGAGCCGCGCCGCAGTGCCGATGGCCTTGGCATCTACCGCCTGGAGCTGCGCGACTACACCGGCGAGCGCACCACCCGCGGTGTCAACGGTGGCATGGAATTCCTGCCGGCCGACGGCCACCGGCTGTACGTGCGTGGCCAGTATGGCGAACTGAGCGACGATGAGACCCACTACAAGCACCGCTACCGCTTCGACAAGGATCGCGTCGAGCTGCAGAACATCCACAACGAGCTGATCACCGAGTTCAAGACCTTCGAGTTCGGCGGCCAGCACACCTTCGGCCGCGGCCAGGTGGACTGGAAGCTGGCCAGCGCCGAGAACGACTTCCGCTACGGCTGCATTCCCACCTGTGCCGACAACGCCTACTTCGTGGTCCAGTTCAACCAGGGCAAGGTCGGCTACCAGGGCCTGCAGGATCGCGGTGCAGGGCGCAACTCGTACAACACCATTGATGGCGGCAACGTCGCCGCTGATACCCCGGAGACCCATCTGCCGCCGGGCTTTTCGATGGACCCACGCAAGATGTCGCTGAGCGCCGTGGAGCTGTACCGGGTGGCGGTCAATGAGAAGGACAGGGCCGTCGCGCAGCTGGACTTCACCTTCGACGCCAGCGACACGCTGACCTGGAAGACCGGTGCCAAGTACCGTGACAAGCAGCGCCGCGCACGCTTCTCCGACGAGTTCTATGCCTGGAACACCGCGACCGGGGGGCCGGTGCCGACCCTGGCCGACTTCCCGTTGATGGACCAGCCTGGCCGCAGCGGCTATGACATCGGCAACGGCCGCGACTACGCCCGTGACTTCTCGCAGGTGGTGCCGATGCAGGCCCTGGCCGAGTGGTACCGGCAGAACAAGCAGCATCTGGTGCTGGTGCCGGGCGACTCGGCGCTGGTGGCCAACGGCGCGGCGCTGGGCCGCAACTTCGACGTGGCCGAGAAGCAGTACGCGGCCTATGCGATGGGCACCTGGACGCCGGACGAGCGCTGGGACGTGGTCGGTGGCGTGCGCCTGGAGCGCACCGCCACCGACGTGCGTGGGCAGGTGCTGGAGCGCGATGCCGATGGCAGCAGCGCACTGCTGCCCAACCTGGGTCGCAAGCGCTACACCTCGGTGCTGCCGCAGCTCAACGTGCGCTTTTCACCGCGCAGTGACCTGAACCTGCGGTTGGGCCTGACCCGCAGCTTTGCCCGCCCCAACTTCGGTGACATCAATCCGGGAGGCTCGTTCATGGAAGCCGATGGCACCTTCACTTCCGGCAATGCCGACCTTGACCCGACCTATTCGGACAACCTGGACCTGATGGCCGAGTGGTATGCCGGACCGTTGGGCCTGCTGTCCGGCGGCGTGTTCTACAAGAACATCAGCAACCCGGTGTTCCAGAGCAGCAGCACCGGCAATTTCAACGGCAACACCAATGTCACCTTCTACCGCCCGGAAAATGGCGACGACGCCAAGCTGTGGGGTGCCGAGTTCGCCTTCGTGCGTCGCTTCGATTTCCTGCCGGGCCTGTGGAGCAATTTCGGCATCAATGCCAACCTGACCCTGATGGATTCGCGCATGCGCATTCCGGGCCGCAGCGGCAACGTGCCGATCACCGGCCAGGCCGACCGCCTGTACAACGTCACCGTGTACTACGACGATGGTGCGTTCGCCGCCCGGCTGGCGACCAACCACAAGGGCGCCTACATCGAATCGCATGGCGACAGCAGCACCACCGATGCCTGGTACGGTGCCAACACCTCAGTCGACTTCAGCGCGTCCTACACGCTTGATCGCTGGACCGTGTTCGCCGAACTGAGCAATCTGACCAACGAACCGCTGAAGTACTACCAGGGCAGCCCGCAGCGGCCGCTGCAGGTGGAGTATTACGGCCGCCGCGCGCAGATCGGCCTGAAGTACCTGTTCCAGTAGGCCGCACGCGCTCTGTAGCGTCGATCCATGCTCGACTGCGTGTGCGCTGCATTCACCGCACCAGCGTGACCGCCTGCCCGGCCCGGGCGAAGGCCTCGCCCAGCAGCGGGCCTGCCTTGATGACCTGCACCTCCTCGAACAGTGCCTGCAACGCATCGGCCGGGCGCGAGGCCGGCGCCGCCACCGCCTGCCGGATCGCGGTGAAGCGATCGGCCAGCACGCGGTGGCCGGGATGCGACCGCGCCCAGGCTTCCAATGGCTGGCGCACGCCGGCAGCAGCATCGAGTTGCTGTTGGTCGAACAGGTCAATGGCCACCGCAGAGGTGCTGGCGCGTTCGATCGTGGCGTGGCGCAGCTCGCGGCTGAGGAACAGGTCGTAGGCCGCGCCCTGGCCGACCGCGATGTGCAGGCCGTCGCGGTCGAGGTCGGCCACCTGCTGCGCCGGGCTGTCCTCACGCACCAGGTAGGTGCCTTCGATTTCCACGTACGGCGCGCTGAAGGCGATGCGGTCCGCCCGCGCCGGATCGATCGCCAGGAAGGCCAGATCCCAAGCGTCTTCGGCAGCCGCAGCAACCACCGAGGCTGCCGCGTCGTGACAGGTGAAGCGGGCCTGCACCCCCATCCGTTGCGCCAATGCAGTGGCCAGTTCCAGCGAGGGGCCACGCGGCGAACGCGCATCGCCCTGTGCCAGCACCGGATTGCCCAGGTTGATAGCCACGCGCAGGAATCCCTGCGGTGCCAGCGCGTTTCGATGGTCTGCCAGGGACATGCCGGGCTCCGCTGCAAGGGGAACCCCAGCATGCCAGCGCCGGTGTCCGTGCGGCGTGCACTCAGCCGCGTGCGGCGAACGTTCCGTGGAAGCCCAGCGGCACCGCATAGGGCAGCCAGGCCTGTGCGATCGGGCCATCGTCCAGGTGGCGCGCATCGAGTACGGCCAGACCGCTGCGCTTGTTCGACGGATCGAGCAGCGTGCCGATCAGCCAGCCGTCGTCTGCGTTGCGGCTGCCCGGGCGCGGAACGAATACGTGTTCCTCGGCCATGATGTCCGGCCCGTAGTGCCACAACTGGCGGCGGCCCCGCTCGATGTCGAATGCAGCCACGGCGTTGAAGTAGGGCGCGTTGGCCGGACCATCGATGGTGGGCGCGTAAAGCCGCGCACCACGGGTGTTGGCCGAGCGCGGATCGAACAGCGGAAACTCCACCGCGCTGATGCCCAGCGACTCCCAGCGCGCCTGGCCACGGCGCAGGTCCAGGTGCAGCTCGACCAGGCTGGCGCCACTATTGGCGGCGTGTGCGCCATCACCGGCCATCGCTTCCTTCATCGGTGAGCGCGCTTCGTTGATGTCGTCGTGGCGCACCGGGCGCAGCACGATGCCGCCATCGCGGGTGAAGGCATCGCCGAAGTGGTAGATCGCCGCGAACGGCGCCTCGAACCATTGCGCCTTGTCCGGCGCATCCTTGGCGACCACCGCGATGCGCGCCGCGCGCTGCGGTGCGAACTGCATGCGCTCGAAGAAGCTGCCACCGGTACCGGTGAAGTCGAACGGCATCAGCACGAAAACGAGGTGCTGTTCGGTCATGGCGAAGGCATGCAGGTAGCCGTGCTCCGGCGTTTCAATCACGTTGGCGCTGCGCAGCTGACCGTCCTTGCCGATGTGCCAGACCAGCAGGCCGTGGCCCCCCATCAGGCTGATCGAGCCGAAGTTCCACACGCTGCCATCGCGGTCGGGCAGGGGATGGGCGGAGAACGGCAGTGCGGCCAGGTCCGGGCGCCAGGTGACCGGGCCAAGGGTCTGCAGTGAATCGGGCTCCACCTCGAACGCCGAGCCGGATTCGCACAGCGCGAACAGGCGTCCGTTGATCATTGTCACCGAGGTGTTGGCGACGTTGGCGTCGTCGTTGTTGCGCACTGCCAGTGCACCGGGGACGCTGGTGCCCGCAGCGGGGTACTGGAAACGGCCGGCTTTCTGCTCACGGCTGAACTTCGGCGTAGCTACCATGCGCCCGTGATGGGTCAGGCTGCCATCTCCGTTGAAGCGCCAGCCATGCACCATGCCGTCGCCGTCGAACCAGTGGTCATAGCGGAAGCCATCGCGCTCGGTCCAGGCCGGGCCATTGCGGTACAGCGTACCGGCCAGTCCGGCCGGCAGCCGGCCCTGCAGCTGCACGGTGGCGGGGCCGAGACTTTCGCTGCTGACGCTGCGCCAGCCGAGCAGCCACGGGTGCTCCTGCAGGCCCTGCGCGAAGTGCGCGGGGTCGCCGGCGAAGGCGGGTGCGCTGCGCAGGGCGGTGGCGCCAAGCGCCAGGCAGGCACTGCTGCTGAGCAGGGTACGAAGGAAGCGGCGACGGTCCATGATGGCCTCGGGTCTGGATGCAGGAATCAGCGCAGGGTGATGTCGATGGCGGCACCGGCGGCCGGCACGTTGACGCAGGCTTCGTCGAAGGTCGGCTTGCGCATCACCTGCGGGTTGTTGCTGAAGCCATAGCCTTCCACCGGCATGCCGACCAGGTTGGTGTCGAGTTTGCCGTTGTCATTCTCGTCGTGGGTGAGCAGCACTGCGTAGCTGCCGGCCGGCACGTTCTTGAATACGAAGTGGGCACTGTCGCCACTGGGCCTGGCCTGCTGCGCCTGCACCGGCGCAGCCTTGCCGTCCCAGGCGGTGGCGTTGTCGACCAGGGCCACGCGCAGCGTACCGGTCTGCACGCGGACATCGTGTACGGTCACGGCCAGATCGGCGGCGTGGGCGCCGCCGGCCAGGGCCAGGGCGGTCAGGACGGTGCTGAGCAGGGCGGTACGGATCATGGCAGTGGCTCCGGAAGTGGGCGGTGTGCTGCGGTGTGGGGTCAGTCTGCGCGGGGGGTGGGGCCGGTTTCAGGGCCAGTGGTCATCGATTCGACGTGCCAGAAGTCACTTTCTGCGCTGGACCCATTGCCGACGGCAGGCGCGGCCGTCAGCATCTGGCCATGCCCAGCCTGCTCCGCCACCTGTTGCGTCCGCTCAGCCTTGCCGGTCTGGTGACCGTGCTGGCGGTCGGCCTGTCATTCGCGGTGCAGCGCGGCGAGACCGGCCCCAGCCTGCTGTTGCTTGGTGGGTTCCTGTTGCTGTTCGTGCTGCACGGCTGGGCGTCGATGCCGTCGCGCGTGCGCGTCGTCGCTGCCGTGCTGCAGGCGCTGCTGGCGGTTGCCCTGGTCGCGTTGCAGCCGCGTACCGGCACCGCTCCCGTGCTGCTGGTGGTGCTGGTCGCACAGCTGGCCGAGCACTGGCCGCCGCGCTTCGTGCTGGGTGTCGCATTGCTGGCCAACGTGGCGATGTATGCGGTGCTGCGCCACAGTGGCTTCAGCCAGCCGCTGCTGGTGGTGCTGCTGTACGGCGGCTTCCAGGCGTTCGCCGCACTGACCGCACACTATGCACGCAGCACGGCACTGGCCCGCGATGACCTGGCCCGGGTCAATGCGGATCTTCTGGCCACGCGTGCATTGCTGGCCGACAGTGCGCGCGATGCCGAGCGCCTGCGCCTGGCGCGCGAGCTGCACGACGTGGCGGGCCACAAGCTCACCGCGATGCGGTTGAACCTGCGCGCGCTGGCAGCTGACCCGGCGCTGGCCGGACGCGACGGCCTGGTCCTGGCCGAGCAGCTGTCGGGCGAACTGCTGGGCGATATCCGCCAGGTGGTGCAGTCGATGCGCGATGATCGCGGGCTCGATCTGGCCACCGCGCTGCACGCGCTGGCCGCACCCTTTCCACGGCCGAAGCTGCAACTGCGAATCGGCGAGGGCGTGCGCGTGACCGACCCGCTGACGGCCGAGACCGTGTTGCGGCTGGTGCAGGAAGCGCTGACCAATGCCGCCCGGCATGGCAACGCAGATACCGTATGGCTGACGATCAACGAAGAGGATTCCCGGTTGCGTATCGATATCCGTGATGACGGCCAGCGCAGCGATCGCATCCGCGAGGGCAATGGCATCGCCGGCATGCGCGAGCGTCTGGCTGCGGTGCGCGGCCAGCTGGAACTGGCGCGCACCGCACAGGGCGGCATGCACCTGACCGCATGGTTGCCGGCATGAGCGGCACCGCGATCCGCGTTGCCCTGGCCGATGACCAGGCATTGGTCCGCGCCGGCCTGCGCGCGCTGCTGCAGGGCCTGGGGGTGGAGGTGGTGCTGGAAGCCGAAGACGGTCAGGCACTGCTGGATGCGCTGCTCACGCAGCCGGTGGACGTGGTGCTCAGTGACATCCGCATGCCGGGCGTGGATGGCATCGAAGCGCTGCGCCAGCTGCGTGCCCGCGGTGACGCCACCCCGCTGCTGCTGCTGACTACCTTTGATGAGAGCGATCTGCTGCTGCGTGCCAGCGAGGCTGGTGCACAGGGCTTCCTGCTGAAGGATGCCGCGCCGGCCGACCTGCGTGAGGCGATCGAGCGCGTCGCCGCGGGCGAGACGCTGCTGATGCCGGTCAGCACCGAGCCGGTGCGCGCGCGCTACCGCTTCCACGATGAAGCGCCGCCGACCGACACCTTCGGCGAACGCGAAGTGGCGATCCTGCGCCTGCTGGCTGGCGGCTACAGCAACAAGGAGATCGCGCGCAGCCTGTTCCTGGCCGAAGGCACGGTGAAGAACTACGTTTCCGCCATTCTCGACAAGCTCGGCACCCGCGACCGTACCCGTGCGGTACTGAAGGCGATTACCCTGCGCATCATCTGACTGCGTCGAGCGAGGAAAGCCCGTGAACCCGATCCTGCATGTCGAGATCCCCGCCCGTGACCTGGCCCGTGCCATCGCCTTCTATCAGCAATGGCTGCAGGTGGTGGTGGACGAACCGATCCTGCTGCATGACTGCCAGATGGCCTACCTGCCGTTCTCGGACGACGCGACGGGTGCCAGCATGTCGCTGGTGCAGGGGGCGGACTACCAGCCCTCCGAACAGGGCGCGCGCCTCTATATCGGTGTCGATGATCTTGAGGCCAGCCTCGACCGTGCGCTGCAGGCCGGCGCCGAACTGCGCTTCGGCCCGGCCGATGCCGGCGACTGGCGCGTGGCCGAAATCCGCGACAGCGAAGGCAACCGCATCGCGCTGCAGGCGCGCGCGATTCTGTAGAGTCGAGCTTGCTCGACTGCTGTTGACGGCGCTACCAACGCCTCCGTCGAGCAAGCTCGACGCTACGGTGTTGCGGCGCGCGAGCGCTGCAGCCAGTCATTGATCGCCGGGTCCAGCCGCGGGTCGTCCGGCAGCTGCACGCCGAAGCGCTGCTGCAGCACCTCGCGCACGTCGCCGACATCGTGCAGCGGGCGCTTGTCCGGCGCTTGCCCCGGGCGGTACTCGGTGTAGTTGCCACTGCCGATGGTGCGGCGCCAGTCCGGCCCGGTCAGCGACGCACGCAGCTGGCCCGGGAAGCTGGAGTCGGGATGGGTGCACACGTACCAGTTGCCCACCACGTTGTCGATCGGCGCAGGCGCCTGCAGGTCGAAGCGGTACATCGCCCGCCAGCCATCGCTGGATTCGGCTGACAGCACGAAATCGCCGTCATCGCCCGGTTGCTGCAGCAGATAGCGCTCGTGCGGCGTGGCCTGCGGTGCGGTGTCGTGCAGGCGCAGCGGCACGGTGGGGGTCAGGCTGCCGAAGCCGGCATCGACCAGCCAGTCCTCGCCCTCCACATGCACGCGCAGCAGCAGATGGGTCCGTGCGGTCAGTTCGCCATCCTGTGCCGCCAGCAGCACGCGCGCGCTCAGCGGCTGGGCATCGAAGCCCAGTGCCTGCAGCAATGCCAGCAGGCCGCCATTGAGTTCGAAGCAGTAACCGCCCCGGCGCTCGTCGAGCAGCTTGCGCTGCACGCTGTCCAGGTCGATCGGTACTGCGTCACGCAGCAGGCAGCTGAGGGTCTCGAACGGCAGCAGCGCGTTGTGGCGTTGCTGCAGCAGGGTCAGGCCGGCCAGGGTCAGCGGGGGTGGTGCATCCAGCTGCAGGCGCTGCAGGTAGCGGGGGACATCGAGCGTCGTCATGCGGGCACCGGGCAGGGGAGGGACGTCCACTGTGCGCCCCCAACCGGGGTTGAGGTCAAGCGCAGCGCCGGTGTCATGCCCCCGTCGCCTGTGCCCGGTACAAAGGCCGCGTCCGCCGGCGAGCGTCGCGGCGGCACGAAAACAGGCCTAAAGGTGTCGGGAGTCCAGCCGATAAAGGTGTGTCCTTCCGCCTGGAGTCTGTCATGTCGGCCGTCGTTCCCCACCTCCGGTCCCTGCGCACGCATCTGGCCCGCCTGCGCGCGTCGTCGCCCGGCGTGCTGTCGTCGAGCCTGCTGCTGTGGCTGCAGCCGCACCGGCTCAGCGTAGCCAACAAGCTCAAGGCAACCCTCTGGGTCTGTGGCCTGGGCCTGGTGGCGATCGCCGCAGTCTACGCCTGGACCGGCCACGCCAGCGCACAGGCCGCACGCAACCAGGCCAGTTACCAGCGCGGCAGCGACCTGGCCGCCAGCCTGGCCACGCGTGTGGCCGAAGCCCGGCGCCTGCAGACCCAGTATGCGCGCAGTTTCGATGATGCTGACCGCAACCAGTTGCTGGCGACGCAGAAGGCACTGCAGGCCGACCTGCAGGCGCTGCGCGCGATACCGATGGATGCCGGCCGGCGCAAGGCACTGCAGGTGCTGACCGAAGCCGCGGACGCGTTCTCTCAGGGCGTCGCGGCCCTGTTCGAACGGGTCGACGAGATGGGCCGGGGTGATGCCGGTCTTGCCGCGCAGCTGCAGCAGGCCGCCGACACCCTGCAGGCGCAGGTCGATGCGCTGCAGCGCCCCTTGCTGGCGTTGTCCCTGCAGAAGATGCGGCGGCAGGAAGCATTGCTGCTGCTCGACGGTGACTCGGCCCATGCCGACCGCGCCAGCGAAGAGAAGCTGCCGTTCGACCTCGCGCTGGCCGGCCTGTCCACCGATGTGCAGGATGCCCTGCGCAGCGGCATGGAGGCCTATCAGGTCGCCTTGCTGGGTTACACCGCCGCCCGGGTCGGCCTGGATGTCGAGGCGCAGTCGCTGCTGGACACCGCCGCCGGCGTGGCACCGGCGCTGGCGGCCTTCCAGCAGGCCCAGGTGGCGGCGCTGGCCGAGGCACAGGCGCGCCAGCAGGCCGGCACGCGCACCATGAGCGTGCTGTTCGCGCTGACCCTGCTGCTGGTCGCCGGCGTGCTGATCACCAGCCTGGTGCTGGTTCTGCGCGCGGTGCGCCAGCCGATCCAGGACACCCTGCGCTTCGCCAGCGACATCGCCGACGATCGCCTGGATACCACCCTGCGCGTGTACAACGCCAATGATGAGATCGGCCAGCTCGCCCAGCGCCTGGTCGACATGCAGCAGCGCCTGCGTGCGCGCATCGAGACCGAGCGCGCGGTGGCGCGCGGCAATACCCGCGTGCGCCAGGCACTGGACAGCGCACAGACCGGCCTGATGGTGATCGATGCCGAAGGGCTGGTGGCGTATGCCAACCCGGCGCTGCTGCAGCAGCTGGACCTGCAGGTTGAAGCGCTCGTGGGCAGCGATGCGGTGCGCCTGCATCCGGCGCTGGCCAGCCTGGCCGGCGTACGCCAGCGCGAAGAACGCGAGATCGGCCACGACGATGTTCGCTACCAGCTGATCGCCAACCCCATCACCGACGAAGGACAGTTCCTGGGTGTGGCGGTGGAATGGCGCAGCCGCGCACTGGAAACCCTGCTCGAAACCGAAGTGGGCGCACTGGTCGACGCCGCCGCACACGGTGACCTGCACGGTCGCATCGTGCTGGACGGCAAGCAGGGCTTCGTGCGCACGCTGTCGACCAGCATCAACCGCTTGCTGGCGACCTTTGAAACCAATCTCGGCGACCTGCAGGCGCTGCTGGCCGCGCTGGCACGCGGGGACCTCAGCGTGCGCATGGACGGCGACCTGCAGGGCGTGTTCGCGCGCATGCGCGACGATGCCAACGCCACCGTCGCGCAGCTGGGCCGCATCGTTACCCGCATCCAGCAGGCCACCTCCAGCCTGGATACCGGCGTTGGCGAGATCGTCGCTGGCCACCACGACCTGTCGCAGCGTACCGAGCAGCAGGCGGCCAACCTGGAAGAAACCGCGGCGTCGATGCATGAGCTGACCGACACCGTGGGCCGCAATGCCGACGCGGCCGGTCGCGCCGATGCGCTGGTCAAGGGTGCGGCAGCGGTGGCCCAGCGCGGCGGCGACGCCGTGGGCCAGGTGGTGGCGACCATGCACGGCATCAGCGAAGCCTCGCGGCGGATCGGTGACATTACCCAGCTGATCGATGGCATCGCCTTCCAGACCAACATCCTTGCATTGAACGCAGCGGTGGAAGCGGCACGTGCCGGCGAGCAGGGCCGAAGCTTCGCCGTGGTGGCTGCGGAAGTGCGCCTGCTGGCCCAGCGCAGTGCCGAGGCGGCCAAGCAGATCAAGGGATTGATCGAGGATTCGGTGGCGCGTGTCGGGCAGGGCAACCAGCAGGCCGAGCAGGCCGGCACCACGATGGGCGAGATCGTCGGCAGCGTGCAGCAGCTGGCGGACCTGCTGGCCGGCATCCGCAGCGCATCGCAGGACCAGCATGCCGGCATCGCACAGGTGAACCAGACCATCGTGCAGATGGAAGCCAGTACCCAGCGCAATGCCAGCCTGGTGGAAGAGGCCGGTGCCTCGACTGCACAGATGCAGGCGCAGGTGCATGCCCTGGCCGAAGCGGTGGGAGCGTTCCGCCTGCAGCCGGCGCGGCAGGCCCGCGCCGCGGCCTGATCCTGCCCGGTAGTGCCGGCCGCTGGCCGGCACTCCTCCTGTGACTCAGTACACGTCGCGGCGGTAGCGCCCGTTCTCCAGCAGCGTTTCCACCGCGTCATCGCCCAGTGCAGCGCGCAGCACCTGGTCCACGCCTTCGGCCATGCCCTGCAGCGAGCCACAGACGTGGATCACCGCGCCGCGCTGCATCCAGTCGCGCAGCACATCGGCGGCCGCACGCAAGCGATCCTGCACATAGCCACCTCCGCCATCGCGCGAGAACGCCAGGTCCACCCGCGCCAGATGGCCCTGCGCCTGCCAGGCCTCGATCTCGTCGGCAAACAGCAGGTCGTGCGCGCGCTGGCGCTCGCCAAACAGCAGCCAGTGCCCGTGCTCGCCTGCATGCGCGGACTCTCGCAGCAGACTGCGCAGACCGGCGATGCCGGTGCCATTGCCGACCAGCACCATCGGCGCGGCAGGCACTCGATGGAAACCGGGATTGCGATGCACGCGGGCCACGACGCTGGCGCCGATCGGCGCATGCAGCGACAACCAGCCCGAGCCCAGCCCGGCACGACCGGCGGTGTCATGCACCAGCCTGACCACCAGCTCCACCTCGCCGTCGCTTGCGGCGGAGGCGATCGAGTACTCGCGGCCGGGCAGCATCGGCAGCCCGGACAACCACAGGCAGGCATCCTGCACGGGCAACGCGGCATCGGCCTCCGGCAGCTCGCGTTCGCTGGCCAGCGCCAGCAGCGTGCGCGGCGCGCCGTCAACCAGCAGCGGCTGCAGCGGATCCAGTCCATGCGCCTTCAGCACGGCACCCGCATGCCGCGCGTTGTGGCGGGGCGCGATATGCAGGATGTCACCGGCCTGCCACTGCACATCGGCCGGTGCGGCAAGACGGATGCGCCAGATCGCGCCGCCGACGCTGCCCGGATTGAGGCGGTCGCGGCCGAGCAGGCGCCAGTCGTGCATCCGCGTCGCCGACGGCAGCACACTGTCATCGGTGGCGATGCCGGTCAGCGCGCCCAGCTGCAGCTGCCACTGGCGCAGGGCTGGCACCGAGGCGGCATCGACATCGATGCGCGCGAACAGCGCACGTGCACCATTGCCGGTCAGCCAGCCATCGACCTGGCGACCGAAGCCGCAGAAGTGCGGATACTGGCGATCCCCCAGCGCGAGCAGGCCGAACTGCAGCCCCGACAGGTGCGGTGCCTGCGCGAGCAGCAGGCGTGCCGCGCGTCGTGCTGCATCCGGCGGTTCACCGTCGCCGAAGGTGCTCAACACGAGCAGGGCCTGCGAGGTGGCCTGCAGCTTCGCGGCATCGATGCGCGACAACGGCAGCACCTGTACCGCGTAACCGGCCGCCTGCAGCTGCGCGGCCGCACGCCATGCAAGCTGTTCGGCCAGGCCGCTCTGGCTGGCATGCACCACCAGCCACGGCGCGCCATGGCCTTCGGTGGCGGCCGGCATCGGCAGCGATTGGCGCAGCCCGCGTGCCGCGCGCTGGCTGCGGCGGCGATCCAGGTACAGCATCCAGCCGGTGATGAAGAACAGGCTCATGCCCAGGCTGCTGAGCATCACCACCACACGCCCGGGCAGGCCGAAGTAGCTGCCCGAGTGCAGCGCGAACACGCTGGTGGCCAGCTGGCCGCCCGCGCCCTGGCGATCGTAGGGGCGGGAATCGAGCACCGCGCCACTGGCCGGGTCCAGCTGCAGCAGATCGTGCGCGCGATCATGGTGACCACCACGCTGCGCTGGATCACCGGCCATCACCCGCACGTTGAGCGCCTGGCCCGGTTTTTCCGGCAAGCGCAGGTCGATGAAACCGGCGCGCACGCCGGGCAAGGCATACAGCGTGGTTTCGACGCGTTGCAGGTCCAGCATCGCCTCGGTGTCCACCGTGTGCTTGGCCGCCGGCGCGACGCCCAACACGTTGTTGGCCGCGCTGCGGTACCAGTCGAATGACCACCACAGGCCGGTCAGCGCGCTCATCAGGTAGATCAGCAGCACCCAGGTGCCGACCACCGAATGCAGGCTCCACAGGAAACCGCGGCCGCTGCGTTTCCACTCCACCGCCAGCCAGCTGCGCCAGTGCCACCAGCGCCGTGGCCAGCGCAGGTAGAGCCCGGACAGGGTGAAGAACAGCAGCGCGATCGCACAGCTGCCGGTGATCCACTTGCCGCGTTCGCCGGCAGCGAGATGGCGATGCAGGTCTTCGACGAAATCGAAGAACGCCTGCCCGCGCAGGGCACTGAAGCGCTCACCGCTGTATGGGTCGAAAAACACCCAATGCTGCTTGCCGCCGGCAAAGCGCGCGACCGACGGTCGTTGCCCGGTTGCGTCGATCCGCAGGCGTTGCAGCGGGCGTTCGCTGCCGGCCTGCAGCCGTGGCATCAGCTCGCTGAGCGCGAGCGGAAGCTGGCTGTCGGCGTGGTGTTCGGCGATGGCCGCAAAACCGGGGTTGGCCGCACGCAGCAGTTCGTCCTCGAAGGACAGCACGGCACCACTGAGGCCCATCACGGCCAGGACGGCACCGGCAGTGATGCCCAGCAGCCAGTGCACTTGGAACAGGATGTTCTTGAACATCGAAGGAGAGGGGCCCGGAAGGCTGCCGCCCGCATCCTGCGCAACAGCAAATGAGAATTAGTCGCGGAATTCTCCGTGGCCCCCTGGCTGCGGTCAAGCAGGGGGTTATCGGCCGGGCGGCGCCCGGCACCCGCGGTAGTGCCGGCCGCTGGCCGGCAACCTCAGAAGCAACAGCCGAAGCAGAAGCGGGCTATCCGTGGGTTGGCGGGGTGGGTCCGGTTGCGGGGGGCGCTGCAAGTACGTCCATGTAAGCTCGGTCGCCGCATCCATGCCGCTCACGCCCCCGCAACCGGACCCACCCCGCCTTCGACAGATTCTCGCGACCTGCCGTAGATCCACGCCATGCGTGGATGCTTTTCGTTCAATTGTCGAAATATTCGATTTCGATGGAGATTCATCTCCAACAGCCGCCGGAATCTGTCGGAAGTGGGGCGGTGTCGGAGTGCGGGGTGTCCGCGGCATGGATGCCGCGGCCAAGCCCCCAAGGGTGAGGGCGCTTTGCTTGCGAAGCACTGCTTCGCAAGCGCCCGAACGCACAGCCGCCAGCGGCTGGGCCGGACCCCGGAGGGGGATTCACGGCGTCCCCGCACTCCGACACCGCCCCGCCATCCCACGGAAAGCCCGCTTTTGCTGTCGAGGTTGCCGGCCAGCGGCCGGCACTACCGCAGGTGCAGGGTGCAACCCTGCCGAACCCTCACTTCACCCAGCCGTCGATCTCGCCGTGGGCGAACGGCCCCAGCTTCGCCTTGACCATCCGCCCCTGCGCATCGAACAGCACGCTGTAGGGCAGCAGGCCCTGCGCATTGCCCAGCTGTACGCTGGCATCGCGCGGGCCCGGGGTCTCGATCACGATCGGATAGTCCACCGGAACCCGCTGCAGGAAACCACGCACGTCCTCCGGGGTATCCAGTGCCAGGCCCAGCACCTGCACGCCGTCGCTGCCCTGGAGGCGGGCGAAACGGGCCAGTTCGGGCATTTCTTCCACGCAGGGCGCGCACCAACTGGCCCACACGTTGATCAGCAGCGGGCGGCCGGCAAAGTGCTGGCGCAGATCCAGTGCGCGTCCTTCAAGGTCGGGCAGCGACAGCGCGGGCATCGGATCGCCCGCCTGCAGCGAAGGCTTGGCGGGAGCGGCCGGTGATGTAGCCGATGCCATCGGCCCCGGCGACAGTCGATGCCCGGCCCACAGGCCCAGGCCGGCGGCCAGCACCGCTGTCCACAGCAGCGCTGGCCGTTGCCACTTCATCGTGCGGTGCGCAGCAGCGCTTCCTCGACCACCGCCTGGGTCAGCAGGGTCGGCAGCACGGTCGGCGGTGCGCCGGGGCCGTACACCACGTACAGCGGCACGCCCACCGCCTTGTGCTCTTCCAGGAACGAAGTGATCTGCGGGTCCACGTTGGTGTAGTCGCCGCGCATGTACACCGCGTTGGTGCGCTTGAGCAGGTCCTTGAACTCCGGTCGCGACAGCACCGCGCGCTCATTGGCCTTGCAGCTCACGCACCAGTCGGCGGTCATGTTGACGAACACCACGCGGTTGTCGGCGCGCAGGCGGTCCAGCAGCTGCGGCGAATACTCGACCACGTTCTCGCTGGCCGCCTGTGCGGCACGCGTCGGTGCTGCCAGCTGGGTTACGCCCCAGGCCGGCACCAGTGCGCCGATGGCCAGCAGCACGCCCAGCAGTGTCACCGCGCGCGAGCCGGTCCAGCGGTTGCGCTCGAACAGCCACAGGCCGAAGGCGAGCAGCAGCAGGCCGCCCAGCACCAGCGCCATGCCGTCCACGCCACGCTGCTTGCCCAGCACCCACAGCAACCACAGTGCGGTGGCGTACATCGGGAAGGCCAGCACGTGCTTGAGCGTTTCCATCCACGGGCCCGGCTTGGGCAGGCGGCGCGCCAGTGCC
>Ga0228674_1000464_pt1 | contig 28367 bp, 40 predicted proteins | sample 1D_rmetaG_FD_189054 | JGI IMG/M metagenome (GOLD analysis project Ga0228674, IMG submission 189054) | Seawater microbial communities from Monterey Bay, California, United States - 1D_r | ecosystem: Environmental > Aquatic > Marine > Coastal | place: USA: California | collected 2016-09-26
CTCCATCATGGAGCAGAAGAAATCTATCCTGATGTCGAAGGCGCGTAACCTGGACAGCCAGCAAAACACTACACGCAAACTAACGACATCGAGGTTCATCAACGAAAGGCGGTCATAATGGCTAAGCTAAAGATACCGCTTCACAGCTTTCAATACGGTGAACTAAGCCCATCCTTTACATCTCGTGTCGATGCCGCAGTCTATCAGGCTGGCGGTCAAAAGGTGCGTAACTTTATTATTCTTAACGAGGGTGGTGTAAAGAAGCGTCCTGGTGGAGAGTTTATCTACAAGTTCTCTGATAGTGTAAACACAGCTAATCGTCTTGAAGTTCGCGCAGAGCCTTTTACTTTCTCTGATGATGAGGAGTACATTTTGTGCTTTAAGAACAATGCACTGGATATTTTCTTTATTAACCCCTCTACTGGTGTGGTTGATACAACGCCAGTTACTTTGAGTGGGTCAACGGATTGTCCCTGGACTACAGAAATTATTCCTAATCTTACCCTTGCGTCTTCTGGTGATGTAACGATTATCTGTCACCCAACTATTCCAACGCGAATACTGCGCAGAACCGCCTTGAAAACATTCGTGTCAGAGGTATTTACTTTTGATAACAATGGTAGCGATGGAACTCCTACGCACCCGTATTTTAAGTTTCAGCCCCCTGGAATGACATTGACCCCTTCCGCTATTACAGGAACTGGTGTTACTGTTACATCTAGTGGAGATTATTTTGTTGCAGATCATGTTGGGTCGTACTTGCTGATTGGCAACACGCCTTGTGAGATTAAGACTTATGTTAGTGCAACTGAAGTTACTGTGGACGTTACTGGAACAATTCTTCGTAGACTGCTTCCAGATTCTATTGAAGTGTTTGATGGCACTGATGTTGTTCAAGTTACTATGGCTTTGCATGGCTTGGCTGTTGGTAACTCTTTTACTATTGATCGTGTGGGTGCTTTGGGCGGCCTTAATGCAAGTCATATCGAAGGGACAAAAACAGTAAGCCGTGTTATTGATCTAAACACATTTGAGTATACTGCTGGCTCCAACGCATCTTCTTCTGCTATTGGCGGCGGCTCAGTAGAGATTTCTTCTACAGCCCCAACTCCTGAGTGGTACGAACAGTCTTACTCTACCTTGCGTGGGTATCCTGGCGCAGTTACATTCCACGAGGGCAGACTGTGGTTTGCTGGATCGACAGCACAGCCTGGTCACGTTTGGGCCTCCAAGTCTGGTAGCTTCTTTAACTTTGACGTTGGTACTGGCCTCGATGATGATGGTATTGACCTTAACTCAAACTTTGGTGAGTACTCCCAAATTCTTCATCTGGTAGTTAATCGTGACCTGCAAATTTTTTCTGCAAGTTCTGAGTCGTTTATCCCTGCCTTTAATGACCGCCCAGTTACCCCTGCAAACGCCATAGTGAAGCGTCAGACGCCGTTTGGGTGTTCCGCTATGCGACCCCAGCCGTTTGATGGCGCAACGCTCTATACGCAAGCCTCTGGCAAGATGCTGGGTTCTTATGTTTATAGTGAGGTGGAGCAAGCCTACAACACTGAGAATGTGTCTGTAACTGCTCAACACTTGATGCGTAACCCCATTCAGTCCTCAAGCATTAAGGGTGGCTTTGATCGAGCAGAGTCTTACTGCTTTATGGTAAACGATGACAACACTGTTTCTATCTTTTACTCCTCTCGTGGCGACCAGCGAGCAGGATGGATGCTTTGGGATACCCCTGGTAAATTCCACAGTATTTGCACTGTAGATCGCAATGTGTATGCCATTACTATTAGAGACGATGGTAACGGCACTGATGCGTATTTCCTGGAGAAGTTTAACACTGAGATGCCTATGGACTTCTGTAATGAGTACAGTGGCACTGCTGGTGTCTTTACTGTCAGTTCGCAGTTTAGTGATGGTGCTGTTGTAAAAGTAGTTAGCGGCACAGATTACTTGGGTGAATTTACTGTATCTGGCGGTGAGGTGGATGTATCTGCTGTTAAGGAAGTTACTACTGCTTACATTGGATACCAGTTCAATCCTATCCTAGAAACTATGCCTATTGATGCGATGACATCTGGTGGGCCTATTACTGCTGGCCCTCGTAAGATTGATATGGTTACTCTCGATCTTGAGGACACATTGTCTGCCGCAGTCAATGGCAAGGATATGATTATTAGAAACACTACCGATGACTTCTCCCTTGATAGGAATAAGTTTACAGGTAGAAAAGAATTTAGGTTGATTGGAATTGGGCGTGACCCTACTGTGATTGTAACGCAGTCTGTTCCATTCGACTTGCAGATTAACGGTATGGTAATTGAGGTAACATTTTAATGTCAGCATTAGTATTTGGTTTATCAGCAGTATCGGCTGGCTTTGGTTTAAGCGCAGGTCGTAAAGCCGCAAGAGAGACTCGCAAGGCGGGACAACGCCAGGCGGCTGAGATTATAAAGCAACGCTTTCTTGTTCGAGAGATTGCTACCCAGCAACACCTAAACAGGTCTGATCAGTACGCGCAAACTGCGTCATACAACAGGGCGGCGGCGGCTTACATGGGACGCAGTGACCGCAGTATTGCCGCGCTTCGTCGCCGTGAGGCAACGCTTTATGGTCGTGATGTTGAGCGTATTAGAACGCAAGAAGAAGCAGATGTTGCAAATCTTTATGCTCAAGCTGAAGGCACTATTGATAGAGCAAAAGCACAAGCAAGTGCAATCAAGGCACAAACTTACGGAAGTCTTCTTAACACTGCCATAACTGCGGCGGCTATAGCATAAGGTAATGTAGGTGAATTATGGTAGAGATTAAAAAAACAGCCGCAGGTCAATCTATCCTCAATCGCAGGATTGGGGTGGTAAACACACAAACTGGCAAAGAGGACGCATATAAGGCGCAAGCCAATGCTTTCTTCCAGCTCAGCCAAAGTGGTATGCGTCTTGCATCGCAACTAGGGCAGGCAGAGGCCAAAGAATATGCCATGGGCGCACCTCTTGAAGCTCGTGATGAAAACGGAAACCTTTTGCCAGCAGAGCTTCCTGATGACATTTGGTTTGGTCGTGCTGGTCGCGCTGATGCAAAGCAAATCCTAGACCAACGCTACATGGCAAAGTGGAGGGTTGATGCGGCAGAACAATTTAATAATTACGCAAAAAACAACCCTACTAATGCAGACGGGTTTAAGCAGTTTTCTGCAAGTTACCTAGCCCAGACTCAAGGCCTTCTGAAAGAACAAGGAGATGAAGCGCTTGCTAATATCGTTGGCGCTCAAGGTTACACGCTTGCGGGAGAGTATGCCTTAAAACTAGAAACCAATGCCGCCCAACTAGAGCAAGAGCAAGGCCTTGCTGATGCCAAAGCAAACTACGACATGATCACTAGCGACATGGCTCAAAGGTTTGCTAATGGTGAAATTAGTTTTGAGCAAGCTGGTTCCTTAATTGATGACATGGCAAGAGACGCCCAGGTCATTTTTGGTGCAACACCTAGATATGCTCAAGACCTAAAGTCTACAACTAGACGCGCTTTGTTTGAAAGAAAAATGGCAGTGTCTTTTAGGGGCAAGTCTGAAACAGAAATTAATACAGCTATTCTCGACCTTGTTACCAATAACACAGACAGCAAGATTGCCCAGGAAGAGCCAGATCTGTTTGTGTCTTTCCAACAGATTCCAGAATCATCAAGGGATGGTGCTGAGTCTGAGATGAACTCTGTTCGCCAAATGGTAGCTAATGAACGTGCAGTAAATAAGGAAGCAATAGAATTTCAAAGCTATGTTGGCAATGGATTTTATGGGACAGGCGATCAATCTGCAAAAGCATTTGCTCAACTTACTGGTACAGACACCAACAGTATTAGTTCCTTTTTGCAAGATTTTGACCGTGAATCATTAGGTGATCCTGGTGTACAAAAGTTTATGCGACAGGCAAGTAGTATGCCGACATTTATCAAAAATGCTATCTCCCAACTATCAACAGGCATGATTGATGGTTTCCCAGGTGGGGTAAACGGTGCTTTGGTTGCGGTTGAGCTTGCTCAAAACTTTACAATTAACCCTGATGGGACAAGACATTATAAAAATTTGAGCACTGATGAAGCATTTTTCTTGAATGGTTTTACCAATCTTATTGAAAGGTATGGTGTTGGAAGAGCCGCAGAGTTACATCAGGATGCTAGAAAAATAGTAAAAAATGATGCTGAATGGCTTGGCATTATTCATGCCCAGACAGAGTATGAAGGCACAAGTGTTTATGAGGGTGCTAAACAATCTTTAATAAAACATAACCCAGGAATCAATATAGCTGACCTTGAGGATTTTGTTTACCCTTACGCAAAACAGCTTGCCATACCAGGAATGGATGCAGAAACTGCCGCCGAGACCGTTGCTCAAATCCATGAGCAAAGGCATTTACAGTATTTTGGTTCGTATTTATTACCTGGACGAGAAACTGTAGCGTACTCTCCTGCTTATTACTTCCGAGACAACTCAGCAACAAGGCCAGGATTTATTCAAGATATAGTTTCTCCAGATAAATTTCGTCATGGTAGGCTTGGTAAATTTAATAATTACGTTCAGGATACCGTTAGGTCTGTTATTAAACAATTACCAGGTGGAACTTTTGGCACAATGCCCAAAAATCCCGCATATGGAACAGACTTTTTTGTTAAGCCAAGTCCTAATAATACTTCCGACAAAGGTAGTTTTATGGTTGTTAATCACGAGGGGACAACAATCTTAGACATTAATGGTGCTCCAATTAATATCACCACAAAGGGCGTTGAAAAAATGTTTAAGATGAAAACAAACCAAGCCCTGATTGCTGAAAACTTAGAGTATGATATAGAAGTGCAAAAAGCTAAGGTAGAGCGTGAAGAACTTCAGCGCAGTCTTCCTCAGTTTGTTTTTGGTCCGCGCTAGAAAGAAAAATATGTCAGATAAAATTTACGATCTTTTTGAAAGAGGTTCATCTCCCGACATAGATGAGACTTTGCGTGAGCGTGGTTTTATGGAAAATCTTGGCGCGGCAATGGGCTATCAATTTGGGCCAATGACCTCTAGGGCACAAGAACTTTTTCTTTTTAACCAAACTACTGCTGATGAAAACTACGACTTTAAGTCAGACCTTGAAGGCTATGAAAACTTTTATGCCGAACTTTCTCGCGCAACCAGCGCAGACCACGCTAAGTTTATTAAGCATGGCATTAATGACAACATTCAACGCCGACGAGTTTTGGCAGAAACTTCTTGGTACTATCCATCACAGTTAATTGCTGGTGCTGTAGATTTAGCTAACCTTCCGTTTTACTTTCCTATTGTTGGTCAAATGGGGCTAGTCGCAAAAGGCGGCATGACTGTGGCTCAAGCGGCCAAGGCATCAGCCAAGGGTGGTTTGGCGGCAGGTGTGATTGCAGAAAGTTATCGCGCCCCTTTTGACCCGCTTGCAACTAAACAAGAGGTTCTTGCTAACTTAGTTACGACCACTGCCTTTGGTACTGTTCTTGGCTCAGTCCCTTCTGCGTACAGAAACTTTGGGCCAGCACTACGCAAAAGCGTAAACAACATCAAGAACATCCACACTGATACTGGTTCTTTCAAAGACAATATGTATGAGGGCACTAAGATCAATAGCACTCGTGACGATACATATAATGCCAACTATGATGAGCCAGCTACAGATGCAAAAATTGTAGTAGGTAATACTGGCAGGATGCGTGGAAGTCGCTACATTCCTGCTTACTTCCAGCCCCAAAACAATACTATCTATATTGACTTAGAGTATATCGCTGGGACATTTGCAGACAAACCTTGGACTAAACCAAAGGTAAAGGGTGTGAAGCCCTTGGATGCTGACGAGTTTCTTGACGCAGAAGAGTGGGTTGAGTTTGTTAAGCTACATGAAATTTTTCACACTATTAACAAAACTGAAGATCTGAGAAAAAGAAATCCAAATGTCCCCGATGCCGACTTCAAAGCATGGGTAGAGAATTTAATGAACTCTTATGCTTTGTCTGAAATCAGAAAACGACGCGAAAAACTTACTACTCCATTTCCAGTCAAGTTTGATAAAGATACAAATACCATTCATGTGAATGATGAACTTATTGAAGATATGTTCGAGGAGGGTGCGTGGGTTGTGCCAGACGTTGAGGGAGCAACGCCTCTGCGAGACAGGGACATTAACAGCCCTAACGAATATAAAAACTTTCTAATCCACCAGGCAAAGTTGCGCTCTGAAAAAAGTCGTGAACCTGGTGAAAGTAGCGCACAGTATAACGACAGAATTAATAAAGAAGCACTTGCTAGAACCTATGAGGGGCACGGTCAAGACAAGAACGTGTTTACCAATAGTTTCTTTTACAAAATGATTACATCTCCTGGCAAACGCATACTTCTTAATGACAGTATGCCAGATGTTGCAAAGAGAATATACAATATGCTTGCTGGTGGTGGTCGAATGGCTACCGAAAGAAATATGTTTGGCGATGGAACGCAGTCAGTAGAAGCAAGATCAAAGCGGCATGAAGCAAAAGGCTTGGCCGTTTTGTCTGCTATTCGACAAATTTATGACAAGCAAACAAGTCAAATCTCAAAGTTTGTGGGGGCAACAAGCCCACTTATTGAGCGTATGCGTGCTGGTATGACGTTTGATGAGTTCTTTGAATTTCATGCTGACCGTTACATTCGCAATAGCGAAGGCTCTTTTATGGGGCCAAAGCAAGAGTTTGAGTTAGAAGTTGATGGGTATTTTAACGAGTTCTTTAAGTTCTATAGAGAGTTCGCAGAAGACACTGGGGCGTTTAAGTCCTCGGGAGATTTGCTGGAATCTATCAAAGCCGCACAGCGTGAGATAGATAGAATACAAGCACAAACAGATTCTATTAATGCTCAATCAGCACAAAAACAAGCTGACCTGGAGCGCATGAGAAAACAAAACGAATCTATTGAGGCTCAAGCCCGAGCAAATAATGATGCGTATAGCCAAAAGCAACTTGACCTTCTCAGGCGCAATGAAGAACGTATTAAGAAACTAGAAGAAGAAGGTACTGTTACACCAAGACAGCAACAACTTCTTGATCTTAACGAGAAAAGACTTGCAAGGCTAAATGAAGAATTTGAAACACTGTCCGTAATGCAACAAAACGGCATGGTTTCTGATCGCTTTTACTTCCCTATCTATTATGATAAGCAGCGATTAAAGGCAGAGCCAGAGTTTCGTGAACGCTTTAAGCAGGTTATTTCGCAACATATCGAAGAAAATCCAGAGCTGTTTACTAAATTTTATGACGAGGCTTCGGGTAAGTATGTAGACCGTGAAACCGTCCGTGACCCCGTTGCAATCGCTGATGAGATTGTAGAAAACATGATTGACGATCATGTGGCAGACTTGGATTACAATGGCCCACCTTCTGCTAAGAGCCTTCGTGTTCGTCAACTTAATATTCCCGAGTGGAAGGTTGCTGACTTTACCATTAAGAACCCGCAAGTAATCCTACACTATGCTCGTCAAATGGGTAATCGACTTGAGTATCGTAACAAGTTTGGCAGGGCAACCATTGATGACCTTCTTGATGACGCAGAATATGCGGCAATCGAAGAAGGCAAAATGACTGAGCCAGAGATTGCCCAAATGCGCCGCGACCTTACGTTTGATTATGAACGTGTAATGGGTATTCACTTAAGAAACCCAGAGCGTCTTGATGCTCGAATGGTAAGAATTATTCAAGACATTGCATCTGTGGCTTTCCTTGGTAAGGCTGGCATAGCGTCTGTTACTGATGCAGGTAACATCATTCTACAGCACGGCTTTCAAAAGTCCTTTGATATGGGTCTTGCAAAGCATCAGTCAATGGGGCGGCTCGCATCTTTGGCAGAGTTGGAACAGTATGTGGTCGGCCTAGACCTTGCAGTGAATGGCGCACAACAACGTGTACTTGCTGATACAACAACACAAATTAATCCTAATTCTGTTGAACGTGCTTTCAATTCATTTACTGGTGCATTTTACAATATACCTCTTCTTGGCAACAACCTTGGCTTTGTAACCAGACTAGGCAAGCGTGTAGATGCACCTATGCGGATGAATCAAATTATTGAGGGTTCAATTAATTATGCAAAGCTAGATGATGCAAGTCGGCGTGACCTTGCAAAACTTGGCATTGATGAAATGACTGCTCGCAAGATTGCACAAATGCCATTTGAAGAGGTAGATGGTTTCTTTGTTGGCAATATGGATGCTTGGCCTTCTGCTACAAAGCTAGACAGAGAACTCAAGGCAAAGGTAGAAACTGCCCTAAACATTGGGGTTGGTAACTCTATTCTTATGGCAAACATATCTGAACGTCCGATTCTTATGGATGGCGTCTTGTATGTTGAATGGAAGCCTTGGATGGAAGCTGGTGGCTTTGTAATTGATGAGCGAGTTTCTACCAAAAACATTAAATACACGCGCCTTGAGTCTAAAGTAATGGGTATGCCGTTCCAGTTTATGAGTTACTCGCTTGCCGCGACCGCAGGTATTACTGGCGCAATGTTTGATCCTTATAAGAAACATCGCTTAATTGGTCTGGCATCACTAATTGGACTTGGTTATGTTGGCTTGCAGTTTAAGCACGAGGACTGGTGGTTTGAAAACAGAAGCAAGGGCGACCTGTTGTTGCGCTCTATTGATGCCTCTGGTGTCCCTGGCATTTATGGTGAGTTGGCATATACAGGTATACATGCGTTGATTGGTGGCGGTGTTATAGATACTGGCGGCAAGTATAAACCTACTGGTGTGGGTGAGGTATTTGGTGGTTTAGCAGGTGCTGGCCCTGGTCTGATGTACGATTATGCTAGAGGCCTAAAAGATTTGTTTGATGGTGGGGACACAGATCTAGCAGAGAGGCTTAAATACCTTCTTCCCATACCTCCTTTGTTTGGTATGAAAGATGATATGCAAGACCTTGTTGGTGATGCAATTAGTGGAAAATAAACTTAAATAGTGTTAGGATGCAGACATGACGATTTTAATTAGTGATAACAGCCCTCGTATCTCGTATACAGCCACAGCAGGGCAAACTGTATTTACAGTTCCGTTTGAGTTCTTTGATAACTCAGACTTGAATGTGTATATCAACGATGTACTCAAGACCATTACTACCGATTACACTGTAACTGGTGGAGATGGATCAACAGGAACAGTGACGCTGGTTACTGGTGCTATCGTTGGTGATGCTGTTGTTATTACCCGCGATGTAACACTTGAGCGTGTTACTGACTTCCCTACTTCTGGCCCGTTCCAGGTTGCATCCCTGAACGTAGAGTTAGATAAACTGGTTGCTATGGTTGCTGACTTGAAAGACCTGGCAAATCGTGGCCTTCGTCTTTCTGATTCAGACCTTACAGCAAGCCTAACTCTTGCATCTCCTGACGATCGCAAGGGAACTGTACTTGCATTTAACGAAACAACTGGTGATGCAGAGGTTGGCCCAACCATTTCTGATGTCTCTGGTTCGGCGGCTAATGCAAGTGCGGCGGCTTCCTCTGCTACTGCGGCGGCTTCTTCTGCGGTGTCTGCGGCAAACAGTGCGGCGGCGGCGGCGGCGGCTTTCGATAGTTTTGACGACACATATTTGGGTAGCTTTTCTTCTGATCCAACTACGGACAATGATGGCAATGCGCTTGTAGAGGGTGCTCTGTACTTCAATAGCCCTTCAAATGAAATGCGTGTTTACGATGGTGCTAACTGGATTGCCGCCACCTCTGCTGGCGCGGCAACTATGAGCACATACAAGTACACCGCTACTGCTTCGCAAACAACATTTAGCGGCTCTGACGATAATACCTCAACCCTGTCTTACTCACTTAATAACTTGATTGTTACACTTAATGGTCTTGTTTTGGAAAATGGTGCAGACTACACAGCTACTGACGGGACTAGTATTGTTCTAACTGTGGCCGCTTCAGTAAATGACGAGTTAAACATTATTGCATTTACTTCCTTTACAGTAGGAGAGGTAAGTGTAGATAGCGTTAATGGTCAGAACGGTGTTGTTGTTCTTGATGCTGACGATATTTCTGATGCCTCAACAACCAACAAATATACCACTGCTGGCGACATCTCAAAACTAGCTGGCATCGCGGCTGGTGCTGAAGTCAATGCTGTAGATAGTGTAAACACCCAGACTGGTGCGGTTGTATTGGATGCAGATGACATTTCAGACACATCAACAACCAACAAATACACCACTGCTGGCGACATTTCAAAGCTGGCTGGCATCGAAGCAAACGCTACAGCAGATCAGACTGCGGCTGAAATTAAAACAGCTTACGAAAGCAATGCAGATACAAACGAGTTTTCAGATGCAGAGCAATCCAAACTAGCTGGCATTGAGGCAAGCGCAACAGCCGATCAAACTGGGTCAGAGATTGCTTCTGCAATTAGCGGCGAAACCGTTGCCACTTTAGCTGTTACTAACCTTACTGCTGGCGGTTTATCTTACCCAACGTCAGACGGAACTACTGACCAAGTTCTTAAAACGGACGGCTCTGGCAATATTTCTTTTACCACGGTTTCTAGCGGTGCTGTAGACAGCGTGAACACTCAGACTGGCACAGTCGTACTGGATGCGGCTGATGTAGGTGCGCTGGCACTTACTGGCGGCACATTGACTGGCGATGTAACTTTTGGCGACAGCAATAAAGCCATCTTTGGTGCTGGGTCTGACCTACAGATTTATCATAGTGGTTCCGATAGCTTTGTTAGTGATGTAGGAACAGGCGACCTGAACTTAGTTACCTTCGCGGGAAGCATAAGTTTGCTTGGTAATGGCGGCTTAGAAAATATGGCTGTGTTTACAAACAATGGGGCGGTTGAACTTTATTACGACAACGTATCTAAATTTGCTACCACCAGCACAGGCGCTGATGTCGCTGGCGAGTTTATTGCAACAAGCTATAACGAAACGTATTACGCTTTGCTTGCTGGCTCTGCTGTTACCATTGATTGTCACTTAGGTAACTGCTTCAGCTTAACAACATCCACCAACACCACGTTCACATTCAGTAATCCACCAGCCTCGGGCACAGCATTTGGCTTTAGTCTTGAATTAACTGCGGGTGGAACGCACACGATCACATACCCAGCCGCTGTTGACTGGGCTGGCGGCTCTGCCCCCGATGCTCCTGCCTCTGGTGAAACCGATGTTCTTGTGTTTACCACACATGACGGTGGAACTACTTGGTATGGCTTCCGCGCTGGAGACGCAATGGCATGAGTACTGCTCAGAAACTTCAGATGGCGGCGGCTGGCGTGGGTGAGGCAGGATTTAGTCCTGCCGACATTAACGACCTTCACTTATGGCTCGACGCTACTGACTCTTCGACCCTGTTCCAAGACACATCTAAGACCACTAGTGCGTCAGCAAACAACGATCCGATCGGTTGCTGGGCTGACAAGTCTGGCAATGGATTTGACCACGATCAAAGCACAAACGCTTACAGACCTTACTTGGACACTGGCACAATGAGCCTCAATAGCCTTAGTCTTGATAAGACTTTGAATTCAAATTATGGACAGTGGTTAGAAAACTCTACTTGCACAAATACCATAACAGTATTTCAGGTTGTACGGTTTCCAAATAGTTCCAACTGTGGAGTTAGTCTTGGTATGGGTGCAAGTGCAAATGCGTATGCTCACTTTTTTTCTGGTAGTAGTGGTGTTTCAGTCTACACATCTGCTCCTAACTACAGAACGATTAGTGGAACCTTTAGTCGCCTAAACTTGCAAGATGTTATTTATTCATGCGATATGGTTAATTTTATCCGTCAGAATGGTGTGCAAAATGCGATCAATAATCCCTATAATTATCCAACGGGGAGTAGTACTCTTGTCGGTTCATACGTTGGACGTCGAGGTTTAACACCTACTAACCATGCGGCCTTCGACGGAAACATAGGGGAAATTATTGCCTATGATAGGCGACTATCATCAAGCGAAATTGGTCAGGTTGAAAGTTTTCTATCCGCAAAATGGAGTATCACAATATGATTTATGTAAAAGTAGTTAATGGTGAGGCGAGTGTCTTTCCTTACGATCTGCGCAAATTACGCGCTGACAATCCAAACACATCCTTTCCAAAAGAAATAAGCACTGAAATGCTGGAGGAATATGGTGTCTTTGCAGTAGTAGAAAACAGACCTGAGTTTGATACTTATGTTCAGACGCTGTCTGCTGAAATGCCTGTTTTGCGCGACGGTCAATGGCAAGTTGATTACACCGTTCTCAATCTTCCAGAAGAAGATGCAAAAGAAATAATCCGAAATGCTCGATTTGAGATGCTTTACGCAACTGACTGGCTTGCTTTGTCGGATGTAGTTATGTCGGAAGATATGGCTGTGTATCGCCAAGCCCTTCGTGATATTCCACAGCAAGAGGGCTTTCCATTTTCAGTAGTGTGGCCCACAAAACCAGAGGTTTAAGGTATGACTAAAACTAGAGATATTTCTAAAATCCTTCAGGGTGTTACGGTTGATGGCAATGTAGTTGCCGATCAATATATCGGTAATACTGTTACTGTTGGCACGGCTAACATTACTGGTACTGCAACTATGGATACGGCTAATCCCGAGTTTATGCGGATTACTGGAAGCGATAATACTGGTTACGCTCAGTTTAGTTTTGGTTCATCCTCATCTCCAGCCACTACTGGGACGCACATGATTAATACTGCGGCTGGTTTGTTCCAAATCAAAACGGGCAATCCATCTCAAGCATCAGCCCAGAAGCAACTAGAAATTGATACTAGTGGCAATATGGATGTGACTGGTGATCTTACAATGTCAGGTAATGACGTTCTTGCTGTCATAGCGGAGAGCCTGACAAGCAATGGTTATGTTACACTTAGCAATGGTTTGAAAGTTCAATGGGGTAGCTTGAACACTACATCGCAAACTGGAACGGTTACTTTCCCAGATGCTTTTACGTCTGCATGTTGGACTGTGCAGGTTACTTCTGATTATGCAGTTGATAAGTTTGCCTCAACTGTCACATCAGTAAGCACCTCATCATTTAACTACAGGGTCGGCGGGGGCTATGTATCTGGGACAGATATTTATTGGCTCGCTATTGGAAACTAAAAGATAGGATTTGTTATGCCCACTGAAGAGACGAAAACAACTATTGATATGGCCGCAGGCGGCGTAACTCTAGGTGCTTACTTTAGCTGGATACCTGAGTTTACTGCGGTTGCCTCATTGCTTTGGGTGCTGTTACGCATTTACGAAACTGAGACTGTGAAAGCGTTAATAAAAAAATATAAAGGCTAGTCATGTTAAATGTAATTGGTGCTGTCAGTAGTATTGCAGGAACATGGCTTCAGGGTAGACAAAAGAAAGCAGAGGTCAAAGCTAAACTTGAAGTAGCTAAGATCGAAGCAACAGTTAAACGTGTTAAGAGCGATGCGAACTGGGAAGAGACTGCAATGTCATCTTCGAACGGATCATGGAAAGACGAGGCTTGGACAATATGCTTTATCTCACTTATCTTGTGTTCATTTATACCCCCTCTCCAGCCATATATGGAAGCTGGGTTTAACTTCTTGAGGACTGCGCCCGAATGGTTACAGTACGGAATCTTGGCGAGTATTGCCGCCAGCTTTGGAATAAAGTCGATTACACAATTAAAGAAATAAAATAGGGGCCAGACTCAGGAGGAAATGACTGGCCCCCTGCCAGGGAGAAAGGGGATCGACCTGGCATTTCTTTTTATAGACAATTATCGAAACACTGTCTAGTTTTAAGCTATGAACAACTGAGGGAACAGTCATGGACTTAGAAGTATTAGGTGATCACGAAGAACTAGACTTCAAAATGTATCTAGTAAAAGGAGAAGAGGGCAATCCTTTAATTGTTCTGGAGTTTGCTGGCATCAAGACAATGGAGCGAGCAGAAGTTTTGGCAGAGGAAATTTACAATACCCTTATGCCAGAAGATAAAGATAAAATAATTAACTAGGAGTACGGTTATGTCTGGAAAAGAAATACCAGAAGATATTCTGCTTTCATGCGTTGATATGTATTACAAGATTGGTAGCGAGCAAGGTGCGGCAAAGGCATTGAACTTGTCCCGATCTACATATCGTCACCGATTGATGACTGCTCGCAAGAAAGGTCTTATGGACGAGGGTGTCGTTGAGACAGACACATACAAAAAGAACATCCTCCCACCCAGCGACGAGCCGATCGAGGACATCATCGACCACCTGACAAGCAGGTACGAATCGCGCAAGTCACACGTCGATGCCAAGCAATGGCAACGAGTGACGATGAAGTCAGACGAACCAATCGGTCTTCTCTGGTTTGGCGACCCGCACCTTGATGACAACTTCTGCGACTGGCCTGTCTTGCGGAGCCACGTTGACCTGGTAAAGAACAATGATGGCGTGTACGGTTGCGGTCTTGGTGACTACCAGAATAACTGGATTGGTCGCTTGTCTCGTTTGTATGCCGAACAAGATACATCTCATCACACCGCATGGCGGCTGGTTGAATGGTTTGTTCGTGAGATTAATCCCCTTATCCTTATTGGTGGCAACCACGATATGTGGTCTGGCCCAGGTGATCCACTACAGTGGATGACTGAGCCTCACACTATCAGCGAGGACTGGTCTGCACAAATTGCTATTGAGTTCCCCAATGGGCAAGAGTGTAAGATTCATGCGGCACACGACATGCCAGGGCACAGTCAATGGAACCCGTTGCATGGTCAGAAAAAGATGGCAATGTTCCGAAGCAACGCACACCTATACATTGCTGGCCACAAGCACAACTGGGAACTAGCCCAGATGGAGCAAGTGGAAGAAGGTCATGTATCTTGGCTTGCCAGGGCGCGTGGTTACAAAGCGCATGATACCTATGCAATGGTACGTGGGTATGAAGAACAGAACTTTGGTCAGGCTATCTTGCAAGTGATCAACCCGAAGACAAAGACTCCAGAAGGTTTCAGTCATTGTTTTGTTGATGTTGAAACTGGCGTTGAGTTTCTCAACTACCTTCGTTCTTCCACAAAGTAGTAAACTTTTTAACCGAGAGGTGGACGCAAGGCTCATCCTTGTGGTCTGCCCCTCGAGGCTTTCTGCGCTTGGGGTAGCTTAACCCCTCGTTTTCTTTTGTTAGTTTTATGTAGGCACATTCGTCTGCCCACTGCACTACAAACAAAGATGGCATGGCTGTTACATCGCTCATTGAAAGCATGTTCTTATACTTGTTGAGGCTAATAAAAATCGTATCGTACCTGAAGCGATTAGTTGATCGAACTCGTATCTCGCAAAATGCAACGCCTTGAGGCAGTCCATCTACAACTCCTCTTGTTAGAATGAAGTCAGCATAACTGAACCCAGACATTTTTTCTGCGTCACATTTCCAAATCTTTTTTATTTCTTCAATGATTTTTATTTCATTGTCTAGGTCTGATTGATACTCATACTTCCAAGACATTTCTTTCTCCAGTAAAAAGGGGCGACTTGATTGCCGCCCCTTTTAATTACTCTATGTCCATGTCCTCGATGGGACGCTTATCAAATTCTTTCATATACTTTAGCCCCAACTGGACAATGTTCTCCAGTTGGTTTTGTGTCACAACGACTACAAAGAAATCGTTACCATGCTTGACGCACATCTCCGCAGGGAAGCGGCGCATTGGTGATGGCCTTATGTAACATAGGTCTGGTGTATCTGAACGTTCTGCCATTTCAAATTTCTCATCATCTGACATATTGTACCGTCATCTTTCTGATTAGGTCTTCAAGACTTTCATCTGTCATTCGTATCTTGTGCCCTATCTTTACTACAGGGACGCCATATTTACGACATAGTTTCTTAACGTCTTGAGGGGGGACGGTCAATGTCGCCCCCACCTCTTCGATCGTCAGCAACTTAGAACGGGATTGAGTCGTCGATTGGTTGCTGTTGTTGTCCATTGGGTGCATTACCTTCCATCTTGTCGCTAAAGCTGAGTGACATATAGTTCATGTTGTCTTTAGACTTGCGCCATGCGGCTACTCGTCGTGTCCCAACTGGCCCTGTAAAGTCAGGGGCTTTTGCATTGTCCCCCTTCTTGTCATTGGGGAAGAGTGTCCCAGTTTTCTCGTAGATGTCCATAATTACACGGCCATCAGGGAGTGTAGACTTTGTGACAATGACTTGAGAGTCATGTCCGTTGTTGTTTGCCTTGCCAGACAGGATCATCTGGTGGTTGTCACGGGGTGGGAATACCGCCCCGCTATCTGTGTTGTCGTATTGGCTCATTACCATTCTCCATTCGTAGGTTTACTATCTGCCGCATACTTGTTGTCGTGTTCTCCAAGGAACACATCAGCGTTGAAACCAAGGTGCGACAATGCCTTGGTCAGCCCATCTGTTACAGCCATCTTGGGTGCGTCCTCTGCAATGCGCTCCTTCTTGTAGAAGGTACGGCATCCAGTGAATGGCCCAAAGCTGTTCTCATCGCATCCGTGCCACACTGTAACGTGTGCCAGGAACGCGACATCACCATTCGACATAGTGATTGTTTCTGTTTCTGACTTCCATCCCCAGCCCTGTCCTACTGGGCCGAAGGCGCGTGTCGCCTCCCGCACCTGGTACATTGGGTCAATGCTGGTGAATGATCGTGAACCGAAGCTCACTTTTTTGAGATACTGCCCGTCAGATTGTGCAACACTATCCCATATTTTCATGTTATCATTAGTCACTGTGGTTTCTCCTTTCACACGGTGCTGGTCGATGCGTCTACTCCCGCATCGGCCAGTTTGTATTCAGCATACTTTCTTCCTGCAATGCGAATGGTCTCAATGAAGTGACCATCAGATCGCAGGTCGTGTATACGACTAGCCAATCGAAAGCAACCAAAGTGGTTGAGCGCATCCATTGGCGAGATGCTGTTGCCTTCTTCCAAGTAGGAAAGAATCTTATCGTTTTGTGTTTCGTTATCTTTACTCATCTGTGTACTCCTTGTTTACGTTGATGCGTAGTGAGCCGTTCTTGGCTCGCTTGAGGGTAACAACGTCTGAATAAACTTCCCTTTCGTTTGTTGCTACCATTGCTTTGAGTTGCTTCTTAGCGGACTCATGCTCCTTTGCGGCTTGCATTGTCGAGACATACTCATGCGCTTGGTGCATGAACTCGTTGTCTTGTCGTGCATCCCGCGCCACCATATCGTCGATGGCAATCTGGTCGATGCCTGTGGTGATGTGTGGCGTTGATTGTGGTGGTTCTTCTTCTCGTTCTACATAGCCCCAGAACTCTTTGAGGTGGACATACATAGTGTTGAGATAGTTTTGATCCTTGGCAACCTTGACATATTCATAGCGGCGATTGCCAAACAGGTTTGCAAAGTACATGTAATCCAAAGCGGCAACCTGCATGTATAACTGTAGCTGTGGCATGTAACGCTCTAGTTGTTTTCGCATAGTATTCATCTCGAATGTATGCTTTACCTCCAGCCCGATACGTTCTCCGTGATACCAGAACTCACCGTCCAGTGTGCCACGGCAGGGCACTGCTCCCCACTTGTAGTGGTAGCGCACCTGCTCTTGAACCTCCACACCCATGTCCTTTCTGAACAGGCCAATGTTGAATGGCTCTGTCCAGATACCCAACTGCACTGGCAAGACATCAGACAGGTCATCGCGTTCACGATAGCCCATCTTGTCAAGCCAAAGTTTGTGCCAGTCACCCTCCATTATTCGTAACGCACAACTACCTCCAATGGTTTGTCGTCGTAATTCGTCTTCTGCTTTTTGGTTTATATCGGTCATGTTTGATCCCTTTCAATACTAAATCTAGTCATTTCTACTCTGTTTGTCCAGACTTAATTAACCGTTCTTTTGCTTTCATTGGTATGCGAATCAGCACATTGCCCATGTGGATGTTAAGTTTTTTATCCTTCATCATCTGCTTGGTCATGGCGATATGCTCGTCGCACTTCTCGATAGTCCAGCCCATTGTTTCTGGCCTAGACTTGTCACCCTTGGGCCGATCTTTCTCTTGGCCCTCGTAAGTAAGATTGAACTTTGCGTCTAGTGCTTTCTGCCTGGCAATAAAGTCTGCGGATATTTTAGCCGCAACCTTTGATACTGTGGCTGGCAAGAACCACACACGATAGGTGTTATCCTGGACGCACTTGTCCCATACCTTGTCTAGCAGAAGGTCAAATGTTTCGTCGTTTATATTTGTTGGCAATCTGCTGTTGATTGCTCGACGCAACTCTTGGCTGTAGACTTGCTGTGCATCTCTGTCATGTTTGATATTGTTTGGTGGGCCATATAGCTTACCCATCTTGATGACAAATTTAGTATGGATTGCATGTTCACGCTGATCGTAGTTCATTTTGTTCCCTTCTTTTTTGTTTGTTGTTTCGTTCTGTGATTCGTTTCAGATGTTGTCTCTTGCCCCATAGGACTGTGGTGTGATCTCTGTTTAGAAACGCTCCTATCTCTGGCAGTGAGTGGCCCCTGATGTGCAGTTCATAGAACAGTTTCTGGCGCAATTTAATTACCCAGTTTCTGTTGCGTCTGCGCTCAACAATAGACATAAACTCTACATTGTGTTCTTCGCAAAACTCTCTGACATATTCGTACATACGAATGTTTTTAATTTCTTTTTCATCAATCATTGGATTCACCTTTGTTCAAAATCTTTTCGACGATATAGTCTGGTATGATTAGCACCCACTTGGGTGCGTCTGGCTCTGTCTTGCCTAGCTTGAATAGCGCAACGTCCCTGTTCTTTAGGACAGTGAAGGGGGATGGAAAGCCTTTCTCTTTCCGATACTTTACCTCGACGATATACTCAGTGCCTTCGATGCTGACAACCAAGTCACCTGAGTATTCGCCACCTAGTGCGCCCGACAGGGGCTGGCGCTTGACTGCCAACCCCCAGGACTTGAACAGCTTTACGAAATAGTTCTCGTGGTATGTGCCCTTTGCTTTGCTCTTGCTAGTCATTTTACTTTTTCCACCAGATCTATAATTTCCCTGGCACACTCTTCAATTCTTGACATTCGATTGCCATACTCTTCGCCATACAATAGCTGGTCGTATTCATAGCGCATCTGTTCAATAACATTATGAATGTTCTGTAGTGCAAATGTTTTCATTTAATAGTTCCTCCCGATTCTTTCATGCAGACTACCTCGATGTTCATTGGCAACCTCTTCCATGTAGTCCACTATCTCATGTTTATATTCCAATACCTTCTGCTCTAGCGGGTGTTCGTTGAGCCAGTAGGTTCGTTCATCTCGTGAACTTCCAATAAGTCGCCTTGCAATGTTTCGACGCTCTCTTTCAGCAACAGTCTTACTGCAAAAGGTACGGCGAACAAATGAATCGCCTTCACCAAACTTAAATGTATAAACAATCATTGATTCACCTCGATATAAATATTGTCAGGTAGGTTTCGTTTCTCCCAGTGAGACACTGCCTTGCTTACAAATACCCCACGCTTGAAGGCTGGGTTGTCCTGCTCTAGCAAGTCAGCCAGTCGCTCAGCGTCTGTTGGTGTTGATAGTAGTGGGCCTACTTGTTCTGCTAAGAACTCGTAGTGCCGACGAAAGAACATTGTATTTTGTTTGCTCATTTGTTTATCTCCATGTAGGTGTTACCGAAGTCAATAAGATGGCGGCGTACATTGTGGTACAGTAACTCTGATACCTTGCCGCCTTCATCAAACTGGTTGAGTGTGTATGGGTCTGTAGCGTACAGCACGGACAGAAACCCTAGCTGGTCGTTCTTTGGGGCAGTCTTTTGAACTGCCTCAAGAACTTGAAGCTGACTCAATTCATTCTTGAGTCGTGCTTCTCGTAACAATTTAATCATCATATCTTCTAAGTCTGATAGTGTTGGTGTCATCTTTCTACTCCTTTTAGATGAACGGCGATTGACCACAGCCGCCGCCCTCACATGGGCGGGGCGGAGGATGTGGACAACGCCTGATTAAGCGGCTTTGTCTACCGCAGTTTGGCTGTAGCTGTTCAAGTGTTTCATTGCTTTTTCTGCATCAGCCATAGCTTTCATAATAACCCGTGGGTTATCGTAGATTGCTTGTCGCCAAGAGTTTAGATACTTGGCGTGGTCTGCTGTTGGTGTCTTGGCTATACCTAGATGGACAGACATCAGCACTGAAGTCAGTTCTGCAACGAGCTCCTCGTATGCGTATGACTTCTTGTCGAAGTTGTTTGGGAATCTATCCAGGCGTGACTTGTGCCCCGTCCAGTGGGCGTGTTCATGCAACAGTGTTGAGTAATAGTTTTGCGTTGCTGTTGCGTCATCTGTATTGATGAATGACTTGGCAGGTGGCATCATAATGTAGTCAGATTCTTTTTCGTAGTAGGCTCTCGATTCACCTGTCTTTACATTTGATGGGATGCTTTCAATGAACAGATCGACAGCGCGAAGCGCATCGACCTCGTTCATTTTCTCTTCTAAGTCTTCTGGTTGGTAGTCAACCAACTGTTCAGCATTGAACACTGTACTCAATCGCATAACGTGATAGTCGTCACCATCATCTTTTTCTACTTTACTGTAGAAGATTGAGAAGGCGTTAGACTTCTGACCCTTCTCGACTTGTTTGCCGATTGATTCCCATTGCTTGTACGTTGCCCATTCATTTGATTTGTATCCATCGTTAGCACCCTGTATCCACAGGCCAAATACATTTGCGCCAGTGTATTGTGCTTTACGCGCTGGATTGTATGGAATACCACCGCCCTGACCAATCCAGGGCTTAGTCCAGTTGGTGCCGTGTTCTTCCATCAGCTTTTCAATTTGCTTTGCAATCTTATTTACAAAGTCTTTCGTTGTTGTCTTAGTCATTTGTTTCCCCTTATGAAATAATTACTTCGCCAGTACACGCCCACAAGACTGAGCCCGTGTCGTGATTCAATTCATCGAAGATGTATTGCTCAATCTCTTCCGTTCTATTGTCACCAGTAATCATGTCGTATGGTATTTCCCACGGATTGAGTTTGTATATGTACGTTGTCTCCCCGTCGATGACGGTGAGTACAAAGTACTTGTCCAGGTCTAGTTTTTCGCAAGTCATTTTATCCCTTTCATGTATACGATACTAAGAATTAACCAATCATTATCTTCTTGAAAACATTCCAATTCTAATTCGTTTTCACAGATAAAAGATTCTACATCACCACCGTCTTGTGGCTCGCACACGACTAACGCATATGCACTCATTTTATGCTCCTAAGAACACATAACTAAAAAGTAATACACTGTATACTGCACCCAGTATCAGCATTACGTTTGCGGTTTTCACTAATAGTTGAATCATTTTATTCCCTTTCTATTCCTCTCTTCTGTGGTAGCAATTACTACACAGCTTGTCAACAGGGTATGAGCAAAGAAAAAGGGCGACCTCTTTCGAGATCGCCCTGGCCTTTCTATTTGGCTTTAGGTTGGTATGCTTCTTGCGAAGGAAGTTTGAAGGCCGTGTGGACCTCGATGGAGGCTTCGAGTTCTGCACGCAACTCTGTTGCTTGCTGTTGCGCTCGCTCTAAGCGTTGCTCAAGGCGCATCAGCTTGATGCTTTCAGTGCCTGTTCGCATGTCTTCAGTAGCTTCATCGAGTTCAGCTACCATGTCGGCGACTTGTTTAAGTACCCAAGTCAGCGCGTTATCTGCTGTGTAGCAGTGACCGCGAGCAATCTGCGAGCGTGTAAAATCATCACTAAACATACTTAGGTAATTAATTTTAGATTCAACAAGGGTGTTGTTCAAGGTTACTTTGGTTTGAGATTTAGACATAGTTCTACTCCTTAGATGTGGTTGGGACTATCCCAACCTTACAGCCCCAACATAAACCGCCCAGCGACATAGGGTCTAGCGACAGCGACCCCCAACACGGTCGGGCGAAGCCCGAGTGGTGCGGGCGGGGGGTAGACCATATGGCGAGGGGCGGTATGTTAGGGGACTGTTGGTTGGTGGTAGTCACTAGCACTTCTTAGGAGTAGTGACGCAACTAAATCGGGCCGAAGTAACCTTGAGCAACACCCGCTATCTAGCTGTTAGACTGCCCTTTAGACTGTTGCATGTTTTACGCAATAGACTGTTGCATAATTGCCACTTGATTTTACTTGACGAACCCTCTTAAACTCCGCTTAAGGAGCTTCTTCAGAAGCGAGTTATAGGATTATGTGTTAGCATCGAGGTATAGAATGGGCGACTTGACGGAGCGTAAATTGACGAGCAAGCAGGAGGCACTGGTTGAGCACCTCGTAGCAAATGGTGGAACGATAAAAGATGCCAGTCAAGTCGCTGGATATGCAGAGGGTGAGAGTGGAAGAGTAAGTGCTTCCAAGGCTTTAGCACTACCACACGTCCAAGCGTATATGATGCAGAGGATAAGGGATGAATTGGGAACTCGTGCAACGCTGGCCCTATCCACGGTGACGAGTCTAGCGAGGACAGCAAAGAGTGAGTATGTGCAGTTGGAAGCGTCGAAAGACCTGCTCGACAGAGCAGGGCTGAAGGCGCCTGACAAGCACATGCATCTACATGCTGGAGACATCAAGGTAGAGATTGACCTGGGCTAATCGCCCAGGGCTTCTGCTAAGCGCGGAGTTGAAACGGACATGTTCGGCGTGAGCCTCACATGACTCTGTGTAGAGGATGCGGGTCGCCATAGGGGCGACGTCGCATATCCTCGCGGCAACATACAGAATCGTTGTGATGTAGGGGTGGGGGGCCAAAAAGCGGGAGTCGCGGACATAGCCCAGGTCCTACCCACGAATTATTTCTTCTCAAGGCTCGTAAAAAAAAGTATACTGCATTGAAGTCGAAATATATTTTTTTAGCCAAAGGTGCGTCTATTGGCATATGATCCAAAGAAAGCTGTCATGGTTCAGGAGGGTTTTGTTCCTTCCTTCTACTTTGACCATCTAAAGAAACTGACCATTGGTGTTGGGCATCTTGTTCAAGAGGGTAGTCCTTACTACAAGGACAAGACTATTCTCAAACGCGCCAAGGCTATCCTGGCAGAGAACGGCGGGGATATTAAGAAGACCAACGCTTTGCTTGCTAAAGACCCTTTCTTTCAAAGACCGAAGGAAGAGTTAATGAAGGTGTTTGATGAGGACTATGCCTATATGGAAGGCTTGGCCCGTAAGAACTACCCTGGGTTTGATCAGCATCCCCAGAATGTTCAGGACTCTTTAGTAAACATGACCTTCCAGTTAGGGAATAAACCCACACGCTGGCCTAGTTTTAACAAGGCTTTGAAGGCCAGGGACTATGAAGAGGCCGCATACCACCTTGCTGACAGCGACTGGTTTGCAGTCCAGACTCCTAATCGCGCCGCCGCAGTCATTGACCGCTTTGCTTATGGCACTGAGTATATAGAAAAGCCAAGGGAACAGCAGGTTAATCGTACCTATATGCGCGACAATGTGCTGAAACGCATTGGGGAAAACCCCAAGCACTTTTATTATGGAGCAAAAAGTGGTAATCTTGGCGAAGTTAATTCTAACTTGGGTGCAGGTGAAACAATGGTAAAGCAAGAAAACGTGGGTATACAGGGGGATTATTCTTCCTATGCCGTTGCTGGCGCATTTAATACCCTGCGTGACCAGTTGTTTAGCGTGGGTGATATTGACCCAGATAAAGTTCCAGTAGAGTTCACCCAGTTTATGCGGCGGGGCATCCAGGAACATATTGCTAAAAATCCTACTACCTCTGCCTTCCCTCTTGCGGATGTTGATTTGCCCGATGCCAATATGAATACAGACTTCCTTGTAGGCTCTGTTGTTGTGCCGACAGAGGAGGGGCATGTTATTGCTAATGAAGACCTTGAGTTCCAGATTCCAATAGCATCGCGCGAGCGTCCAGTTGGTCGCATCCCCGATGTTAGCTTTACTGTTGACGCAGAAAACCCTCGTGTCCCTGCTGTGATTAAAAGTGACGAGGCCATTGCCTTGTCCCAGAGCGTAGTGGATAGTTACTATGTCTAAGTCTTTGTTGGATCGCATTGGGGTAAGTGGGTATAATAAACCTAAAAGAACTCCTAACCACCCCACTAAATCCCACGTTGTAGTTGCCAAGGTGGGCAACAAGATCAAAACCATCCGCTTTGGTGAGCAGGGTGCTAAGACTGCTGGCAAGCCCAAGAAGGGTGAGTCAGAGAAGATGAAAAAGAAACGTGCAAGTTTCAAAGCGCGTCATAGGAAAAACATTGCCAAGGGCAAACTGTCTGCGGCATACTGGGCAAACAAGGTTAAATGGTGATTGATATGCCTCAAGTTGGTAAAAAGAAGTTCCCCTATACTCCTGCTGGTCTGATGAAGGCTAAGATGGAGCGTAAGAAAAAAGATGAGAAAAAGAAATCTATGCTGAAGGGCTATGGTAAATGAGCAAGCTGTACAAGGTAACTGGTGCTGAATACATCGGTAAGGACTTCGTAATGACAGCAGATGGTCGCGCCCACTCAGGCAAGACCTTTACTGCTGACAGTGAGCGTCTGTTTACTGCGGAAGAGTTGGATGCTCGTGGGATCAAAAGTGTTGCACATGTGCCACAGAAGCGACCACAAAAAGTTAAAACAAAAAATACTCCTACCTCCCTCCGCAAGTTAGGAACAGAGGCGACAGACTAATGGCTGTTAATGCGGCAGGAAACTATACTAAGCCCACAATGCGGAAGAGTTTGTTTAACCGCATTAAGGCTGGTGGTAAGGGTGGAAGACCAGGCCAGTGGTCTGCTCGCAAAGCCCAGATGCTCGCCAAGCAATACAAAGCAAAGGGCGGAGGCTATCGGTAATGGCGTTAGCTAAATCACAGAAGTCTCTTGTGAAATGGGGAAAGCAGAAGTGGCGCACCAAGTCTGGTAAGCCTAGCACCCAAGGGCCGAAAGCCACAGGTGAACGCTATCTGCCAGAGAAGGCCATCAGGTCTTTGACATCTGCTGAGTATGCTCGCACTACTGCCGCTAAACGCAAGGCTACCTCTGCTGGCAAGCAAGTATCTAAACAGCCTAAGAGCATTGCAAAGAAGACTCGAAAGTATAGAACATGAGTTTCCTTCACACGATTAATGAAGAAGAGCGCCGCATCTTGCGAACTATCGTCAAGCAGGTTCACTTGAAGCACCACCCAAAAGACTTTGTAAATGATTACGAGGCTGATAAGATTATATCCGCTATTGCACCAGACGTTGTAGATCGTCTGATGAAAGTAGGTAAGGATATGAAAATTGACAGCCTTTAAGTATAAACCAGACGGTGACGTATTAAAACAATTTATGAAGGATGATACATTCTTCCGAGGCATCCGTGGGCCTGTAGGCTCTGGCAAATCGGTGGGGTGCTGTGTTGAGGTATTTAGACGTGCGCTACAGCAAGAGAAAAACAGTGAGGGTATTCGCCGTTCTCGTTGGGCTATTATTCGTAATACAAACCCACAGCTTAAAACAACCACAATCAAGACCTGGTTGGACTGGTTTCCCGAAGATCAGTGGGGAAGGTTTCGCTGGGAAGTTCCATACACCCACCACATTAAGCAAGGCGACCTTGACCTAGAGGTTATCTTTCTTGCTCTCGATCGTCCAGAGGACGTAAAGAAACTGTTGTCCTTGGAACTCACGGGCATTTGGATTAACGAGGCGAGGGAATTACCTAAGTCAATCATTGATGCTTGCACCATGCGTGTTGGCCGTTTCCCCTCTATGCGGGACGGTGGCCCCAGTTGGACTGGGGTTATCGCTGATACTAACGCTCCTGAAGAAGATCACTGGTGGCCTATCATGTCTGGCGAAGTGCCAGTGCCAGACCATATCTCAGCAGATGAGGCTAAGATGTTAGTGGCCCCAGATAACTGGGTATTCTACACCCAGCCTCCTGGCATGACCGAGGAAAAGGATGAGTCTGGCTCTGTAAAAGATTATGTGCCTAATGATAAGGCAGAAAACAGAAACAACATGATGAAATCCTACTACCCCAATCTTATTCAGGGTAAGACAAAAAGCTGGATTGATGTCTACGTTATGAATAAACTGGGGGCTATCAACGAAGGAAAGCCTGTATACCAAATGTTTGCACCTGACTTACACATTGCCAAAGAAGAAATACCAGTGGCCTCTGGTGTTCCAGTCTTTGTGGGCCTCGACTTTGGCCTGACCCCTGCGGCTGTGTTTGGGCAGAAGGTTCGTGGTCGGTGGCTTATCCTGCAAGAAATCGTGGCCTTTGATATGGGAATCGTGCGGTTCTCAGAACTGCTTCGGGCAGAGATAGCTACACGCTATGCTGACTGCGAGGTGTCAATTATTGGCGACCCTGCGGGTGACTTCCGCGCACAGACTGATGAAAGCACCCCGTTCCAGGTATTGCGAGGGGCTGGCTTGGTTGCAAGGCCAGCGCAGAGCAATGACGTTGCGCTTCGCATTGAGGCTGTAGCCGCAACTTTGAACAGGCTTGTTGATGGAAAATCTGGTATACTCATCGACCCTAGATGCAAGGAACTTATAAAGGGCTTCGATGGAGGTTATGGTTATAGGCGTATGCAAGTTAGTGGTGAGCGTTTCGACGATAAGCCTGACAAGAATAGGTTCTCTCACATTCACGATGCTTTGCAGTATTTGATGCTCGGTGGTGGCGAGGGCAGGGAGGTGCTCGGGCATCAGAAAACTGCCAAGCCATTTACTATGAAGCGCGAATTTGATATATTTACTAGGAAATCTAAGCAACCAAAGAAATCTTTCTGGAATAGGATGTAGTAATGCCAGCAGACGCGCTAATAAAACGTAGACGCGAAGAACAGCGACTAAAGAACATTGCTAGTCAAAAATCCTTTTTGGCAAAGCAAGGCATTAGTGTTCGTGAGGGCGCAGTCCTTGATCCTAAGAGTGCTGACTTTGACTATGAGGAATATCAAAAGTCTCAGGCCATTGAGTCTTTTGTTGCCGCCAAACCTTTTAGCCCTACTCGCCGCCAGTCCAGCCCACTGCAATATGAGAAGTTAAAAGAACGCTCCTTGATGGAGCAATACAATAAGATTCTGGCTACTAAGAAAAAGTTTGCTGTTTCGGGTGAGCGACTTGAAGAGGCTCGCGGCGCAGGCTCAGACCCTAGAACAGTCCAGGCTTATGTCGATGAAAGCAATCGACTGACGGGAGAGTATGAGAGAATCCAGGCGAGGGCCAGAAAATCTCGTGGTGCTGTTGGTCAATCCTATGGCAAGCGCGTAGAGACTATCAGGGAAACTGGGCGCGATCTTTACAGTGGCGAATACTTTGGCGGCGAAAATGTTGGGATGCTTGGGACTAACCTTTCTCTTTTGCAAGCAGACCTTGAGGGGCGAGCACAGTCTGAGGCAAAAATTCAAGGCTCTTTGGGGGAGGTTCGTCAACGCCGTAAATCATTTATTGAACGTGCACAAGAGCAACTTTCTGGCAGGGGCGGTCGATCTGCCCTACTTTCAAGCCAAGCAGGTGGATCAGGATTTCTACAAGGATACTTTAAGTAATGGATCAGATAGCTAAGAACTACCTAAAGAAGTATGAGTCAGCCAAGGCTTTAAGAACACCCTTTGAGGACTTGTTCCAAGAGTGCTATGACTATGCCCTGCCACAGCGCGAGGGCTTTTATTACAATGCGCCAGGGCAACGCCGCGATGATCGCATCTTTGATGAGACTGCCGTAGTTGGTGTGCAAGAGTTTGCGTCCCGCTTGCAGTCTGGACTCGTTCCTAACTTTGCTCGTTGGGCTGACCTACTTGCTGGCAGTGAAGTCCCGTCCGAAGAAGCTGATGAAGTAAACAACAGCTTAGATGAAGTCACTGAGTATATCTTTGAGATTCTGGCTAACAGTAACTTTGCACAAGAAGTACATGAGTCCTTTATGGACTTGGCTGTGGGCACTGGATGTCTTCTGGTTGAAGAAGGCGATGCTGTAAACCCTATCCGCTTTAATGCAGTTCCACTTCCTAAGGTAGTTCTTGAGAACGGCCCAGACGATAAGATTGACCACGTTTATCGTGAGCGTGAAGTTCGTTACCGCGATATTACCACGGCGTTTAAGAAGCCTAAGATTTCTCCAAAGTTGCAGGATAACATCAACAAGAAGCCTGACGAAAAGGTTAAGTTGCTTGAGGTTGTCTGCCGCTTGTATGATAAGCCCAACCAAGAGCGTCACGCATATTATGTAATCGACAAGACAAACAAAGAGTGCGTGGTTGAAGAAGTCTTTGAGGGCGTAGGCAGTAATCCGTTTGTATGTTTCCGTTGGTCTAAGGCGGCTGGCGAAGTGTATGGTCGTGGGCCGTTGGTCAATGCCCTGTCTTCTATTAAGACTACAAACCTTACCATCCAGCTCATCCTTGAGAACGCTCAGATGG